>Ga0326511_10000030_pt1 | contig 107884 bp, 122 predicted proteins | sample 0_2496_0518_D_FD_203701 | JGI IMG/M metagenome (GOLD analysis project Ga0326511, IMG submission 203701) | Bovine rumen microbial communities from UC Davis, California, United States - 0_2496_0518 | ecosystem: Host-associated > Mammals > Digestive system > Stomach > Rumen | place: USA...
TTGCAAAGCACATAGGAAGGATAAAAATTCCCTTCGGCAATATCATCCTTCAACACAATCGCAAGAAAATAATACATGCTATTCTCCTCTCATCTTTCTTAAAAATGCTTTCACTTTTTCTTGCTGTTCTTTTTGTTTTGTTAATTTGTCATTAATGTATCTTTTATGTTCTGTTTTTGTTCTATATTTGTCCTTGCATTCAGAACATAAAAATTGTCGATGACCTTTTTTAAGAAAGATTTCACCGCAGTTTGAACAACGAAAGAATCCTTTGTCAATTTTGCATTGATGTTTTGACGCCCATTTGGGAATCTTCATCTGACAGGTGTTGCAAACACTGTAGCTACAAATGTTTTCCTTAATGTTGTTCACAGCAATCGAACCAAACACACGCCAGAACATTTGTTTATGCGCGTTTCGCTGCTGACCTTCGTCGGAAAACAAATGTTTTACGATATACGGATAGCAATGTTCCAATGAACCATATTTTTCCACCAGAACTTCTTCAATCATTTCCGCCAGCATATCATAAGATCCCTGAAGATCCCAGTCCATTTCGCTATAGGAGCAAGCTTCGATCATCTTGGACAGATTGATGGAATCCATGTCGCAGAATTCACTCACGATCTCGTCGTTGGTGTCTGTGCATGGTTCTGATAAAAGCATCTCCCAGTTCAGCGGGCCTACACCGGCATAGTTCATGTTGATGTTTCCGATGTCATCAAACGCTGAACAGATTCTATTCATAGTGGAATTGTTCTTTTTGGAAACTTTAACATTCGGGTTTTTCCTTCCGTTTTTGCTGAACTGAAAGAAGTAAGGAAGACTGCCTGTTTTGCCGCCAGTCGCTTTGGAAATTCTTTGTGCGACATTCGGATAAGCAGTATAGTCATTGATCCATCCTGTCTTCGCTGCATCGATGACCAGATTGTTCTTATAGCAAAGCAAAGCCGCAGCAAGTCTGTCCGGATGATCCTTATTCCAAAGCTTGGTGAGATTGTTGCTGATCTCTCCGATGTTAGAGAAGTCATGCGCTCTCTTTAAGGCTTCAAACTCAGTTTCTCTGGAACAGATTTCAGAAGGGGCTTTGTTTGCGTCATAGAACAGAGGGATCACATCAAATTCTTTCAGGTTTCTTTCAGCAACCGTAAGAATAACCGGATCTGTCACCACATTCAGCATATCGCCGTCCACATCGAATTGCAGAATTCTGCTGATCAAATCGTGGCAACTGGTATAAATGCCATCGGTGTAGAACCATTTGTAGATGTTCCTATCATGTGTGATGGTTCTGATGGCATGCTCGCAGTACAGATGCGGAGACCGCAGCACGTCAGCGCGATCAAACCCTGATAGAGGCTTGCACGCGACCTCACCATTTTCCAGCAGCCCCTGGGGGCTGCTATCGTGCAGAAAATAGTATTGGCAGGCTGCATACCAGTCAGGAATAGCATAGAGGCGCTTATTGGCACACTGGATCGCGCCAGACTTTGCGTCCAACAGCATCCTTTTTTTTATATCCTTGAGCTGTTTTCTGACATAGCTGTCTCTGAGAAGCTCGGGATACCAATAAAGCGCCTGATTCAAAGGGTGCTTTGCATGCTCTTCCGCTCTGAGCGTTTTGAGCATTGCGCTTTTGTCATTCGTGAGATTCTTGATTCTTTCATGCTCCGGAGCTGTAAATCTTTTGATTTCTTCATCCGAAAAGTCAACCAACGTCTGGATCATCTGGTAGTTGATCTTCTTGTTCGGCAGATACTCCTCTTCATAATTGGTCTTGCCAAATTGGCAATGGTTTTCCTTAAAAGCTTTTCTATACTCGTCGAAATTTTTGTAATAGCTCCAGAGCTTGAACTGACTTGCGGTCAGAATGATCTGAATGTTTTCCTTGATGAGATCATGTTCAATCCCCCAGGCGTCCGTCAGCACCGGTTCCACGTGGTGTACTTTACAAAACTCCATAAAATCAAAGCTGCACAGAAGTCCTTTGATATAGGCCGCCCTGACCATAAAGTTCTTTTTGGACACGCTTGGCAGCATCATACCTGCGCCATCCGTGTGCTTGATTTTGACTGTAAAGACACCAATTTCTTCGGTGTAGTCTGGCTTGATGTACATCATCCTGTCCGTGACTTCACCTTCCCAGTCCTGAATGACAATAACCCTATCGATATCAAACTCCGGCCATGGATCCGTCGCTGACATCGCAAGAGCTTTGTAAGCAAGAAGCTTGGACATATTGATGCCGCCCTGGGCATTGATGATCTCCCAAGTAAGACCGCATTCGATTCTTGGCCTAACCTTCTCTATCATTCTGTTAGATATAAAAACCGCTTTGTCGGTTCTCAGCTGGCCCGCACTGGCAGAAAAGAAATGGTACAGCCGGTTTTCCACCGTGCCGTCCGGAAGAAGGATGGGCATGATAAAACCATCGTAAACAAGCTGTTTGAGCACATCGACAGATTTCCATTTTAAAACAACCATATCAAGCGTATGATCATTTGTTTTGAGCTCCATCGCACGCGACATTTCGCACTCAAACTCGCTTATCTTTTTCGTAATTTTGAGTCCTTTCCATGTGACTGCTGGTAAAGGCTCATTTCTTGCAAAGAGGACAGAATTCAGCCTGACTGTTCGAGGAGTGCCTGAATGCTGTAAAGTCAAAGCTGACAACGTGCTCAGTCTCTGCTTTTTTTGAGCATTCAGAAGCTTTAGTTGTGTTTTGTCTTCTGGTTGATCCGCTTCAAATCTCTTCATCTGATTAATCAGATCAACAGCTTCCATGTACACAGAAAACTCTTCTTCTGTAAACAAGTCATACGTTGTTAAACAAACCAGTCTGAACTGTTTGCTCAGATAGCTTTTGACAGCCACTCACTCACACCTCTCTCTTGAAATGATCCGAGGAGTTCAGTCATCGGGGGTGAACGGCTGTTATTATTCCAACACAGCACTTATCAAAGCCTCCCTTACAGGTTGTTTCGTCAAAAGCAACTGATAAAAAACAGAAGGAACACCCTTGTGTTCCTTCATCGAGAAGAGCTGGCGACAGGATTCGAACCTGCAACGTCTCGCTTACAAGGCGAGCCCACTACCGTTGTGATACGCCAGCATAGTCCATGCTGGATTCGAACCAGCGACCAGCGGTTTATAAGACCGCCACTCTCACCACTGAGTTAATGGACTGCAGGGGAGCCAGACGCATCCGGCTCCTCTTGGCAAGCTCCGTAGAGACATGCCGTCATCTTGTTGCTGGGCGTCTCACCCAGCTCAAACGGCGGTTTTTCGACATGCTGGTCATTTGTTCTGCGTCTCGAAGAGGACTGTGAAGAATCAAAGCTTCGATATTTGGTCAGAACAAGAGGCCGTGCTCATTAAACACAGCCCAGGTACCGAATCACGTAAACCATTCCACATGCCCTTGTGTTCTGGATTTGCAAGTTAAGTGACAATCCCTTGCATTTTCTCTCCTCAGCGGGCGAGATGTCCGAGGCACCCTAAAGCCGTCCTCTACTTTTTTGGGAGTTGCCGCTCCCTCACGCCATGCGGCAACATGGCGAATGGCATTTTATCCCCCAAGGGATAACTGGGATGGCTGGACTTGAACCAGCGCTCACGGAGTCAAAGTCCGTTGCCTTGACCAACTTGGCTACACCCCAAAGACTGCGGGGCCACCAGGACTCGAACCTGGATAGGCAGATTAACAGTCTGTAGTCCTGACCTTTGGACGATAGCCCCAAGTGACTGGCTTATCCCGTCGCACGTCTGCCAGTCAGCGCGTCCCAATCAACGCGCACCCCGTAGGCTTTTACCGGGAGCCTTAACCCGTCGCAGGAAGGATTTTCCTTAAACTGACCACCTTCTCTTGGTTGATGTGACACCTTTGCAAACGCAAGCTGTGTCAAGCTTACCTTTTTGCGAAGATCTCTTTCACAACAATCTAATTTTAATTGTTAAGTCACTCATCGAGGATCCGGATCTTTAGATCAGGATCCCAGATGAGTCAAGCTTATCAGGAGCAGACAATGATGTTCGGCTAAGCTGCTCAACCGGATAGAATGCATTGTTGTGAAATATTGATAATACGATCTATTATCCATTTCAAATGTAGCTTTCCTGGCCCTAATTGAGTGAGCCAGGAAAGCTTTAGCTTCTTGATAAGATTGAAAGTTTGAAGTTACTCCAAACCAGGACGAACCTACTGCATCGTATTATCTTCTGTGAAACTTATATTTCAGCCAAATATCTTGATGAGTTAAAGAGCACCACCTGTAAACATAACCAGCCCTAAGCAGTTGATTAACTATATCAGGCTCAATCATTCGGTAGTAGTTTAGTGTGCCAACGATTTTATTTATTTCTTCAGCAGACGGATTTTCTTTCTGCGTGAGCAGATTATGAATCCAGGCTCTCATGTTTTTCTTGGCTCTCCAGCCAATGGTGATCTGATTATCCTTGTTCAGCATCAATCCGAGGATCCAATTCTTGCCTTTGTTGTTACCGAATCTTGTCTTTTCGTAATTCAGCATGAAAGGCGCATGCTGTTCATTGATCCACGCCTGCATGGTTTCGATGATCGGCTTGAACATGAAATACTTTTTGCTGGAGATATGAATGTCATCCGCGTACCTCGTATAGACACACACAGGGATTTTATGACTGTTATCTTTGTTTCTGCAGAGCCTGGTCATGAAATAGTCAAAAGGAAGCATGACAAGATTGCTGAGAAAAGGGGAGATGGTTGTTCCCTGCGGAAGCCCGATGAATTGATCGTTCTTGCGCAGAAAACAGATGGACAATGCGTGCCTTAAAGTTTCCTCTCCTTCTTCCAGTTTACATATCTCACTGAACGGAAAGACTTCTCTGCAGACCTGCATTAGATAATCAAGCGTAATGGAACCAAAGAAATCTGAGAAATCCAGTTTCAAAAACCATTCACTCTTGTTTTTCTGGTGTCTTTCCACTTCCTTTTTCGTATTTCGCTTTTTGATATACGCAAAAGCGGAGGTGTGATAAAACACGCCGAAGCTTTCCAGAAGACGCAAAAGCTCAGACTGCACGTTTCTCAACGACATCATCGGTTCCATGATCGTTCTGAACTTTCCCGGCTGACGCTTGGGTATGGAATACACGTGATAATACCGGTTCGGATTGCGAAGAAATTCCGGATTCAGCCTGTCATTGAAGCTTTTCAATGCGTTCAGCATACCTTTGATATTACTTTTCAATAAAATGCTTTCCGGAATCTCTTCGTAAAACCGTGTGACCGTACAATGTGAACCATTTGCGGCAAACGGCGTATATTTTGTTTTCATCACATCATTCCAGGAGGTTTTTTGGTTGATGTGCTGACGAAAAGTTACATACGGCATCTCATCACCCTATCGCATCGATCTGGAATTTGAAAGCTTCCACGGGAATGGAGATATAGAGCTTTTCCTTCTTCAGGAAGTTGATGAAATTGGTGACACCAACGGTCGAAACCAGGCGTACCGTGGGAGCCACGCAAAGCTCAACATTGCAGGCGGACACAGGATTCTGAGCCTTTGCTTCCTCATCGGTGAAGTTCATCGACCCAATGAAAGCCTTTCTGTGCATCATCTGAGACCAGTCAGCCGCATAATGCTGGGCATCTGTCAGACCGGTTCTGAAATCAAAGAATCCTTTGATATTTGTGTTGTACATGTTTTCCTGAACGATCTTCTTGCGGAGCTCGATCGAATCCACGGCAAGGAAGACATAACCCGCGAGCTTCTGGCCGTTCCAGCCCTCATCCTCGATCTGCGGATCGATATCAGGGTTGATATCCTGAAGGATCTGCTTCAGAGCTTCGGTTTTCGGCATGCCGATATGCTTGGCGGTGAACATCTGATTGACGATATTATGCGGTTCCACATAGTCAAAGTCATAAAGGACAAAATCCTCCAGACCAAACCTGGCGAGCAGCTCCGCAACGGTGGAACCTACGGAGCCGCAACCGATGATGTGGATTTTGCTGTCACACATATCCGGGCGGAAAAACTCAAAGGACTTATCGAGATTCATTGTACCATCCTTTCATCTTCTCATACATCGCTTCAGCATAAGGATCATCATAGTCCGGAAGGGCGCTCAGATAGGGATGCCTGTACCTGTCATAGGTTTCCCATTCATCCTCGGGCCAGTCATAGTCACTATCAAAGAATTCATCCTTGCCGGGATATGCCTTCGCTTTGTAGTTCTTCTTCTTTTCAGCTTTCTTTTCGGGCTTCTTTTCTTCCTTCTTCTCCGTCTTCTTGTCTGCCTTGGCATTGGGATCCGGAAGGATCATGTCACGGGAGCTCTTTGCGAACTCGTCCGCGTACTCGTTATCGCCGATCCGGACACGGGTGATGACTTCCTTGCCTTCATAGTAGACATTATTTTCCAGATCGTAAACGAAAGAAGTAACTTCCAGCTTCTTGTTCCAGATCTGGAAGATATAGAAGCCCTCATGACCCTTCAGAGAGATTTCCTCAAACTGCTGGTTCTTGTCCGTCTGAGAGGCAAAGACGCCCATGTTCACATGCGAATGGCATTGCATGAACATATTGGCGTCCGCTTCCTCGTCGTTGATGGCAATATCTGTCTTCCATTCGCCATAACGCTCGTCATCCGTCGAAACGGTTGTGGAATGAACGATCTGAGGATAGACAAGAACGTCGTACACCTCGAAGTCAGTCTCGTTCAGCCTGCGGACAAGGCAATGCCACGCAACCTCTGTCTGATATTCCATCAGGAGAGCAACAGTCATAGCGTAGGCTTCCGGTGTGTAATAGATATGAACCTCCCGGCTATCCTTGTCGGCAAGCTCAGTCGAGAATTCAAATTTGTTGGAATTGAGCGGCATATTCATGAGCGTTTTCTCAACCGCCGCCATGATTTCCTTGCGGTGCTCATCATTCAGCCAGATCGGTCGCATTCTGTTCCTCCTTAAGCATGTTGGCAGCATCTTTCCATGTCAGCAAGGTTCCGTCTTTTGCTTCAAAGCACTTCTTGTTGCTCGAAACGATATTGCTGATAAACGGGATGAAGGTAGGGCCGGCTTCATGAATATTGACGGCTTTGGTTGCCGCAATGCAATATTCAATCGCGTCAATCATATTGCCCGTGGACAGGCAAGCAATGATGTCAGGGCCATTCTGTCCCAGACAGCTGAAATAATCCATGTGCGGATTCGGCACATAGGTTTTGTAAATTTCGCCGTCATTTTCATAAGCGTAGTGCATTTTTGTGCTTGCGCAATTTGCATCGAAATCGATGCACCAAGCGGCGCACATGCGGATTTTGAGATCAGGCTTGTTAGAGAAGACATGATCCAACACCAGTCGCAAATCGTCCTTCTTGCTGGTCGGAATGCCGCGAATGATGTTATCAGCAACCAGAGGCCAGCCATCCACATCGTAAGAATCCAGATGAGTCCTGATCGTAAAGCTCAGATTGTAATTGTCATTCATTCTGATTTCGAAAAGATTGGGATTGGACAGAAGGTACTGTTCAAACTCGGAACTGTCTCCACAGGTGTCCACAGTGCGCTTAAGACCCTCATACGCATAAACAGCGTTCATTTTATCGCGCTCATACTTCTTGTACTGGTCAACTACATCACGGATCAAATTTCGATAATCGCTGATCAGTGCCTCAGCGGCTCCAAGCTTCGATTTAAGGATATTCTTTTCAAAACCATGAAGCCGAGCACGGAGCGTGTTCTGATAGATCTCAGAATTCATATACAAACTCCGGAAAGCCGCTTCAAAGTCGAAATGCGACGCTTCCGACAAGCTCTTAAAGAACCTGTACTCATTTTGCGAAAGCTTGTTTTCAGCGAACAGATTGCTATAGAGCACAGGAAGAAAGCTTAGGAGAAGATGCACATAGCCACGCATGAAATCAGTGATAACCACTGACGCTTCCGAGCTATTAACAACGACAATCACATTGTTGTGTTCCGAATCGACATAGATTTTCGACTGGGTGCCAAAGGGTGCATACTTCCTGTCCATAAACTCTTCAATCTGTGTCTGACGTTCGCCTTCAGGCTCTATTCCGAGATTTGCCATTTCATTCTGAGTCTTTTCTTCGGAACCGGCAAAGATTTGAAGACAGTAGATATTTTTATCGTTTTTCACAGCCGCCCATGTAGCATGCCTGCCAAGATTATAAGCATAGAAAGGTTTTTCTGTTTTCAGTCTCGGCTGGACAGTCATGATGAAAGCCGCATCGATGGCGTAGTCATACATTGTGTTGTCAAAACCGCCAAAATACCGATACTTATTAAGTATTTCTGCTGTCAAAGAGTCAGACAGATCCATATAATTCCGAAACATTACTGTCTCCTTTTAAAAAATAAGCAGGGGAGCGTCATGCCCCCCTGCCAGTCACTATCATTCCAGGGAGATCGCTTCGCGGATAGCGGCGTCTTCCTCAGCCACCTGAGCAAGCACGTCAGGCAGGGTCTTCTCGAAATTGGACAGCATCATCAGCGGACGGCCGATCTTGTCATAGACGACCTCCTGCCTGTCACAGCCAGGCTCCAGAAGCACCGTAATTGTCGCCTTGCCGTCACTGTCAGGCACAGCGGAGAAGGTCGCGCCGAACATGTTGATCGAGCCGGGGCTGTCACTGTCGATATCCACGGCATAGGTCGGCTCCTTGTTCTCATCGTAGAGATACAGGGCTTCCGGGTGATACTTCTTCACCTTCTGCAGATCTTCCACGCTGCAGTCACTGGTGATAACCACAGCGGAACCGCTGATCTTCGCCTTGGCGGCGTTGTTCTTGCGGGCCAGCGCGGAAATGACCGTCTCATCGCCGACGCCGAAGTCAGAGAGCGGCTGGTCGAGCTCATCAAACGCCAGAGTCATACCGGACAGGGCAACCACGGCGGTCTGATAGTTCACGTTGTTCTCTTCCAGAACCTGACGAACAGTCTTCTGCTCCGGAACGATGACGGTCTTGGTGGGGTTGTTGGTTACGAGTCGGATCTTGATCATGATCAATCTCTCCTTTTTTATCTATGTACACGCTTATACGCATACTTCAAACAGTCATGAAGAGCTTCAGAAGATCGTCATAGGACGGTTCTTTCTTCACGTCCTCTTCTTCGTCTGGCTCTTCGTCTTCGTCTTCGTCTTCGTCGTCGACGACGCCTACAGTGCAGTTATAGTCATTATAACTGCCATAATTGTTCAGCCGATACTCGACATCATCGTAGATGTTGTCCCTCTGCTGACTGAGCCATTCGTCATACTCGGATTCATAGTCAGCCATATCGTGAATAACCTGCGACGGCCTGAAGGAATTGCCAAAGATTTCAACGGTGCTGTACTCATTGTCCAGCCATTCGTCAAACTCATCCTCATCAAAGTATTGAGAATTGTAGTCCATGATTGCCGAAACAACTTCATCAAGCGTTTCGTAGTGTTCATCATCGTTAAAGATGAACAAATAATCACCCGCTTTCAAAAAAATCCAGGACTGACACCCATCATGTCAGTCCTGGCTGCTATTAGACTACCGGAAACTCCGGATCAGAACGGAAACTCGCTCTCCGGCTGGGCCTCAGCGGGAGCCTCTTCGGCGGCCTTGGCCTTGTTCGGGAACTCGATCGAATCCGCCCGGACGGAGATGCTCGTGTACGTGTTGTTGTTGGCGGTGTAGGTGTTCAGACGGGCAGGGCCACAGACAGTCACCTTGTCGCCCTTCTTGAGGTACTGGGCGATGTTGTCCGCGAGGCCGCGCCACGCATGCACGCGGATGAACTCGGTGTGCTTCTGGGAGCCGGTGCGGTCTTCCGCCGCGACCGTGAAGTTCACGACCTTGGTATCCACGTCATTCACCTTGACAGTCTTGAGGATCGGGTCAGCGCAGATGTTACCAGAAAGAATCATCATATTCATGTTTTTTTCTCCTTTTCAGTCAGTCAGTCAAAATTAGTCACTGTGAAACGTATTCAGTTGTTATTCAGTTTTACCGGGATGGTTCTGAAAACAGATCGATGGGAGACCCGCTTCCGCTCCTTTCTGTGATGCAAAGCATCACTTTCAAGAGAAAATGAAAACCAGTCGGAGAGAACCCCGACAGGTCAAGGGAAACACAAAAGAAACCCAGTCAGCATGCGGCTTACGACCACTCATCGGCGGCAGCGCACCCTGCACAACTTTCATTCGCCGCAGGCGAAAAACCATGGAAAAGAGGTTATTATATCTCTGTCATCGGTTTTTAGAAAACCTCTAAAGAGACAAAACCAGTCAGAAAGGAAGTTCAGTCGGCGGTATGTCACGAACAAGAGCATCGATATCGAGCTCGTCCAGGAGCTCGTCACCATCGTAGTCTCCGGTGTTCAGGTCAGTCGTCGTAGTCGTCGTATCGGTCGTCTTCGTATTCAGTCCATTCGTCGAAGTATTCATTGATCCTGTCGAAAATGTCATCAGTCAGGTCGTCATCCGTCCAGTCCATTTTCGGTTCTCCTTTCTTTTCGCCTGCTTCGCAGGTTCTTTCACTTTTTTCTGTCGGGCGGAGCCCGACGCACTGTTCTCCGCCGCCGGGTTTTCTTTTTCCCCCGGCGCTGAAGCACAAGAATACTGTAAGTATTATTATTAATTATTGTACTGTATAGAAATAAAAACAGTCATTTGTACTGTATAGAATATTGGAAATGTATGTATATTTAAAAAGAGTATTATGATACCAGTATATGGTACTTGACTGTACAATAAAAGATATTATTGTACTGGTATATTACTATCATTGATAAAGAATATATTAGTGTGAATAATAAAGGTTTAATAGTATGACTTAAGAGAGTTAATAGGTGTAAATTAAAAAGGTATAATAGTGTGAATTAAATAGTATTAGTAACACTACATAACCTATCACTTACACTTTATTATTCTAACCTCCATATTCTTCTTACATACAATAATCATACATACATACTCTATTATAGTACAGTCCTATTTCTTTATACATACAATACCTGTATTCATATACAGTCCTATTTTAAATATTATTGATATTCATTCATTGTTAATTAATATTATTTAAAGTATATTCAGTATTATTTCTTATATTATATATTATATATATTATATATATAAGAAAGGACAGTATATAGTCTTATATTCCCCCATTATATGTATATCAAGGCTATAGTACAGTATATTATTATATATTCTATCTGTCATAGTAGTACGACTACTCCTTACGGAGGTATCCGTCAGGATACATCCTTATCATCATCCCCCGGAGGGGGGGGGAGGCAAAATGCAATTGGCCCTGACGGGCCACTCCCTTCTCTCATTATACGTTTTTTTAAATGCGGAATTTAGTGGTCAAAGTTAGTCAAACAATTTTTACCAATTCCATGACAGGAAGAATCGTTGTCCTGACGGACAAGTTAGCCCCTGACGGGGCTAAGACAGAAAAATAAAAAACAGTCATATCGCCCTGACGGGCGAGGAAACGCACAGGGTAAAAAATAAAGAGCTGTTCTGCATATGGATGGGGTTTTCTATATAATATATAGGTTTACCCCATCCGAACTGAGCGAGCTCTTGATATCGCCCGTCCAACGGTTAGCCCCTGACGGGGCTAAGAGAAAAATAAAAATAAACCCTGTGCTATAAAAGGGTAGGCTGAAAAAGAAGCCGCCCCTTTTACAAGGAGCGGCGATGTCAGACAGCTCAAGTCCGGCGGTCTGACGCAGCGGCATCGTTTCCATGCTGTCGGGTGGACAAGGCATCGGAAAACTCCACATTGCTACCACCGCTTTTTGTCGCTGAAAGCGACGAGCCAGAAAAAAGCGAAGCGGAAAAAATGCCCCCGCCAAAATAAAAAAAAGGGAGGCCGAAGCCCCCCCCATTAAGTCCATTCGTTGCCGATCTTCTGGAACGACAGCTTTTCCACCTTGCTGCTGATCAGGTCGGAGATGATCTGCCACTGATCTTTGTTGGCCACATCGTGGCCGTCGCGCATGGTCGTCCAGTTGTTGGCCTTCCAGGTCGTGTAGTTCTTCAGGCCCTTGGCAACGTAGCCAGAGGACGAGACGATCTTCAGGTTGACCTTGTTCTTCGCGGTGATGGCCTCAAGGCCGGCGATGATCGCCTGCAGGCAGGCACGGCCAAGAGTCGTCTCCGTCATATCCCCAGTGAAGTTCTTCTGGTAGCTCCCGCACGCAAGGTTGGTCTTGTAGCCACCGTTCTTGTTCTCGTCGCATTCGCCCCTGATCGTCATCGTAATCGTATACATCATGCCAGCTCCTTTCAGTCAGCCAGTCTCGTTCTGCCCGAAGATAATCTCTGTATGCTTCGGGATCCTTCACCATCGTTTCAATCCACATGCGTCCTCCTAAATGCAAGAGAGGCGGAGCCAGTCTCACTGGGCTGGTTTATCCGCCTCTCAAGGAAAGGAAGTAAAGCCATGAAGGCGCGATCAGTTTGGCGTTACCCGCCCCGAGCCGCGCGAGGCACTGATCATTCGGGGCTACCACGGGTTTCCCAGGCCCGTGGCAAAAGGAGGAGGTGTTCCCATGAAGAAACTGTAGTATACGGACGGCCGGAGCGAGTCGGCAGCCGTCCGCACAGTACAATTACTTTCGAAGAATCTGAAAGGAACAGCATTCACCGCCAATCCAGCACACGCCATCACGCGCTTCAACGATCCTGTCGAGGTACGCGAGGTCGCCTTCATTGATGAGATGCTTAACACCCTTGGAATCGATACCGTAAAGTTGCCACATAGTCATCCTTCCTTTCATCGTCAGTGGCTTTTTGGTTCATCTCTTTCAGCAGGACGAAGTCCTTTGATCGTTGCTGAATAAACTGCTGTAACAAAAGCAGGTGAAAATCGTTTCCAGGATGGAGAATGAGAGTTTGTCCATCTGAAATCAGACCCCTGTTTTTGCGTCCGTTTTTCCCAGCAGTTTATTCACGAACCTCCTTTCGATGTTATTCGCCGCGTCGACTTGCACTACGACGCCGTGGCTTTACCCTGGCAGGTGGCCAAACCCGCCAGTGTGCTCAGCCTGGCCAAGACCTTGCACTCCGCTTTACTGCAGGAAGCGGAGGTTCCCGGTATCAACCCCGGTAGGTTTGTGCGATTAACGCTCACACCCACGGATGCACTTTTCTCTGCATCAGGAGATTCGGTCGTGCGGTTCAGTGCCTCCAATTTCCCTTTGTAGCTCAGCGCGGAGCATAGGGTTGATCACCGCGCTTCATCGCCAGATCGGTTCTTTTACTTGCCCGAGAGCAGAGCAAGCCGACTGTTGCGCGTCGGCCTCTGAACTGCCGGTTTAAGCGTGCGCCTCGTTCAGTGAGGCGGTCTCACACCGATCTGGTCATAACGGAGCCAGCATTCGGAAGGTGTGCCCTTCACCTCTTTCGCCGGACGAAGTCCGGCTGCCTGAGCATGGAACCCAGGAAGGTGAGGGGAGCCCCGCAGGGCAACCTTCACCTCTTTCAGCAGGGCGAAGCCCGGACGACAAGGTCAGGACAGCAGGAACCCGCTGCGTCCACGGCATGGACTGACGGGGTACCCGGAGAGCTTGCTCTTCGTCGCGTCTGCGACACAGTCCTGTTAGCTTCGGTCACGGAGCGGAGCGAAAAAATGGGCCCCCGAAAAAGAGGGGCGGGCCCGCTCCCATAAAAAATAAAAAAAGGAGCCGGTTATTCACCGACTCCAAAGGTTAGTCCAGAGAACCGCGAAGCTCCATCAGGAGCACGCCGAGGCGGTTCTGGCCGACACCTTTGCAGACGCCCCAGAAGATGTCTCCCCAGGCGTTGCCCTCGACCAATTCACAGTCGCCTGTCTGTTTCAATTTGACGCGAAGATCCGGGTTTTGACGGAACTTCTCCGTGAGGATCCATTTCATCACGTCAACTCGAATTTTATGCCAGTCGGTACGCAGAGGGACCTTGCGTCCCAGCCGTTTAGCCTCAGCGCCAGACAGACCTTCGAACTGCTTGCGCTTGGCTTTGTCAGCCAGCTTGACAGCCTGAAAGGCTGCCTCCGCGCAAGTGTACCGTACACCACCAAGGATGATGGTACACGGGTACATGTTCGACAGAAAGAAGTTCTCTCCACGGAACGAGTTGATCACATTCATCAAAAACATCTCCTTCATAAAATGGTTAGATCGTGTCACCATGCTTGGCAGCATACCTGATGCGGTCTTTTGTGAACCACATCAGATCGTTGTCATCGTTCAAAATATCAACGATGACCTTCCTGGCGAGATTAACAGGGAGAACCTCAGTCAGCGTCTCATAGTCGTTGTTCACGTTATGGAACTTATCCGTCGGGATCACAGAGACATAGGCTTTGCCGGTCTTCTCGTTGACCTTGTTGAAACTGTCACAGTTGTGATCAATTTCCCAAAGAGGATATTCGCACCACTCTTCTTCGACGATCACGTCGAAATAAGCGTCAGCGCCCGTGATCGTGACAGTCAGGACACGCTTTCCGTAATAGGTTTTCATTTTGTTTCTCCTTTCTCAGCGAATGTTGAAGCAGATCACAGCCACAAGGGCCATGGCAGCAAAGAAGCCGCCCATCAGTGTGGCGGCTTCCATGATGTCAACTTTGTCAATCGGGCCCAACAAATCAAGAAAGAACTTCTTCATAGTCATTACCTCCGTTCAGTATCCATGAAGTCAAACCACGGGTAGACGGAATAGGCAGGCACAGCCGTGCCATCCTCGCGGTAAACCTTCTGGTTGGTCTTGAGGTTGCTGATAGCTTCGGTCAGCGTCTGGCCATGGCCGCAGAAGGCCCAGTCCGGCTCTTCCGTGTGGTTGTCATCCTCGTACACGGCAACGATAGCCATCCACTGACCAGTCGTATACGTGTGTTCGAGAATGAGCTCAAGAGCTTCGTTCTCATTGTTGTAGACGGTCTTGTTAAAAACAGCACGTTTGTCGGTCATTCTGAAATTCATGGAAACCTTCCTTTCCGGGCTTCAGCCCTTTCGAAAATTATTCAGAGCCATCTGGTTCTGAAGGCTGCTCAGTTTGCACCGGGCAGACCTCAAAATCAGATCTGTTCAAGATCGTCATACTTGTGTGCGACTTCCTCACACCAGGCAAGATACTCCGCCTCCTCGCGGGTCGGATCGTTCTGCCAGATCCAGGCAGCACATTCGGCCTTCGAGTCAAAGTAATAGTCGGACACACGGCAGTAAGGCCCGCCATACAAGCCCAGGTCGAAGCATCCGGCATAGTATCCGGCACCGCTATGCAAGATACGCACGGGCAGGTTGTCGATCTCCCACGTGGAACTGTAGTTGAGCGCAGCTCTCACAAAGCTATTGGAGAGCTCCTCGCCCTTCTTAGAGCGAAGGGTCCAGCCCTTGCCAAGGTCGGTTGTGTCGATTTTTCTGAAAGTAGACAAGTGTTCGATCTTGCCGTCACACAGCTTAGCTTTGAAGCCGAAGCCATTGTTCGAGAATACCAGTTCGTTCTTCAGTTTGTAGATCTTCATCATGGGAATACCTTCCTTCCTGCCGCTGTGCGGTAACAAAATGTTCCAGAACCAAATGGTCCTGAAGGCTGCCCGGCTTACGCTGGGCAGACCCCAAGATCACTCAAAGTTATTAGATGGAGTCCCTGTACTCCATTAAGATCTTGCCGAGCCAATTCTGGCCCACACCGTTGCAGACGCCCCAGAAGGTGTCGTTCCAGGTGTTGCCTTCAACCAGCTCTTTGTTGCCGGTCATCAGAAGCCTAATGCGAAGCTCCGGGTTCTGGCGGAACTTCTCTGAGATAATCCAGCGCATTACGTCAACTTTGATGACTTCCCAGTCAGGCCGAAGCGGCACCTTTCGACCGAGCCGTTTGGCTTCAGGCCCGGTCAAGTTTTCAAACTGCTTTCTTGCGGACTTGTCCGCCAGCTTGACAGCTTGAAACGCCGACTCGGCACAGAAGTAATGAACTCCCCCAATGGTGATGGGGGAGTACGACATGTTGCTGAGGAACCCGTATGTTCCCCTGAACTCGGCGATCATTTGTTTACCTCCTTCGAAATATCGAATATCGTGTAAAGCTTCCCAGTCTTTATTGCATATCTGACGCAGTTACCAGTGCCGCCACGTCGTTCTGCAATATTCTGGTATGGTGTAACAGCGATGACCAAGACACTGTTGTCCACCATCCAGCGGTTACGCTTATCCAGCTTCTGAATGGCGTCGTTTGCGTTGTCAGACAGTACGACTACTTCGTCGGCCAGTTTCAGCATCTTGTAATATGCTTTCTGACCAAAGACATCGTCTTGCTTCCAGCGTGACGCCTGTCCAGCGAAAGGCACAGCTACGACAGTCTTAATCGGAAGACCGTCGTCATGTTCCAGATGCCAGGCAGCCCAGAAGGCCATCTGGTCGACACCCTGGGCTCCGCCGGTAATAACAGTAACCTCATCGCTCCCATAAGAAGCGAGGAGGTTTTTCAGCTGGTCTTTGATGCTGTTAAAGATTGGTCTGTAATCAGCGCCATAACCAAGCAGATCTTTTGGGCGATGCCCGGTGAAACAAATCTTCATTTTGCAACCTCCTTCACAAAGTCAGGCTTTTCTTCAGACGTGAAACTGGGGTTCCAGACTCTCCTTACGCCGTAGCGGCATTGTAAGCGTAGCCGATCACGTACTTCAGCTTAGTTACCGGATAGAGCTTGTTCAGCTCGTCCTCGGTTTTCTTGCCGGACTCGACGATGGTCGCCTCCTTGTAGTAGAGTTCCATTGTCTGGTAGTCCTGCACGGCAACGACTACCTTGTCGCCCTTCTTGTACTGGCGATCAGCCAGGTACAAGTAAGACTTCGTGCCATTGCCGAAGCAGACAGTGGCATAGAACAGTTCGTCCTCAACCTTCGAGGTACGAATGTTGTGAACCATATTGTCCTTCTTCAAATTGGACCAGATCTCATTCGCGAGATCACGGTCGGCGAACTTGATAGAAATGTCTTTCTCGACAAAAGTCTTGCCGTTTTTCACGAAAATTCTGTCATACGTAACAATATACTGCATAATGCGCTCCTTTCTTGTTGACGAGCCCATGAAAATGTGTTATCATGAACTCGAAGGGATGCTGCCTGGGAGAGCATTTGTGAGATGGTCACTCCCCGACAGCAAGCAAAAGGAAACCGATCACTCGGCTTCCTCGTCGTCCTCGTCCGGAATGTCGTTGTCCGGCGCAGCGAAGTGCAACGCCAGCACATTGTAGAGCTTTTCCGCGTAGGTATCCACGAACGCCTTGCCGACGATCGTGTAATACTCATCGGAGAGCCCCTTCGTCTGGGTAAAGAACCACTTGGTAATTACGTCATACGCGCCATCAGGGGTACCGCCCTGATAACCGACATACTCGGCAATCTCCGCGAGTGATGCTTCTCTCACGGCGTCCCGCCATTCGACGAAGTTCTTGGCTTCGCCTGTGATGAGACGCCACTCTTTTGTCTTTCGGAAGGCGATGTTGTTGAATACACCTTCATTGCAGAAGGTGCCATCGCCAGCCGGGTCTCCCTTGACAGCGAGACCAAGGTATCCATCGCCAACCTTCCGGTCTTCTTTAACCATCAGGTCATTCACGCAGAAGACCTCGTCGTCAAGTCCCTTCAGCTCGAGATGTTCTGGCAGGATCTTGGCAACCGTCCTGGAGTAGATGTCCAGAAGGCTGCCAGAGTAGGCACACCGATCCATCCAGTGCTGGGAGTCGGCCGTCCACTTCTCATCGGCTTTTGCAAACCGGCAGAAGTCCGGCAGGGTCAGGGCCTTCAGGCTCTTGAGGAGTTTCTTGGCCTCCTCCGTCTTCTTGACGTTGTTTCCGGCATTCTTCGTCGAATCGATGTCCACGTTGGTGTTCATCGTTTCGATGGCGATCAGTCGGGTGATGACATCCGGGCCGTAGGCTTCGATAAGCCGTTCGGCGTCGGACTTGCTGATATTCCACAGCTTTGTCAAGTTGTCGCTGTGGATACCAGTCTGGCTCCCGGTGATAGAAGCCATCAGGGCAGCCGCAATGGTGCCCTTATTGATCCTCTCCTTCTTACAAGGAGGCGCGATCCAGACGATGGGCCGCTTATCGATCAGTTCGAAGGTCTTCTTAAACATTTTGACTACGAGCGATTCAACGATCACAAGAATATGATCGCCATCGTAGTCGAGTCTAAGAAGAATCGGGATCCACGACACCGGGTTAATGTAGCAGATACCGTTGATGCAGCCCCAGCCCTGCTTCTTGAACTTCACGACCGGGCACCCGTCGGTGTCCGGGTTTCTGGTCAGAACACCTTCTTGTCCATCCTCAGCGTAACTGAAGATCGCCTCGTCTTCGGCAATCTGGAACTCAAGTTCCAGGCCGAAGACATGGCAGAAGAACGGTTTCGGGTCCGGTGCCACGAAGACGGAGTATCCGACTTCAGGCACTTTGCCTGCGATCATACTGTCACGACGTGCCGTGTAGCGTTCCTGCAGTACGTGCTGAACGTACTTCGTCTTCAGCAGCGCAGGGTACAGCTCGCAGGCCGCACCCAGGTAGCCGCCGATAAGCTTGGCAGCCTCAGCAGGCTTCTGCCACTTCCTCACAGAAGCGGCAGCATGCTGGGCCAACGCAAGAGCATCCGCAGACGTGCCCTTCAGCAATTGGCCTTGTTGATACGGCATGTCCTTAAGGCTCTTGCCGTGCTGCTGCACACAGACATCCATCGTGTAGTTGTTTGTAATGCAGGCGTCCTGCCACGCCTTTACCGTTCTGAACAGAGCCTTACCCTTAAAGCAAGACTCGGTCAGGATCACGTCCACCTTGTCAATGGACGTAACAGTATCGTCGATCTGACGGAACTCGCCTGTCAGACCACGTTTGGTCAGTTCCTCACGCCACTCCTCGCGGGACTGCGGGACAGCGAGGAACTTTGTCATGACACCGAATCTTCCAGAAAACGCCTTGCAGAGCCTTCTATCCTTCTTCGGGAAGGCTTCTACGAAGTAGATGCCGAGGCCGTCGAAGAGGTTCAACGGCTCTTTGTAACCAAGCCTTTCCTCAACTGTGCAGTTCGCTTTTACGAACCACACATCTTTTGCTGTGGCTGTTTCCCCGTTCAGATCGGGGATGATCGCCACTCTGTGGAAGTCGAACTGTTTTCCAAATACTTCCTTCATGGGCTTGGAGCTGCTGGTTTGCAGCCCCATGTAGACAAGATACTTCGAGATAACCATCTCGATGTATTTGGTCGGGACGCCTGCCATGAGCCAGCTGCCCAGTTTGGGATACAGATCGCTGCGAACGGCGAGGAAGGTGCCCTTCCTCTTGTCCGAGGCACTGGCCAGCAGCGGGATCCAGCACCCGCCCTTGGGATCCACATATGCATCTTTGCAGATGCGTTGCATTTTCCCAATGACGGAGCTGTACGCCTCGTCGTCAAACTCGGACACACTCGCATCGATCTTGATGCAAGCATCAAAGGGTTTGACACCCATGGCGGCGAGCTTCCGCTTCAGGCCGCAGCGAGGCATGGGGATGTATTCAACATCCCCGGTGAGCAGGATGACCTTTCGGATCAATCCTGCTTCGGAGGCACGGGCAGCCTCTTCAGGGTCTTTCGGAGCTGCCTCCTTCAGCTCCACGATGCGGCCGGTTTTGTTGCCGGCTTTCTTGATGCGTTCGAGGGCCCAGCGTCCCTCAGAGAATTTGTCATACTGTTTAGCATGACGTTCTCCTCGGGCGTCGGTGTACGACACTTCATAGACTCCAAGCAACGGGAGAAGCGGAAGCATCAACGCGCGCTTCAGCAAACTGTGCCGCTCGAAGAAGGGGTGCTTCTGCTCCTTCTTGTAGTTGCGGCACTGACGCTTGTAGGCATCGTACCAAATGGTATCCTTGATGTCATCGGGCAGGTCGGTCGGGCAGTTAATCAGAGTACCGGGGATCACCGGCAGCAGCGCCAGCATGATGGCCAGCACGATGGTCAGGAACTTCTTCATGGGATTTCCTCCTCTCAGCCAGGGGCTCATGTCCCCAAAGGCCGCATTAAAAATAAAAAAAAGAGGGTATTAACCCTCCTTTTTGTTGTTGAGCATTTTGTGGATAAATTGATCTACGTCTGGTGCCATAAATACTTGGTGCACAACTTCCGGCATCTTGCCTTCGATCATCCATTTTTTGCGTGCGGCGTACTTTGCTCTAATTTTGTACTGAATGTATTTCGTCTCTAAAAAATCTGGGTAAATCTCACATGCTATTTTCAAGTAGTCTTCGGTTGGCTTGGTGGCGTTGATGATGTTCTCGATTGTGGTGTACCTTTTCATGGTATTTCCTCCTTTTGGTCAGGGCTCATGTCCCTATAGACCGCGTTAAAATAAAAAAAAGAGGAGGGATTAACCCTCCTCTTTAGTGTTGAGCATTTGATAACGGAGACGCTCAAACTCCATGTTTCATTACTTGACGTTGCAGAACACCATCATTCCCGTGGGGACGAGATAATCCTCTCCACGGGGTTTTTCCTTGATGATGCTGAAGTTGGCCCAACGGCCGATGGTGCCGTTGAGCTTGGACTGCAGATCCTCGATGGTGGCATCATCGAGGAAGCTGTAGCCTTCTTCATCCAGGATGGTGAGATCGAAACTGATCATATCATCGTCGATGGTTTTAACCCTCTCAGAGAAGGTTTCCTCATCTTCATTGAAGACTTTGTTAAGGATAGTAGTGGTGACAATGATAATGGTGTTGATAGACATTGTGGGATACCTCCTTATTTCTTTGTATTTCTTTGCGTATTACTGCATAGCGGCCTTGCGCAGCAGCTCGTTGAACAGCTGATGCGCGGCCTCGAACTCGTCGTTGTTCTTGAGGATGTTCTTCTCCTCCTGGCGGAGGATGGCGATAGCCTCCGCCTTGTAGTTGTTGAACAGCTTATTGCGAAGCTGCTCATCATGGATACGGAGAACCATATCCATGAAAGACAGAAAATTCAGAAACAGGTCGATATTCTTCATGGGTGCTCTTCCTTTCTGCACAATTAGTGCCATAGAAATTGTAAACAGTTGTTATTTGGCAAATAGCCAAACCCGCATTACGTTGCGGCACCGGGGTTAAAACCCAAGAAGAACCTCCGACTTGCGTCGGGGGCTCTTGTTGAGTTGAGCGTTTTGATAACGGAGACGCTCAAACTCCGGTGCCAATTCTCAGAAGAACGGAACGGTATCAGAGTAATCGAAGTCCTCAAGCATCTTGAGGACGCCATCTTTATACACACTGCGCTGAGCGTGCAGGTCAGCGCAGCGGTTACTCATGTTGGCCCAGATGTCGCCATCGCCGTCGATCATGTCGACAATGACGGCGTCAGGACCGTCCTCACGAAGAACCTTCAACGCGTCCTCCCGGTTGAAACCGGGCTGGAAGACAAAGAAGTCTTCGGGTCCGTCAAAGTCTTTGACAGATGCGTAATCATACTTAATCATGGGGATACCTCCTTGTGCGTGTATCGTCGCACCCCGTATGTAATTCACCCTCTCTGCCTCATGCGGCATCGAGGGTGATGGGAAGCTGTTGACCTGTTTATCGAGACCCACTTAGGTCATTGGGCGCAACCTTTTCCAAAGGTTGACTTCTACCGATTAGCAACGTCTTTTGTAGACGCTGACCCCGGGAGTCCACAGCTAAGGACAAGTACCGGGCGGGCGGGACCACCGCTCTAAAACGCAGAGGTCGACGGCGCATGGCCGCCGACGTGTGTGAACTTTGGACTAATGCGCATTCTGAATCCGGAGGCGCAACGGACCACCTGCTTACTAACCCCAGATGTAAGGCTCGGAGCTTGCCAAAGGCTCTGACTTCTTGCGAGCGCCATAACGTTGGACAGCAGACGGCAGGTTTTTCTTTCTACCTGCAAGAAGCCCTTAACCTATGACTCAACATAGGCATCCACAGGGTGGTGCGCCGGCGACTCATTGGAGAGTGAGCCGCTATCGTACGCAAGGCGTACCTGGCTTGGCAAACCAGGGCTATAAGCCATACCAGCGTTGTGCACCTTCCTTGTCAGTATGGCTATGAAGACCTGTTCAGTATCTTGTGATCTCGATCGGACGATCGCCTGGTGCAACCGCGAGAAGCGGATATTAGCGACAACCCAATGTTGATCAGAAGGACTGAGTTGATCTTTGGTTTAGACTTTTCCTTGTCTACCTATCTAAGTCAAGCTTCTCTGATCAATAAGCCCTGGCAGCACTTACAGGTCAGATATGATCATCATATTTGTCGAGATGACCACACTTTATCCCCGATGAGTTTCTTATAGCAGCCTGTACCTGCAGGCCACGACCATGGCCGGTAAACCATGTAGTATAAGAACATCGGTCTTTGTCTGCTTGACTCAGACATTAAGGTGAGCATCAGCTTTATCGCTGCTCTTAGAGCGCAGCTTATCAGCCGAAGCTCACCGCCCGTTCCCTTGCTCCAAGCAGGGGATCACCCTCAACTCCGGGGTGAGTTGCCACACGGGGCTTTCGCTCAGACGAGACATGAGCGACGAATGACCGTGGCGGGTCATCCGCATTAAAAAATAAAAAAAAGACCCTTTCGGGTCTTTTAACGGATCATCTCCTGCCAGATGATGTTCCATCTGAGAGGGTCAGAAGGACGGATTCCGGCGAACCGGAAACCATCCGGATCTTCAACGACTACCATCAGCCAGGTTTCGGCCTGGCCAAATTCATCATTCATCGTGAACGCATTGTTCACGTGAACGATCTTGTCGTTAGGGTTGATCACAGAAAGATTCTTATACATGGTTCAATCCTCCTTGTAGTTTGCGTTGCTTCTCAAGAGCGGTGCAACTGCGTGTCGATCACGCACCGGTTCCTCTCGGCTCGGAACTCGCCTATGCAGTACATGCCCTGTACCACGGGGGGTTTACGCTCGAAAAGTTTTCCGAGGCGTAAACCTCACTAATATGTTTTCTTCCAACTCATTCCCTTAACTCATTTTGAGTAACCGAAACACACTTTCAAAACACAATTTCATACAGCGTGGGTTTTCTATATATAATATAGCATACCCACGTTGTATCGTTTAACCTGTGCTTTTGTCGATAACAAAAAGTGTACGTCTCACTATTAAATAATATAAAAAACGTACACTTTGAAAAACGTGCATCACACCATGATAAAAAGTGTACAATTCATTACTTGTTAATAGTAGTTTGTACACTTTTTTATAACCCCCACATTTTGATACGATCTTATATGTTTTTAAAACTTCGCTCGAGAAACCTTTCAATATTTATGATCATAAAACAATAAAAACTTTAAAAAACAATGAAATAGCACATTTTGAAAATTTCCACTTTAAAAATGCGTATAATGGAGAAAGAACATTATTTTGCTTCTCCAGAAAGGAACCGATTACATATGGATAATGAGAAGATCATCAACGAAACTCAAAGGACCGAAAGACCCCCGAAGAAGGCGTATGACACTGAGTATATGACTGAGTGGAACCGCGAGGTTCGATATCTCAACAGCAAGGGTATACGCTACGTTTACGTGAGACGAACAAAGGATTATGGCATTCCTCAGTTCAAGTATAAGAAGACTCCTGAGCTCTTTGCAGCGCTGCAGGACTTCTACACGCAGATTGCACGAGAGAAGGCCATGAACACTCTCGACAAGCTGATGGAAGCCGCGAAGACTGTTTCCTCCAGCGAGGAGCTTCTGAACAATATGGCTGGTCACGGATTTGTTGTTTCTCCTGACGGCGGGCTTAAGCTTGTCAACGTTCTTAAGAACGATGATGAAACTGAGTGATCGCTATGGCAGTTAAAGAAGCAAAGCTGAGACCAAACGTAAAACCACCTGAAACAAAGATATGTTTCAAATGCAAACAGAAAAGAAGAATAGCAGAATTCTATTCCAATAAGGACTGGATCCAACAACTTGGTAGGGACATCTGGTGCAAGGAATGCGTAAGCAAGTGCATCACGAAAGACAAGCTCAGGGAATACTTCTGGGAAAACCACAGGGAGTGGAGCGAAAGACTTTGGGAAAGCAGCTGGAAGAAAGCTGAGATCGAAGCTTCTACCAATACGGTCTTTCAAAGCACAACAGAAGAAAGAAGACAGAAAATTCTTGAGCAGTTGACTTGCCAGGAAGTTATCAAGAAGATGCAGACTGTATATCGATACGTGGAAAACACAGGAGATATACATACGCTTAATTATCAGGAAGCCAAAGAGAACGGTCAGATCATCGAAGAAAAAAAGGACAATGTCAAAACGTATTCAAAAGAATTCGGTGGATATTTTAAGCCGGATGAAATTGAATACCTTCAGGACTATTACAGAGGACTTGAAGAAGACTTTAACTTGAGCGATACCAACCTTAAAGACATAGCGAAGAAGCTTGCAAAGGCTTCTCTTCAAGCGGACAAGGTTCAGGACAAGTATATGTCCGGACAAGCTCCGCTTGCTGATGTAAAAGACGCTATGACGCTTTTCGATCTTCTTTCCAAGTCCGGTAATTTCGCTGCGTGTAAACGCAAGCCGGAAGAAAAAGGCGAGCTTGGATCCTGGGCTGAGATAACTTATCAGCTCGAAACGACAGGCCACACCTGCACAAGGCAAATAGAATGGCCTAAGGATGATGTAGACAGGACGATAGACGAATACAGTCATATCATAACTTCTCTTGGCTTGGATTCTGTGTAAAGAGGTGATCGAATGGTTGTCAGGCCAGGTGAGATCACCAATTGGGATCTGATGGAAGAACAAATTATTTTCTATCGGACACATCTGGATATATTTATTGAAGACGCATACAAACCATTTACTTTAACAAGAGACCAGCATGTTCTGGTCAGAATGATAGGTAACTGTGTTGATACCAAAGCCACATGTTCCCGTGGCTTTGGTAAAACTTTAATTGCAGCCATTTCGGGCTTTGCGATCTGTGACCTCTATCCGGGGACAAAAGTGTATTGCGTATCCGCAACAGCGGGGCAGGCAAGACTCGTGCTGGAAAAGCTTCACGATCTCGCTTACGCAAACCCGAATATTGCTAACGAGATATCTGCTACCAACGCTAAAACCTTGGTTCAGTTAAGCAAAGACAGCGGTAAGTGCACTTTGAAGAACGGCAGCAGTATCGAATCTGTTGCGATGGACAGCGCCCGTGGCCTTCGCGGCAAGATGATCATCATCGACGAAGCTTTGGACGTGAATCAGGATAAACTCGAAGCTATTATTTCGCCTATCACCAACACGACGAGACAATTATGCTTTGACTATAAGTATCCTGACTTTCAATCTAAGACGGTTACGATCACATCTGCTTGCGAGAAAAGCAACCAGTATTTCAAGAATTTCCTTGACGATGTCAGGAGCATGGCGAAAGGCGACAAGACGGTTTTTGCCTGCTCGCTTGACTATAACGCTGCGGTTGCCAATGGCATCACACCTATGGATTTTTTCATGAGACAGAAGAAGAACATGGCTGATCTTGTTTTCCAGATGGAATATGGTGCGATCTTCGTAGGCGCAAATGCAAACACAGCTTTTCCTTTCAATCTCGTGCAAGCGTGCAGAACTCTTGAAAAGATCGAGATGGAACAGCCAAAGAACTCAAAGTCAAGATACATTATTGCTTTGGATATCGCTACTTCCAAAGCGGACAACGCTGATAACTCTGTGATCACCGTGCTTAAGTTTGTGGAAAAGTCAGATGGGTCATACTCAAGAAAACTTGTCTGTATCAGAAGCTTTCACGGTGAAGCTTTGGATGTATTGACAGAAGAACTTCGAAAGCTTTATCATCTGAAATTCCCCAACACGGAAAAGATCATCTACGACGCGAGAGGACTGGGAGACAGCCTCGACAGGTTCTTTGATAAGGAATGGGTGGATCCCGGTTCCGGAAGAGAGTATCCTCCTCTTGTCGTGGACGATATTCCAAGCGTGAATGCGGAAGCCAGAACTGTTCTGCATCCTTTCAGAGCCGTGAACAATCTGAACAAGCGGATCTATATGAATCTGCGCGTTGCGCTTGAGAAGGGAAGTATTGAACTTCCGGTTTCCAGCAAAACAATCAGAGCGAAACAGCTCGAAATAGAAGATCCTGAAAAGCGTCTCACCATGGAGGAGATGGCTATCTTCCAGGAAACAGATGCGCTTCAGATCGAAATGGGCAATATCGTTGCCAAGCAAGGAGTCAACAGCAACATTATTTATGATGTTCCAAGACAAAACATGCATAAAGACCGTTATTCCTCTCTTGCAATGGGTAACGATTATATCAGCGAACTTGAAAAAGAAAACATGCGTTTGTATCAACGTGGACCTGCATATATAGGTGACGCAAGCGCATGGTAAAAGAAAGGAGGGCTGAGGCCCATGGGACTTTTTGACTGGTTCAGACGGCCTGCGGTTCATGTCGAGCCTCAGCCTCAGAAAGTTGTCGTCGGCGCGTCCAAAGACAACGACGAAGATCAGATCCAAACTTTTAATAATTCTAATATTACGTTCTCTGGCTCTCTTTCGGGATATGACTATGACGCAATCCTGAGAGACAAGCAGAACAATATCGTGAGCCTATACCAGCTTGCAGACTACTATACCGACGCAGATCCTTTGATCCATGGTATTATTCACCATGTGTATGTCCCGTACTCAACTTGTTCACCATGGTTCCTTACCGGAGCAAAGAACAAAACCTTAAAGCTTTATGAGGATCATTATGAAAAGATCCGGCTGAAAGAAAAGCTTGATGGTATTATGCTGGAGTATTGGAAATACGGCAATGTTTTTGTCTATCTTCATCATGGACAGATCATTACTCTACCTGTGCACAAATGTAGGATAGGCAATATTGCATTCAATGGCAGACCGCTGGTTGAATACGACTGCATGTCTATTCTCAACGACTGGAAGTATCGTGGCTATCAGATCAAGGAGAACTGGATCAAAGACAACAATCTGGAAGATGTGTTCAAAGGTTATCCGGAAGAGATACAGGAAGGTTTGAACAATGGCGACCAATATGTTCAGCTCAACCCTGAGAATGCTTACGTTCTTCAGGGTCCCAAAGAAAGCTGGCAGAGATACGCTATTCCTTTTATAGCTTCCTGTCTTAGTGCTCTTTCAAAAAAGGAACTTGTTTCGACCTATGAGGACTCTATTCTGAATCTTGGTATTCGCAGCTTTGTCCATGTGACTTACGGCGACTCTACTAAGGGCCATGATATGCTTCCTGACAAGGAACAGATCACCATGGTCAGAAAGCTGTTCCAGCAGGGTATGAGTGGCTTCCCTCTCGTAACGACAAACCACCTTGCGCACGCAGAAGTTGTTCAGCCGAAGCTTGACGATCTTTTCCAATGGGATAAGTATCGAGATGTGAACAATAATATTCTTTCCGGCGGAGGCGTTTCCGGTATTATCGTCACCGGTGTTTCTGAGGATGGAAGCACGTTTGCGTCTGCTCAGGTTTCCATGCAGACAGCTGAAACCCGTATCAATTCCGCAAGAGAAGAGTTCTGCGAAATGATGAACAGAATTAATGAACGACTGACAGAAGAAATTGATGGTACTTACAATCTGAAAGAAGTTCCGGAGTTCCATTTCGCTCCTCTGACAATGGAAGGCAAGAAGAGTCTTCGCGAAACATGCACAAAGCTTTGGGAGTCTGGTGTTCTCTCTACGAGAACTATGATGGAGACCAATGGCTACTCGCTCGATCAACAGAAAGAAATGATCGAGAAAGAGCAGAAGGAAGGTCTTGATCAACTGATGAAGCCAAGAGCTCAAAGCGGAATGGCTCCTCAGGATGCAGGCGGCCGTCCTCAGATGGACGATGACGAGAGAACATCTGATCCGGCAAACGCCAAACGATCAGAGCAGCCAAAGCCGTCCAATCCGGAAGGATCTGAACCGAATGAAACTTGACGTTGCAGAGCGTCGGTAAATAAGTCTGGCTGTATAGTTGATGGTTATCTTAAACCTGGGCTTCCGCTGCCCTGAAGTCGGATGTTTGAGCGTGGATTATTCTACGCTCTTTTTGATATCTCCGCCTTATGGCGTGGATATAGATTCGCTATCAGCTTCATTTGTCTCCTACCACTTGCAGCTGAAAGCAAAATGAGGGGATTACAATGAACGAAACGACGAAAGTCTGTTTTGCTTCTGCCGTCTCCGAAATTCAACAGTCAGATATTTATATGACTGTGAAAGCCCGGCTCTTTGAAACACCGAAGGCGAATCTTAACGGTGCGCGGGTTACTCCTGCCTTTCTCGATGAAATTGTCGAGAATGCTGAGAAGTACGTCGGGCTTCCTGTGTGCGCCGACGTAAAGGCGCTGGCACAAGGACGTTACGATCACCTTGGTCATCTTTATGACGCAAGAACGGGCGAATTCAAGTCGGCCATGATCGGTTCATTCTATCAGTTTGAAAAAGAAGAATTTGAAGGTGGAGCTTATCTGATCGGATATGCCCGGATCATGAAGCGCAACAAAGCGGTATGCAAGGCAATAGCCGAGCTATTTGCTGATGATGCGCTGAAGTTCTCTTTTGAAATATCCTGTGGCCAATACACCAAGCTGGAAGATGGAACCATTCAGATTGATGCCGATGAAAACAATTTCTTAGAAGGCGCGGCTATCGTGACCTTCCCCGCTTGCGAAGACGCTGTCGCCATGGACCTGGTGGCTGAGTGCGACAGCCTGACGGATGACGAAAGAGGTGAAACGAACATGCATGAAGCAGAACAGACCGTAATGGCAGAAAATCTCGAGGAAGAAAAGGAAGATCTGAAAGAAGAGAAGGACGTTGAGGAGGCTTCCTGCAAGGAAGAAAAGGAAACGGCTTCTGAGGAAACCTCTGAGACCGCCGAACTTTATGTGACCGAAAGTGTCACACAGGAACAACATGTGGATGTCTACGACACGGACAATGGTGAAAGTGTCGAAGTGCATGATATTCACACAGAAGTAAATCGTTACGTCGCGGAGGATCCTGCTCCCAGCATTACTCCTGGCGTAAACGTAGACCCCGAAGGTGGGTCTGAAGATCCTGAGGTTGATGACCCTGAGTCCGGCGTGCCTGACAGCGTGGATGAGGACAAGAAGATGGCGGAAGTCATCGCTGAGTTAACCGCTACCATCGAAGCTCTGAAGGAAGAAGTCGCTTCTATCAAGACAGAAATGGCGGCCAAGGTTAAGGAAGAAGATGTTCCGAATCCTTTTATCGCTGAAATTAACGCTCCGAAACAGAAGTATGAGCTTCTTAATTCTACAAAGAATTCCACTTATTCGCTTCTTGAGAAAGCGTAAATTAACAAGAAAGGACTGATTATCGTGGCTGGTTATGTTACCAAGCACATGGGCTACCTCTACGAGGGCGAGCTTGTGAATGGTGCGGCAGCTGCTGTCCAGAACGGCATCCTGATGGTTCAGGGTACGAGCACCAATGCTGACAAGCTTGTGCTTCCTGCGGCTGACACCAACACCAAGTTTGTTTGCAAAGAAGTTACTACCATTTATGGCGGTATGACCGCTTATCGTTTTATCGTCGACACGCTGGCGAAGCGTTATTACTTCATTGAGAATGAATTCGACATCAATGACAGCGCTGCTTACGATAAGACCCTTTATGAAACCGCTGTTGGCGCTGAGCTGCGTGCTCATCCGCTGGCTATGGGTGAAGAGTTTGTTACAACTGCCGTTACAGGCACACCGGCTGTTGGCACCGCCTATGGCGTGAAGGCCGACGGTACTATTGGTTAAGGGGGTGGCAACTATGGCTGAAATTAAAGTTTCTCGCGACAGCAAGCTGGTAAAGCTGTTTGCCGCTCAGGCTCGTAATGAGCGCGTTGACTCTGACAAGGCCGAGGAAGCCGCCCAGATCATTAACGATCTTGTTTCTGATCTGTGCCCTCAGAACCGTCATGAAATCGCGCAGACTGTGGCGTTCACTGTGGATGAGCTGCAGCAGCATTCTCTCGACTTCCTGAATCAGGTTGCCGACACCAAGAATATCGCCTATGGCGACAAGGCCGCTTTCAAGGTCCGCACAACTGGTGTCAAGGCTTACATTCAGGCCAAGGGCTCTACAACTGCCCGTAGCAAGATCGCTGATCGTCAGATCCTGGTGGACACCAAGGAAATCAGCGCTCGTCCTGCTATCAATATCCTCGATCTCCGTGCTGGCCGTGTGAACATGGCCGAACTGATCCGCGAGGCGAATCAGGCTATGACCAACAAGAAGCTGGTCATGATCGAGTCCGTTCTGCATGATGCGATCGACAATTATTCTTCTCCGTTCTATGCTACTGGCACCGGCGTTGTGAAGAATACGCTTGATCCTCAGCTGAACCACTTCCGTCGTCTTGGTCCTGTGACCATCCTTGGCGACAATAGCGCTGTGAGCCAGCTGGCTCCTCTGGCGGGCATGGCCATCAATCCTACGACCACGCAGTTCTCCGGCAATATGATTGACGAGAACAACGACAATGGCTTCATCGGCCGCTACAATGGCTGCAATGTCCTGTCCATGGTCAATGCCTATGATGACGATCAGGTGACTCCGATCCTGGCTACCGACTGGCTGTATATTCTTCCGGGCGGCGTGTCTCCTGAGATGCGCAACCTGAAGGTTGTTAACGAGGGCCCTGTCGGTTCCATCGACAGCCAGAACATTGACGATCTCGCTTATGAGATCCGTCTGGATCAGTGGTTCGGTGCGGCGTTCGTCGTTGGCACTGTGCCGATGATTGGCGCTTACAAAATTAACTAATCTGCTACAGCGCATTGCGCTGGAAGGTTTTGTGAAACAGGGGTGGGTCTTTTCCCACCCCTGTTACCAATTATTTGGAGGGATTAAATATGAATGGCGACCAGCGTCTGCGTGTATACAATAAATGCCATTATGACATTGGTGTGACTCTTACAAACAACACGAGCGTGAATATTCGACCCAATAGTTTTCAGATTCTGACAATCAACGATATTTTATATATCGAAAGCATATGCAATTCCAAGAAGTATTTTTCGTCCAAGATGCTTGTACCTGTGGACGATAACGAGAAGGAACTGACCCTGAATGATCTGGGTGGGTTCACAGATGAGTATGCTGAAAAGCATCTCAACAATGAAGATATCGCTCTCATGCTGAAGAAGTCTGCGAAGCAGATTGAAGCATGGCTTGATGGTATCAATGATCCTGAAGAGCTTCATGCGATCTATGAGGTTGCAAAGGAAAGCGATCTCAGCGCGAGCAAGCTGAAGATCCTCAACGCGAAAATTCCGAGCAAAGACTGGCTCGATGAATAAGGAGAGGTAGCCTATGTTGAGCTTGACCGCAATGGCCGCTGAACTTCAAGAGCACACGGCATGGCAAGAAACACCGGAGCTTTTAACCGAAGATCAATATATCGGTATGATCATTCGCGGTCTTAAACGGTTATATATCGACACAGGCCGCGCATCCGAATACAAAGACGAAAACATTATCCGGTCTGACGATCTTTATTATAATGCAGACCTGTTAATCGACGAACAGTATTACATTATGCTTTGTTCGCAGATTGATTTCTTCAAGAAAGTGCAAAGCGATGTAAATAATGTTATGAGCTATACGACAAACGCGCTTAGTGTAACAAATGCCGATAAACCTTACGCGAATCTGAAGAATACTATTGAAGATCTTGAGAAGGAAAGACGTATCGTTTATTACAAGATGGCGCGTTTCACTCTTGGCGAGTAGGTGACGAAATGAACGACTTTAAGGTGGATATTACATACAAGAACCGGCAAATGGAAACCGTGGCAACCCAGGAGTATTCTTTTGAGGAATACACGGAAAAGCTGAAGCAGGAACTTCTTTACGCTATCGCGGATGTTGAAGAGGCTTTTGTTTTTCTGACAAATACTCCGAGGGAAAGCTGGAATGATGTCACAAACTCCAAGTTCCAGAAGATTAGGCATCGTCTGCTTGATCAGGCGAATGCTATTCAAAGGCTTCCGAAAAACTTGAAGTATAAGAATCTTCCTGTTACGTCCATGGTTTTTGGTGACTATCTCAATAAGATCTTTAACGACATTGCCGCGAACGACGTGAATGTTGAAGTTTAAGAAAGAAGGTGGCCATGGTGCCTGTTGAATATGTTCCACAAGGAACAAACAAGCGGTTTCGTATTCCTCGCACATTGGCCGCTGACTTCACGAAATTCCTTGATCACGATATTCCTAATACTGTTATGAGCTTTACTATTCTAAAAGATTGGTATGAACAGTTTGAGGAAGACTACGAAGCCAAAACTATTAGAGCTGAGATCTATCCCGATTCAACAAAGAGCCGCTATGAAAATACGGATAACAATATGAACATCCGTGCCGATGTGAACAGCGGTATCCGAAAGGGAGATATGCTGATTCAGCCCGACGGTCAGATCTTCCTTCTGGACTGGATGGTTGCGCTTGAAAGTAACAACGCTCCTTCCAGAGCTTTAAGATGCAATATTTATATCACCATAGAGCGCTATCAACAAGAAGAAGTTGACGACATGGGATATCTGATCACACCGGAAGGCTGGCAAACTGTTGTAAACAATCTTCCGGCAAATGCTTATCGGTACGATGGCAGACCGGAATACAGCGCTATTGCTGGAACCCCAGGCGTTTCGCCCAACGCTTTAACGCTGATGAGTGTTCAGTACAACAGTCAGACAAAGAATATCCATATTGACGACAGGTTCTTATGGGGAAATGAATACTATCAGATTGTGGATATCGATAGGGTAGGCTTAGATGTGAATCAGGAACATGGCACATTAAAGCTCCAAGCTAAAAAGGCGGCGGGTGGTATCATTGGATATTGATGTTTCTACTATTTTGATGCCTCTCATCCAACCGCTGGAAACATTCTACACCAATCTTGCAAAGTCAGAGTTGTCAAAAGTAGCTTCGGAATACAGTGATAACTCAGCTGAAGCAGCCGCCACGCAACAGGCTGTGGATGGTGTGAAAGCTGTTATTCGGGCCGAAGGATCTTCTTTTGCGCTGACATTTGAATTTGCGGAGACGATGTGGATGGATGTAATCAACAGCGGACAGGGGCAGCCTTCACTTGGAGGATCCGGAGGAACCGTAACTGGTCCGAACGGAGAAACGTACCCAAGCAAAGTGCCTAAGCAATTCTGGGGAACGCCGCTTCCATTTGATGGGGCTGAACCTGCATCCAATGTCATGGAAAATGTATATACCATGGCTAACACACTGTTCCCCGGAGATATCAGAAATATCGTAACAAACGCAAAAGATGAAATTATGGATGTAATCAAACCTATCATCAGAGACAAAATCATGAGCACGTTGGGAGTGTGATAACATGCTTGGATGGATTGACGCATGGAACAGCATCATCAGGAATGTTATCTTTCCTGACGCTGAATTAAAGAAACTTATGATGATTCCTGAGAATACAAATATCATTCAGTTTAATGACAGGTATTTTATCAAAGCAGGATATGCAAATAAGCTTCTGACAGACGAACATGTGCGTATTTCTTATGCGGACATACCAGGTTCCGATACAGCCGTTCCAAGTGTCAGACGGAACATGATGACGTTTGACATATACTGCAAGATCGAAGATCTGCATAATATCAGCAACGAACCCGGATCAGACCGACTGAGATACAGGACTTATCTGATTGGGGCAAGGCTGAAACAATTGCTGATGCAGGAACGGCATCTGAATAACACCGCGTATCATTTTGAGATCGCAGGTGACTGGGATCTTGGAACAAGGACTGTAGGATACGCAAGATATACAATTGCTTTTTATTACATGAAAGCTTACTGAAGAAACCAGCTATATGCTGTTTCTATATTTATTTTTGGGGTTATGAAATACCTCTCTAAGGAACCAAAGGTAAAAGGGCACTAAAGGCAAAAGGTAAGAAGGACCTCTCTTAGATATCGTAATTCTACGCTTGTAGGAGGGCAAAGAATTATTGATATACATATTAAATGGAAAGAGGTCGAAGTACAAATGGCTACTTATGTACCTGAGTTTCAAGGCTATATTGCCGACGTGCCGCGCCTGTGGTTTAAGCGCTGCGATGGCCGTATCTTCTATTTCGACGAACTGACCGCTGCTACTGTTACTCCTCAGGTTAACTATACTGAGGTGCAGGCCGGTTGGTCCCTGTATCCTGTGGCTTATCTGCCGGGTCAGTCTACCTTCGAGATGAACCTCACTTCCGGTAAGTTTGAGGCGGATCTGTTCGTTATGACGAACTCTACCGAGTTTGTTGAGAACGCCAACTATCAGACCACCTACACCGAGACTCTGGTTCCGGATGGCAACAACGAAGTTGAGCTGCGGTATATTCCTGTTACTGGCACTGTGTCTATTGCCGGTATGGAAGAGACTGCTCAGACTCCTTCTGATGGCGGCGCTTCTGGCAAGCCCACCTTCAAGGTGACTATTATCACCGGTACTGGCAGCGAGGCTGTCGGCGCGAAGGTTACTTTCGCCTCTGGTGTCGTGCAGAGCCAGGTGGAAGTTTCCTACTATTATACCATCTCTGCGAACGAGGCGCTGATTGACAACCGTAGCTCTGCTATGGGCGAAGCTGTTCTGAAGTGGCCGGTTTACGGTAATGGCGATGACTGCACGGACGCTGCCATCATCGGCTATGCCATCATGCGTGTCTTCAAGTGCCGCGTTACCGCGCAGCCTGGTTTCGACAGCTCTTATAAGACTGCCGGTACCTATCAGTTCACTCTGGCCGCTATGGACGCGAAAAGGAACGACGAAAAGACCTATTCTCTGGCGTACTTTAAGATCTAATTCTTGTTAAAAAGGGTATTGATTAAAGGTTGCAGCAAGAATTAAATGGGGGTGCTGCAATTGTTGCAGCACCCTTTTTTATTTCTTGAGGAGATGATATTATGAGCGAAAAACCTATTCCTGAAGTTACTGCTTTAAATCAGGAACTTCCAGAGCATCATGAGATTATCAAAGAAGTTCCAAAGGAAACACAACCCGTACCGGACAAGCCGACCAACACTGAACCGGAAAAGGAGTTGCCTCCTGATAAACCATTGGAGAATTGTGTTCAGGTCGGAGATCGGCTTATTGAAATTAAACCGACAAAACTTAAGTATTTTCGGAACAGAACTGCTTCGATTTACAGCATTCTTAAGATGATCCCGCTTGGTGAGTTTCTTGCATATGAAGAAGGAACGTTCGATAAGAACCGGGACTCTGACCAAATATTGTTTGATTTTCTTGTTGCTGTGTTTGATGATGTCGATCTGGTGCGGACTTATTATGACGACATGACCGCCGAAGATATTGATAAAATTCTGAAAATCTTCGGTCGGCTTAATCATATAGACGAAAAAGAAGAAGAAGCTAAAAAGAAACAGGAAGAAGCAAGAAAAAACAAGGAAGCCCAGGCGAAGCGTTAAACCTTGACGAAGCGGCAGCTGCTGTCGCTGCTCACCTGGGCATAGCAGAAGAAGAACGCATTGACAATATGTCATACATTTGGTTTAACTCAGTTCTTGAAGCTCTTGGAAAGCGTTTAAGCTATGAAGCTGTTGTGAATCTTTATGGTAACAGCTTTGCGAAAGATGCAGCAAGCATTGTCTCTGCTGCGAATCCGCTGTTCAAAAATGTGCCCAAGTCGAGCGGTGCTGGTATTATGGGCCTCATGGGTCAAATCAAAGTTATCGATGCATCCAAGAGCGACCAGCAAAAGATCGCAGAAAAGACAATGGGTGATATCAGCTGGGCTGAAGGACTATTTGACTAAGGAGAATATATTATGGGCGAACATATAGATGTATTTTGGTGGACTTGGGACAAACATGAAGACAAACAAGAGGAGGAAGACACATGGTACCAAATAATGAAGCCTTTTATTTCTACGAAAAAATGATGGAAGGCCATACGAACAACAACGCTGCGCTGTTTGAAAGCTCTGTCAGGCAATGGCTTGATCTCGGGCTGGATAGTCCGTTTGAGTATGACACATCTGAGAACGAGTATTACTATCAGATGCAGCGAGCGCATTCTGTATGGCGCAGACAAGGCTGTGACCAGAAGATCAACCGCAGGAGGATGATCGCTGCTGCGACAGAACTGGCGAAGCTTAATCTGCCGAACCCGTACACAAAAGTAAAAACAGTTAATCAACCAAAGACGGCTGCTTACGAACCGGAAGAAGAAAAGAAGACATCTTTTCTTCAGCGCCTATTTCGAAAAGGGTGACAGCAAATGACAGTCATTGAGTTGATTTATGCGTTGTACACTTTGCCGGAAGATCTTCCGGTTGTATTCAAAGGGTTTTCGACAGAACCTGTCATAGACGCAACTATTGACGAGATGGTTATTAACGATAAGACAGAAACCGTTTGTGTTCTGTATTAAGGAGGGTTTTATGTTATATTCAGCATTTATGTTAAAAGCCAAAGAGGAAGTATTGTCTCAGGCTCATAATGGCAAGTGGTATCTTGAGCCGGAATGGCGGGATATATTGTATCACAGTATGAATGTTAATCCTGCCAAGCTGAGCGGAAGCTATTCTCCGTCGTGGGAAGCTATTGAAGATGTGTTAAAGCTTGAAGTCGAAAGACGCAACCTTCTTGAGGATCATACCTCTGAAGTTGTCGACTGGCTTTATGATGTAATCACAACAGCTGTTGAACCGGCGATGCTTGAAGAGGAAACTGAGTATATTAAAAATCTGACTGAGTATCTGAAAACGACGAACGAAAAAGAGCCGGAAGCAAACATATTTCCGACTCAATTAAACTTCGAGAAAAAGTAATTGATTATGGGGAGAGATTAATTAATCTCTCCCTTTTTTCTTTTGTAGTCAGTGTAGCCCCATTGTATCTTTCCGCAGATCCTGCATTCGTACACATCTCCGTGAAGACCAAGACGGTTGGAGCGATAAACTTTGTCGCAGCCAGGACAATAATATCCTAAAATCTTTCCGCACGAAGAACATACATACAGATTGTCGATCTCGTACTCCGGAACGTGAGTGTCTATCTTACAATCAGGGCAGTATATACCGTTCATTCAATCCTCCAAGCTAATCAGAACGGGAAAGAGGAAGATCTTGAGAATATTGCGTTACGGAAACGCATTTGTTCAGTGTAGTCCCACTGGACTTTACCGCAGGTTTTACATTCGTATACATCACCATGGAGACCGAAATTTGTTGAAGGGTACACCTTGTCACACCCTAAGCACTTGCATGCCAACCCACGACAAGGACCGCCATTTGCAGTTGGAGTTAAGCAACGAAATGTAGTTTTAAGTCCATTATGCGCTCCCCAAATTTCACCTCCACAGCTGGGACATACAACACCCTCAAACCGAAGCTCAACTTTATCGCTCATGTCAACACCTCCATTAGTATTATTTGTGGAATTATTATAACCATTTTGCATGCGAGTGTCAACAATATTTTTTTAGAAGGAGGAGCTATTATGCCAGACGAAGAAATTGTTGCATCAATAAAAGTTCGGCTTGAACAAGAAGGCATCGATAAAGCAGTTACGCAAATCGATGAATTGAAAAAAAGTGCTCAATCTTATCAAGACACACTTAACGGAACAGATGATCAGAGACCAGCTTACTTAAACTATGCTACGGATACGTTTGCTTCGTTAAGTAAAACAATGACCGAATTTGCAAGTTTAATAAAACAAACAGGTGTTGATATTTCGTCTTCGATGCTTAGACCATTTGAAGCAGCCAAATCTATTATGACTGATATGCAGAAAGCGATGGGTGGCAAAAAATTCAATGCTTCAAGCTTCTTTGAAAACGAAAAAACATTTTCAAACATTTTGCATTTAAGTGAGTTTTCTTCTGTTCTTGGGAGAATAAATGGTTTGCTCTCTACCGGAAAATCATTTGAGTCCAAGTTTGGTTGGAGTGCAAGTCAATTTAATCAGGTTATGCCATTATTAATGAATAGAACAATTCAAAATAAAGTCAATGAAATAAAAACAAACATGCGTGACGCCGGAGATTTGGATGTTAATGATTATGTGTCTCAATTGATGAATTCTAAAGCAATTACTGATGTATTAAAGAATCAAACTATATCACAAGCTAATTCTCGCGGAATGACGAAATCTCAAATGAGAGAAAATTTGAGACTTGCTCTTATGCTTAATTCGTCGACAGCAAGAGAACGTTTTGGACGAGTAGCACTGGCTCGTGCTCCTATTGAAAATGGAACTCCTATTATATCATCTCCATTAACAATACCAGCGCAATTTCGATCTGCATATCTTGGCAGAGGTTATGCTTCGGAAGAAGAATCTAAAGCGTTTCTTTCTTCTTTAACCAGAGAAAAGGCAAATCAAAGTGTTAATCATAATGTTTATAGAAGACTCAGAGAGTACGTTAACAATGATGAAGATGGTGTAGTTCTTAATCAGGCATTAAGAGATGCTGGCATTATGCGAATTGTCAACGGCGAATCTCATTGGGCTAAACGTCTGACTGTTCAACAGGCGAGTTTGTTTGCAGGACTTGCTGCTCGAGAATTATACGATGCTAAAAGAGGTTATACTTTCTATGATGCTGATCCTAATGACCCTGGCAACAACTATAGAGTTGATAGAAGATTAAATCGAAGAGTGCGAGGAGCTTCTTCTATTCTGTCCATTTTAAGTGGAGATGAAAATATTAGACCGGAGTTGTCCTTGCGTAATTCCGATGGGAAATGGAAGTATGAAGACGCTGTTGTTGATGCTAACACGGATTATCTTAAAGGTCATAGGCGTGATCAGATAAGAAGAATATCAAACACACCTGCAATAACTCAGTTTGTTGCACCGAACACTTATGCAGATGAAAAAGGAAATCTTGTATTTAGAGATCCTAAATGGCAAAAAAAGACACGTTTTGCTGAAGGGGAATATATCGAACCGGATCATATGATCGGTATGACAGATAACTCGATATATGAACTTTTATCTCACATTAAATGGAAATCTCCGACAACTAATCGCACTTTCAAAGCAGAAGGCCCAGGAACCTTTGGTTGGGGCCGGTACGAAAATAACGTCCTTGATTCTAATGGAAATGTAAAATTCAAAAGAGGAGAAGCTATATACGATACTCCTCCGATTATCAGCGTAGATGCTATGGATTATTTCACCGAGGACAAAAATGGAAAAACGATAATAAACCCAGATAAAGAAAAAGCTTTTCGTCAACTTTTGAGCGGTTCGAGAAATTATGGTGGAAGAAGCTATTCGTATTTAAATCAAAGCGAAGGCCAAATCTATATGATCGAAGATAGTGCCAAGAAAGCTATTCAAGAGTGGACAGAAAGCCAAGGAATTCCAGACTTTTTCGAAGGTGGCAATCCTTTCGGTCTTTCATCTTTGGCGAAAGATCCTAAAGATCTGATAAAACAAATTAACTCTATGCGTAAAAGCACTTCTTCGGCTTCGACATATGAATCATTGTACGGTAAACTGCCAGAAATGTCGACACGAGTTGCTAATCTGACAGCTTTTTTTAATGCTTTAAGAAAAAGCGGATTTAGCGCTTATGGTAATATTAATGACAAAGAAGAAAAGGCCGGAACTGTTCCTGATGGTGTTGCTTTGGGTAATTCTGAATTTTTCAGAAATGGACCAATGCAAATGAGATCTGCTTTGGGTTATGGTAAATATGTTCTAAACCCTTATAACTTCAAAGAAATGTTTGGTTCTGTGTTTTCAAATATAGATCAATCAAAAGTCACAGATAATTCGTATAATAATAATTGGTTGATTTCAAAAGGAAGCCAGAAAGATCAATTTGATTATTGGCTCCCTGGCATTAACGCAACAGTAGAAGATGTAATGACGTTGATGTCTGGTACAAATAGCGGATTATCTGAAGATGAGTTAAGAAAATTAAGAGAAGCACGCTTTTTTAAAGCCACGGAAGAAAACCTCGGTATGGTGATGACAGACAAAACATCTAAACAAAACGACCAATTCAAGCATCTAACATTAAGCCAATATGCTCAGTTTAAAGGATATGGAAAAGATAATGCTGCTCGAAAAAGGGCGTTAGATGAATTAAGCAAAAGAGACTTTGTTACAGTAGATGATAAAGGAAAGAAAGTTGCGCATAGCGCGTATGATGCTGCTACCGGTTTAGTTGAATTAACGCCTGAAGAACAAGGTTTGCTTCATGATAAAATGACTCCTGATTTAATGGTGATGAGAAACGAATATGATTTTGCTAATGAAAAAGGTATAATGTCACAACAGATGGCCGCAGCGTTAGGCATCAGTGTTGAAGATATTTCAAAATCAGACGCAGAGTTTGAAAGACGAATCTATGAATTGCAAACAAGTCGCGGCCGAATGAAAGCGCTGCAAGCAAGTCCAGCGTATGCAGAAAGAATTAAAGAAAAAGGTTTTGTTTATTCCAATGAGGCTGAGAAATACATTCAGAGTCAAATTAGACAGCTTAAGAGAGCACAACTTGAAGGATATATTGCACTTCCAGAAGGCACAAGAAAAGTAACAAAACTTGCAGCAGCAACACCAGGTGCTTTCTTGCAGCCTTTTATGGAGGCTGCCGGAATAAATGTAAACAACATTTCCGACGAAGCTTTAAGGTCTTTGCTTCCATTTATGCTGGATAAAAACGAACAAATAATAACCAGTCCGGAAGACTTAGAGAACGCAGATCGGGCAGTTGTTTCCAGAGACCCGGCCGCAGTTGCAGAAATGATATTTGCAACAAATGCTTTCGGCTTTTTGTCCGGTATCAGTGATAAAGGACTTGAAAGTATTATCAGCAATTCTCCTGATGCAATAAAAAGATTAAGGAGCAAACAGGCCGGCTATAGCGAAGGATCTGAAGAATGGGATCGCTATCAGCAAAAAATAACTAAAGCAGTGACATTGCAAAAGCAAGCAGCAGCTTATCAAAAATTTAAAAGTTTAACCGGTGTAACAAGCGAACAGCTGCGAGGAGCTTCTTGGCTCACAACGCAACAAATGTATGAACAAAACACTGGCGACTTTGATGGTGATGTTATTAATATGTACACCGGGCTGTCTGATAAAACAGTAAAAAGAGCCGAGGAGTATAAAGCGAAGGTTGATGCTGCTGGTATAAAGTTTGAAGAAGAAACTGGCAAATTCATGAAGGCAACAGGAGAAGAACTTGTTGTTAATGATCAAATAGACGCAGAAATGCAAGCTATGCTTTTAACAATTCGTTCAACACAGGCGATGGGAGCTGCATCTAAACTTCTACGTGAAGCTGGAGCACTCGACGATAATGACCCCAGAAAATGGAGCCTTTTATACGAGGGTAAAAAAGCGTATGACTTCGCAAGTTCTGATATGAGAAAAAAGGCCGGATTGTTTAATTTCACAAATGATGCAGAAAGTTTAATGAAGAAACAGAATCTGCACCAACGTTTTATTAAAAGTTTGAATGCCTTTTCTGATGTTGATTTAAGTGCACTTTCAACTGAAGATAGAGAAACAATAACAAGCAATACAATTAGCGCTTTGTTTAAATCTGGTTTGCCGAGTATAACTGATGCTCAAGGTTTCATAGCGAGATCAATGACACTTGATAAATTTGCGCACGGAGAAGTTGAAATGTCTTTTCTCCAATCTGATGTTGATCGTTTATTAAACGAACAATATGGTATGAGCGATACGCCAGAAGCAAACGCAGCAAAACATTGGTCGAATTTAATAATAAAGAATTTATCCGGACAGCTTATCAGTGAAAGAGATATTGAAAAAGCAAATGAAATTCAGCAAGCGTGGGATATAAGTATAAATCAACGTGGTAACGAAGTCTCAGACAGAGAAAGAACAGAATATGGTAGATTTACCCGAAACACAAAAACTCTTCGAGATAATGCGCCGACCAGAGAAAATATTGAAAATAGATTGGCACAACTAAAAGTCAGAAGAGCAAGTAACAGCGGATATATCGAAAAGGGTATTGATGATGAGATCAGCGTGTTAGAAAACGCTTTAATGGAAGATGAAGCTATTGAAGGGATTATGAAGGGAATCAACATTGCTGATTGGAAAGAAACGGAAGAATACAAGCAACAGCAAAAAGAAAGATTAGAAGCACAAACAAAATTAATCGAAGAGCAATTAGGAAAAGGCAAAATATCTCAACCATGGGAAAAGATTAAGAATAAAAATATGAACTGGTCTTCTTTCCAGAACTGGATTAAAGGAGATCAAGAATATAGAGTGATGAGTTTTGATGAAAATGGTTCGTCTGTTGCTCCAGTTAATATTAGTTTTGATAATGCAAAATATCGAGAGAATACTGCTTTGCAAGAAATGCTCGGAAAAAGCGAACAAACAGCTGCTATGGGCATTGGTACTCTTATGCATCAAGCTTTTGAAGATTATTTTAACGCGAGGATGGATGGAACGCTTAACGGTAGAACAATTGATGATATGTTTGAAAATCTAATAGGAAACGGTGATACAAAATTTGTTAAAGATATTCCTGGTATAAGCATAATACCAGGAAAAACAAAGGAAGGAAAAACAGTTTACAACGTTTCAAGTCCATACCATAACGACGATAATGTTGGTAAACTGAATAACATTCTTCCTGTGCCTAAAAACGAAGTATCAGGTTTACGGAAAAGCTTAGCCGCATTAGAAGCTGCAGGCTTTGATTTAGATAATCCTGATAACATTGAGGGCGATATTCTTACATATAACAAAGGCACAAAAAAATGGGAAGCAACTGGAACTCGTTACGATAAGTTTGATTTAAAAGTAAGAGATTTTAATGCTGATGGATCGGTGAAAAAGGACGATAAAGGAAATGATGTTTATCGCACAGTTCAAACATATGCTCGTCCTGACTTGATGCTTCATCATAAAGGCGGTAAGTTCCAAGGTCACGAATACGATGAAGGATATTATGTTATTGACTACAAATCCGGATTTGAGGGCGCTAAACACTCTCTTAAACAGTCTGCTTTTTACGCTGCTTTATATAATCGAGCCGCAGAAGGATATTACAATGCTATTGATAAACAAAATGCCGGAGAAGAATTAACTGCAGAAGAAGCAATTGCTTTGGAGGAAGGTCGTAAATATGCCCGCTATGGCGAAATGGCCACTGATAGCAGTGGGCACAGGTATTACAGATCAAAAATTAAAGGTGCAATCGGTTTAAACCCCAATGGCAGTAGTGTTTTGTTTGACGCTCACACGTCATCAGATTTTGCAACTCAATGGAATTCTGCTTTATCAGAAGCACAACAGGCAATAGAAGGCAAATCTCTTGAAGCAATTTTAGCCGGGACAGGAATGAGCGATAACGCTTATGATAAAGCACTTGCTTCCATGATAAGAGCTGAAAGAGCGCATACAGAAACACAAAAAACAACTCAAAGATTTGACGAAGATTATAATGCCGGAATGCGGATGGATGAAAATAAAATGAATTATTTTTTGGCGAGATATACAAAAGATCTTGATGAAATGAACCGGATCGGATCTTTGATACGAAAAGAAAGTGACGAACCGCCTACAAAATATAATCGATTTGCATTATACAGAGATCAGTTAAGCAGCGTTTTACCAGATGAAGTTTATCAAGCAGCAATCAATAGATATGAACCTGGTAGTCCAGAAGCTTTGCAAATACAAAGCGAGATGGAAAGAAAAAGGAGATACTTAAGCCAGATAGAAGCTTTGAATTTTGACGCAGCAGTAGGAGATTGGACTAAGTTATCTGACCGCGTTGAGTCAACTATCGGTGGAGCAAAAGTTTCCAGCACATCATCTTCACTTCAAAGCATCAATAACAGCTTTTTAGATGCTCAACAAACAAGAAAAGGTCTATTTGAACGAACAGTCGCAGTAGATAAAAAAGATGAAAATGGTAAGATTATCGGTTCAGAAGCGAAATCTATTATCAAAGGACCGTTATCTGATTATATGACAAATGAACAAAAGGCGGATTTATTTGATATTGAAAATGAAAATGAAGAAATACGAAAAGATGCAAAAGAGAGTCGAGATCAGTTTTTAGCGTCAATAGAAGCTGAAAAGAAAACGGCAGAAACGATTAAAAAGCATTTGCCAACATTGTTCAATGCTGATAAAACACAAGATGCGCAAGAGTGGGCTAATATCACAGGAGAAATTCAAGATCCATCTACAGTCTTAGAGCAATCCTTTGAAGCAAAGAAAGCAGAAATAACAAAAAGGATTCTTTCATGGAATAAATCAGTTGCAGAAATGCAAAAAGATATAGATGATAATAATGCCACTCCTGCTTTAGTTCCTTTCTACAAAGAATTAATTAATGAATATAGCAATCGTGCCCAAAGAGAACAAAGTTATCTTGATAGCAAAGGATATAAAGAAAAAATAGTTAACGATGAAATGCAGCGTCTTGGTTTGTCTGGCGCAGAAAACGCGCAAGATAGAGCAGCAAAATGGGCGGATGAACGACAAGCGGCGATCGATAAAGCGTTAGAAGTTAATTCTGAAGAATTCGCAAGGATTTCACGAGAGACAAGAAATCCATCCAACGAAAACGAACGTGAAGCAAGATTCGCCAAGCTGAGAGAAATTAATGAAAGGGCTCAAGGCTTATACAGACAAAGAGCGCAAAACAGAGAGCAGAGAACTGCTTTTGAACAAACATGGCAAGAAGAACAGGATGATAGATTAACTAATTTTGATAATATGATTAACAGAAAGAGACTTTCTGATGAGGACAGAATTGAAACTAATGTAAAACAAGCAAGAAGACAAGCTCTGTATAATTCAATTGATCCTAAAAAGACAAAACAAGAAAGAGAAGAATGGTATAAAAGATATAAAGATGAAGACTACTGGAAGTCGTACAGGGGCAACCTTCAGCAAGAAACAAATAATGATAACCAACTTCGTGATCTTAGAAGAATAAATAGTGAAGAACAAAATCTTGCGGATATTCAGATGCGTGAGAAGCAAACGCAATGGGCGAGGGATGACTTCTATCGCAACCTGCAAAATCGAAATGGCCTTGGCTATACGATGTTTGGCCGCAACTATCTTACTTATCAAAACCGTAGGATTCAACTTGAGAGAGATAATACACGGAGAACAAGTCAAAATGAGAGCATTGATAGGCAAGTAAAAGATCTTGATCAACAAATCAAAAATGCAAAAGCGCAAGGTAAAACAGAAGACGCAAAAGACCTTGAAACCAAAAAAGCGAACCTTTTAGCTAACAAGCAATCCAATCTGGATGAGATCAAGAGAACACAACAGGAACTGAATGGTTTAAGTGGCGCTGGGAATGCCGTCAATGCAACCTTTGATACAATAGGTCAAACGATCACAAGGTTCACACAACGCATAGGAAGACAAATGTTCCAAAAAGCTCTTCAGGAGACAAAACGGTTTATCAAAGAATTTGATTCTTCGATGAATGAAATTCAAGCTATTACGCTGAAGGGCGATCAGGCGATGGCGAGTGTTCGTAGCAATACGATCAACAAAGCCTTGAACCTCAGAACTTCTGTTTCCAATGTTGCATCTACAGAAGCCGCGCTTTACAGGCAGGGTTTAAGTGACTCAGAGGTTTCTCAAAGAACAGATGCGATCGTAAAGTTTGCAACTGTTGCAAAGCTGAAAACCACAGAAGCAACGAAGATCATCACAACAGCTCTTCAAAATAACCTCGTTACCTCTGCGGAGCAAGCGATGGACGCGCTTGTCGCTCTTGGCGACAGCGCTGCGACTACCGCTGCGGAGATCGGCAAAGGTATGCAAAAGGCTGCCGCGTCCGCCAAGGTTGCCGGTGTGTCTTATGCTGAACTTACTTCTTTGTTAACCTTTGGTACAAGCGATACGCAGCTGAGCGGTTCTCAGGTTGGTACAGCCTTACAGACTGTGTTTACACGTATGAGAAGGCTTACGGCTGACAACTGGGTTGCTGATCAGAACGGCGAAAAGACCACGGCAAACGACGCAGAAAAGGCTTTGAATACGATTGGTGTTTCTCTGTGGAGCGACAAAGCAAATGGTCAGATGCGTGGAGCTTATGATATTCTTATTGATATTGCCAAGGTATGGAATAGCATCAGCGATGCCCAGAAGAGCATTGTCACCAGCGCTTTGGCTGGAACACGTCAAACGAACATTTTCTCTACGCTTATGGAAGGTCTCGGAGAAGACGGCGGCAAGAGAGCTGAGGAATATCTCGGGCTCGCTGAAAGCAGTCAAGGCATTACTCAGACCAAGTATGAAATTGCCATGGAAAGCCTGAATGCTTCTCTCGAGACAGTGAAATCTTCGTGGGATGCTATTGTAGAAAGCTTTACAAACAGTGGTACTATCACCGGTGTTCTTGATGGTGTCTCTGGCTTTATGCAGATGATAGCTAACTTGGCAAGCACAGGTCCTGGTCAGTTTACAACGGTGTTTGCCGCGATTGCCGGAGGCATCGCTGCTGTTGCTGCTGCTTCTGCTCTGTTGACGACAAGCAATCCTGTGTTAAAGACTTTGAGCACGTTGTTAACAGTTGTAGCTGGTGTTGGAACGTTTGGTATATTAACATCCATTGCCGGGTTATTCGCAGGAGAAGATATAAACACACAAAAAGAAAAAAGCTTGACTAAAATGCATGAAGAAGCAGTAAAACGAGAAGGCAAAAGAGCAGAAAGAACAAAAGCAATTAGCGATGTAGAAGAACTTGGTGCTGCTTATGATGAATTAGCAGAAGCAGAAAATAGTGCAGCTTTAAGTACAGCATCAAATAATTTAAAATCTGCTTTGCTTAATCTTGCTGATGTATTTCCTAATTTAACAGCACAAATTATGGATTCTACAAGTTCGCTTAAGGACTGGAGAGACATCGTAGATAAAGCGAAAAAAGAAAATGAAGATATAACAGCAGGTGAAATGGATGTCATAATAGCAAAATCCAGAGAACATAATGATAAATTTGATGATTATATGGGTAATATTGAAGATCCGTCATCTATTGAATCAGATTCTGTACGAGCCTTATACACTATACTCCATGCAGCCAATGCGTCTGGACTGGTTTCAAATAAGGATGTTGAAGATGGAATTAGTGCATATGAATTATATACCTTAGGAAACAAAACAATGAATGGATATTTTAAAGATTACACAGATAAGGTTGGAGGAATTAATTTTACAGATGATTTTAGTTCAGACAACGAAGCATATATCGATAAACCACAAACGGACTTTTTAAAAGAATTAATTGAATCAGACAATCCGCACATAAATCGAAGTTTAAGAAAATACTATGATGAAAATAAAAAAGCTTTTGGATGGGTTGATAATAATGGCGAAGAAATATATACCTATGATGACTTTATTTCTGCATTAAAGGGAAACGAAACTGATAATGTTTATCATATGGCAAACGCAGCTGGTACAGCAAGAGGATGGATTTCTGAAGATGCTACCAGTCATTATGGAAGCAATTTTTTAGCAGGTATGTCTTTAAATCCGATGAGAGCAGAAGTGATTCAGTCGATCTTTGATGGTTTTGACAACAATAGAACTATATCTGTTGCAAAAGGCGTTTTAAAAGGTGGAGTTATTGATCAAGCGAAAGAATACTTAGATGCGTTCGAAACAAATGGATTAATGACACTTTTATCTGAAGCAACAGGTGGTGAGTATAGTGCTGATTTCATAAAAGAGGTAATGGAAAGACAAATCTATGATATCTTATTTGATGAAAACGGCGAAATGAAAAAAGGTGTAACAATAGAAAATGTTAACACTGGATTAAATAATTTCTTAGATGGATACATGACAGCAAAGGATAAAAGAAAATACTTGCAAGAATATATTGATCAGTATGCATCTCCTGATATGTATGAGTATTTTCTTCCTGATGAAAATGGAGGAATTGAATACAAAGGGTATACAACTATTGAAGCGGCAACAAAAGCTGCAAAAGAAAAAGGAATCGGTACGGAAAACATCATGGTATCCGACGGAAAGGGTTGGTATAGGGCTTATTACTCTACTCCTGAAGAAGTGATGACTGCAAGAGTTATGGCTGGAAAGTCGGGAGGTATAGGATATAACGAGAAAAGAGATTTCTTAAAAGATATGAATAAGTTTGATAATATTGGTGCTTTAAAAAAGGAATATAGTGGTGATAAATCCGAAACCTTTGGTTCGCTTCTTTCAGGTGATGTCAGTACCGCTGCTTATTATATGGCGGAAAATGGTCTTATCAGCTATAATAAATTTAAAGATATATATGGAAGGAATGTGAACGGACAAAACACGGACTTTGATCTGATAGAACCTTTCCTGAACGAGAATGGTACGATTAAAAATATAGATCTTCTGAGAACAGACGAGTTCAAAGGAGCAAGACAGGCTTTTGAAAATGTATTTGGCTCTACTACTTTCGCTGAAATGCTTGATAAAACGGATGAAATTACTCGCGCCGAATTTGATAAAATTAAAGAAAAGGGTTTATGGACAGGTGATTTTGAGTCACTAATGACAGATTATATGCCTGAAAAAGATGATACTGTTTCGGTAGCTACACGTTTCTTACAAAAGGAGCTTCGGGAACTAATAGCAAATGCTGTTGGTGCTTATGAGTTTGATGAAGATCTTGCAAGAACCGTAAAGCAAGCACAGGCATCCAAAGAAATAGAGAGAAAGTTCCAGTTCGATGAAAACTATGATACGATCAAAAACTATGGTTTAGCTTTTGGATATGGAACAGAGACGCAGAAGAATGCATCGCGTGCTCAAGTCAGAAGCACAACGACAAACCTCGGCAATTTCAACGCAGCTGTTGACAGATATACAAATGGCAAGGCTCGCGATGAAGATTATCGTGTTATTGCCGGAGTAACAGGAATGTCTGAAAGCTATCTGAGAAATAATGCCAACAGCAAAACCACAAAAAATGTTGTAGGTGCAAGAAGAGATCTTGACATTCAATCTCAAATCGATCTGTACGGAAAAGTCCGTGAAGCCTCTGGTATAAAAGAAAACTCTAAGCAAGACAAAGAGTTGCTGAATCTGTTTGGATTAGAAAGAGACAAAGATGGAATCATTCGTTTTGTCGCACAAGAAGACGTTGTCTCAAATAATGTTACACGACAAAACCAGATCAACAACTATGATAGAGCTTCTCTTCGTGATGCGTTTGGATATGCTATCACAGACGAAGGTAAAATTTATGGCAGTGACAAATTGGTTCAAAGAGCACTTGCCGGCAACGAGGAAGCATACGGAAGACTTACTCAAGACGAGCTTTATCAGGCATATGCAAACGCGGGCATTGAAGGTAATGATTTCCGTAACATGATCGGACGCAGAGCGAAAGGTGTAACCGGAACTTATGCTCAAAACTGGTCTCCTGTTATGGCAAAATTGATGGGATCAAGCAATGTAGATGAATGGGATTGGAAAAAGATCAGAGAGAATTATCAAAATGGTACATCTGAAACCAAGGCAGCATACGAAGCTTTGTTTGGGGCGACTACCAACGGACAGCAGGCTCTTGATTATCTTACCGGTGCGAGCAATAATATGCCGTCGGCTTCTTTTGCCGCCGGAGTAAAAACTCAGATGTCCGGAGTTGAAGGTGTTAATTATTCCGAGCAGTTTACTTCTTCTGATATTTCTCGTCTTTCTGGCCGACTGCTTACTGATGGCAGAAGCTGGAACGATCTTAAAGCGGCGAATCTATTTAGTGATGAAGAATGGGCCGCTATTGAACAAGGAAATGCTGATCTTGTTTCGTATCTGAAGCTTGAAGACAAAACAACTCCTTATGCCAAGAGGCTCAGAGAAAGTGCTCAGCTCAAGATGCTTGAAGGCAAAAGATATGATTCTTCCTCCGACGCGGCGGCGTATGCCAGAGCTTTATTTAACTATCAAAACAAGCCAGCTCTTGCTGCACAAACAGCATATGATAACAGGAAGAATTATTCTGATATCAGCGAATTTATTAAAGCGCAAGAAAGCTTAAATGGTTGGACTGATCTTGTTGCTACACAGGAATACCAGGACTGGTATAAAGAGTATGTCGAAGGCGGAAAGAGTTATGATGAAGCGATTGAAGCATTCTCCGACCTGACCATGTACAACAGAGGAGCAAACTACAAAACATCTGCCGAAACAGCGGATATTGTGGAACGAGCTCTTCAATCTACAGATCGCCGTAATAATACTGCTGAATACAAAGCCATTCAGTCTGTTCTCGGCAACAAAGCTGCTGCAGACTGGCTAAATGGAGAAGATCTCACCAACAATGCGACATATCAAAATATGATCAATAATTATAGATATGGACTCTCTGGATATACTGGGGCTCAGATTAGGCAAGGTCAAAGAAATATTGCCAGAATGACTCAGGAACAACTCGGAAAAAGGTTGTTAAGTGAAGAGTATAGAACTGAAGCTTCTCAATACATGTCTGGTTTCAGCGAATGGAATGAATACGCAGCTTTGCTTCAAGCTAAGGCGAGTGGAGAAAAGTATGATGAAGCTGAATTAGATAGACTTCAAACCAAGTTTGATCGGTTTAATGAGCAGGCTCAAATACAATTTGAGGTTGATGGTATTAGTGATCTTGAACAGGCTGGAGAAGTTGTCAGCGGTTTAAGTGATACCATTTCGAAGATCAAGCAGGGCGGAAATATTGCGATCAAAGCATCTGTTGAATTCGAGAACAATGAGCATCAAACGCTTCAATATGGAGCGATGTTGGACAGCGCGTCTCGATCTGATCAGTATACGGCTGTAAAAGCCTTAACTGGTTGGAGCGACGCCCGAATCCAAAGCGACTGGGCAGGAGCGATGTCTGCTGCCAGAGCTATTCACGGTGTTAATGTGTCCCAGTACGGCAACTCTGACGAAGAAATCGTTGCTGAGTTAAATAGGAGATATGCGAAAAATCCTGAAGATGCACTGGAACTTGCAAATCTTTTAGGGTTTGAGCTTACAACTGATAACGAAGGAAATATATCTCATCTTTCATTTAAACGCATCGGAAACGGATCAATTGATCGTGAGAATCGTTTCCATGAAACAACCCGCCAATACACAGCGCAAGAAATTAACGACGCAAGAAGACGGATGTTAAATGGAGAGAACTTAAGCCAAGAAGATAATGACTTATATAATGCAGCTTCGGATAACGCTGGAAAGTATTTAACGGCATATCTGAAGATGATGAACAATCCAAGCGCTTATACCGACCAGGAAATTGCAGAAGCAAGACGGCGTGCAGAACAAGAGCTTAATCTTGAAGGGAAAGATGCGCGCAGAAAACCGCTGGAGGATTATGCTCTCTACGAAGAGAACGAAGCCAAGGTTAAAATGGCAACAGACATATATGACGCATATAGCAACGTTGATCAGACAAAGCGTCGTTCCATGATGTCTACAATTAGCGGTGAATTCGAAGGGATTCAGAATGCGCAATGGGCATTAAATCAAGGTGCGACAACAAGCACATCGAGGAACTACATTGCATCCGTTCTCGGTTTAAGTGAAAAAGATGTTCAGAAAGCTATGAGAACCGATGAAGGTAAAAAACAACTCCAGGAAGATTTGCAATCCAAGAGCAAAGACTTATTCAAATCTGTTCTTGATGGATATGGTAAGGCTTTTAAAATTGAATTCGATACATCTGATACTGGGGTTGAGAATGCAGTTAGTCAAATTCTGGAGAATGCCAGCACGCTCGGAACAGAAGTGACGAATTATCTTCTGCATCTTGCGGGACTTATGACGAGCGATGGTCTTCTTGGAGAAAATGATGACTACGATTTTGTAACAGCCATGATGAACGCTTCTGATAATTACGCTGAAACCAAAACTTCTGAACGTGGTTATTTATGGTTATCTGAACATCCAGAAGAAGCAAGAGAGCTTTTGTCCAATCCTACGATACTTCCTGAAGGATACACATATGTTGAAGGCAAGGGAATATATGATAGCACTGGCCTTCTTGGGTACGATACGAACAGTGATTTGTATCAAAGATATCAAGCGCAAAGACAAATTTCTCAAAGCTCCGGTGTTAACTGGACCAAATTCACAGAACAAGAACCTATAATAACAGCAGCTATCTTGAATCACGGTGAAGGCGGCGTTGGAGATGAGTTATACGACGCAATAATGACAGCAGGCGTTACAGGAGTTAAAGGTTCTGATTATTATGGAGCTATTGGCTCGAATTATCTCGGTCGGTTTGCTGGCATTAATGGCGGTATTACCGGTATTAATTCCATGGAAGACGCAGAAGAATTTATGGGGCTTGTTCAAAAATGGCAAACTGATGAAACCGGAAATGGTGCTATCTTTGATGAATGGTATAATAGCGTTGAGGGCATGTCTGATCTTATGGGCGCTATAGATAGCAAAAACTTTGATAAAGTGGGCGAGGCTATAGGTAAGATTAATGATCAAGTAAGCGACCGGAAAGCAGCCGAAATAACGAAATACGGAAATGCTTCGGATAAAGCACTTAAAAAGATCGGTGGATATTATAACAAGATGAACAGTCTTTCATACAAGAATGAAAAGCTCAATGGCATTATTGGTAAAGCCAGCGCTGGAAAAGGCGGAGCTTCTCTTTCTTCGAAAGAACTTGAAGTCCTAAGCGAAGCTACAAACATGTCTACCGATGCTCTTAAAGCTACTGGAGCAAATGCGATAAAGTCTTTGGCTGAAGGCGCAAAAGATGCAATTGATACAGAGTGGGGACAAGAAATTGCTGAACCTCTCATTAATAGCATTAATGAGGGTATACAACACCTGAATTTGAATGATAATGAAAAATTACAGCTTACGAGGGCTATTGATTTGTCTGTTGATGCAAATACAGGACAGGTAGATATTTCCGCTTTGGCTGATGCCGTTGCTACTTTTGATAGCAGTCTCGCAGAAACACTCCGTGCCTACGATGGACACGGAGGAACGCTTATGGCTGAGTGGAAAGAAGGCCAGAGTTCTCTTGGATATATTTTAAAATACCTCGGATCCGGAACGGGCACTACCGGCGGTAAAGGCGGCGGAGGAGGCGGAGGTGGCGGAGGCAAGTCCGAAGTCGACAAACTTCTCGAAAAGCAAAAGCATGCCGTCACCGAGGCCGAGCATAACGTCAAGATGACCCAGATCGAGGGCGAGCATTATCAGAAAACTGGTGACTACGCCGCTTATCTGAAGATGCTCGATCAAGAAATCGCCGCGCAGGAAAAGCTTGGGCAGGTATATCAAAAGAATATTAAAGAAATGAAAGCGCAGAGAGATCAGGTTGCGTATGGTTCGGATGACTGGTATAAGCTGACGGAGTCCATCTTCTCTACAGAAGAAGCTTTGGCTCAACTGAAACTTACAATTAACGAGATCAATGGCAAGAGAATTGACGCGCTGATCAACAGACAGGAAGTAAGCCTCAGTCCGTATCAGCACGCAGGAAAATTGATGTCCACAGCAGCCAACAAGGCGTTGACACTTAAAAACTATTCTGATTATTATTATCTTGGAAAAAGACAAAATACCAACGATCAGATGACGATCAATGCAAATAATAAGTCTATCGATCAACTGAAAGAAGAACTTAAAAAGGAAAAGTATATGAGTGAAAACTGGATTAAGGTTCGTCAGCAGATCTGGTCTCTTCAAGAAGAGAATGCTGAGCTTGAGCTTAGCATTGTTGAACGAACCAATGAGATGAACCATCAGAGAGTTGCTCAGATCGCAGAAGAACTTGAGCGGAATAGGCTCGCTGATCCTACGCATGGAATGAATATGGAAAATGCTGCGGCTCAGTATTATCAGAGGAACAGGCTTTATGATGAGTATCGTGGATCGTTGACCACATCAAACACCTTTGCTCAGTCTCAGGTTTCGGAATACAGAAAGGCAATTGCTGCGCTGAAGGTTCGCATGAACGGCTTTGAGCCGGATTCCGATGCCTGGTATGAAGCCAGAGATATGGTTTACAAGTACGAGGAAGCCATTGCTTCGCTTACTAATACTATTGATGAAAACAAACATGCGATTCAGGAGTCGTATATCACCGAACTGGATGAAGAATTCCAGAGAGGAGACAGCATTTACAGTCTTGAAAAGAGCATGCTTCAGGCAATGGAAACCAAGTATGATAAGGATAATGACTTTGTGAATTATCTGAATATTATTGGAATCGAAGCAAATCAGGCAAAGGATCGAATGAATGAACTTAGCGATCAGCTTGTTCAATGGGAAGATCTTCTTGCAAGCGGCCTGATTGATGAAGGATCTGCTGAATGGGATGAGCTTATTCAGAAGATCATGAGCGTTAGGGAAGAAATGATTAATGTTGGCGTTGAATATGATGACTTTGTCCGGAAACTTCAACAAAGTCGGTTTGCGCATGATAAGGAAGTGTTCGGACGTGAGGACGAATACAACCAGCATCGAATCAAACTGATTCAGTATGAGGAGTCCAGGTATCAGAACCTTGGTGAACTGACCAACTATGGCACTATGCTTGAATATGATAACGTTGAACAGCAAAGACGCGCTGAATCCATCGCAAAGTATATCGAAGTTCTGAAGCAAGATCTTGCTGAGACGGAAGAAGGCACTGATGTCTATCATGAGATCACATCTGAAATCATGAAGATGGAAGAGAACCTTGCGACCGTAAACAACACAATCGAAAAGAATAACAAACTGCTTGAGCAGAACAGGCTGAACATCCTGAAAGTGCATAAAGCGCTGGACGATGTGATCAACACAGAGATCAAGCGCAGAGTACAAGAACAGCGAGACATGCTCAATGCTGAAGTAACGCTTCAGGATTCCATTGTGGATCAGATCAGAAAGCGGTATCAGGACGAATGGGCGCTTGTAAAGAAAGATATCGAAGAGAAGAAGAAGGCTCTGAGTGAAGAGAAGAATCTTCTCAACGAACGTCTCAATGCCAGAAAGAATGCTGTTGATCAGGAGTCCAAGTATGAGAAGCTGGCTGAGCTTCAGAAACAGCTTGCGCTGATTGAAACAGATCCGACAAAAACCAAAGAAGCCAAGTTGATCGGAAAGCAAATTAAGGATCTTCGACAGGAGATCTCGTTGAGTATCGCGGATCAGGAAGTGCTTGCGGAATCCGAACGTATTGATCAGCAAACGCAGGCTCTGACAGATTATGCGACAGATTATGAAACCAAACTCAATGAAGCTCTTGCGGATGCTAATAACAAACTGATCGCTGATGAGCTTGATCAGGTGATGAGCGGTAATTTTGAAAGCTATATTGAATGGATGAAGACTTACAACAAAGCTTATCAGAATGCCACAGAGGAAGCAAGAAAACAGATGGAGCTTGGATGGAGAGACACCTGGAACAAGATGATCGCTTATATCGATACTTATTGGGACGAGGTCGAGGCTATTCATAATATGACCGAAGACGAGTATGTGAACTGGCTGAAACAGGGAACCAATTATAAGTTTGCTTCTGATACAGAAAAGCAGATCATGGAGTACGAGTGGCGCGAACGGTATCAGAATGAGATCGCCGCGCACAGAACAGGTGCGAGCTTCGAAGATTATCACAGCATCACAGAAAAGCTGAATGAACTTCAGGACTATACATACAGTGTAGACTTCTCTGAAGCAACAATGAGCTTTATTAATGGCCTGTTTGATTACACACTGTTTAATCATCCGCATGGATCCTATTGGGATACCGGCGTAAGTGACGAAGTGTTAGGTGCGGATTACTATGGGAGAATGAGCGACCTGCATAAGACAGAAACAAAACCGACAAACACTGGCGGCAGTAGTTCTACAACTCCTACTTCCGGTGGCGGTTCTGGTTCGAGCAGCAGCACTTCTGTTCAGCGGTATACAATAGCGCTTGAAAACGGAAGATATGTTGTAAAACTCTATGAAGGCGGTCAATATACAAGCTATACGGACGCTAAGAATCAAGCTGATCTTTTGAACAGAATGCTGAATCAAAGCGGAACCCCTGCTGCAGACAGTGGGATCACAACTCCTTATTCTGGCTTCACCATAGGTGAACCTCAGAAGTTTGCCTCGGGTGGCCTTGTTGATTACACAGGTCCTGCGTGGGTGGACGGTACTCCTACACGTCCCGAAGCGTTCCTGGATCCTGAAGACACAGAGTTGATCAGAGCAATGGTTGATTCGTTAAGCTATGTCCATCTGAAGACGCCGACGATTATGCCTGATACATCTGATTATGGAAACAACAATACGATCGGAGATATCAATATTACAATTAATCAGGCTGAACTTAGCAGCGATGCTGATATTGATCAGCTTGCGCGTAGGGTTGGCAGTGCTTTCACAAGAGAGCTTTCTCATCAGGGTCTTAACCTTGCGAACTACAGTTTTTAACCTAATCGAAGGAGAGAGGCTATTGCGCCTCTCTCCTTCTCTTAAAGAAAAGAGGTGAAAGGAAATGGTTGGAGAGTTTACATTCAACGGAATAGACATAGCCGCACTTGGGCTGCATTATGTTCCTGAGCTTGAAGATACTTTTGTTTATAAGCCGGCAAAAACAAATATCTACGATGAGACCTTTGATGGTCACAACGGAGGATATTTCTATGGCGCAGCCAGAGAACCAAAAGAGTTTATTCTCAGGTGCTATTATGAGCACAAGCATATCAATCGCGGTATTATGTCCAAGGTCTATCAAACATTTAAAATCGGAACGTCTGGTAAGCTCATTTTTCAAAAGCGTCCATGGTGTTATTACTACGCTACTGTGACTGATATTGATTCCACGGAATCTTTTAACTATGAGAACGGTCTGATTAAAATTACGATGAAGGCATACTATCCTTTTGCCCGATCTGAGATGTTTTATATCGATCCCAATGATGAGGATTATAAAGTCATAGAAAGGAACAGTGCGTTCCTGCCAGCAGTAGTGGAAAATCCGAGCCAAATTGTGGCCTGTCCCATCGAGAATGAATGTCAGGTTATTCTTCTCAATCAAGGCACAGAAAGGGCTCAAATTCGCCTGGAAATCGCAGGTGATGTTGGAACCGGTGTTACGATCCGAAACGAAACAAATGGAACAGAGTGCAAGTATGTAGCAATGGGCGCACAGAAATTCAACGGGAACAGCTATGTTTACACAGATGGTATTAGTGGAAAGACCATTTCTGTGATCGAAGGGAAGAAGGCTTTGGCTTTCCTGTACCACGATCATGGCTTCATTGAACTCGATCCGGCCTATCCTTGTAAACGGGATGTCCAGATCGTTGGAGATGAAGAAGGTATTTACACTGAAGATCTCTATGATAAGTTTCTTGGAGAAGCTTCAGCAGATCAATATATTGGGCATTATGTTTATATTGATAATATGTGGCGTGAAATCGTTGAAGCGACTACGGATATCACCGGAACACCTCTGACAACGCTGATCATCGATCCTCCGGTTGATACTACCGTGGAAGAAACGACATACGTTGTGAAAATGAACAAGATCTCTATTATACCGGAAACAACGATGAATTTAAAAAGGCTCAACTTCATTTCTCAACCAACATTTGCATAAGGAGGGGTAAAGTTGAAACATAAACCAACATTGCGCTTGGATGTATGTGACTATCATAATACTCCTCTGTGCAATTTATATGACAACGAATATGATATATCCGGTCAAGCCAAGGATGTGTTTGTAAAAACAGAGCGAAACGGATGGAAAGAATTAAGGTTTCAAATTCCTTCTGTACTTATCAGCGAAGATGGGGAGGAACCGAACTTTCGCCTTGATTACCTGATTGCGGATTATCGGCTTCGCCTGGTTGATGATAATGAGACAGACTGGTTCTTAATATCAGAACCGAAGATTACGCACAACCAGTTTTCGAAGAAAGTTGAAGTCAGGGCAGGTCATATCTCTCAGCTCTTAAAAACAAAGAACCTGAGTCTGGAATTCTCTGATGAAGATGGGAACAATGTGGGAACGGCTGAACAGCTTTTGACAACAATCCTCGAAGGAACAGGATGGCATGTCGGCCACGTTGATACATTCTACGAAGATGATTCGGACAAAGTTAAAGTACGATCTCTTCAGGCTGCGGCTAAAACCGGAGCATTCAAGCTTATTCAGGATATGTGTGAGCTATTCGACGCAAAGCCTGTTTTCCATGGGGATAACAGGACTGTTGATATTATTCCTATGAATCCTTTCTCCGAAGTAAAGGAGGGAGAAATTCCAAAAGAAGTTATCAGCGGGATGCGCAATGCCGTAGAACTGCATTATGACCGGAGTTTAAAAACAATTTCCCGAACGTTGAATACTGAAAATATAGTAACGAAGCTTCACGCGGAAGGCGCTTCTTCTGGAGACACCGATCTCGGTTATGTGAACATGAAAACCTGCTGGCACGACGAATATCGATTCTCATTAAGCAGCAGCTACACAAGCGGACAGGAATTTGCCTTCAAAGATAAGAACGACGCAAATTATTATTTCACAATTGATGAAGATATTGAAGCTTCGGATATTCTAATTTGGTCTAAGATGGATCCTGCGTCAGCTTCGTATGTGTGGAACGAAGGAACTCAAAGAGCTTATCATGTTTATAAAGAACCCCATAATTACAGTCAAATGATCCATCTTGAATCTACAATAGAAAGCAAACAAAACTGGTTTGAATATCTGATGGATTTTGACTACTACGAGAAAGTGGGTTTGTTAACCGAAGAGTCTTTTCAGGCATTGGCTGGGTTTCAACGGGACTGCGCTTTGTATAAAGAGGCTGCTTATAATGCTTCTATTATCAGAGCAAAAGCCTTGAGTGAGTTCAGTGAGCTTGGTGATCCTCAAAATGGGTTCCTGAAACTGAATGTCACAGGCTACACGTCCGATCAGGAAACTGACGCTGTTGTTTTGAATGTTGACGGCGTTCTTTATCGCAGTGACTACGACGAAGCAGAGCGCAATTATTTCCAATGGCACGTAGCCAAGAAGCTGAAACCCAATGGCGATCCTGTTTCAGGAGCTCCTTCGGTTGTGTTTATCATTCACAACACCGATCCTGTTTCCTGGGAGATGTGTTATCTGAAAGCTGTCGGTGATGAAAACGGTATTTATCTTGACAGTCAGAATGAGCCTGCCGACTATGATTATCAGATCACAGGCAAGCCTGAACCTACAAGAGTTTGGTTATGGAATGCACTAAGAACAGATGGAGGCAGCATTCCTGCTTTCAGTAGTGATGACCGTTTCTATCTTCTTTGCACAAAGTCTATATCAGGGCAGCTTGGTTCTTATCAGGTGCAGGATGAAGCGATCACAACAAAGCATATTCAAACAGCCGTTTATGACACCATGGTCGAAAGACCTGTTTATTATAAAAACTACTACAGTTCTGAAATACCTCCGCTGGATGTTGTCTCTGTTCAAGGTGCTTACGGATGGTATTATTCATATCATTATGACACACCGGAATATGGCGAGTTGTATTTCTGCGGGCCTACAGACACGGAATGGCAGCCGGTTTATGTTTCCGAAACGCAGCCTGAATTTGATATAAGCACTGATCTTGGAGCTTATTTCTTTGATACGAAAAAGAGGCTGTTGTATATCGGACTTACTGATGGTTGGACAAATCAGGACAAAGAGGAATGGCATCAGCTTGAAAACAAATTCACAAAAGTTCTTTTGTATTCTTATCAGCGGGACAGATACTACAAAGGTATATATGAGTATTACAACTACACGCCTGATGAGGATCTGCCAGCGGGAAGATATGCTTTTGACAGTGGATATGATTTTTACTGGACATTTGTGACAGATCGAACTGTTGAAGCTGGGAATACTTTGTCGCTTGATACGCTAAATAACTTCGTAAAGCAGGATGAGTCTGTAGAGCATATCGTTGGAACATTCTCTCAGCCGAAAGATGTCACAACCTTCCTTTCTGAGAATGAACTTGACTTCGACAGTTTTGTCAGCGGCGGGCTGGACAGCCAGACCGGCATTGACACAGAAAGCTCTTCTACTTACAGAAGTCAATATATTGATGTGTATCCGGGAGAAACATATGAATACAATCTTTCGGCAAATACGCTTGTTGTCTTCTATGATTCTGCCAGATATTATCGTGACAGCATTTATGCATCAGGCTCCGGAACATTCGTTGTTCCGGATCAAACCAACCACGACTATGAGTCTGACAGCTACAAACCTGCTGCGACAAAGATGCGGATCATGACAAGAGCGCTGACTGGTTATATCAGAGTGTCTGGTTATGAGAACAAGATGTATCTCAACAATCAGTCTGATCTGTTGTATACGATCCTGCCTGTGACTGAAACACTCGGAGAATTAAAAGGCATTAACAATCTGACAAAGAAGTTTGCCGATCTTGCGGATCTTATTTATGGGCCTTATACGGATGCCTACAACACCGCAAATAATCTCGTTATTCAAAGTGAGAATCAGCTCGTTGAAGATCTTGGCGATATTCTAAGGGAAGGTTTCTGGCAGGAGAACAGGTATGTTGGTGGAGACGAAGACAAGCTCTACAAAGATGCTATTGAGAATCTGGAAAAGATCGCAAAGCCGGAAGCAACATATGATATCAGTTATCTTGATCTGTTTGGATCCAATAGGGATATGGGATACACCGTTGACGAAGACAACGATGAAATTGAATGGCCTGATATTCAGGTTGTTGATGCTGTTCATCTTGTTGACCCTGAGATAGATCTGAACATCTGGGCTTTCTTTGACACAATCGATAAATGCTACGATCAAAGAAATAAGACAACGGTTGAAATCAACACAAACTTATCTTTGATTGGTCAACACAGCTTTACAGATGTAATGTCCAAGATCGCTGAAGTATCCAGTGAAACCAAATACAAGCAGACCATCTACGAAAGAGCTTCTGCGATCAACACAGACGGCAGTTTAAACACTGATCAATTGAAAGGCGAAATTGCCGCCAATAAAGTCATGATCAATGGTGGAGCTTCTAATTGGGAAACAACAGATCAAGGTCATATGGTGTTCTATTCTGCCGATGGTTTGTCAGCACTGATGATCACAGGATCCGGTGTGTTTGTGTCAAGCCAGAAGGATGCCTATGGCGAATGGGTCTGGAGAACTGGTATCACCGGATATGGTTTAAATGCTGATATCATCACAGCCGGTACAATCAAAGCAGGACTGATCGAAGCTGGAAGTATCACAACGGACAAGCTCAACTCCAATGTCGGTCAGGAACTGGAGATCAGCAGCAACAAAGCGTTGTCTTTATTCGCAACAGTAGATGGACAAAGACCATCTGGCGCACTGAAGACAACCGATGCAATGATAGAAATCAAGGCAGGCGATGGGAGCACACCTGCTCAGATCAACATCGGATCAGGCGGCGAGTTAAATCTGAATGCCGGAACGATGACTGTGAACTCTCAGGGCTCTCTTGATATAGCTTCGGGCGGCAAGTTCACCATTGACTCACCGAACTTCAGCGTTGATGAAAACGGGGATGTATCAATTCAAGGTGATGTCAAAGCTGAAACAGGCTCTATAGCAGGTTTCACCATAGAAAACAGTAAGCTGTACACACAGGGCGATCAGTCTTATGTGGCAATCGACGGAAACAAAAACGATGCTTATGCCATATGGGCTGGCGATAATCAGCCTCAGGATGCCAAATTCTCCGTGAAAAAGAACGGCGAGCTTCATGCTGAGTCAGGAACCATTGCCGGATATACTATTAATGAAGATAAGCTTTCGTCCGGTTCCGGCACAACCTATGTTGCGATGGACGGAGATCAGAACAACGACTATGCGTTCTGGGCGGGAGCAGAAGCACCTGCCAATGCGCCGTTCTCTGTGAAGAAAGACGGAACAATCGTTGCGAAAAGCATCGGGTCTTTTGATGGTTCTGCGATCGATCTGACCGGCAATACAACAATCACCCTGGCTGTCAACAGCGCTGTGGATACCGCACTGGAAACTGTTGTTCCTCAAGCTGTTGAAGAAGCCATCACTGAAAGTATAGGATACAGAATGGAAATTATTTCAACATCTGATATTCTCAGCACAGAGATTAAAACAACCACTTTGTCCGCAAGAGTATGGAGCGGAAAGAACAATATGACTGATACACTACCGGCAAGCAGGTTCCAATGGACTCGTGTATCAAGTGACGCATTTGCTGATGCTATATGGAATGAAAATCATAAGGGCGTAAAGTCTATCACGCTCACAACACTCGATGTAAAGTATTCGGCCACTTACAGCTGTGAGCTGGCAGACGAAGAAGGGGGAAACTAACCAATGGCCATTATTGCAACTGGATCAAAAACAATTATTGACCTTTCAGATGGCAAATCTTTGTCCTGTTATCTCGGAGCTAATCATCCGAGATATCAGATTTATGATCAGAACACTGGAACTTATAATCCTAACTGGCAGACAACCAATCTGGTTGTTACTCCGGTGGTATATGCTAACCAGACAGCAATTCAGCTTAGTGATAGCCATTTGGCGATTACATGGAAGAGAAAAGAAGGATCTGGAACTGAAGAGAATCTTGACTCTACAACAGAAACAGTTAGCGGGAAAGCCCTGACTGTCAGTGCGAACAAGATGTCTTCTTCTGTGAGTATGTTAACGTACATTGCTCATGTTGTTTATACAGACCCTGATACAACTTTGCCGATTAACGCAACGGCTGAAATCACTTTTGCTTTTGTCACAACTGGTCAGAATGCTAAGACAGCATGGATCAGCGGCGAACAGGCTTTCAAATACGAAACAGCATCCGGCACTCCTACTCCTGCTCAGATTGAATTAACCGCTCATCTTCAGAATGTAACTATGACCAAATGGCAGTACAAAAATTCGTCCGATGACTGGACGGATTATCCTACGACTGCTGATAATCCCAGTATTACAGGTACTACGTTAATTGTTAAGCCTTCTCATACGGGGGTATTTAATGATAGCGTGGCAACTATCCGTATTGTGACGAGCGATCAGAATCTTACTGATATCATTAGTCTCTATAAAATAGTAGACGGATCTGAGGGCGTTGCTTCTTGTATTGCTTTCCTGACTAATGAGAATATCACCTTTGCTGGAAACAAGAGCGGCAAGGTTGCGGCTGTAACTAAAACATGTAATGTTGTGGCTTATCGCGGTACAACAAAAGAGACGCCAACCGTAGGAACTATAAGTGGTGAAATCGCTAATCAATTGACTGTCACTAAGGGGTCTGCATCAAACAACGAAATCCCACTTACTATTGCAGTTACGGCGAATTCAAATCTCGGTGGTTCTGGTGAGCGAAGCGGCGTTATTTCTGTTCCTATTACCTCTCCTGTAACCACTACTCTCCAAATTCAATGGAGCAAAGTAAATACAGGAGCGACAGGAGCTGCTGGTGCTAATGCCATTGTCTTCTCACTTTACGCTCCCAATGGCAATACATTCTTAAATCATGAAGGTAGTTTGGTTATTCAGTCTCAGGCTTATGATGGCTCTACTCCTATTACCTCTGATGCGACTTATGCGTGGTATAAATTTGAAAATGGTAGTTGGGGTAATCCTATCTCTGGCGCTACTTCAGATTCGTATACTGTTAATGGTTCTGATGTTGCTTCTTCGGCGTCGTTTAAGTGTGTGATGACTTATGGCGGCAATACATACTCTGATGTCATTGATTTGATTGACAAGACTGATAACTTCCAGCTTGATGTGGACAGTACAGCAGGAGATGTGTTTAAGAACACTGTTGGCACGACTCATCTTATTGCCAGACTTTGGCAGTCTGGTGCTGAGGTTGATACTCCGAAAAGTACGGTTTATGCTACTACTGCTCCTTCTAATCCCAATGAAGGAGATTGTTATTGGTTGTATTCCACATCTTCCCCGACATGCACTCTGATGCGGTATAATGGCTCTTCTTGGGGCGATGTTACTTCTGATGCTACTTATGGACAGAAATATACATATACATGGTATCGTAGAGATCAAAATGGAGACGCTATGGATTCCGGGAGTGCTTTTGCTACAGGTAAAGTAATTTATGTAGATGGGGATGACGTGACGAATAAAACCACCTTTGTTTGCGAGGTGGAGTAAATGATTGCAACAGGGCAGATTACAATAACGGATTTAAATGATGCAAATTCGATATGGACAACAACTGTCGCACCCACAACAACGACACCGAATTATACGTTTAGGATCGCGGATTTAATTGGTGATAATAATGTTGAGCCAAAGCGCGGAGACGTTATTTTTTATAATATATACCGCTATGTGATCACCGAAGTGAATGCAACCACAGTTCAGGCCGGAAGCAGGCAGAGTCTGCGCGGCGCAACCGGTGCGGCTGGAAGCAAGTGGTATACAGGCACAGCAATCACAGGAGAAAGCACAACACCTGCAGCGTATCCAACAGGTATTGCGAGCGCAGCTGTTAACGATATGTATTTGAACATACAAACAAACAATACATATCAATGCACAACAGCGGGAAACGCAAGCACGGCTTTGTGGGTTTATGTTGGTAACATCGAAGGAGCTGAAGGTGTAAGCGTCAGTACGGTGAAGAGGTACTATATTCTCGCTTCTGTTAAGCCCAATCAGCCAGAGGATAATAAAGATCTTTCTTCGGCATGGACGGATGTTGAACCTGCTTATGAGTTGCATGAAGTTCGCACATTGTATATGACAGAACAAACGACATTTTCGGACCGCACAAAGCGATATTCACCTGTTAGTATTGTGACTGCTTTTGAGGCAGCAAAAGAAGCAATGAAAATGGTTGATGAAGCTGCGATCAAAGGAAGGAACCTTCTGCTTGAAACAGAAGAAGGCCGAACAACCATAATCACGTCAGGAGAATATGTTTATACAGTTCCAGATTATGTTACATCAGCGGTAGGCAATGCGTTGCTTCATGCTAATACAACGGATAGTTTTACAATTTCGTTTAACTATAAGATCGGTGAAGCTACCGGAACTGATCCTACGATTGGTATATATGTTCGACAAGCCGGAGATGAAAACAAATCCTTTGTGTCTGGAAGCACGCAGACAGTCAGCTATAACACCAGTGGTACCTATGTTTATACATTCGCCTTATCTCAAAGTCAGGCTGAGTATACCGAATTTGGTTTCAGCGTAAGGTTTGGAGGATCAGCTGATACACAGGTTGAACTGTCCCACGCTAAGCTTGAAAAGGGAACGGTAGCTACAAAGTACAACTTTGCTCCTGAGGAAGGAAGCGATGTCGTTCAGTCTCGCATTGATATTACAGAAGGTGCTATTCGTGCGTATGTATCCGAAGAAATCACAAGAATCGATAATGAAGCGCAAGCAACAACGGAAGATCTGCAATCGAAAATAAATGTTAACAAAAATGAGATCCAACAAAAAGTCTCCTTGTCCCAATACGGTGATGATCAAAATATCATCTCTGAAAAATTTACAGATGTAATAACAGATATCAATGGTGTAACGACTAAAGTTCAAGATCTTTCCGAGAAGCAGTCAAGATGGTTCAGCATGGATGCAGACGGACTTGAAATCGGTAAACGAATATACAATGAAGATACAGATGAATGGGAGTCCGGCGAATTCACAACACATCTTGACGAAACAAAGCTTGCCTTTAAACAAAATGATGAAGAGGTTGCGTATATAAGCAATTCGTCTTTGTTAATCACGCAGGCTGTTATTAAGAATACCATGACGCTTGGTGGTTTAAGCGCAATCCTCGATGGATATGCTGTCAACTGGATCTTTGAAGATGATACGCCATTGATCAGAAGAAATTATATTGCTAAAACAGCTACGCCGACTACTGTTGCGATGTCTCGTACACAAAATTATAGGTATTCCAGTTATATTGCATTCAGTAATGATGGCGTCAATCCCGCGCCGCTCACTGCGCTGATGAGCAATAACACAGAGGATATCTTTACTGTGTCTTTTGACTATAGCATCACAGGATTACCGGGAAATAATGAAAAGTTCCGACTTGCGGTGATGATGTATGAAGCTAATGTCAATACTGCAGGATATACCTATCCGATAGAAGGCGGCGATTGGTATCGGTTAATCGATCCCGGCGAGCTGACCTCTGTCAACGGGCGATTTGAGCTTTCCTTCCGACTGACGGCTGGAGAGGCAGCAATGACGCTGGCGAGGATCAGAGTTTATATTCGATCTCATAGTGGTGAAGTTGGTTATACTCCAATTATGACGGTGACTCACCTTAAGCTGGAGAAGAACGATAAAGCCACAACCTGGGTGAAAGCTCTTGAGGATCCGTTTGACGATTAAGGAGGTGGGCGTATGGCCACAACAGGAACTGTTACTTATTCAGCAACAATTATAGGCAATCAACCAATTACGATACCTGGTTATCAGCTTTCGTTATCAAAATCAGGAAGCTTTCCATCGTCCACAGATTATACGATCAGTACAGTGGTTGTACAGAGAAGCTTTCGGAACGCAAGCACTTATGGTTTTCAAATCTGGACAGGAGCAAACAAAACCGGCGTGCAATTATCACAGACCATTGATGCACAGACTGGCGGAGGCAAAGCATCTACCACAAATATCAACAGCACTTATTTAAACAATATCAAAGCTCAACTAAAAAGCGGAACAGAAACTGTCTATCTATGCGCTATCAACGGTCAATCTGGTGAATTGAAGTCCGGAGAAATATTCAAGATTACAATCACATGGAAGGAGTCTGCATCTGCTGCGACGTTCGCTTGCGCGTCATCTGTTACGTGCGGCAGCAATCTGAGTTATACGTGCTCCGGAATGTCTTCTTCTTACAGTTACAGTTTGGTTATGACACTCGGCAATGGAGAATGGACGTATACACCAACTGCTTCTGGATCTATAGCGATAGGAACTGCGCAGGCTGCGGAAATTCCAAATGCCAAAAGCGCTACTGCTACCCTCGTTCTGACTACAAAGAATGGCAGTAAAATAATTGGAACAAGCTCAAAATCTGTAAAGATTACCGTTCCAGAGGACTCACCATATCTTCCGTCTGTGAGTAGCGTAACGATAACGCCTCAAAAAACCGTAACTGTAGATAATGTAACTTACATTTTGCAGAACCATTCCTACGCAAATATAAACGTAACAGCTTCAGCTGGATCCGGAGCTTCTGTAAAGACAATAAAAGTAGAAGGACAAAATTTGAGTGCATCTGTTTCTGGATCGTCTTTTGATAAGAATACAAAGACATTTACTGCAAACGGTTCGTTTACTTACACAATCACAGTGACGGACTCTCGAGACAGAACGTATACTCAAACCACTTCTGCGATCAACGTAACTGAATATACAAAGCCGACATGCAGAAACCTGACCGCAAGAAGGTGTACTTCTGATGGAGATATTGTTGCTACAGGTACGAACGTTGTTGTTCAGGGAACTCCTGTTTTTACTGATCTTGCTTCCAATTATTTGAAAGTAAAAGTGGAAGTAAAACAGGATAACGAAACCTACGAAGAATTCTATGATGATAAGTTTGTTAGTGGATGGATTGTTAAGAATGGCGCTTCTGCTTTTACTTTTGATGCTGGGAACCGCTATATGATAAAGTTTACTTTCTATGATAAGTTCACATCAAGCACACCCATAGAGATTGTTATATCTACAGCTTACGTACTGATGAGATGGGATCCGGCCAACAATGCATTCAGTTATGGCGGATATCCTACTGGCAAAAACAGAGTAGAAATTGCTGATACTTGGGGTTTATACCATGGCGGTCTTGATGTTTTTTGGACTGGAGCTCCTGCACCTGTCTTATGGACAATGGAAGTTGATAACAGCAACGTGATGTGGTCCAGCGGACAGGCATCAACAAGATACAACTTTGCCGATTGGCTCGTTATTGGCGTGATGCTTGATACCACTTTTGCTACTGGCACGCTGATGAAAACAGGCACAAATATTTTCAAAGGTATTTGCTGGGATGTTGTCAATGGTGATGGACTAAGAGCTTTCGGCTTAGCAATTACGGTTAACACTGCAAATAAAGCGACAATATCCGCATTCGAAAAAATGAACATCAAAGTGTCTGGCGTTACCGATTATGGCACTACACCACGCGGAATTATCAAAATTTATGGCATCAAACATATTTAAGAAGGGAGGGAACTGCTTTGAGCCAGGATATTCCGAACCTTGGACAAGGAACAACTTCAACTATTGCAATGACTGTGGATAATTATGATCTGACACAAGCAAAGGAAATACGGGTGACTATCGATCAGAACGGAAGAAAACTGAATTTCACTGGCGATCGTGTTATGACCATTGATAACGAGGGTGGAACTATTCTTATGGTTCATTTAACTCAAAGTGAGACTTTGAGTTTGAGACCTACCCTTGCTGACGTTCAAGTTCGTTGGTTGGATATCAACAATGAAGCCTATAAAACAGAAATTGAAACAATCAATATTAAAAAGGCGCTTTACAAAGGCGTTCTTGGGGAGGTGAGCACATGAGCGAAATCATTCATTTACAAGCGGATAGCAATCGGACAGATATCCCAATGCACATATCGGTGGAACGTGTCATTGAAGGCATCAGCCCGACAGTAGAATTCAACGATGTGGACAATGGCACAGAAATGGTTGTGACCGATATCCATGGCGAGCACTCTACGGTCATTCCTGACGGATATACGCCTGTAAAGGGCGTAGACTACTGGACAGAGGAAGACCAGGCTGACGTGCAATCCGCTATCGATAACGCGACAAATGCCGCGCAGAGAGCTACAAACGCCGCAACAGGAGCTACAAATGCAGCTCAAGACGCTTACAGCGCGACAACCAAAGCAACAAATGCAGCGAGCTCTGCCAATGGAGCAGCAAGTAGCGCTAACACAGCGGCAACAATGGCGAACAGTGCCGCGCAAAGAGCACAAGCTTCTGCTACCGCAGCAGACAACGCAACTGCTAATGCCAACACGGCCACGTCCAGAGCCAACGCAGCCACAGCGAGAGCCAACAGCGCGGCATCTGAACTGGAGAACCTGAGCGCAAGCGCTACAACACTTGAGCCTGATCAACAGGCAACTGTCAACTATAGTAATAGTAAGCTAACGCTTGGCGTCCCAAGAGGAAAAGACGGAGAGAAAGGTTATTCTCCGACGGCTACTGTTACCAAATCCGGCAAAACAGCGACGATCACTATTACAGATGAAAACGGCACAACAACGGCTGTTGTCAATGATGGGCAGGACGGTTATACACCCGTTAAAGGCGTTGACTATTTCGATGGTGCCAAGGGCGACCCCGGCAAAGACGGTGAAGACTACGTTCTGACTGAGCAGGACAAGGCTGAGATCGCACAGATGACTATCGATGATACCGCTGCTGCTGGCACGACTGACAAGACATGGAGCGCAGATAAAATCGCTGCTGAGATCGCTGCTGGGACAGGAGTGCTTGTTGAGCTGAATATTGCTCGCGCTGGAACGGTTACAACTGAGGCTTCTATCGCGGATATTCTTGCTGATATCGAAGCTGGGAAGCATGTTTACGGACTTGCACATCTCGAAGGAAATCTCGGAACTACAGCAAACGCTTACGCGCCGATGCTTGCCATCAGTCTTAGTGGCGTAATGGCGGCGGTTGCTTGCACTTTCAATATCATGGAAGGTGAAATTCAGGTACTGGGCGTATCTACGAGAAGCGGGGATGCATGGCAGATGCAATCGCAGATACACATGAAGGCTGTTGCTGCCTCTATGGAAGATCGGCCTGAATCCTTCAACGCAATGAACTTGCCTATCTCTGGCCTCGGAGCGCCTGTTAACGCTACAGATGCTGCCACCAAACAGTATGTGGATGAACACGCTGGCAGTGGAACTGTTACCGACGTTCAAGTCAACGGAACGAGTGTGGTCACGAATGGTGTGGCGAATGTGCCGATTGCTGATGTCTCGCAGCCCGGCGTGGTCCAACCTTCTAATATATATGGGATTGGTGTGTTCAGCAATGGCGTTATTTATCTAAAAACTCCATCCGATGCGAATATTAAGGCGGGATATGGATATAGCGCATTACAACCGCCGCAACAACATTTAGCAACCTTCTACGGCCTTGCTAAAGCTTCAGGCGACACTACGCAGTCTCAGTCCTCCAATGCAATTGGAACATACACCGACAGCGCGAAGGCTTCAATCCAGTCTATGCTGGGTGTCAGCTCTATGCTTGCGCCGAGTGAAACAGAGGGAAGCGGAGCCAGTCGTAACTATGTTGTCGGTGAGACGTTCACGATGAACGGCAAGTTGTATAAAGCCACTATTGCGATCACAGAGAACGATGTTGTTACAAGCGGTGTCAACTGCGCTGAGACAAACGTTGCGGATATTATTTCTTCACTCAGTAACAATAGTGGTGTAGAGGTGTTTGATTTCAACCTTGACCAACAAGATACAGTTACAACTACCGCCACTGTTGTTAATATTATTGCCGCCATAGACTCTGGAAAGACAGCTTTGGGCCATTTGATTATGGCTGGCGTAGGTGGTAACTTAGACAGTTATACACCTCTGGCAGTTACCACAATGGGATCTGTCATGGCGCTTGTGTTGGGCAGGTTTGATATGGGTGATATTGAAATCTGGATAAACGGACAAAGCAGAAATGGTACAGATACATGGGGCGCAAATTTTGTACAGACATTGAAAGCAACAGGGGATAACAGCGGAGGACTTCCTCAAGTTTATAATGCCGCTTCTATGCGCATCAAGAATCTTGGCGCTCCGATTGCCAACGCCGATGCCGCAACCAAGCAATACGTCGATGATTCCGTTCTTTCTCAGACTGGCTTGTCCGTTGTTAACGGTCAGCTTTGCATATCCTACGAGGAGGAAAATGCATGATTTGCATATTTATTAAGGAGGTGAGTGCATGAGCACAGTCACAAAACCTATTATGTTAGATGAAACAGGTCAGGCGATTGTAACACAATTACAACGAGCAAGCGCATTGCAGGGCCCTAAAGGAGACCCCGGTGACGATTATGTGCTGACCGCACAGGATAAAGAAGACATCGCTGAAATTGTTTTGACTCTGCTTCCCTCTGCAACGGGGGTGAGCTTCTGATGTCTAATTATGTTGTAAGCGATACGACACTGACTTCAATTGCCAATGCTATCAGGACAAAAGGTGGCACAAGCGCAAGCTTAACTTTCCCGCAAGGGTTTGTGGATGCCATCGGGGAGATCAGCGGGGGCGGGGGCGGTATCACCGTTCCAGCCTACAATCCGCACGTGGATGCTGATGGTGTATGGCATCGACCGAGCGCATGGCCTGTTCTGGATGATTTACCCGCTGTGTCAGATACTGATTACTTCTATTTGCTCTTTGACAATGCGAAAGAAGATGCGTTTCTATCTATTGGATGTAGGACTGTCAGCGGCCAATGGACGATCGAACGTGGAAATGTTGTAAATGGCGTTTTCATAGTAGCCGACGCGCATACTTACAATTCAAGTGGCAATGGAAACGCCTATAAGGCCGCAACTGATGGATGGGGCGATTATCCAGTTTTTCGTATAAGTGCCACAGGAGGAATCAATTATATTTATTTCGGCAATTCGCCTACGGCTAATGGCACAACTTTGGCGAAAAACTGGAACAGAATGACCGAAGCCGTACTTCATATTAAAACAGGGTGCAATATCGACCAATTCAGTGCCTTATGGAGTTTGGAGCGGTTTTCGTGGATTGACGGCGTGCCAGTAGGGTCGATCAACTTTGATGGGTGCTATAATCTTGCGGTTATTGACGGGCTTGAAGACTGGGATACAAGTGGCGTAACGAGCCTGAACGCAGCCTTCCGCAATTGCTGGTCAATGCTGGCGTTTGATCTCCACAAGTGGGATGTAAGCAACGTGAAATCTATCGGCAACCAAGGCGGTGCAGCAGGACTTTTCTGCTACTGCTATGCGCTAAAAGAGATCAACATCTGCGGGTGGAAACTTTCGAAGTGCACGCAATCAGGAAATGTTTTTCAAGAAGACTATAGCTTGATAAAGCTTGAAATGGCAGGGATAGAAATGCCACTGATCACATTTTGCGGAAGGTGGTTTTTAAACTGCCGATCACTGAAGGAAATAGATGTTTCCACGCTTGACACGTCGAATATCACAACTATGAACGAAATGTTTAGCTCGTGCTATAACCTCGAAAAAATCATTGGTATAGAAGATTGGGATGTAAGTGCATGTACAAACTTTGTTAGTATGTTTCAAAACTGCGCAGCTTTGGAGCGGCTTGATTTAAGCAAATGGCGACCAACGTCCGTGACGAGTATGAGCAGTTTACCGGGCGTATCGGGATGCAAAAATTTGAAATACTATAACGTATCTGGGTGGGATACTTCCGGCATGACAGGCGGGCATATCTTCACGAAACCTGATGCACCAACCTATCATAATATGACAGGCTGGACGATCCCGGATGACAATCTCAACTGCTTGCCAAACAACGCTTTTATGGTGGATTATTATCCTCCCACTGTGCGAGTCAGTCATTCTTACAATGGCTCGTATAATTTGAGTCACGCTTCCTTGATGCGCATCCTTAACAGCTTGCCGACAGTGACCACGGCGCAAACGCTCACACTTGGCGTAGTAAAGGCACGACTCACCGCTGAAGAAATTGCGATTGCAACAGCAAAGGGGTGGACAGTAGCATGATTATTGAAGGAAATGTATTAACCGCCGACGAGGGCAAAATACTCACTAATGGCGAGACATATTCCGAACAAGTATATCTCGGCATCCACGACAGCCCGGACAACTGGCGCGAAGTGGACGCAGCGGACGGGATCACCGAAACCTCGCCGACCGATGACGAAGCCGACCTTGCCGAGGCGGCGCGCATCCTGCTGGGGGTGAGCGAATGAGCTATGTCGAGCTGGCGCGAAAGCTTCGCCCTTATATTGAAAAAGCTGCGCAGAGTCTTGATGACACCGATGCTTTAGAAGCAGTTTACCTTTATCCTGAATGGTCTGGAGAAAGTGTTGAGTATAAAACTGATATCCGTCTGCGTTATGGTGATAAACTTTATAAGGTGCTTCAGCCTCATATGAGCCAAAAGACTTGGAGTCCTGATGTTACTCCAAGTCTTTATGCTCTTGTTCTTATTCCTGATCCTAAAGTCGTTCCAGATTGGGTTCAGCCCGATTCTACCAATCCTTACATGAAAGGTGATAAGGTCAAACATAACGGTAAGACTTGGGAGAGTTTGATTGATAACAATGTTTGGGAGCCCGGTGCTGTCGGAACAGAAGCCCTTTGGGCAGAAATCAATTCTTAATAAATTGAAAAGGATGGATGTACATGGCTTCAATTAGTAAGCCTCCTATTTTAGACGAAACAGGCAAGGCAATTCTAAATGAACTTGAACGGCTGACAGCTATTGCTGGACCTCCGGGAGAAGATTATGTTTTAACTTCGGCAGACAAAGCAGAAATTGCCGGGATGGTGGACGCGCCTGTCACCGACGTGCAGGTCAACAGGACGAGCATTTTGCAGGACGGCGTAGCAAATGTGCCTGTAGCAGGTGCAAATCGCCTTGGCGCGGCAATGGTCAAGAACCCTGATCTGTATGGGATTGGTTTAGACAGTGACGGCAACATCAGGACAAGTCCGCCCAGCGTAGCAAATTATAAAGCAGGGATTGCTACTTACAAACCCGTTTGCGTTGCAAATCAGCACGCCGCCGCTTTCTACGGTCTTGCCAAAGCCGCCGGAGATACCACGCAGAGCCAGAGCAGCAACGCAGTCGGTGCGTACACCGAATCCGCGAAGTCCGCGATCAGCGAAATGCTTGGCGGTGCGGTGGAGATCAGCGACACGACGCCGAGCATCACCGGCATGGCCGGGGTGCGCTATGTGTGCGGAGAGTGTGCGACACTGGACGTTATCGCCCCGGCGACGGGCTGCATCGACGTGACATTCACCAGCGGCAGCACGCCGACCGCGCTGACCGTCACAAGCGCGAAGGCAAACACGACGATCAGGTGGGCGAATGGGTTTGATCCGAGTGCGCTTGACGCCGATACCGTCTACGAAATCAACGTGTTGGACGGCGAGCTGGGGGTGGCGGCAGCATGGACTTAATGATTCGGAGAGGGGTGCTTAGCACTATGGGCGCGAAATCATCTGGCACGGCGGTTGTCAATGACAGCACTAAATCCCTCGAAATGAATTGGAGTGCCTCAAACAGAAGCGGAACCCTGTCCAGATTGTTTGACCGGTGCCCGCTCAGGGTGATATATCTGGCTGGCATAAAATCATTAGATGGGCCTGGTTATTTCTTCCAACATATGTACGACCTGAAGGCGGCTATCTTTCCTGATGCGACGACTGTTAGCGCAAATTATTTGCTCTGGGCTGCAGAATCAAACAACATTCAGGAGCACGGTACTTATACCGCCGTAGATTTTCATAAGGCGGTGTCGATAAATGTCACATGCCCGTTCCGACTGGATGGCGGAGGGGACATGATTCTTCGTGCAGACGAATTGTCAACGTCGAGGATGACAGCCACAACGTGGGGCGTGAACAAAAATATGCAGTTCTATGTTCCGCAAGCCTTGCTAACCGCATACAGAGAAGCGGAAAACTGGAACACATTTGAAGCGACGAATTTTCATGCGATAGAGGGCAGTAAATACGAGAACGTCAACTGGTGGAAGTCGATCACCTGACAGAAAGGAGCATCACCATGCGTCAAATCTACGAAGTCAACGCGACCCATGTGGTCATCAGCGACTCACACCCGGAAGGCGTTTACAGCGTCCTGCCGGACTACCCGAAGCGGTTTGACAGCCGCAACTACAACGCGACCGAGCAGAACCCCAACGGCGACGAAGCCCGTGCCCTTGAGGTCGCACAGGCCGAGTTTTACAGCCGTGTCAGCGCGAACCTGACCGCCGCCAACCGCGCAATGTGGGCGGTGACACTGACCCGTGCGGACGGGAAACAGATCATGCGCGAGAGCCGGGGAGTTTTCCCGGACATGACGCCGGAGCCGGAACCGGAGACGGAGCCGAAGAACGAGATTCCTCTGGAAGACAACTGAATAACAACTGAATATACTAACAACTAAGGGGGAGTTGCAATGGATCTTCATTTCTATGCACAGAAGAAGTTTGTCAAGAGCGGGACGCCTCAGACGCCTCAGAACTATCCTTATGCTACACGAGCTGAAGCCGAGCGGCAGTTCTATCTGCTCTGCGCTGCGGCTATCGCCAACACCAATGGTGACGATATCGTCTCCGTGGAGTATGGCACAATCGAACAGGGTGTGCTTGAGCGCAGGTTCTGGAACCATATACCGGAACCGGAACCCGAACCGGAAGTGGAAGAAACACCCGAAGACGAGGAACCCACTGAGGAGTGAGGTAAATGAGTGGCATACTGCTTTTCGGAGCTGTGTTTATCATTCTGGTCGGTGTGATGTGCTGCCTGAAGATGGGGAGCGATGAGGATAACCGGGGCGGATACGCATGAAAACAGTCACCGTAGCTCAGCTGGAAGCCATCTTCAAAAAGATGTGGAAGGAAGACTGGGAATACATATGGGGAAAACATAAGGAAGGAACTGTTGATTGCAGCGGTTCTTTCGTCTATGCGTTCTCTTTGTATGGTATAAATTATCCTAATGGTTCCAATACTATCGCAAGAAAATATACCATCGGTGGCATGAAACCAATCTCCGAAGCAAAACCCGGAATGGCAGCTTTTAAAATCAGGAAACCAGGCGAACAATATTACAACCTCCCGGCTAAGTACAAGCCGGGAGGTTCGTCTTACAATGGCGATGTTGCGGACTATTATCACATCGGCCTGGTGGATTATGACACGAATTACGTCCTGAATGCTCAAGGAACTAAGAACGACTTCGAAAGAAACAGGATTAACTCATGGGACTTCGTAGCCTACTTAAAATATGTAGACTACGAAACAAAATATCAACCACATGACGAGGTGAGTCCAATGACCTACTATGTCAAAGGCGGCACGCTGAACCTTCGCGCGGCTGCCAGCACATCCAGTCTCCGTCTCGCCCAGATTCCTGAAGGCACAGCTGTCAAGGTTCTGGAGCAGAAATTGGACGACTGGTGGCTTATCGAATACGAAGGTAAGTCAGGATATGTTAAGCGCGAATATCTTGAAGAAAGGGCTTCTGGCGGCAGCACGATCACTATATCGAGAGATCAGGCGACCGCACTCTATCAAGCATTGAAGGCTGCGCTGAATCTTTAATAGGGGATGATCCTTATGGAGGAAGCAATATTAAAAGCCCTTCAATGGTTGGAGGGACACTGGGGCTGGGTCGTCGGTGTGTTCTGCGTATTCTTCGAGGTTGCGCCGATCAAGATCCATCCCATTACGTCGATGCTCAGTTGGCTCGGCAGGAAACTGACGGATGAAATCCGCAAGGATATCGCTGAGCTGAAGAAAGATACGGACGCGAACTATGTCGCGCTGGAGAAGAGGCTTGCAGACAACGAGAAAGCCCTTGATATGCAGCGCATGGCCAACATTAAGACGCTTGTGCTGGACTTTGCCAATACGTGCAGGAATGGACACAGGCACACGAAGGAAGAGTTCGACTACGTGCTGTCAGAAAACGGCGTATACGAAACTCTTGTTGAGAAGTACAACATTAAGAACGACGTATATAAGGAAGATTATAAATACGTCAAGAAGATCTATCAAGAATGTCTTGATCAGAACAAATTTCTGGCATAAGGAGTGACGAAAATGGCACAAAGAACCCAGAAGTATATCCAATATTCCAAGAAGCTTGTGACCGCCATCATGATCGTATGGTGCGTGATCCGTGTGTTCTCTGTGCTTGCGTCTTTTCTGAAGCCGGAGATCGATCTGACAGGCATTGTCAGGGGAGTAGACGAAATAGCAATGGTAAATGTGCTCGCTTATACAGGTAACTCTGTCAGCGAGAAAATTGCCATTCAGTATTTCAACTCCAGGAAAGAAACAACCGAAGAGGACGAGGAGTCCAATGGATAAGGAGTGTTTGCAATGAACGAATTCATTATGGCGCTGGACTGGACCAAGATCATCATTTCTGCTTTAGGTATTTTTGTTGCTGTTTGTGCTGGTCTTATTACGAAGTATATCCTGCCGTGGCTCAAGGAAAAGAACCTTGTTGCTGCTGCGCAGGTTGCTGTTAACGCCGCTGAGGCTGTTATTGGCCGCTACAACGGGACGGAAAAGCTTCAGTACGCGCTTGACGTGATGAAGGAGCGCGGCTACAATATCAAAAGCAACGCTGTGATCAATGCCATTAAGGCTGCTTGGAAGGAACTTGACCTGTATATGCTGGCTTCCGGTATCAAGCAGGCAAGCTAAGGTATCATGTGAGAAGAGATAAAAAATGGGATGCCCTTTTTGTGGGGCATCCCATTTTTATTCGATCGTTGGTTAAAAAGACGATCTGAACCTTACCTGAAAGTAGGCTTGTTGCCATCTGATTCAATGGCAGCGAACATGTATAGCGAATGCTCGTATTATGCATTTACGTTGATTGGTAAGGATGAGGTCGCCAGTTCGAATCTGGCTATCAGCTCGCAAAACCAGTCAGAAATGGCTGGTTTTTTCGTTGCTTTGAGGCTAAAAATGCAGGAAATTGGTGGCTGACTTGCAAGTGACCATCCGATGCACATGTTTTAGTCACATAGTTAGTCAACAGGCAATCCCCGAAGGCGTTGATTTACAAGGGTTTCAAGAACATTTTTAGTCACAAAGTTAGTCACGTAACCTATCAAATTGGTAACATTTGGAAATTGCTTCGGTGGCATCTGTCGAAGTGTTTCTTCCTTTATCATAATATTTTAAAGTCATCTGAGGGGTGGTATGACCGAGCATTTTTTGAACAAGCTTCAAGTCATGGGTTATTGCGGAGATATCTGTGGCTACCGTGGTGCGAAATCTGCGCGGGGTAATTGGTTCGCTGAAGCCTGTGTCTCTTTTAATTCTTTTGCGCATAGAGCGCAATTGAGTATAGGAAAGCGGCTTTTCTCCTCCGACAACAAATTCATCTGCTCTGCCTTTCAACGGAAGATACTGAATCATTTCCTGAGATATCCTCAGATCTCTTTTACTTGAAGAAGTTTTTGTACCTTCACAGAAGTATGGTTCGTTTCTTGTCGGGTGAGAGACAGTTGTTCTGATATGAATGATATTGTTTTTTAAATCTACGTTCTTCCATTGTAAACCAAGAACTTCTTCCGGTCTGAGCGGTAAACAGATAGATAAAGCAAGCCAAGCTTTATCGTACTTGTCTTTTACTTTATTTAAATTTGTAGCAAGATAACGCATTTGCTCGACTGAATATGGTTTGGTTGCATCGGAGTCCTGACCTTTAATTTTCAACGAAGGAGAATCCATAGGGTTTCGGTCGATAAGTTTATCTTCATATGCTGCTTTAAAAATTTGATTTAGAACATTTTTTGTTTTGTTTTTTGTGCTCTGTTTGGTATCGGACGACATACTGTTAAAAACTTCTTGAATGTCGGCAACTGTTATTTCTTCCATAATTTTGTTGCCTATCACAGGATAGATATGCAAATGCAATTGTCGCTTATAAGAAATAGCCGTAACTTTGCTGATGTTTGGTTCTGAAAAAGTATGAAACCAATTATCTGCGTAGAATTGAAATTCGGTTTTACTGCAAGACTTACTCAACGTTTGACCGCTTAACAGTCTGCCAACATTTTCTGCGTACTCTTGTTCAGAGTTAGCACACACCCACATGTCAACATTATTTACTTTGATGTGTCTTCTTATCTTTGAGCTATTGTTTGGCACGGTAAAATCTCCTTCTTCTGGAGCATTCACTATACAGTTGCCAAGGTTCAAAGACAGAAGATCGCAAAGCTTGTCCAGCCTTGTGAGGATCTCCTGCTGTTGTTTCATTATAGCATCACTTCCCAAAAACACAAGAATAGGGCGGCGTTTTGGTAACGCCACCCAGCTCAACACGGTTAAAAATTATGTATGGTATTCATATTTAATAAGCCACTCGACCTTGCCATTCTTGCACATCAGATCTCTGTATTCGTCGGTTGTCTTCGTGTACTTTTCTTTCGCGCTGCTAATCTTTTTCAGCAGATACTCCGGCCTGAGATCAGCCCTGCAAACTGGACAGAAATTATTCTTCAAATAGCTTTTTGCCAGCTTACTGCCACAGTTCTTGCAGGTAAGCATGGCGCTGGTCAGCTTCTCGGGATAAAGGAAGTTCGCCGCTTCATCAAATGCAAGCTTTTGTTTCCGAAGCTTGTTATACAAATTCTTTTCTTTTGCGGTTTCCGGAGCTATCTTCTCGGCATGATACCGTACAGCAAGGTTGTCGTACCAACCGCGATCCTTGCGCTTGATGACATCTTCTGCTTCCTGCTCATTCTTGCATACAGGAACATCTTCCAGCCAACGGATTTTGTCAATACCGTCACCACCTTCGCCGGCAGTTTGCCTTTGCACGTAAGAATTAATTTCTTTGAAAACAGCCTGTCGGTTACAATTTTCATCAAAACTCATATACTCAATGTTATGCATTTTCTACCTCTTTATAATCATCTGTATTTCCAATAGCTTCCATAAGACTTTCAAATATTTGTGCGAAAGCATCTTCTTTTGATTTTATGTCAGATGGAATACATGTACTATCTCACCATAGATCAATGTCTGTTATTGCTAATAGTTTCTTAGTTGCCATTGTTAAGAAAACCAATTCCTAAAATTATCCTCACAGACTTGTTCATCATAATTATGAAAGAGAATTTGTTTAGCTATCTTTTCTTTATTCCTCGTCAAAATGAATTTCGTCTTTTGCTCTAATCATATTATCAGAAACGCCTTCTTTAAACCAAATGATAAGTCGGTCCTTTTCGAAAATTGGCTTTCTCAAATCAGACCATTTCCAGTATTCCATGAGAAGATAATATGATTTACCTAAAAAGTCTTCCCTACGAATTACTTTTCCATTTTCTGCATCAATAACATCTCCGTTTTCAATTCGAATGCCGTAATGAAGTTTGTTTTCAGGTCTATCTCTATAAACAATTTGACAAACATTGTATTTTATTTTTTCAGGTTTGGATATTTCAGGCTCATCTGTCTCGAAATCAGGATTTTCAGACGCGGCATCGATCATCCAGCCGAGATAAACCTGAGCTTTCTTCAGATCTTCAACGCCGCCCTTCTTTCGCCAACGTGAAACATACTTTAACACATTGCCGCCGCAGTATTCAATGAATCCTTCATGCGTCAATGTGTCACGAATATAATCAATGACTTCTATCCTTTTGTCTGCATAGTGAACAGGACTGTTGACCATATCCATATAGAAATCCTCCTACAGATAGTTTTTTCCGAATACTTCCATCCATTTTTCATGACTGTATTTTTCTTCAAAAGCTTTCTGGGCATCTCGTTTAAGTTGCAGGTTAAGATCTATTTCATATTGGGCTCCATGATCGCCCGTGTGAAGATCATGGTTTAGCCAGACCCACAAACCATATTTTTCTGAAAGCTTTCTGTTTGCTGTGCCAGCCATGATGTGATGTTTTTCAAGGTTGATCCTGCTTCCTGAGATATAGCACTCTTTTTTCGTCTGAAGAATAGAATCACTCATGTATCTCACCAATTGAAATGAACTTGCCTTCCTGGCTGTTGGCAAGTGCGAGCTTTATAGCTCTTTTAAGACCTCTGGCAACTCCGTAATGCCTTTGCTTTCGTTCACTCTCGGCTTCTGTTTTCAGCGCTTGAAGCAGATCCATAGTGTCATTGAAGGTTCTAATTTTTGGCTTGTCTCTTTTACCAAGCGGACAGTCTTCGGTGTTGTAAAAATCCGCAAAGCTATGTAGCCCTTGTGTTTTTATATTTGAGCGGTGACGAAAACACGATGTATCGTTGCATTTGTCGCTCATACAGAACGTGATGTCATCACAGATCCAATCAATGAAATTCTTGGCTTTCTGTCTTTCCACTCTGCTCAAGCGTTTTCCTCCTTCGTTTTAATTAGCTTTTTGACTTCAGTGATTGTATCGAGATACTGACTATACATTTCTTGCATTTTTCCACCAGGTATAGCATTCATATAACATCGGGTGAAGTATGCATCTATCTCGTTCAGTGTTTCAAAAAGTGTCTTCTCCTCCATCTTCAGTCTCTCTCTTCCATTCGTTATAAGTAGTAGTCTGCAAAAGCTTCATGATATCTCCAGAAATATCCTGAAGTGCCTAATCCGGGTCGACGCCGCAATCAATAGCAAAGTTGCAGATTTCGCTTATGATATGTACCAGAAACTCTATGTAATCGTATGTCTTCATGTTTTGTCCTTTCAGTAGTATACAGCTTCCTCCCGGTTGATGAAAAAGTGAATGCCACTCGCGCACTCGTTCCAGCGGTCTTCGTCAAACGGGCTTTCCGGCTCGACGGTTTCACCAACTCTGTATGCGAAGTGATTATCGTAGGTGGAGTGGGCTGTATCAATATCCGCTTTCGTGCCGTCGATGTTCTGAATCTCCAACACCAGAGCCTTGTCACAGCGACACTTTCTGCCCGTGGCACTACAGCGCTTCGCGTCCTCTGGTATCTGTAACTTAACAATTAAATTTTTTGAGCACTTTTTCCAGCCGATGAATGAGCCTGTATCTGGGCACATCATCGCAACAATTGGAGTGTTTTTTGCTCCACGCAGGTTTGCTACAAATATGTTTACTCCGTGCAAGTTGGTTCTGTACAAATTGGTTTCGTGCAAGTCGGCTCCGTACAGGTCGGCTCCAAACAGGTCGGTTTCGTATAACTTGGCTCCGTGCAGGTCGGCTCTGTACAGGTTAGCTTCACACAGTTTGGCTTCGCGCAAGTCGGCTCCGGATAAGTTGGCTTTGTACAGATTAGCTCCGGACAGATCGACTCTAAACAGGTTGGCTCCGTGCAGGTCGGCTTCGGACAGATCGGCTCTATCGTATTCATCCGGATCACTACTTGACACCCACCGTTTGTGCGCTTCCAGAACCTCTTTAAGATTTTTCCCATCATATTTCATATTGCTGTTCTCCTTTTGTAAAGCGATTCTACACTATAACCGCTTCTGCATAACTGCGGCTTTTCCCTAAATGTTTCAGATATTGTTCCCAACACGCGACGCCAACAGGATTAGGACAACAAGTGTCACGAAAGTCGCAATACTGTGGTAGCCATTCATCTATGTTGTTGAAATTACAGGCGCAATCATCACCCAATAAATCCGCAATGATGATGGCTATTTCATGGTTATTCATACTTCTTCCTCCGGCGGCTCCGGCAACGGCATATAGTGCGTTACTGTTACACCAGCGGCAGTCGCGAGGCAGTTCTCAGTTTCAATGTACCATTCGTGCCGTGATGTAAGCCATTCGGCATTTACCGGGACTTTCCATCTGCGTCCTGTCTTATTGGTGACGCAGGATACAAGGTAATGTCCTGATATTTTTGGTAGCTTGTCCTTGACACTAATCCAGCCGCAGACGGTCGGGGCATCATCCAGCATCGAGCAAATGTCCATCAACGTGTAGCCATAGACGTATCGGCAATCTCGTGAATTTCTCTCGCAATCTTCACAACGGTCAGCCATACGATGCTCTTTTTTGAGTGCGTCAACGTCAATCAGTCTCATACACGTTTTCCTCGCAAGTGTCTCTTTACCGACTGAATAAATTCATCTGCTTCGCTCTCAGACTTAAAATAGTGACCGTTCCCGCGATATTGAACAGACCAAGGGTATTCGTCGCCCTCGGCATAGAACAACACAACAGGATCACTACCAACAAATCCGGCACGTACTGGTTTAAAGCGCGGATCGTTTTTGTAATGAAGTTTCCAATTTTGAAAAGCAACAGTAGATTCTGCTTCCATTTTTTCTTTTCTCCCTTCTTACAGATAGCTCTTTTAAAGCAATTCAACAAATTTCTGATACCTGTATAGGACTTCAAGCCTTTGCTTTATTGCTTTTTAATTATTAAAATACAAGAATTCAAGCATCCTCGCTCACCTTTGGCGATTCGTAAGCTACAGGGTGCACCATACTTGCCCAAAGAGAAACTCCGCAAACAGGACAAGTAATATAACAATATGAGACTTCACATGCTTTGTACCTAATAACAGATTTACATTCTTCACAAGTGACTTCATATATTGGAACACCATTTGCTTTAACAATTTTCATCTCTAATCGCCTCCTTCGGTGCTTGAGGGAGTGACATCCAGTGGGTGACAGGAGTACCGACGCCTTGCCATCTATCCTCATCAAATTCATATGAAAGCATAAGTACGGCTCCGCTCTCAAGTGCGACCAGATACCACTGTCGCCTGACAGGAAGGCCACAAACATCAGGTGGCCGTACAGGTAATCTGTCCTCGACGCTGATCCAGCCGGACGGTTCCTGCTCTCTCAGCAGCTCCAACGCATCACTCATCAGATCGGCTTTGCACTCTACCCTGTAGACGAGATTCTTGTACTCATACGGGCATCCATCTTCGCAACCATTGGCGCAGATTTTAAGCCATTGCATTACCTTCTCCTTGTCGATCATTCCAATCCACCTTCCTGCCGCAGTTTCTGCAATACTGATCGTCTCTTCTGATGTCTATGCCGCACCAGCCGCAATAATATAAGTAGGTATTCTCCTTAGCGCTAATGAACTCAGACGCGGGGCTGGTATACTTCAGAACCTTGGGAATCATTGTTTTTTCGCGCTGTCCGGATAAAAGATCAATTTCCTTGCGCTGTGACTCGATCAGGCTGATGGCATCATAGAAAACAGATTTTACAAGGGAGTCTTCTGTGGTATTGGCATAATACAGAAGACGTTTGATTGTTTTTTCGTAATCAGTCATTTGATGTCTCTCCTTCAATAAGCTTTTTGGCATCAAGTAAAAGTTGTGTAAGACATTCGCCCCTGGATGTTTGCCGATATGGACAATTGTCACACATACCGATTACGCTGCTTTTAAATCGAGAGCAAGCATCAATGCCCTGAAGCGCTTTTTCACGAAGATCTGTCTGGTTTACCATTCAATTTCCACCTCAACATTTGCCCGCAATAAGGACAATAGGTAATAGTCCCATGGATAAGTCTTGTTCCTACCAGCTTTCCGCAAGTAGGACAAGTGCCAAAAAAGTTGTCATATACTCTTTCAGACGGATGCTCGTCTTCAACGTCCTTTTGTTTGTGCCGCTTTAATAATTCCAGCATATTCTTTGCGTCCTGATACAACATCGGAACAATATCGCATCCTTCGCAAGCTTCAACAGAGGCTTCGATGTTATCGTACAGATCTTCAAAATGATTCACAGCTTCTCCTCCCAATCAACAAGTCTGCCACACAACGGACAAAACTTTTCCTGCAGCTTCTTATTCATAAGGGCGCAATACAAATTAGGAACCTTCTCAATATATACAATTCCTTCTTTACAGCTGCCACAAACAACAGATCCGTCACGAAGAACACGAGGTTTCACAGGTTTGTCTTCCATGTCATACATTTTTTTCATCCTCCCTTATATTATATTTCTTACGTCTTCCTTTAAATAACGGAGCGAGCTCTTCGCATTTTCTTTGAAGAGCCGCCCCGTCGTAAGATGTCAGAACTGTATACCATTTGCTTTTAAAGAATCTTTGACATTCGGGAATGATTTCTGCCGGTGTGTAAAGACGACTGTTTCCATTCACTCTGTAACTGTATCCATTTAGAGCATTAATATAATCTGTCGCGGCAACATCCACTATGGCATTGGCAAGTTCTTCGTAACAATAGTCTGTTGCATCATGGTACATTAACATCATGCCAGTGCTCATATATTCTTGGAGAACCATCGTCGTTTACCATTACAATCCATGTTCCGCTCTTCTTTGATACAGCATACATCACGCCATTGTGGTTATCCATCATAATGTAGTATGTATTGTTGTTGCCGTTATAGATCTCAGTAAATGGTTTTTGGTCGTTGGCGTAAGCCGTGCTGGTGATATAGAAACCATTTATCTTCATTAGTTCGATGGTACCGATCACCGTTACTACAACCAGCACAATACACAGAACCGTGATAAATAAGACCCTAAACCTTTGTCTCATTTTATATCCTTTCCAAATAAAACTGGTGATCCATGAACTGATTATATCTATCGATTACTTTTTCGAGGATAGGAAAGTCATGAATCTCCTGTCCATAATTTTCACCATAAAACGGCATATATGGTTGTGCGTAATCGTCGTCAAGCACAAGAACAGAATCAAAGTCATTCCATTCTGACAGGTCTTCATTTACAAAAGCAATGTTGATAGAAAAATTCAATTTGTCAGGAAGATCTTTTGCAACAAAAGACTTTCCAAGAAACCAATTGGCATCTTTACGAATCCATTTTCCGCCTTTTAAGACATGGTTTGGCATATGAAAACCAGGTCTTATCCGGTAATGGTTGATCTGAGCCATCGCAGTTTTCTCCTTTATTCAGTGACATTTTCCATTCTCTTTTACCATAGATCGTAGGTCGATCCGAAATGATACCCACGACGGAAAGTAGGAGTTTCAAGTTCCTCAAGGTCTTCTTCCTTCTGAACCTGCTTCAGCTGATCTCTCCAGTAGTTACGCTCTTTCCGGTTGCACTCTCTTTGCCACCAGTCTTTGTAGCTGCCCTTACCACCAGATTCGTTCCACCAATGTTCAAAGTTCTGGTGTTTCCAGTAAGCCTCGATGTCACGAAGATCCTGCTCCAATCTGCGAAGAAGATATTTATACATGAAGTCATCGGCGCAATCGAGCGCATTCAGCAGACTGCAGCGCCTGTGAGTAACATAATCCTCCCAGCTCGACGACCAATAAGCGCGTGCACGATCTTTCATTTTGCGCTTATGCTTCATTTTTGCTTTATGCCGATTGATTTGTTCGCCGTTCTCATACATAGAAACACCTCTTTACAGAATAATTTGCAAGAGTCAGTCTTCGTCGTCTCTTTTTAAGGCGATTTTCCAGAAGCAGTTGTCGACAGTTTCAATAGACTTTACGATAAGCTCTTCCTGCTTCATGCACCACTCAGCAACATCCTGATTCTTTGTCAGGAATTTACGTCCATGCAGCAGCTCTTCCATGCCATAGCGGATAATGTTGTAGTCCCTGACAGACATTGTCCATGTGTCGATAGCTCTGGTAATGATCTCAGCCACCTGATCAAGTCTTGTTCCCATGCCAGACCTCCATTTCATCAGACGGTTCCATTGTGTCGCCCATGTAGAAGCGAATCGCCTTATCCGATCCCACCCAATCCGCAAAACAGTTATACGCCCATCGTTCGTTAGGATGCCCCATTGGGTAGGCGATAATGCACGGCACTTTTCGGGCTTTCATCTCGTCTTTACAAAATCTGGAATTGCCACTATATTCGCCGTCTTTTGGTTCCAGAACTGCGTAATTGAACGGGAAAGCAATGTCACAACAGCCGGAAACATATTCGTCATATACTTTTCCAGCGTTGTGTTCATATGGCGCGTCGTCCCAATCGTCGCCATGCCAGTCTTCCAGGCTGTCGGAACCAAGATAGAAACGCACAGTATTTCCTACATGATAGAAATCAATGATTTTCATTCATTATCTCTCCTGCAATTTTTACAAAAAATCAACAATACTTCAGAAGGAATTCAGGGTCAACGGCCTTAAAAGACTTCTTTCCATCCCTGCTGCGAACAACAAGTCCTTCGCGCAACCCTCTCGGCCGAATTTCTCCATCCGGCGGAATCATGGTTTGCCCATGAGCCATGGCTAACATTTCTTCAACTGTGTCAGGAAGTCTTTGATCAATTGAAATGATCGGAACAAACTCAACTTCAAACACAGAAAGTATGCCTTTTGCCTTAATGCTGCCAAATCGACCTTCAGGTGTGATTAAATTGAAAGCATAGAAACGCGGAGAAGTAATTTTATATTTATTACCCTGAACCTTCGGAGCAATACACTCACCCTGAATAGCAATCCAGTCATATCTGCCGATCATATTTCGCAGCTTGGCTGCAAGGTTGTATTTCTCTGCGACCTGCCAATAAACCGAACCATCGTTAACAGGCAGACGACGGTTCCGGGAGCAGACAATGAATTCATATCTGGACCAGAAAAGAAATTTATGACGAACGAGAGCAAAGGACCCAGAGCAGCCGTCCACTTTTTCCGTGAGGATATAAGGCTCCTTATCCTCCAGCATCCATGGAGCATTTTGGATTCGAATTTCATCGGTCTTGCTAAGAAAAGAAGGAAAGGCAGAGTTTCCTGCTTTCTTCTTCCAATTGCGATACCATTTGAAACGCATGAGCCAGCTTTTCTTCTTCGGCTCATCTACTTTCACCGGATCGTCCATTTCCGGCTCATACTGTGTTACGCCGATGACATCTGTCACATCATCGCCTTCTTCATATTCACTCCCGGGAAGAATAGAAAGCGGGAAACAGATACCTTGGCTGATCACACCAGCCATTTTCATGGTTCTGATGCGAAACTTTTTCGACCGAAGGAATTCAAACTCTTCCTTTTCCGGCAGGACTGAATCGATCTCAATATACACACAGAGATCGCCAATTTTAAACTCGTCCTTTTTCACAATGACTCGCCATCCAAGGACAGAGGCGAGCTCAATTCTGTCACGACCTTCAATTGGTTGAAGATCTGCTATCTTCTGAATGGTGGCCAATGTTCTCATATGTTTATACTCCTCCCGTAGATACACTATCTTAGTTCCATTTCAAAGCTTGCCCGCATACATAACAATAAAACACAGGATAAACACCTGTGTAGGGATATCTCGTTACAATCTTATTGCACGACGGGCATTTTCCTTGTTCATAACCATTGAAAGTATGTAGATTAACAACCCGAGCCGGGAGATACCGCATCACGGCATCTGCCGTGGCCTTAAGCACTTCCTTCATGTCTTTGTTCTCTTCACTGTCCGCTTCCTCACGAAAGATCAGTTCAATTTCCTTCATTTCCTGTTCGAAGCTTTTCATTCTGCTCCTCCTCAAACGTTTTTAGCAGTTTTTCAATCTTATAGTCAGCGTCACGCTCACACAGGAGAGAGTCGCATTCGTCACAATAAATGCCGGCATAAACAAGTTCCCTTGTTGTGCCGTCTATCATGTCAATGGATGTAATGATGTCCTTACAATGCGTATGACATATTTTTTTACAGGAAGGACAGAACCGGCGAGGTGTGTAATAGTCAGGTTCAACCATTATTCTTCACCCAGTTCTTCCAGTTTTTTGTCAGCGTCCTCCCTGCAGAGCACATCTCCGCATACATCACACACATCCACCTCATATTCCAGCGAGTATTTCTCACCGGTTTTTAAAATAATCTCTGTTTTTTCTTCAAGTTTGTGGGTAGGCTGCATTTTTCCACAGCGATCACAGTATTTCATGCATGGGCCTCCTCGTACTTTTGTTTCCATTGTTCGATCAGCTTGTTACGTTCTTCTTCATTCAGCGTGGGAATACCAAGATCTTCCGCATCCTGAATCAAGCTGTCGATCAGCGATCCCATCTGAGACGAATTGTAAACAGAAGACCCATACCATAAGATCACATTGGTACAGTTCTCAATTTTGCTTGGCATGGTTTCATATTGCCATCCGATACCATGATCCTGCCAGCCGTAGCAAAGGGAATTCACAGCTTCGTCTTTTACGCAGATGATAGTCGAAACGCCACCAATATCCCTGATGGCGTTCCGATAAACCTCTGTCTTTTTGATTTTTAGTTTTTCTGCTATCTTATCAATCAACACCCAGGCGTATGCGTTAGCGTCGAGGCTTCTTTTCTTTGTATGCTTTTTGATTTCAATATCAACATCTTTTTCTTTCAATTCGTCGAAGGCGTCCCGGAAATCAGAAGTTACAGTTACCGTGATGTTTTGAGTACCGTCACGGTTTATCGTAAGATCTTTTAATTTGCCAGTCATTTGAGCACCAGAGAAGCGTTCTTATTAGAATCGCTTTCATGCAGAAGAAAATCTGTGATCTCCGGGCACTTATTTCCAGGACACTTGGCATAACCTCCGGCTGCGTGAATAACAGTTTTGTCAAAGTTTTCTTCGTAGTGGTATTCCCAGATCTTGTCGGCACAAATGAATCGGACAAGGTTGTTTTCGTCAGTCATCTTGATCAGTCTCATAATTATCCTCCGTATCTGTTTCGTTCTGAATAAACTGCTGGCGTTTTAGACGCAAATTTCGCAGTCTCTCCGTTCGGACGGCTCGTTCTTCATCCGAAAGATAAGACCGTTTTTTGGGTGAAATTTTAAACCAATTTACAGGCAACTTGGCATAGATCGTATCGTCGTTGTTTTCAGGGTAAGCAAGGATCTGCACTTCGTCAGGATGTTCATCCTTCCATTTCAGAATCCTGTTGCACCATTTGACTTCATTGGAGCTGAAAAACATTGCGTCTTTACTCGTGTATGAAGCGTAGGTTTCGATGTGTTGTCTTCCCATTCTGTCTCCTTTAAACGGGAGCGGGGAAGCTTTTGCGCTTCCCCGTCCCTTTATCACTCAAACAACATCCAGCTTTCCGGTAGCGTATGAACCCAATCGATGAACTGGTGCCACTCATTGAGCTTATGGTTTTCGCGCTGATGAATAATATTCCTGAGCGCGGCGTAAGACATCATCACTGTCCGTCTCTGAATATAAGACTGCGGCAGGAACTGGATGATTTTTCTCCACACCTTCTTCTTAGCGTCAGGCTCTGTTTCAAGTGTGTATTGCGTGATCCATCCGTTAAGAATGTCCACGACAGGCTCAATCTCTTCCGGTTCAAGGCCATTTTCTGTCTCAAAATCCTCGAAGGTCAAAGCTCTGGATGTGAGCTTGTGCATAGTGGAACAAGAAAGCTTTTCCACACCGGCTCTGTAGGTGTCAAATTCATTCCACCAGAACCTCGGAGCCCATATTTCTGCCCACACCATGATCATTCGGAGATGCTTGGCATGTTCCGATCCGGCGTTGGCGAGTTTTACGGAAAGTTCCTTGTCCTTCTGACCGATCTTTCCAACGATGGTATCGCTTCTGTCCCATGAATCCATCGGATTTCGCATGGCATGAAGAGCTGGCCCTATGCCATCCACTTCAAGTGTCTTTATTCGCATGTTCTTCCTCCATTGCTCTGATGGCAAGCATCATCAGATTGATTGTCGGCTTCCATTCCGAGGCAGCAATTTCCCAACATTTGATCTCCTGTCGCAGCAACTTATTGCTTTTAATGATATCAAGCGTTTTGTTGATAAGATCTTCATAACTTGCGTTGCATTTATCAAGAAGATCGAGAAGGGCACCCATCGTATCGATGATTTTATGATACAAAATATAGTCAGCTTTGCTTAGCTGATCATCCAAAAGGCGAGAAGATATCATCGAAAGTATGTCTGAGGAATCTTTTATACACTCGTTGCCTGTTTGAGACCCCGTGGAGCCCATGTGTTTGCACCCTCTTTCCGTGGTCGTTGAGACCACTGTTATAGTGATCCGGTAGAACCAAATCCGCCGATCCTATGCTGATCTGTCTGGTCATCGTCTGTCAAACAGAACGGAATAATGACGCCCTGCATGAAACGATCTCCTTTTTCCATATGGAAAGAAAAATCGGAGGATATGCTTGCGAGAATATGTCCATAGTTGTTGGCGTTGTAATAATCTTCGTCAACAATTCCTATGGTATTGCGCAGCTTCATGCCGTACTTTGCGCCAAGACCAGACCTCGGAGCAAGCATTAGGAACATACCGGAATCCAGATGCACTCTGATACCTGTGGGAACAGTAACGCGTGTTTTGCTGTCCATGCAAAAAGGAAGGGGAAGGAAAAAGTCATAACCGGCTGAACCTTCTGTCGCACGCTTCGGAAGAATGATGTCATCATAATGCAACGAAAGCAGTTCTTTTGATGAATCGCCTTCTCCCACCCAGCCTAATTTTACACAGTCTGTATAGAATTGCTCAAAAGGAACTTTCTCAAACTGAATCACTGTTGTCACCTCCAACATAAAGTCCACAAATACAGTGTCCAGTTTCCCTGAACTCTCTGCATGGGCAAATGGTATCGTTGGTCTTTTCAAATCTGCAGGGACAGTAACCATCGTTTTGTCGGATCCGTTCCTCAATTTTCTTTCGGATCGCATCGTTCGGATTGAGTCTTATTTTCATAGTTCTTCCCTCCAGATCTGCCAGGAGTCTATGTGATGAACCAATACATATTGTTCAATCTGTTCTTTCTCAGAAGGCAGACTTTCCGTATGATCCATCAGATGGAGACCTTTGCGGTCGAGTTTTTTTATAAGATATTTGCCTCTCGGTGTGCACTTTTCCTCATCGAAGTTCCAGTCACTGGTCCAGCTGCCATATAAGACAAGCTGTGTCCCCGGTGCGCTTTGCTTCAGATCATCCCTTAACTGTCCGACAAGGCTGTCCACAACACCGATAGAACCATCCGGCGCTCTGGCTTCCGTTTCCGGAAAATTCAGCCTGTCTTCCACCTTGAAAAACAGGACGTTCATGGAAGCACCTCGCTAAGATGATCGAAGACTACATCGCATACCTTATGCTCAAGGCAATAGTCAGCATCCAGCGTCCAGTCATTATTGCGCTTCTTAATGATAACAGAGTGCGGTACTTCCGTCCGCTTCTCAATGAATTCCTTCATCTGCTTCAGATCGCGCTTGTAATTATCGGCGGCATCCATAACCTTTACGGCATCGCCTGCCATTTCCGCCTGTCCTTCATGGATAAGCACCTTTGCGTTGCGGCTCATGTAACGCATGTCGCCGGACATAAAGATCAGCGCGGCGGCGGAATGAGCAACGCCGATATTGATGGTATAGACAGGCGTATCAGAAGCCAGGATCGCATCAATCAGCATCCACATATAATACATATCACCACCGAAGGACATAACAAACAGCCTGATAGGCTTCCTTTTTTCGGGTGGAATGCCCGTGTCTTCCAAATTCCAGCGAACAATCAGCCTGTGAATAGTAGTGAGCGTAGGATCCACATCGTAGTCGAGATATATAATACGCTCCTTTTCAAGAGCATAATAACTGAGGAGATCCGGGTCAGGAAGGGTTGTATCCTGAAGACGCGCAACCAGTTCCTGCGCAGGAGGCATTAAAATTTCCATAAAGCATCACTCCTTGTCGAGTAAGTCTGCGAGTTTTGCCGTTTCGCTCCGAACGGACTCATCGAGATGAACATAAGAAAAGAGATGATGGCCTTTCAGCCTTGTGATCACAGCTTCAAGACCGTTGTCGGCTTCGAAAGCTTTGGCATCTATCTGCCTTGTGTCACCTTCGAGGATCAGAATGGATCCTTCCGCGATACGGCCAAGCAGGAGCTGAACATGCTGTCTTGTTAAATGTTCTGCTTCCGTGCAAAAGACGACACTGTTCTTAAAGCTTCTGCCGCGAAGGAAACCAAGATGCTCAATTTCGATCTGGTTTCTTTCGATATAGGCTTCCATCTCTTCCATTCCGCCGAGGAAATCAATCAAAGGCCCTGCCCAAACAGCCATTTTATCCATATAAGAACCCTTTAAGTAGCCGATCGGGTTGGAGTCTTTGACCTCGATGTTGTTACGAATCCATACCAGCTTGTCAAACCTTCCGTTCTTAATCATTTCAAAGGCCGCGACAAGGCCAAGAAAGGTTTTGCCGCTGCCGTACTGACCGGTGATAGTTTTCACCGTAGACAGCGGATCAAACAAAGCGTCCATCAGACATTTCTGCTGTACGTTTTTCGGCTTGATGATGCCATGAATGTCGCTGCGAACAGACTTGGCGTGAACGTTTATGCACTCGCCATTCTGCCATTTCATTACATCCTTGGGCTTGCCATCATCCGTGACGATCAGATACTGATTGTCCAGCAGGTTATACGGATTGGCTTTGGCATTCTGGTATATCTCCGGAAGCATCGGATCCATCGCCGGAATGGTCTTGTACCCCCGATAATTCCATTTCACGTTCTGCATATGCGTCAGCTCCTACTGCATTTGTTTTGCGTATCCGTTCATTTTCATCTTTGGTGAAGATAGATGTCTCCCTCAGTTCGTTGGAGGCACCTACTTTAATGGCATGAAAATGATCGTATTTTTTGTCCTTGTATATAGTTTTGCAGTAATCGACAGCTATGCCGGCATTTCTCGCATAGATAAATATAGTCTCTTCGATCTGGTCCTGATGCCCCATTTCGAGACGATAGATATAAGTCTTCTTAACTGCCATGTACAACTCCTTTGATCTGCTTGTTCTGAATTAGCCACGCAAGCGCGACAGCAACAGCGTCCGACTCATCGTCGTTCTTGTATTCAAGATCGCCAACGTAATCAGAAAGCGCTGCTGCGACCTGCTGCTTGTCTGCCCGACCGGAACCGGCTATAAGTTTTTTGATCGTGGATGGATAGATTTCATACCAGTCATCATCCGTCCAGTCCCACACAAGCCAGTCCATCATGCCTATCACTTTGGACAAGTCCCTTTCGGATGGTATTTTCTGATGCATGATTGCCTTTTCACGAACAAAAAAGAAGTGCGAATCATTGCGAATAAAAGATTCAAAGCTGTTCATAATTTCATTTAACAGCTGACCATGTTTTTTTTTACGGTCATTCTTGTTATCCACACTCATCAGATCAACATGGTCAATAATAATCTGATCGTTCTTTTTTTTTATATACAGCTTTGAAAAACCGGGCCTTTTCAGCGATAAGTCAGCGCCGACAACAACATATTCATCTGTAAAGCAAGGGCCTGTTTCGGGCTTTTTGTCCAGTGTTTTTCTTTTCATATGAACACCTCACAAAAGATCTTCCTTTGGCCAGAAAGATGAAGTAATGTCTGTCCAGTCACCATTAACTTTTTTGTACATTCTTTGATTTGTTGTTTCACTTGAAAGCGGGCCTTTTTGTTTGTCAAACCTTCCAATTTTGAGATAGTCAAGCTCTTCGAGAAGAGCCGGTATGATCTGATCCATGCGATCATAACCTGTGTACAAACAGGTTTTCTTTTTCTTTTCATGAACCATTTTGCACACCTTGATCAGTTCGCGCTGATCCTGATCTCCACCCATCATGCAAAAGCAAGTGATGTATGGGCTGTAAGTCTTCAGCATAATTGGAAGATGTTCAAGCAACGGCCTTCCTTCGTCTGCCCATGTGTATTTGGAATGGCAATCCGGACAACGGTGGATACAGCCTGCAATTGTTACCGCAAGGGAAACCTCATCAGGCACTTCCTGCATGACAATCGCACCGCCTAAATAGTGAAGCATCAGATCACCTCTGCGTAATAGCGTTCATGCTCTTCTTTCTGTCTGGCCTCGGAGAAAGAGGAGACGAGCTTCAAGTAACCGATGACTCTTGTCGCCCAGTCGAGATTTTCAGAACCACACTTGGGGCATTTCTTCAGCCGCATCTTTGAAATATGACCACAGTCTTTGCAAACCGTATTGGGGATATTAAAAGTGAAATACGGACAACCGGTTCTGATTGCAAGATCCATCAGGAACTTATACTGCTCCTTTGTGAGATGCTCATTCAGATTCGCATGAAGCGCAGAACCGCCGTCAAGATATTGGGTGAATTGTTTTCCGTGAAGAATAAACTTATCGATAATTGTTGTTTTGGGATCTTCAGAAAGATAGAAATAGCTATTGTAGCAGTCACGCGGGACAACGAAACCATCGCGCTTGTCCCACTTTGCATGCTTTACACCAAGATTTTCCGCCACTCTGTTGCTTTTATGACCAGTTTGTTTTTATACTGCTCTGTTGTATTCTTTGTTGAATTCTTTCAAAAACGCTTCTTTAGCTTGAATTGCTTCATTTTTCGTTTCATATACCTTATCAAACACAAACTTATTATATCTATATATTTTAAGTCTCCATTTATTACTTTTTGTCAGGTAAATACATTTTTCTTTAGATTTCTTTGTGTTTACCCTATTTTCTGATCTTGTAACTATGCGTAAATTGCTTTTTCTGTTATCGAGTGGATTAATATTGATATGGTCAATATCTTTATTTCCGCAATATTCCAATATATATCTATGTAATGATATGTTTTTTTTGCCTATACTACAACAAACATATTTCAACTTATCTTTTAGATGCCATTTATGCAATTTACATTTTTCAACATCATCAAGATCAATTAATGCCGAAGCGATATGTTTATTTTTTTTGTTTCTCAGTAAAATTTCTGCATAATCCTCGTGAATAATATAATCATTTGGTGAATATATGCTTGTTTCTGAAAAATGTCCTTTCGTTCTGAATTGATGATGATGTTTACAACATAATGGTATGCCGTGTGTTTGAACTATATGGGTTTGGTCTTCTATTCTTCCGCAAATTAGACATTTCATTTAAATGCTCCTTTTCGAAAACAAACTGGCGGAAACGGTTCTTCTATGAATGTCTTTACATTCGACCGTCTCTCTGCATGTTGCCATGCAGTTCAGACTGTTGCATCACGCATTCGCGTGCCCGATCATTCAGTCGTTCAGGCTGCCATAACGCTTGCCCCTCGTTGTCCCATAGGGAGTTCCGAGTCAATTAGATCAGGTTTAACGTGTCCACTTAGATGGTTAGGCACGAATTCGGTGTTAAACATAAGCTTTTCTGTTCGATCCCTTTTGTTTGCATTATAGATGGTTTTCAGAATATGATTCATAAAATACTTATAGTTATCTTCCACGGGGCCGATTTCACAGCCAAGGAATTCAGCGGCCTCAACGCCGCCGTTAATGCCGACCGTCAGATACTGTCTTTCAGGCGCAACAAACCCGGCGTCATACAGCGGCAGCAGTCCGGCCTTCTGCCTGTCTTCTATAATTGTGTTAAACGCTGTGAGATACTGATGAATACGAGTGACCTGACGATTAAGCTCTTCACAGATATGATTAACAAGCTCCACAAAGTCTTCGCCCGGATGATCCCTCGCGACCAACTGAACAATGCGGTTCAGGTTCATGGTCATTACGCACTTGGATCCTGTGGAAACACCGCCTGCTCCAAGAGTATAGGAGAACTGGTTTTCCTGAATTTCGTTGCGGAGACGACAGCACGAAGCGAGGCTATCCACATTATCTGAATGATAAAGGAAGAAAGAATGACCTTTGCTCCACATTTCCGCAGCAAAATCAGCCCATTCCTCGTCAAGGAACTTGTCACCATCGTCAAGGAGGTTCAAAGTTTCGACAGGGAAGGTGAGGATATTCCGCCTTCTTTCATCGTTGAGCCAGTTCATAAACCGCTTTTGCAGCCATGAGACAGAGTCCCATGTCATCGGTTCACCGTCCGGGAAGACAAAGTCTTCAAACATGCCTTCGAAATAATACTTGTCAAAATAGGCAATATTCCAGAAGATTGACTGATAGTTTCTTGCTCCGGCAGGCTGATTTAGACAATAAACCACCTGCTCGAACGCATCCGTGATCGTCTTATCAATCGTCCGGTGGTTCTTGGAGAGATCAACAATTTCATCAGCGCGGAGATAATAGTCGTCACCGTATTCCTTGCGGATAAAATAATCCATATAAGGAATAAATTCCGGGGTGGCGACAGCTCCGGCAAGCTGTGTTGCCGCCGCATAAGCAAGGTTTACAAAGGAGCCGAGAAAGCTTTTCAGATTATGCGGAGCCGTAGAGGAACCACCCATCTGTCTTAAGCCATGCAAAAGGAACGGATACATGGTGATCGAGGCACAGTAAGGCTTACCGACAATGGCAGTCTCATCGTGCCTGTAGATCCTGTGCGTATCCAGATCCTGAATGTATTGATCCGCAAGCTCTCTGCTGAATAGTTTTTCGATGCGCTGCTGCATTGCAAGACGGTTGATGGCTATGGCTTCCTTCTTGTAGATCTCGCCTTCCAGCGTGGCGATAGACTTCTTTTCCACGTTGGCGTTGGAGTCTACTTCCGAACCAGTCGCTGCGTTGGAAGCATTGGAATACTTCTCAATAAAATCAAGATAGTGCTGCTTATCAGCATAGACATAAGGTTCACTCAAATTGACCTTCTCCTTTGCAGATTGATAGTATTTCCTTCAATCCGTATTGGCGGCCTGAGTCGGTCACTAAACACGGAGCAACCTTAATACCCAAAGAAATCGCCTGCTCAGGGTCGCAGACGATTTCATAGGTATACTTGGATTCAAACAATTTGTCTTGCGCTAATTCGCATTTGGGACAATGAGGAAGAGTGTAAAGCTTCATGTGCAATCCTCCTGTGAAAGTATTTTATCGATTTCCTGAAGTTCGGAAATCATGGCTCGAAGGGTGCTGTGATCCAATTGGCCATGCACAAGAGAGATGGTGTCACCGCAGTCTTTTAATTCAACGGATCCGTCGCCGGTATTGATGTGATAGCAACATGCCTCACCTGTCATATCCAGAATTTTGATTTCCTTGCAAAGTGTAAGAACATTGCTTTTCTTTGGTTCAAGCTTCGTCTGAGGCACTTCCAGATGGAAGATAGCGTTTGCCTGTTCCGGAGTGATGTCTTCCGGCTTCAGGCGTGGCTGCGGCTTAAACGGAGCATGCCTTTCATACGCTGTGTAGTGGGGCTTTTCGTCTGTGTCTTGCCGTCTGGACATCATGAGCTTAAACGTTTCGTCTTTCATCAGATTGTCCCAATACTCCTGTTCGTCTTTGAAAACAGGTTTCAACATCGCAGGTGTGATATCAAGAACACGAACACAGGTCTTCAGATTGCCGGGAGTCGGAAAGTTTACGCCGGTTTCCCAGTTAACGATAGAAGATATGCCGACGTTCAATGTTTTCCCAAGAGCTTCCTGAGAATAAGCAAACTTTTTCCTCTGCTGCCGAAGCAAATCGCCAAAGCGCTTCTTTGTTTCAGGTTTCCTGCTTAGTTTTTCAGCCATCATTCAGTCTCACTTTCTTGAATTTATTCAACGTTTTCATAAAAGCAGCACATTCCAGATCGGATGTGATGTACTTTTTTCGATAATCAATAAACTCTCTGATGAATTCCACATTATTTCCGGCGTGCATGTAAATGTCAAACCTCTCTGCAAGCTTATGCCAGTCATCTTTTGTGGCATGCTTCCAGAGATCCTCGTAGTTACGGTTAAAAGTAATCAGGAATTGTTTCCAGTCCACATTCACACAAGCTCCTTATGCGTCGTCATAAACTATATGACCGTTTTGTTCGATCCAATTTCCGTCGCGAAGGATGAATCGCCAATGAGTATCATCTTCGCCGTCATAGCAGACTTCGCCTTCGGTGATATACGGCAGCAAGCTGTCCAGTGTTTTGATGACATCATCTTCGTGATACTTGTCGCTCGTATAGAATTCGATACAATTATCGTTCTGAAACAATTCTCCATACAAATAATCCAACAGATCCATGACAACATCCGGATCCACATCAGGTTTGAGTGTCACTTCTCCGGAAGCAGTTGCGTAATAGCCCATATTCAATCTCCTTTCGCATGCGTCAGCCAGTCTCTGCTTGCGGCATAATGGATAGCATCGTGTATAATAGACCAATCACCATCTGTACAATTATTAAGATCATCAAGATAATGAGTATTCATAACCTCGTTTACGTTATGATCACTTGGTTCAAACCCGTTGATCTGAAGACAGTCTTTTATGTCGTCGATACACCAGAGTTTTGCTGCCACAAAATCTGTCTCAACTACAATTTCTTCGTCTGAAAAATGAAGAAGTTTGCAATTGATCTCATGGTACGAACCGTCTTTCAAAATAAGATTAAGAAGCATTACAACCTCCTTGTAAAAAAATACGAGAGGGCTGTCATCGACAACCCTCTCAGTGCTGGTAGTGGGACTTGAACCCACACGCACAAGGCTGCAGATTTTAAGTCTGTTTCGTCTGCCAGTTCCGACATACCAGCATACAGGGCCTAATGGCCCTGTGGTTGGTTACTCGGTGTAATACTCATCGAGTTCGTCGTCCAGCTCTCTTTCAGCGGCAGCAAGAGCGCTTGTCGCATCCTCGACCGCTGCCTTGTAAGCTTCGATGTCCTTGTAGAGCTGTGTGATCTTACTGGCTTGATCCATTGATTAATCTCCTTCATCGACGGCGTTGTTGCCGTAATTATCATCTCCGTAGACAACCAACAAGTATTTCACCTCCTTGCAGAATTTATGAAAACAGCTGGAGATACGCTGTCATTCATCAGGATCATAAACGAAGTCGTCGTCCTCGATCGCGTCGGCTTCGGCCTCCTCGATCTCGTCCTCGTCCTTTTCGTATACATCGTACACTTTATATTTGGATATGTTTCCCCTCGGTTCTCCTTTTGTGGCCGATCTTTCGATAGACCTCAGGATGACCCCGACAGACAGGGGCGAAGCGACGACGGCTCCGTTGTCCAGGATGACAACACTTTTTGCAGCCGCAAGGCTGCAGGCGTTGATCAGGGTTCCCGCTTTTTTCTCATTGGCTATTGCTTTTTTTGCCTGGTTGATCTCGGCAGACATGATCGCAACGATTCTTGTAGCGCAGATTGCCACATCGAAATTCTTTGCGCGACCGTCTGCCTGTTTTCTTTTGGTTGAGACCTTGATGAATTTTAATGGTAATGAATAACCCACAGTCCAGTCCTCCTTGTTCAGCAGGACTCCCTTCTGTCAGTCGCCAAAGGAATAATCATTACCGCCAAAAGCGCTGGGAACAGAATAGCCTGTTCCGGCATCCGTGAAAATATCCTGACCGCAGATCGGATCAGGAGCCGAGTATCCGTTGACATCTCCTGCGATATCCACACCGCCGAAAGGAGATTTGAAAGTGGAAATAGTCATGTTGTCGGATGTGTAAATATCCTCTCCGCCGAATGCGCTTTTGACAGAGTATGCCACGGCATTTCCGCTTTCATCAAAATAGTCAGAGCCTCCGAAAACGCTTGGAATACTATAATAGTTGTTCATTATATCCTCCGTTTTTCAAGGGAGCCGTCAGGCTGTTTGTTTGTATACTTCGTATTTCTTAACCCAGTATTCTTTCTCTCCGGGGATTTCGATTCGTTTTCCGTTACGAAAGGTGAACCTCGGTCTCTTTTCACCATCCAGAAGTCGGATACAGCTGTCAATGCCAAACGGCTGCTTGGCAAAGGCGTCCTTGGAAAACCGAACAGTGCCAGTCGTGCCTCTTTGAACGCTGTAAAGTTTGATCCTGATGCCGAATTTATCATCGACATCCTGCACAAAATACATCGAAGAGGGCGCTTTCATGTATGTCGAGAAGCAAAGACCGATGTTATCATTTTCGGCTGTCAGCCGCTCGACGATCGGCATTTCGAAATCCTGAAGGGTTTGTTCATATTCCCGGAGCTTCTCGAGGCGCTCCGGGAAAGACTTGATGGTTTTGGTAAGCTTGTTTGAACCTTCGAAGAACTCGTGATAAACCTGCATCAGCTTGCCGGTTTGACCAAACCTTTTGAAATACCCTATAGATATAAGCACTTCTATCTGCCTTGTATTAAGAGACGTATTCATCTGAATAGCTCTCAACACATTGGTGAAGCAGTCAAGTTTGGCTTTGTGAACGATCTCTTCCGCTTTGGATTCAAGATACTTATCGTCCAGATACAGAAGATCTTTTTCGTTCGACAGCGCGGATGCTTTCTCTCCGGCTTCAACGGAATCAATCAGCTTGTATTCCCAGTCGTATTCCACCTGCTTGATTTCCTGATTGATCCGCTTCAGTTCCGCTTTGCCTTCTTTGTTCAGCTTGGCTGGAACAATTTGTGTTCCCATCTCTGCTTCATCTGACAAGCCGAGCTCATACAGGTCTTCAGCAGCCTGCTTGGACATGAACTTCACAGCGGAAATAGACTGTGAAATAGTGTTGTTTTCCTTGTCCATCCGCCAGTCTCTGTTGTCCTGACCAAACTCACCATTGGTCATGAGAATGTGCCGGTAAGCCTTCATCTCCGTAATGATAGAGGCAAGCTTATCCTTGTTTTTCTTCTCGTCATACAGCTTCAGCATAGTCGTATAAAGCTCAAATGGATAATGAACCTTCAGCCACGCGACATACAGAGAGTCGCAGGCCATGGATAAACTGTGAGCTGCGCAGAACATATAGCTTGCGGCATTTTCGATGATCGTCCAGATCCTTTCAACTACATCGTTCGCCTTTTCTTCCGACGCGCCTTCTGTCTTTTGCAGATATTTCGCAAAGCCTTCACGGAACCGTTCCTTATAAGCCATAACTTTCTCATGCTTTTTCTTCTTTATTGCTTTCGTGCAGGCGTAAGCATCAGGCCCAGGAATGCCTGCGGCTTTGAGGATCTGAAGGATCTGTTCATCATACATCAGGAAAGAATCCGGAATAGCTTTTGTCTGAAGCAGCTTATCCAAAGAAGGAATACCATATTCAAAATGCTGCCTTGTGATAAAAGTGTTCAGCATGGACTTAAAGCCGGGACGGATAGCTGCCACAAAAGCACCGAGCTCTTCGATGCTTTTCGGCTTATACTGCATGCATCTCTGGGCAGACTTGGGCTGTTCACACTGGTTCAGTCCCTGCGTGAAACCCTTCCAGTACAGATCCCATACCTGCTCATCGTTCTTTACCGCTTCAAGCAACTCATCCACAGTCATGATCTCAAGACCGGCCGCATGGAAAGCTTCGGAGATGATCTTGACCACATCTACCCGGAGAAAGTCGGCCTTCACATAATTTTGAGCATCGGCAGTACGCCCGTCGATATAAGCAGCGTAAACGGGCTCTTTTGATCCGGCCTTGGACTTGACACGGATCACGCCAATTTCCCTGCGGAGATCCTTATCTAAGAGAATATGAGCGCACGGATGAGGAGATATGCTCGTAATAATACCATTGTACTGTTTCGAGTCTTCGATCAAAGGAAGATACTGAGCTTCAATATAATTCTCGATCTTTACATCATCAGTGACATCATAGTCCGGATCATCCGCATTGTTTTCCAGCGCATGTTTGACATCCAGCTCATAGTTTGATATCTGCTTGGAGACTTCATTCGCGGTTTCAAAATCCAGATCTCTTGCTCTGGCAAGAAGCTTAAACGCAGACAGTGTTTTCAGCGTACCGAAAGCGATCATCGGCAGACATCCGTACTCTCCGAGAATTTCCTTTCCTGCCTTCTCGAAAGCTGGAACGTTAGCCATGTTTAAATCCAAATCGGGTAGGCCATTGGCCAACCTGTCAGCTGAAATAAACCGCTCAGGATACATCTTGATAGGGGAATGAAGCCTATTAATGGACGAGAAACCCAAAGCATAGTTGGTGCAGAAGGAAGCACCCGAACCTCTGCCGGTCATCGTCAGCACGCCGCCATATTCTTTGCCTTTGTCGACAATGTCTTTCAGTGCAAGGAAATAATCGGCTGTGTCGGTGTTGGCGATGGTGTCCATTTCTTCATGAATTTGTTTCGCTTCATCGTCATTTGGCATTCCCGCTTTGTCTATATAGCTGTAACAGCAGAGCTTTTTGTACATATGGTTACGCTGAGCAAGAGACAATTCGGGATGTGTGACGGGAATTTTCTTATCATTGGTGAAATGAACGCCTTCAAACTCCCGCAGTTGAAGCGTGTTTTCCATCGCTTCTTCAATTCTTGCTTTACTCAGCACGCCTTGCTGAAACAGCAGCTGATAAGCTTCCTGTGCGGTAGGAAGGTGCAGACAGAACTCATCCTCATTTCCATAGGTAATCTTGGCGGAGAGAAGCAGTTCTTTTCTTAAAGCCGCGTCTTCCTTGTTGACGTAATGCGAATCTGTCCCATAGATCAGAGGCCAGTGGTACTTCTGATAAAGCCTCAGAACCTTCATGTTGGTTTCGCATTGAATCTGCTGAGGATGATGCTGCACTTCGAGATAGAAATTTTCCTTGAAGATCTCATGCAGTTGCAAGGCAAGCCTTTCAGCCTCCGGATCCTTCATAATACCGCCAACACAGGCTGTTGTGCAAAGAAAGTTTTTGTAATTGAGCCTTGAAAGAATATCCAGATCGACCCTGGCATAACGATAGAAGCCTGTCAGATTCGCTTCGGAGATGGCCTCGTTGAGATCGTGGAAACCTTCCATGTTTTTGGCTACCAGAATCAAATGGAAGTGCCTGTCGTCCTTCTTGCTGTCTATTTCTTTCAGTCTGTCCGGTACGAAATACACTTCAGCCGCCGCAAGCGGCGTCATGGTAAAGGTATCGTCCGAATACTTCTTTGCAAGATCAAATTGCTCCCAAACATTGGAACGATTTCCATGTTCAGACAGGCACAACACATGATGCCCTCTTTCTTTGAAGACTTTTGCATAATCTTCAATGAACATAGTGGAATCCGGTTGGGTAAGACAGTTTGAATAACACGAATGCACATGATAAGGTTCGAACTCAATCAATACAGCTCACCTCCTTTATTTGGTCTGAAAACATTCCTGCCGAACAGAGCACAGGTTGTCACAGAAGAAGTCATGCTCCTTGGTCTGCATCCAATCAAGGATGGTATTGTCCTCAATATGTCGGATGCAGTCCATAGCCCAGAGCATTGTCTGATCATACTGTTCTTTTGAAAACGGTTTTTCCCGCTTGACGTTTTCATTGAACAGGTTGAACATCAGACGATCTGGCCATTGATGATATTTTTCAAAAATAAAAAGAGAGTACATGAGCTGCTGCCGATACATACTCTCTTCGCTTTTCCTGAACGAAGCAAGAGATTTTGATTTGTGATCGCAGATAATGAGTTCGTTTGTTTTCTTATCTTTCAGCACTAAGTCAACGATGCCAACGAAACCTCTTTCGGTTTCGTCCGGCATCGGAAGGGTGGTTGTGAATTTTTCCTCTGCGGAAAGAACCTCAAAGCCTTCGAACTCATCGAACTCTTCAAGATATTTGAGACCTTGTTGATAGGCTTTTTCGGTATAACCCTTGGAAGTGAGCATTCTCGGAAACGCTGTGACAACGGCGTCAGCGTATCTCTGTTGATACGCTTCCGCCATATTAGCCTTGGTAAGAAGTCCCTTTGCCCACTCGTCAAGGATCTCATGAATCAGCGTCCCCTTTTCCGCGAACCCGTTGGAAACCGTCGGAACCTTTTCAATCCTTTCGAGATAGAATCCAAACGGACACTCAGAAAAAGAGGACAGCTGACTGTAAGAATAGATATGTGTCTGATCGATCATACTGATGACCGCCTTTGTTTAGAATGGGTTGCGATCCGACTGCGCATCACGAAGCTGGAATTCGGGGAGCTGATCGGCTCGCGCTTCCGGCTCTTTGATGCCGGTATGATCCCAGCCATACACCACGCGGTCGCCAACGTCTTCCTGGAAGATCCGTCTGTTGACAGGATCATAATTGCACACGATGTAACCGGTGTCGCCGAAGTCTCTGTTCTTTGTGACACGGATATCCGGCTTCTCGATAGAGAACACACTGTCGGCAAGATTGGTGATCACGCTGGAGCCGCTGACGGAATCAGAAGTGAAGGTCTGATCTGCCTTTTCTTTCCTGGGATGCGCGATCACGATCACATGCACCTTATACTTTGCGGCAAACGCCTTAACCTTCGCCATGAACTTTGCCTGAGCGCGGTTCTCTTCATCCGCTGTTGTGAGAAGAGACATGATGTTATCGATCACAAACAGCTTGCAGTCGTACCGTCTGGCGCACATTTCGAAACAGGAAAGAACAGCGGTCTGCTGATCCTCTTCGAAAATATAGCTGTTGTCGAAAAGAAAGAGCTTACCGGCAAGCCAGTCGCGAATGCGCTGCTGGATCTCTTCCGGAACCTTGCAGATATTCTTTCCGGAACGAGGATCCGTCACATAAGTGATGTAACGGCTTTCCGTAGCAGGAAGGAACGTCCAGTCCAGGAACTTATAAGAAGAGAGCTCACCGGAATAAGCGCAGACCTTGTAGTCCTGCTGGATAGCCTGAAGAATAAACCTGGCCGTGATCGTGGACTTGCCTTCACCACGCTTGCCGGAGATAATCGTCACGCCACCTTCGCCGAAACCGCCGATCATGTTATCCAGCTTCGGAATGCCAGTCATAATGCGGGGCGTTTTGGTAGGATCCTCATAGGGGATGGAAGCAACTTCCAGAATACCCTTAATCGGAGCGGGCTCACAGGACTCAACAATCTCTTTCAGGTTTTCCGGGCCGTAGCAGATAAGAATTTCGTTGGCATCCTTGCACTGACGATTATAATCCTTGTCATTATAAATCAGTTCAGGATAATCCTTCGGAATCATGCAACGGTCTTCGCCAAGCCTGCGCTTAAGCGTGGAGATCATTTTGAGACCCGGCTCGTCGTTGTCGCCAAAGAGAATGATCTCATTGAACTTTTCCAGCCAAGACCAGCAATTCTCACACCAGGTGAGATCTTCGCAGCCGCTGGGAACGGAAACGACGTTGGTCACGCCAGCTTCGTACAGAGACATCGCATCGATTTCACCTTCAGTGATCACCAGAGGACGGTTGAAGGACACCATGTCCATACCAAACAGGATGGGTTCTGTGTTGCTCATCCGCCATTCCTTGGGTTTGCTACTTTCCTTGGTGTACTTCTGAGGAATACGATACTTCACAAAAGTCAGTTCGTTGTCGCGATAGAACGGGAACACAATGTTCCCGTCCTTATCGGACAGAATGCCGAAATCCTTGATGGTCTGCTCGGAAATGTGCCGACCAACAAGATAAGCGAGAATTTCCTCCGTGTACGGCTTGAATTCATTGGGGTTTGGTTTGACGTATTTCTTCGCCTTCGAAGCAAACTGAATGTTTCTGGGAAGATCCTGGAATTTAAACTCGGTTGATCCAAAGTAGTTGGCGAGCGCACGGAAGTCGCCCTCTCTGACCTTCCCATCTCCGTTGATACCGGGACAGCTTCCACGGCGGCAGTTCCAGGCTCCGTTATACAGACCGATAGCAAAGCTTTCATAGTCCTGATGATCTCCGCCCTTGCAGAAAGGGCAAAGCTTCGGGACGATTTGACCATTGCGAACCTTATAGTCTCCAAGATATTTGGTAGCCAGTTCAACTACCGCCGAAGAAATCTGTTCCATTATTTACTCCTTTATTTTTCAGAACGGAATGTAAGATCCGTTCGATTCTTGGCTATTATTATTCTTATTCTTGTTTCCGTCGCTCTTGCGATCAAGAAGCTGTGTGCTGTAGGAGCTGACACGAAGAGTGGGGTGCTTGACGCCTTCGCGATCCGTGTATTCGTCAAGCTTCAGGCTGCCAACGACCATGACGCGGCTGAGCTTCTTCAGACCATTCTGAATCAGAATATCACCGGCACGACCCCAGACGGACACATCATAGAAATCAGATTCAAAATACTTGGAATCTTCCTTCTTCTTATCCGTCTGAACGGCAACGCGGAAGTTTGTCACAGAATTGTTATTAACTTGACGGGTCACAGGATCGGCAACGAGAGTACCCGGAAAAGAAACAGTAGCGCTATTCATGTGTTATTCTCCTTTACGCAACAAGCTTGTTATAAAGTTCGTTCAGTGCATTGATATCCTTGCACTCATTGTAATTCATGGTATTGATGACAGGCTCGATGAATTTCTTACCGAATTCGATCTTCGCGTCTCTGTCCATGTCTTTAGTCATCTTCTTAACCTGTGCATCAACCTTCTTGATGACCTTTGCGAGATCTTCCTTGTTACCGGAAGGCCCGTCGGCAGAAATGTTATCGCTGGTATACTTGGTTCTGTCGTTCTGATAATAGATATCAGCGGAGAAACCAAGCGCCTTGCAGGCAATGGACAGAGCGTCCGTATAGGCCATCTTGTACGCTTCATCCGAGCACTGAGGGCCATTTTTGCGCTGGGAAACGAAGCTGTTTCCACCCACACCGAAGACAGGCTTGGAGACCTCGCCCGTATCCGGATTCACATAAACCAGTTCCAACGTGCACATGATCATGTCCTCGTTGGTCTGATCAGAATGAAGCCGTTCGAACTGAACGTTCTGCGTCCACCAGCCCACACCGGAGGGGCCGAAGATTTCGGTAAGCTTCTTGATACGCCACATCGGATTGATATCCGTGCCGGAGAAGCGACCGTTATTAAACGACTTCTGCGCTTCAATCGGCGTTGTGGACACCTGCGTGTAAATTTTCATTGTTTCAGGAGTCTTTTGTCCTGCCATTCTTTATTTCCTCATTTCCTTTTTCTATAAATATCTACGGCAGTTTTGCTTTCACGCTGGATGTTTTCAGCTCATCAAACTGCGGCTCGTTAGCAAGGATTCTGTTGAGCATTATATTCTGCTCTTTGTTCCGTTTCATTTGCTGCCAGCCGCGATGAGCAAAATCAAACCACCAACGGAATTCCGGAACACGCTTGATCCAGACTACGCTGCCAGTCTCTCTGCCATATGCGTCGCATTCAAACCAGCACAAACCACCTCTCGGATGATAGTGAACCATGTTTTTGTCTACGGTCTGGTAAGACGACATGAATTCAATCATATCATCATGCCCGTAGAGCTCGGTCACAAGCAGTCTCGGACGCTTCGACGAAGGCACACCCGATGTCTGATTGACCACCACAAGGTTTGAATGCCTGGTACTTGTTGTAAAGCTTTTGCAAAGCACATAGGAAGGATAAAAATTCCCTTCGGCAATATCATCCTTCAACACAATCGCAAGAAAATAATACATGCTATTCTCCTCTCATCTTTCTTAAAAATGCTTTCACTTTTTCTTGCTGT
>Ga0326511_10000031_pt1 | contig 107602 bp, 157 predicted proteins | sample 0_2496_0518_D_FD_203701 | JGI IMG/M metagenome (GOLD analysis project Ga0326511, IMG submission 203701) | Bovine rumen microbial communities from UC Davis, California, United States - 0_2496_0518 | ecosystem: Host-associated > Mammals > Digestive system > Stomach > Rumen | place: USA...
GAGCGTTGTTAAGCTGGCCAATCAGGATGAGGATGCTATTCAGCCAGTCATCATATGGAGCCGGTGGTACACCACCCTCCACCCCGGTCACGGAGGTATTGACCGTCGTCGGGATAACACTGCTCTTTTTCAGCAGCCCGTTGTCCGGATGGTTCAGCGCCCGGATTTCCGTATAGCCCAGCCCCGTATGCGCGGTATCGGAGTCCGTGACCGTCCATGTCAGGATTTTCGTATCCGCGTCGTAGCTCGTATTCGTCGTCAGCGGAACAACCGCGTTATATGGCATGAAAAGCAGATGGAAGACAGGATTGTCATACCCCATCTCGCTCAGTTCTTCCACCCAGGCCGACATGTCGATATTGATCTGGGTCGCGTTGCTCTCGCCCTGCTGACCGATTGTCAGGTACTGAAGCTTCTCGATTTCGTAATCCACCGAAGCCATATCATCTCACCCTCTTCCATGCATAGATTCCGACCAGGTCGGTAGTTACCTGTTCCCATTCGCCAAAGGCAAATGGTTTCACAGGCGTTCCGGTTTCACTCGTCCTCACGCTCAGCGCCACGCTCCCGACAGGGTAGGCGCGCTGCCATCTGATCTGTTCAAGCAGGTCGCGCAGGCTGAACGCGAAGCGCCGCTCCTCCTCGCCCCATCTCGTCGGGATCGTCGGAAAGAGGAGACCGTAGTTATTAGGTTTTCTCATAAGTCCTCCTTAGTCCGGATCGAGTTCCAGATCGATCTTGATCCCGCCCGCGATGGTGTATGGCAGGGCGTCATGGCTCCGGATTTCCATCCGGAAAATCCTACCGTGCGTATTCAGGTTCGTCCGCAGGAGCTTGTTCGGTTTCACCTTGATGCGTTTCTCTTTGAACTTGCGCTCCGTCCGGATGCCCATCCACAGCTCGACAGGAGCCTCGCACTCGACCATCAGGTACACGGTGAATGCACTTTTGATGGAGCTCTTCACGCCTAAGTCCTGGTATCCGGATACCCACTTCACGGGCATAACCTTACCCTGGGTGTCATCCAGCTCGAACACCTCACCCGGGAAAGCGGCGCTCGTATAGAACAGCCGCTCATTGATCTGCAGGAAGCTCTTCACTGTCATCCCCGTCCGCAGGCTGATCGTCCGGTTCCGGGTGTCATACTGAAGAATCGCGTTGCAGTAGGGGCTGTCGTTGATGGGAAGCGCAAGGCAGTACACCCCGTCCCACATCCCTGCACAAACCAGATCGGTCGGGCTTCCAGTCACCTCTTCCCAGTGCTCCGGAGTCCAGGATTCCCCGGCGATGGAGCCGTCTGGCTGTGCCTCAGCCAGAATCGGAACAATGCACCTGTAAATCGTTTCCTCGTGAGTGCTCAGATCGCCGTAGCTGTAGGATCGATTCTCGGAATATTCCGGCGCAATGTACTCCCGGCTGAGCTGCTCCCGCATGAGAATCTGGGTTGGCTCCTGCAGAAAAGGATGTGCCCCGCTTCCGTCGTACCGCATCATGCCGTATTCACCCATCATGTAGGCGTACTCGCCTTCAACGGCAATCGTGTTCTCCGCGATGGTGCCGCCACCGTACTGCCGCTGGATCGTAAACTCGCCGGGGTTCGTACCGGAGATACGCCAGATGGAATTGCGCTTGATCGCCAGCAGTGTATTACCGTACTGCTTCAGGCTCAGGAAGCTGTCTCCGTCCCATGTGGGCTGAAGGATATCCCCGGCTCCGTCCTCCGGGATCTGCGTATTGGCCGACCAGTCAAACGGATCATACGGTGCGCTGTACACCAGCATGTCCGGCTCGTCGGTGATTCCGCTGCCCCAGATGCGCTCGTTGTACCGGGCCAGCACTCCGAAGTTTTTAGGCGTCGTCACCCTGCCAACTTCCTGCGTATCGCCGTACAGGCAGAACATCCCGTCCGTGGCGTTGGTGAAAAGCAGAACGTCCACTGGCTCGGACAGGGAGGCCCCGGCTCGTGTGTTGACTTCGTAGGTCACCCAGTCGCAGTTATCGTCGGTCAGCCCGCTGTATCTCTGCACCCAGTCGTCGCCGCCGTCCAGCGTCTTGGTGTAAACCTTGCCCCGGCTGATCGCGACCAGCAGTGTTCCCTCCGTGCCGTATCTGCGGTGCAGGTAGGCGAGGGTGCCGATCGGGTCATGCAGAGTCTGCTCCAGCTTCCGGCCTTCGCGCATAGGTTTGAAGCTCCCGCCTGAGATATCGACATTCTCCATCTCCCGGGCGAGCTGCATCGACATGTTGTAGCCATCCCCGGTCTGGTTCAGCCCGCCGAAGCTGTTGATGTTGAAGGAGGTTTGATACTGCGGCATACTTCCACCTCCTTATGTCGGGATGTTAATGAAATTCTTGTACTGCTTTATGGTTCCATCCGCATTCAGTCCGGAGAGGCCACCTTCTCCGTTGATCCGGGAGATCACTTCATCGAAGGCCTGTTTGAAGTATAGCCCGCGCTGCTGCTTCTGAGGGTTCCCGTTTCGATAGACCAGCCAGGTGGCATAGTCTGCCAGCGCCCGGTGAATCCAGTGCGGCACCGCCGGGATGTCCTCGTCATACACCAGCCTCGGGTAGCCTCCCGTCGGAACGTGGCCCTTCGCCCAGGCCTTGATGATCTTGTCGTACCCCTCGTTGACATAGTCCTCCACATGCGGGAGGTAGTCCTCCAGGTCGTCCGCGTCATTGTTGGTCTGGAACATGACCTGCTCCTTGATCTCTTTGAAGGTCATAGCCTCTCACCTCACAGATTCGGATACCGCTGTTTCAGCATGATGTAGACTTCAGGAGTCACATCCACGTACTCGCCCCGCTTGATCCGGGTAAAGTCATCGCCCGTCTCGTTGCTGATACTGACGTGTTCATACTGATCCACAGCGACGCCCGTTGCGTCGTCATTCTCCCGCTTCGGGATGTAGATCCTCACGCGGGTCTCCTCGACCGGCTTTTCCTTTTTTGGTACAGCAATCGTCTGACTGCTCTTAGGCATAAATATTCTCCTTTCTAAGAATTGCCCCGGAAGAAACACTCTTCCGGGTCAATCCGTATAACTTAGGCGCTTACACCGTGTTCAACCCGGACGATGAAGTCATCCTGGATAATCGCGGCGCAGAAGTGTTTTACCTTCCAGGCGATAGTTCCGCGCTGGTTCAGCGGGTCATCAGAGCCAGAAGAACCAGGGGCCTTCACGATGGTCTGGATGTTCGGGGTACCTCTGCCGCCCAGCTGCACGATGCCGTAGGCGTCGCGGCCATAGATCAGGGTGGCATGCACTTCGTCACCGCTGGAAGCGCCGCCGCTGGGGACGACCTTCAGAAAGTTCGTGGTAGTCCAGTCCGTAGTGTCGGCGGGCACCCAGCGGAACGTAACGGTCTTCGCCGCAGCGTCCACGTACTCGATGCACATGGGCGTCACATAGTCGGTGCTGGACTTGGTGTACTGCACGTAGACCAGCTTGCCGGTCAGCTCGCGGGCCTCGTCCTCGCTGATCGTATCAGACACGGTCATGGTACGGGTCGCAGCGTTGAAGGCGGTCGCAGTCAGAGCTGTCTTGGTGCCATACAGATAGGTCTCGTTGGTGAAGATCTTGCCGTTGTCCACTTCGAAGAACTTGACCTTATAGATAGTGCCGAGCTCATACTTCTGCACCCGGGCATCGCTCTGATACGTTGCCACATCAATCCAGTGCTGATCCTGCGTCAGATCAAAGTAGGTGTCGTGGTCGATCTTCGCGTGGTAGTAGCCGTCAGAGAAGGGCTGAGCGCCCGCCTTCTTCAGCTTGCGAACCACGCGCTTAATTACCGCATAGTTAATAACGTTCGCACTGGTCAGGGCGGCGCGGCTGGTCACGGAGCCGGGATACATGACGTTCAGTCCGGCGCAGATCTCATCACGCACGATGGTGTCGATGGACAGCCGGGCCTGATTGTTCAGCCGGTCGGACATGGCTTTGGTCATGTTGTCGATATGGAAAAGATCGAATTCATCCGTGTAGGGGATGTAGCCGCCGTAGGGCTTGGTCATCACGGAGAACTCGGTTTCCTGCAGCTTCTGGCCGTCAGGAGTCACGCCTTCATACAGGGGCTTCGTGATAGCGGGAAGCTCGGTGAAGCGGTGGAAATGAACGTGCTTGCCGTTGTGCTCAGGCTGCTCGATCATCTGAGCGTCGGAGGCATAGCCCAGGTTGGGCTGCACGTTCTTCAGCGCCTGCCTCTGGAAATAGTCCTGCAGGGTAGGGCTTACGCCCTGGTCGTAGGAATAGTTCATGTTGGTAATAGGCATTCGTAGCACACTCCTTTATACTTTGAAGCGCGCTCCTTCCTCCAGCCTCTTGTTCAGTCTTTCAAACTGCTCATCCGTCATGGAAGCGATCGTGGATTTCTCCGCGCCGCTCGCGCCGTTGGAGGAGCGCATCGGAGAGGGTGCCCTTCTTCCGGCCTTCTTCTCGGTGAGATAGTCAGCCACGTCATAGAAGTCCCACTCTCCGCTGATCACTTTGTTCTTGGTTTCCTGGTTGGAATTGAACTCAGCCAGCACGTCGATCTTCCGTGTACCCATGATCTTGTCGGCCTGATGCTGCAGCATATCAATCCGGGTCTGGATCGCGGTGTCGTCGTTCTTCCTGGCAAACTGTCCGTTGTCGTTCCGGGGCTGCTCGGGCTTGGCCGCGGGAGTGCTGGCCTGTCCCTGCCCCTGCCGGTAGCGCACAAGCTCCTTGGCGGTCTCAAGGTCTTTCACCTTGCCGCTCCGCACAAGCTCCTGCGCGTCCTGCTCCATCATTCTTTCCATCAGCGGAGCCAGCTTCGCGTCGTACTCGGCGCGGATCCTCTGCTCCGTTTCCCGGATGGCCTTGTCCACCGCCGCCCCGACCCGCTTCTTAATCCATCCGGGTTCACTGTTCCCGGAGGCTTCTGCCGGATTCGCCGGTTCGCTTTCGGTCTGCTGGGGTGCCTCGTCCATCACGGAGTCCAAAGTTTCCGATGCATCGTGTTCCTCGGTGACAGGAGCCTCAAGCTGGACGTCGTCTCCAGCAGCCTCTGCCTGAATGTTCTCGACCATTTCTTCCATGGAAAAAATTCTCCTTTCATCCGGCGCGAAAACGCTGTCCCGGGTGTATATGCAAAAGCCCTGCGAAAACGCGGGGCCGATTGCCGGTGATTATTTCTTCAAGTCCTGTATTTCGTGCTGAACCTCGCTCATCTGGCCTTCCAGTATGTAGGTTCTTTCAATCACGCTATTATGCTTGTCAACCTTGCTCTCAAGCTGTTTCAGCCTGTATTCCATCAGCGCCTATGACCGCCGATTACTCAGGTAAGTGCCGATCAAAGCACACCCTGCTGTGATCAGGCTCCCTGCGATTGCCGTCCATTCCATCGGTTACACCTCCTTGTTCTTTAAGAATTTGGTCATGATGTAACCATCAGCGGCGTACCGGACACGTGCCCAGTCGCCCTCGATCTCGAGCACCTCACATTCCTCGCCCTCGCGGAGGACGCCAAGCTTCGTGCTCTGAACGGTCGCCCCTTTCCGGATGTTCACTGTGCCGTCATTCGGCACGTCCACGTAGGCCTTTCCAGGTTTCAATCCGATCACCTCGTCTCTTTTGTCGGAGTAGCCGATCCCCCGGATCAGCCCGTAGTGCGACCATTCGGACAGGGAAGAGGAGACGACGCCCGCCTGGGTGCCCTTCGCCTCGACCACCTGATTGTTCCCGACGTAGATCCCCACGTGGTAGAAGTCCGTCCCGTTCCGCAGCTTGAACACAAGCGCCCCGGCAGGGACGGAGTTTCCAGGAATCGCGCCCTTCTCGAACAGCGCGTCCCTCCACTGGGAATTGCTTCCGTGTGCTACGGAGACCCCGCACTTCTTGCACAGGTACTTGACAAGCCCGGAACAGTCAGCCACGTAGTGGCCGACCCACTTCCGTCCGTACCTCCGTGCCTGCTCGTACTTTTTGTCGGTCGTCTTGTCCATCTCGTTCTGCATCTCTGCAGTCCATTTGACCCCGGCTCGGCCAAAGATATAGCCCCACTTTTTCTGGAGGATCTCCCTGGCCATCTTCGCCAGGTCTTCGCCCATGTACATGGTCATCACCTCCTTATGTCGGGAGCGGAGCCCCGGTCTGCACCCCAAGGGTGTTCCTCGCGGCGTCCACCACAGCATTGGCGCTGTCTGGAGACTGGAGCATGCTGGTGGCTCCGACGGTGCCCGGGCTCTCGCCGGGCGCGGGAGCGCCGCCGCCCCGCTGCCGGTTTCCGACAGTGGCCAGCGTGTTGCTCATCTCAGCGGTCGTCTTCCGCAGGCTCGCGTTCTCAGCCCGCATCTGTTCCATCTGCTGGCCCATCTGCTCAACCTGCTGCTGGAGCTGCTGCATCTGCTCCTGGTAGTGCTCGTTCGCCTCGATGACGGGGAGAATCTTATCCTTGCCGTCAAGGTTCAGAATCCTGAACAGAGCGCTGACGGGGAAGAACTGCTGTGCCTGTGCCGCCATATTGTAGGCTTCGACGAACATCTGGTTCTGGTTGGCGATGCGCTGAGGATCCCTGCTGGATACTTCGATCTGCACGGTATAGGGAGGAGGGTTGACCACGCCCTTGCTCTTCTTCCCGAACAGCTTCTTCGTATCGACCTTGACCGGGAGCTTCCGGCCTGTGATCATGACGACCCTGTCGTCATCATAGAACTGGGCCATCAGCCAGATGATCTGCTCGACGATCTGCTTGAACCCGTACTTCAACTGTTCCGTCCGCATGGAAGCAATCTTGCCGCCCGCCTGGATCAGGCTGTTGATGGCCTTGCCGGAGACGATGCCGCCCGTGGTCTCGCCACGGGTGAACTGATTCGCGCCGGAGTCGGCTTTCAGGTCGCTCTGAAGCATCGTCATCAGCTGAACAATGGTCGTGCCGAAGGGCTGGTTCTGTAGCCACTGCAGATTGTCCGGCGTGATGTTGTCGCCCTCGATGATATCGTTCTCCCAGTTGGCCAGCGCTTCCTTATCGATGCCGGAACCGTTCCGGATCAGCAGCCTTCCCTTGGAGCTCATCCTGGCGTTCATGTCCGCGTAGCTCATGTACCGGTTGATATACCGCATCATGGGGACAAGCTCATGCACAAGCCCTTCGCCCGCCAGGCTTCCTTCGACGCTGTCGTGAACATCCACAACGAAAGGATACATACCATGTGTATACACATCCTTCTGCTTCTCAAGCAGCGCCCCGCCAGCGGCGTAGGCGACGTTCACGGTGTATCTCCGGGTGGAAGCGTTGTACTCTCTCCACCAGTATTCAATCATCAGCGCCCGCTTCTCGTCGCTGACATGCTCGGCATCCTCCTGCCCTGCGGTCATGCCCACGTCGGCGTGGGTACCGTCCTCAGAAGTGACGTACTTGCCTTCTTCCGGATAGTGATCCCGGAACCAGGATAGCGGTCTCCATCCAACCTTCATGACGGCCCTGCAGTCCTGCAGGTTGTCAGCGGTCGGATCCCAAAGGAAGGCCTCCAGCGGCCAGCGCACCAGCGCGATCTCGCCCCTGCCATAGTTCGCATCCTGATCCCACGCCACCTGGGTGATCGCCGTGCCCGGGCCGTAGAAGTCCTCACACCTGCGATAGTGGAGCTGCTCAAAATTATTCGCACAGTACACCACGTAGTGCACCATGTCCTGCAGGTCGTCGGCGGCATCCTGCGCGTCCACGGTCTCCGGCATAAGCTTCGCCTCCGGCATGGAGAGCATCTGATCAGCCACGACGTTATTGATCGTGGACTTCAGTGTCTGCATCTGCAGGGTTTTCTTTCCCTTGTTCTGATTGATGGTTATGGCTGTGTCCTGTTCCGGGTCGTCCATATGCAGGATACGCCGGGACTCCTTCGCCGCGTCGTGGTACGGCCTGTTCATCTCCTCGAAAATGTCCAGCCGGTCATAGATCGTTTCCAGCAGCTCCTTATCCTCCTCGGACAGGGGCTGTTCCTCCAGATATTCTTCCGTCAGGGCCTCGCGCTCTTTATCCGTCATGCCTGCTCACCTCTTTCCCCTCACACTTCCAGCCAAACGTCGGGCCAAGCGGATGCTTGTCCGTGTGAAGAATGAACTGCAGGGTATCTATGTTCAGCTCCACCTCAGTGCCAGTGCTCTGAATCTGCTTTACAAGAACCGGGAAAACCTGAGCCACATCTGAAAGCAGCTCCTGATCGTTCTTTGTGTTCAGCACAACATAGGCCCCATACAGAGAAGTCTCTGGAAAAGGCCGAGCACGGAGGCAGAAATCCGTCGACATAAAGGGATTCCTCCTTTTTCTTTTATTTTTTTATATGCACGCACAAACAGAGGGGGAGCTTGTTCAGCATCACCGTGCTCGGTCTTGCTTTCTCAATCTATATCAAACGGGCTGAACGGCTTATACACCTGCGGCGGCTTCTTCGTCGGCGTCAGCGGGTGCGCCATGAGCACGTATCTTGTCTCGTCGTAGATATGATCCTCAGCGTCCGTGTCGATATCCTCCGGTTTCGTCTCGCTGTAGGGGAGCGTGGAGACCGTCCGGATGAAATCCTTGCAGGTCGAGAACACCTGCAGCTTTGGCCGCCCGTGCTCATCGAACCTCAGCCGCTCATGCATCTGCATCTTGCCTGCGATCCGGGCGTTATCGCCCTTGTCAAACACCACGCCCTGCCGCCGCCCGTAGAACCCGGGAGCCATCTGATCCGCGACGGAGTCGCCCCGGCTCTTGTCGAAGATGGCCGGGTCAGCCACCCGGAGAACCTTGATGTTGTCCCTGATCTCCGGAGCCTCCCGCTCCAGGATGCCCTCAGCGATCTGCGCGGGCGTCAGCTCGATGCCGACGTTCGCCTGCCGGGGTTTGCACCCGTACCATTCCTTGTACCGGTACAGGCAGCCGTCAGGGCCCATGGCGAACCACCCGCAGGAGAAGGGCTTCGAGTACCCATGGTCGAACCCAAAGTACCGCGGCCAGTCCGCAGGAATATCGAAGGGCTCGATCACGTGCGTCCACAGCCGGTCTTTGTAGTGCGCCGGATCATCCTTCCACTCCTTGAACACCTGTCCCTCGAAGGAATCCCAGTCGCCGTTTAGCAGCGCCCGCCTGAGCGCTTCCGGCTTCTGCTCCAGCTCGAAGATGTAGTCGTCCGTGATGTACGGGTTCTCTGTCGCCAGGGAGGGGATGTACTGGGTCTTAATCTTCTTCGTCTTGTGCAGGGTCTCGGAATAGACCTCCTGTGTCCGTATCTCCATGTATGGCCCTGCGTCCACGAACAGCTTCTTCACCCATCCGTGCCCGATGTTTCCGGGGTTGCTCGCGCTCTTCACAATCGGGACGCACCCCAGACTGCGCTTTGCGCGGAGACGGGTCTTCAGGAAATCGTAGACCACCTGCTCGAAGGTCGTGAGCTCATCAAAATACATGTGCTGCGCTTCAAGTCCCGAATATCTAAAACGGTCAGCGGCGTTCTCACAGTGACGGAAGAGAATTTTGCTGCCGTTGACCAGTCTGTATTCATGCCTCCCGGCATTGTACGTGGCAATGCTTTCCGGATAGCTCGACTGAGCTTCCTTGATATCCGTATCCTCCAGCTCCTGATAGGTTCGCCGGAAAATGACCGCTACCGTGTTCGGCCACTTCAGGCACCTGAACAGCGCATCCATGATCAGGGCCTTGGTCTTGCCGCCTCCCGCGGCCCCGCCATAGAGGATCTCGTTCGCCGGGGAAGCGTGAAACATAGCCTGCTTTTTTGTAGGCTGATAATTGATCACGCAGGTTGGCATGGTGTACTCCCGTCAAACCCCGGGGAATGGTATAACGCCCGGAGCACGTTATAAATTTTTTTCTTTAGGAGGGGTCTGTCGTGGTATCGGGGTGCTGAGGTTATATACGGCCCGCTTACCAGAGCGCGGAGTCCCTGGCACGATTCAGCCCCCCGGGGTCTGATCGGGGTACCCCCACCCCCACCTTGGCGGGGGGAGGGGGGTGGCTTTACCTATATTTTCCGGCTGGGGCTGGTGGCTGGGGCCGGGCTTTGGCCTCTCGCTACTGCATAACCAGACCAATCAGCAATGCATAAAGCTGTGAATACTCATAGCTTTATGCTGCATAAATGCCTGAAAATAACATGGCAAGTAATATCTGGTCAGAAACAAATACCAGAATAAACAGAAACAGGCGAAAATACCTGTTTCAACTATTCGTAAAACTATGCTTTTACGAATAGTTGCCAGCTTCCGGTCAGGGGCTCATACCAGATTAGCCATCATCATCGGGGGAGCCGATTTCTGGCATTCCTTCTATTCTGACATTGACGGCCTTCTCATCCTCGCCCCAGATCAGCGGCTTGGCAAAGGTCAAGCTATCATTCGCGGCCTTGTTGGCCAGCCACCCATTGTCATCTCTTATCTGAGACTTGATCTTCTTCAGGGCCTCCGAAGACATGGCAATGCTGATTCTCCTGATCTCATCTTTCCATATCTCATCGTACCAGGGCTTCCGACGCCAGCGGGACATTTGCATATCAGCGTTCCTAATGAGGTTATCTGCTGATACTCCAACTTCCAGACCGAAAACCTCTTTCAGGATTGCGGGCCTGCCTTCAGCCCTGGCTTCCATGCGAACGAACATGTCCTGCTTGACCGTCGCTTTCGGGGATCCTCGCTTCGGCACTGTCTCGCCTCCTTTCAGCCGGACGTCGGGCACCCCCGGAGGGGTGTCTCATGCTCTAACGTTTATGTAATGGGTGTAAAAAAGAAGAGCAACCATAGAATACGCTCTAAGGTTGCTCCTGGTTAGATTTACCTCTAATCCACCGATTGCATTATACCCCAAATCATGTGGTTTGTGTAGGCCTTAAATTTCTATTTCCCCATCAGCTTATCCAGCTCTCGCAGGGCATATCCTCGTGCCCTGTATACGCTTTTGCTGTCCTGATACTGCATGATCTCCGATATCTCCCGCATAGGCTTGCCGATAAAATAGTGATAAATCAGCACCTGCCTGAAGTTGAAAACGGGAATCCGATCTACCAGCGCTCTGGCCTCTTTAATCAGTTTGGCATAATCAGCCAGCTTCTGATCAATCTCCGTCGTGATATCAGCCATGCCTACGGCTGCCGTCTCCACCCGACTATGGTTATCGTGGGCTCCAGGCATACCGGCGAAATTGGCGGCTAAAGCACCGCCTAAAGCCAGATAATGTTCCCTCTGCTCAGCCAGCAGTCTCATCTCCTGCTCAGCCTTCTGGACACTTTCCATGTATTCCTTAGCTCTCATACTTATCAATCCTCGCTTTCACCGCGTCGATCAGGGCATCCTGCCGTTCGGCCTTGCCCGTCAGAATTTTAACCACGCCTTCGTCTACCGTATCCTGTGCTACCAGATGATATATCTTGACCGGCTTATCCTGTCCCTGCCTGTACAGTCTGGCATTAGCCTGCTGATACAGCTCCAGAGACCACGTCAAACCGTACCACACCAGTATATGTCCTCCGCGCTGCAGATTCAGCCCGTGCCCGGCGCTGGCAGGATGTGCGATCAGCAGGGGAATCTGTCCGTCATTCCAGCGCTGTACCTCGTCATACCCCTTCAGCTGGACTGCCTGCGGAAACCGCCTGCATATCCTCTCAGCATCGTGCTGATAACTGTAATACACCAGCACCGGCTCGCCGTTGGCCGCCTCAATCAGATCCTCCAGGGCATCCAGCTTGGTATCGTGCACCAACTGCCATTTATGATCCTCAGTATAAACCGCCCCATTTGATATCTGCAGGAGTTTTCCTGCCAGAACCGCCGCATTTTGTGCCGTGATCGTCTCACCCCGCATCGGAAGGACTAAATCCTTTTCCAGCGTGTCGTAGGCTCTGCGGGCCTTTTCTGACAGCTTTACTGGGATTGTGATATCCACTCTGTCCGGCATCTGCAGATAATCCTCCGCTGTCATGCTCATACAGATATCCTTAATCCTGCCGTAAATCTCTGCTGATGCGCCCCGGATCGGCACCCAGTTGTACACCACATTTCCGCTTCTGTGGCCCGGGATGAACCACCTTTCCCGATAATGCCCGATGAATTTTCCAAGGCGCTCGCCCCTGTCCAGCAGATAGATCTGGCTCCACAAATCCAGCAAACCGTTAGGTGCCGGTGTACCGGTCAGTCCAACAATCCTCCTGACAGCAGGCAGCACTCGCCGAAGGGCCTTGAAACGCTCTGCTTTTGGGGACTTGAAACCGCTCAGCTCGTCGATCACCAGCATATCAAACGGCCAAACCTTAGTCTCGGCCTGATGATCCACAAGCCAGGCAACGTTCTCCCGGTTGATCACGTAAACGTCCGCATCTTTCCGAAGTGCCGCCTCCCGGTCTGTGCTGCTCCCAAGCACCTTCCTGATCCTCAGCCCCTGCAGATGATCCCACTTCCGGGCCTCTTCGGCCCAGACCGTCATGGCGACCCGTAAAGGGGCGATCACCAGCACCTTTGAAACAGCAAAATCCTCAATCAGCTCCTTGACTGCCGTCAGCGTGATCACAGTCTTGCCAAGCCCCATCTCCAGAAAGAGCCCGCACCGCTTATGATCCAGAATCCACTGCTTTGCCGCTTCCTGATATGGATAAGGCCTGTAAAGCATCCGCAATCACCTCTTCCTCCACAAAATCCAGCACCTGATCCCTGCCATACAGCGTCCGCACGTCCATGCCCAGCTCCTCCAGCCGTCGGTGTGTTTCCCGCTGCAGTGGAGACAGACGTCCTTTTTCCTGCTTAAGCTCCACAAAAATAACCCTGCCTCCCGGAAGCAAGACCAGCCTGTCAGGCACCCCCGCATTGCCGGGGCTCACCAGCTTGATGGCCCAGCCGCCTGCCTCTTTGATCCTCCTGCACAGCAGTTTCTCACTTCTTGACTCCAGCATCCAGCCTCGCCTCCCATCTGGCCCGCTTGGCCTGCATAACCTCCCGGACGTGCATCTTGCTGTAGCTGATCTGCTCCAGATACAGCATCACGTCCGCAATCTCCTCCTCGAACCTGTTGATTGCATCCTGTTCCGTCATAGGCGTCGGATTCACCCCGTCGAATACCCTCCTCAGTTTAAGAGCCGCCTGCCCCAGTTCACAGCATTCCTCTGATAATCCTGCCAGTAGTTCCACAAGTGGTAAATAGATTTTCATCGTCTAAGCCTCCCGGTCGAAAAAAGGTCTGTGTAGGATGTGTTGCCTAATATACAAACTCTTTCTTATAAGGGATAATTTATAGACATGGAACGAACATTGGTATTTAAACGACACATCCTACACTATCTGTACATCTAAGCACATCGTGCTACGCATCTGTTTTCAGACGCAATCCGCGCCAGTATCTGGACTCGGCTGTTCTGAATTTCTGGTAGTCGTTATTCTCCAGAGCCTGCGCGAAGTCGCGAGCCCGCTTCGGGTGGATACCATTCTGCCCGGCCCACACTTGGTACGCTTGATACAGCTCTCCGGCCTGCACCTCATAGTCTTCGCTAACCTCGCAGACATCTGTCACGAAGGTATTAAACCAGTCCTCTCCGTTCAGGTATTCTCCGGTTGCCTTCTTCACACATCGAGCCATCGGGAGCTTGCAGCCGTTCTCATAGAATCTGACTGCGCCGTCTATTACCCATTGCAGGACGGCGGGCCCGCACTCCTTGAACAGCACTCCCTGGTAATCTGTGATCACCTGATCCGGAGGAAGTGTGGAAGGGAAGGGCGCGATGGCAATCCTTCTCTTTGTGCCTCCGTCCATGCTGCCTAGGCGGGGCAGGTGGTTGGTGTGCATGATCGTTGTGTGTGTCGGGATGAATTCCATCGGGTCTTTGTACAAAGCCCTTGCTGAGATCACGTCCCGGGATGTGATCCGCTTGAGCTGGGCATTGGACATATAAGCAGACTCCTCAGTCTCACCCAGCACTGCGAGCCGCACCCCGCGCAGAGCGGCGATATAGCTTTGATCAGGCCGGGAACCGGGAGACGGTGCCAGCACGTCGGCATTGATGGCCTTGGCATAATCGCCAAACACGCTCTTGAGCACTCCGAAAAAGGTGCTTTTACCGTTGCCGCCTTTGCCGTAGCTGATAACCAGCCCCTCCTCATATACCTTGCCCACGGCAGCCATTCCGGCCAGCGTCTGCAGGTACTCCGCGAAATCCTCGTCTCCTCCGGTAATATGGTCAATAAAGTCTTCCCATTTGGCTTTACCCATCAGCCCCGGGGAGACTGCCGTGCACTTGGTGCACCTCGCCTTCGGGTTATGCGGGCCCAGCTCGCCAGTACGCAGGTCAATGATCCCGTCCGGGGTGTTCATGGCCCATGGGTCTGCGTCAAAGCTGTCAGTCCGTGGCTCGTCGGCGATACTTTTGAGGATCGTTGTCAGGTGGCTGATTCCCGGGGCTGTCCGGAGTCTGCAGACCGCTGCAAATTCCTTTTTGGCTGCCGCTGTCTCCTCCTTTGTGTCGGCCAGTGCCATCCGGGTCTGAGCGTTTCGGTACAGCACGTCGGTAAACTGCATCATGAGCATGGCCGCCTCGGCGTCGGCGTCCAGGAGCCACTTGGTGCCGTCCCAGAACATCCAGCCGAAGGCTTTGTTTCTCATCACGCCATAGCCATAGGTGTCGGACATGAGCACGGACAGCCCTATCTCCGTCAGGTCACCCTTGAAGGCTTCCAGATCGGCACTCTTTTCAAACACACTTTCCGGCGTCAGGAGGACGCCTTCAGCCAGCTCAGCCCGTACCCGGTCGTCCGTCTGGCACATCTTTTTCATGGCGGCCACGCTTGGCAGGCTTCCGATGGGTTCCTGGCTGTCCTTGTCCAGCTCGCCGAAGAGATGGATCCGTACCATGTCAAAGGCATTGCAGAGCCGGTTGCTGATCGGGTCGGTGCTGTGGTGCGAGTAGATGAAAGTGTCGTTGTCATAGGTCGCCGCGCCGTTGGTCGTGGATCCTTTTGTGTATGTCCAGCGGCCTTCCGTCACCGGGCTGTAGACGTCTGGCAGGAATTTTTGGATAGCCTCCGTGATCGTGTAGGCCCGGTTGAAGGCTCCGACGATCCCTGGCTTGGTCAGGGGATCCCCCTGCACTTTGCCCATCTTGACGACGGCCTCGGCCTGCCTGCTTGATGTAGGCCATGTCCGCATATCCTGCCAGTCATCATACATGGCGAGGATTTCGTCCGGATCGACCCATCCGGGGCCCGGATGCACCTTGACGATGAACTCTCCGTCAGAGCACACTGACGGCCAGAACATGAGCCTGGAGGCCTCATAGGTCGTGTCATCAAAAGCGTCAATGTCGATCAGCTTGGCCAGCATCCGGGCGACGGGCTCATACTCTGCCGCCGAGACAGGCCGTGAGAGGGGAATGACAAACCTGAGCCTGGGCTGTTCCGGGGTGTGGCTGTGGCTGGTGTGCATCAGGCAGGCCTTGCCTACCATGATGTCCCACAAGTCCCACAGCCCCATATCCGCATAGTCCGCGTCCAGACAGATGAGCTGCCGGTCGGTGATATTCCCGGCCCGGCGCACCCCGCCCTCGATCCTGCCGCCGACGTACCCGCCGACGTCCTTGGCGTCCCCGCGCTGATCTTTGGTCATGGCAGCATATTCTGCCATTGTTTCATTGGTCACGACAGGAGTGGAGAGCTTCCGACAGAGCCGCTCCCAGCTCACCGTCTTGGGAACCCAGCGGGTGGCCCGCTTGGACTCACCCACTGAGATTGTGATATCAGGCATACTCAGTATCCTCCATATGTTCGCGGCATACCCACACCGGCACCCCGCGGATCCAGATGTACCCGACGGCATCCCGGTCACGGAACATTCGGGCGCATAGTTCACAGATCATTCTGCATCACCGCTTTCTCCGTCTGCACAGAACCAATCAGGTTTACACCATCCGTTGTGGAAGCAAACACTGTCTGAATTGTCGCACGCTTCTATGTCTTTATTCCAATAATTGCAATCCTTGCATAAAACCAACGGCTTCATTTCGAGCACGCAACCAGTTTTGTCCTTATCAAGTTTCGGGATCATTACCCACGCTTCAGATTCAGCCATCCCACTTCACCGCCTTTCCCCGTCAGCACAATACCAATCATCAGTTGTCCAACGCTTGTGCAATTCACAATACCGATACAACTCACCATTTAACTCTGTCTCGTGTTTGTCAAGATGTTTCACGCAATCCTTGCATCTGACAACAGGTTGTCTATCTTCAATGGCAATAGCGCAGTTTTCACAATTGTCCTGTTCTTTCAGCAGTTCTTCCTTTGTAGGCACCGGAGATAATTCCACACGTTTTTTCAGAATGTCGAGCCACCACTGATAGTTCAGCACAACAACGCCCTTCCCAAGAAATTTAACCGTAGACCCTTCCCGGCATCTGCGGATGATTTCCGCATCTGCTTCCTGCTCTTTCAGCAGTTCCAGCTTTTTGCAAGCATCCTCAATCGTTTGAGCAAAATCTTCTCTTCCTATATTTGACAGATACAGACTTATTTCGGAAAGGCCATAAATAATATCATCACTTTTCATAATTACCTCATTTATTGTTTGTTGTCATATTTTGCACAAAGCTTAGGATACTCTGGAATTGCACCCCTGCATCGTTTCACAAGCAAATCAGCAATTTTTTCCAGCCCTTCGAATAAATATCCTATGTCTGTATGTAAAGCGTAACCTTTAGAATCAACCCACATGCTGTTTGAACAAAACGATTCTTCATTGTTCAAATAGTCAATAAGTGTTTGCGCCGCTTTTAATGCCCTAACAGCTTTTTTGTCATTATTCATTCCATTTCACCGCCTGTCCGCATTGATCGCAATACTTTTGTTTCTCATAGAAAAAGCATTTATGACACTTTGGGCACCTGTAAAGACGGTCGATTTCGTTCAGCACTTCTGCTTCCGGCTCAACCGCTTCCTGCTCTTTCAGCAAGGCAAGGACGGCTTTTGCCGTCTCTTGTACCTCGCTGTCGCTGTACCACTGCTGCCAGTCATCCTGCGTCAGCCCTTCCAAGCAGCCCATTACTGTCAATCTATCCATCATTCCCACTTCACCTCATGACCGCAATAACCGCAGTAATTGATTTCCTTGTCTGCCCTCTTTCTCGGCAATCTTTGACCACATTTTCCGCAATACACTTTTCCTTGGCTCCATGTTGGCTTCACGGGTTCCTGCTCTTTCAGCAGTATTTCTACTTCTGTCTTTATCTGGTCTATGTAATCGCATAAACTGGAATACACATCCCAGTTGCCTGGGCTAACTACAGGATGAACGGTCACATCTGCGAACAAGCGCAAATCATCCAGATGAGTTATAACCACTTCTCTATCAGTCATCCCACTTTACCGCCTTCCCACAATATGGGCAGAACCGTGTGCCAAGGTGCAATCTCTGCGCTCCCATTTCGATGCTTCTGTCCGTAGAGCACCACGGACAATAAGCATTTCCATACATGTCCGTTTTAACTTGCATCGGTTTCTGCTCTTTCAGCATGGAAAGCACATACTCTGCGTCTTCCTTTGAAAGACGAACATCCTTAAATTCTCCAGCCTCGTTTATGGCTGTTTCCAAAGTTAATTCTAAAAGAGTCACCCTACTTCACCGCCTGTCCAGCTTCGGCAATTCTGGCCTATACATCCATGCCGTTATTTCTCTTATGTCTCGTCCGCTGTCGAGCATGATTCCATCGTCAACACCGTCCACATAATCGTCAATCCAGATATCTTTCCCGTCTGTCATGAGATACTGCCCATCATCTCCCGGTAAGCCGTGAATAATACCGTCATCGTCCTCTGTGAGCAGATTCCACTCCTGCTCTTTCAGCAGTTCCAGCGCATCATCTATATATTTTATGCCGCTCTTACATCCAAGATTCCCGACAACGCCATCAGCTCGATTGCTTCCCATCTCAAAAAACAACCTTGCGGCTTTCAGTTCCATGATAACCTTCTCTCTGTCCATTCACTTCATCGACCTTCCGTTATATCTTTTGATACACATTCCCATCCAATGAGTTCTACCTCGCTAATCGGTTCAAAATCGAATAATTCTTCCATTCTTTTTTCTGCTTCTTCTTCTGTTTCGCCCTCAACCCATAAATCAATATTGAATTTGAAATGTGCCATTCACTTCACCGACCTTCCTTCATTCTTTGTCCACAAGAACACAAAGAAATTCTTTTGTGTTATCAAAGCCTACCGCTATATAACCAGTTCCTTCCAACGCATCGTTGATCTTGTTGAGGATTTCAGCTATGTCTTCTTGCCTTATGTCACTCATTGCTCTCACCGACCTTCCGACATATCTGCGCCACAGTTTGGACAGAACGAATAGCAAGCTGTTTGTCCATCCTGTGAAACACCGCATTGGCTGCATTTCATCCAACTGTGTCCATTTGTGTTTCCGAAAATCCAATGCCCTTTTTCGCGCTGATGTTCAAGAAAACGAATTTGTGCTTCATGCTCTTTCATCGTTCTCACTGCGTTGTAAAACCCGCGATCATAAGCGTTATGTACAGCCTCACAGATTTCATCACTTACAGCATCCATGCAGAAACCGCCGACCGGAGAGCAGTTCCCAAGATTCCCACGCATTGGGCAATCTTTTCTCATATCTGGATCATACATCCCATTTCACCGTCTTTTACCAACATTTACAGAAACTGCAGACATCTGACATGTTCTCTGTCTTTCGCCCATTAATCGCTTTTTTGACGTTTTATCCTCTGATTTTGCATTTTTTCTGCAAAAAGCGGGGTTAAACCGTGTTCTAAACAGCCTTTTCTGTTTTGCTGGCCTGATTTGTCATTCCCGGACCTTCCTTTTCCACGATCGCGGTTGCATACTCGTCATTCACGAGCTTCTCCAACGTGTACAGAGCTTTCATATCCTGATACATCATGTTCCATGTGTCATGCACCTGACCAAGCCCAACCATTTCAGGGTATTTTTCCGCGCTGAATGCCTTTTCCCATTTTGACCAAACCGCACCAGCTAAATGCTGAAGCGCAATTCCGCATTCCATTTCCTGTTCCTGACTCCACGCCATGCCCCAATTTTCATCAGCCTTTTTGCTCATCCGTCAATCCTCCTCTGGATAGATCGTTATATCCAAATGTCTGCCAAGAAAACGGAGCCCATAATCCGTCAAGCTATACCACGCTTGCTTTCCTTCCTCTTCCGGCTCGTGTTTCCTGATGATTCCGAGTGCCCCGCTGAAGTAGTCCAGATATTTGTTGTTTCCTGCCCAATAGTTCCGATACGGCTTATAAAAAATCTTTCCGTGCCGCTTATAGGCATGGCGCACGCCTTCCGGCCACATTCCGATCATGTGCATCATGTTCTCAAGCACTTTCTTGAGATCCCAACCTTTGTTCCTGAAGTCATCCTCCACACCCATGTCTGTCCCCATGTCGCCGAGATAATTTGAATATTCTTCCTGGAACCGGTCGAGCTGCTTCCGGGTAAACCTGCAGCCATAGCTCCCATCCTTGAAGGTTCTCTGGTCCTCTTCTGACGCGAAGCATTCAGGATAATCCCCGGCCTCGCTTCGCTCCGGTTCATATGGACATTTGAAACACTTCATTCCCACGGCACCTCTTTCATCTGCTCTTCGGTTGGCTTTGCGCTCCACGCCCTCCAGCCCATCGGATGAGGCTTCTTCTCCGGGTACACATCACACATCAGATAGAAGTCCCCGTCCCACATGTCGTCATCCGCGTCCACAACGTTGAACTGAACGCCACCTGGATAGTTGTATGGTTTATCCTCCGGCGGAGCTATGCCCTCAACAGCGAGCCCCCAGAAGCACCTACCGACACCTTCCTCGACATATACGGCATCATGATTCTTTCCGGCTTCAATCATTTCTTCCCGGGTCAGAACATGTGGCACTTCATAAGGTATTTCTTCCGCTTCATTTATATACTTGATGGCATCAAGCAGCCCATCAATGGCTCCGCACTCATAGCAGTCTTCATCGACCCAGCCGGCCGCCTCGGAACAGATTTCGCTCTTGAGCTTTTCGATACGTTCGACAAGCGCATCTGCATCAATCAGTCTCATGCTTCTCATCAACCTCCCTGATTGGAAAAGGATCGTCAATGGCCGCTATGGTTCTCTGTACGGCCTTTTGCATTATCTTGTTTATTTCGATCATATCTTCCCGCTGCAGGACATCACTTAACACGAGGTCCCGGATTTCCTCAAGCAGGTTCCGCTTTTCAAACGCCGTCATTTCATGCGTCATTCGTGCACCTCCAGCACTTTTGGGTTTTCAATTTCCTTTCTTAATCCATCTGCAACGGCTCTGCCAACTTCTTCTGCGAGGAACTTCATTGCAGCAGAGGCGTTCAACAAAAGGGCACTGTCTCCTAACTCTATCCAGGGCTTTCCTTCCGTTTTGAGTTGATCCTTGTTTATAAGATAAAGTTTGAAGTTTGTTAAGATTGCAGGCCAGAAATCCATTTCGAGAAACTCATTGATTTTATTATCAGAAGCACTGTCTCCACTTTTAGCCGTATTGTCTTTGATGTTCTTCCCGGCTTTTTCGGATATGCCCAAAGTCATGCAGGCAGAATGAAAGTCATGATCCGGAGATTTGAAATCCGAGATACCAAGTAACCAATCTGCCGAAACACTAAGCTTTTCACAAATCTGAAAAAGGGTTCTTGCATCAGGAACCCTGTCCCCGTTTAGGTAATAACTTACCGTTGCTCTGTTTAAACCGAGAACCGTTGCAAAACCGTTGATTGTCTTTCTTGAAGCATTCTTGCACCAATCCATGTAGAGTTCATTTAATCTTTCTTTGAACATCTGTTGCAAACCACCTTTCTGATATACAGCTTTGCCATCGTGATGTTTTCAAGAAGCCAAACCAAACTTTCAGCCTGTTCTTTCGTCAAAGGCTCCTCCACACTGTCAATGTGGATCTGTGCACTTTCTGCAAGGTATCTTGCTATCGCATCGATTGTGAAGGAACAGCCATTTTCAACGAGATAATTCACACTTGTGGCCAGTTTTTTATCGTTTACAGAAAGTGCAAATACTGATTCTTCGGAAAGTCCAGTTGAATTACAAAATGCAAGATTTTCCGTTCTTGCACCCGCAACAAGCCAATCAATGGACACATTGAATTTTTTTGAAATCGCTAATAACGTATCTGAATCAATTTTGTCTCCCAATTCCCATCTTTGAATGGTCGATCTACTTACACCAAGAAATTTAGCAAACTCATCTCTTGTCATGCCATGATCTTTGCGAAGACCATATATTCTTGTTCCAAGACTCATTCTCAACACCGCCTCGATTTTTTCACCGAAGTTTCTGTCGGCATTTAAACCGCCTCCAGCGCTTTATCGACTTCTTTGAACGCCTCTATTAACCAGCCCTCTACTTTCTTTGCACATTTCCGGCAAAGCTTTCTCCTGCGTCCGTAGACATACGAAGGCATCTGACAAAGCACATCAAAGCCGTCACCAGTTTTGTGCCACTTATGGCAACGATCACAGAAAAACTCCGGCTTCTTTCCTCCTGTCTGCCGCTGCAAATTTGCAAAGCGGTTCATTGGCGAATACTTCGGTTTTTCATCATCACTCTTGACACCAACATCCAGAACAAGCATTCTCTCATCAACTCGCCGGTTCCAGACTGCTGCAGCTTCCTCTTTTGTGGTAACGCATCCATCCTCTTCACCGGGCGCAATCATGATAATTCCGCAGTCGCAACACTCGACGTCCCAATCCTCGAAATCACCTTCAATGCCAAGATCGGTGAACTTTGCGGCCCCGCCGCAGAACGGGCACGGTTTTAATCTGGTTTCCATACTTTCCCTCCTGCTTCATAGTCACTTTTTGTGTTTCTCAATCAGATCCAAGATCTCGTTAGCGAATTCCCTGTACTCATCTCTAATCTCAGCTGGAACATAGCCTCTTTTCATAGCCTTTATTTGACCGTTTCTTTTGCTTTTCTCAAAGTTTACATTTCTCAGCGTGATATCAATGATGTTGTTTATCTGAATATATAAATCATCCCTTTCCGACCAAAGTAAACCTTCACCGCTTTCCTCTAAATCGTGAGGGAATATTTCCTTGAGCCTTTCTTTTGCTTTTGTTAGATTATTTTTGCTGACAGCCTTGCAAGCTTTCAGCTCCGTCTTAATCTGCTCGATTTGTTCTGCTGTGAACTGATCAATTAACATATTTTCCCCTCCTGATTTTTCTCCGTCACATATCCCCGACAGGCCACTTGATCCCGATCCCGGCCAGAGCCATTCTGATTTCCGACATGCTTTTGCTGCCGAGATTTGTCATTGATTTTGCGCTCTCCTGCGTCGGGAACGTCTGCAGGAAATCGCCGACATTGTGACAAGCGGCCCGCCTCATGCAGTTGTAAGCTCGAACAGAAAGACCAAGTTCTTCAATCGGCATCTGCAGAAGCTCCGGTCGAACTTCGCCGCTGCTGCTTTCACTTTCAGCCAGGATAAGCTTTGCTCTGTACGCCGCCTCCAGCTCTTTCTTCTTACTCTCCAGCTTGACCTCGACCTCTCCGGCCACCCGCGCATCCACGTAAGCCTTTACACCGTGAGAAATCACGAACTTGGCATCCTTGCTCCCGCGCATTTTCCGCATCGATCTCGCCTCAACCTGCCGCACCCGCTCCGCCGTAACACCAAAGTCTTCGCCGATTTCTTTTAAGGTTTTCCCCTGAGCAAACATCATACGCAGCACGTTCTTTTCGCGCGGTGTAAGCCTCGCTAAGCTCATGGCCACTTCCATGGTACCGGAATCATCCAGAGCATCCAGAGGATCTGACAGCCCCATCTCCATGGCCTGCAGAAAGTTATAAGGCCATTCGGACGTTCTCAACGCAACTCTTGTTTCCATATCCACACCTCCAATCAGACAATGGTTTTCGCGCCGCAATTCCGGCACACGCTCCAGCCAACCTGCCACCCCAGGGTCACTTTGTTCCGGTAATAATGGGTTTCCACGCAGGCTTTCCCACCGCAGCCAAATACCATGCCCTCCAGCTCAAACTTCGTGCAGTCTTTCATCTCGACCTTTGTCTCGTGCCGAACCTTTAGCCACTCAACCATTTCAGGATCCGCAACCTCGACATCTTTTCCGCAGCTCGCGCAACAGTATTTGCCTGCGTCGTTCAGAAACACAGGCTCTTCGCACTCCGGGCACCCAGGGCGTTTATAGAGCTTGTCCGTATGGTAGTCATAGTCCTCAATCCAGATTGCTTTCATCATCTTCCTCCCAACCCGCAAGAGCATTCGCGAGCGCATTTATTGTTGTCTGCAGAGCAACCTTGTCGCAAAAATGCAGATCCACTTCCATGCTCTCCACATCATCGATATCAAACTTGTCTCCGGTCTCGAAGTCCTTTTTCAGTCTAACAATACCGACATCCAGCCCGCCGCCCTTGAAGAGCTTGCTTTTGAACACGAAAATGCCCTTTTTGAAATTTCTGCCGATTATTATTGGATAGTTCCGATTTTTCATGTGGCCTCCTCAACGAACTCCGGCATCGGACCGAATTCCCCGGCCAGAGCCAGCGAAGCTGCGCAGCACACAATATTCATCATGGTGTGCTCCAACGAATTCCAATCTACATGACCGGAAGCCATTCTCTGGCCTGCCGTCTTCTGCGTAGCCATCCGAATCAGCCGAGCCACAGAATCCTTCAGGCTTTCCTTATCCTTTTCCGTACCAAGATCCCCGGCATTCGCTTTCAGCCAGAACATGGCCCACATGGTATCGGCGCAGTCCTTTTTCCAGTCAATCTTGCTCATGATCAATCTTTCCTTCCGCTGATAAAATCCGTCATCGCCCTGAAGGATTTAAACTCCTGACAAAAATCGCCGTTGGAATCATACAGCCTGTAGCACTTCCCAATCTTCTGGAAAGCCCACTCTTTGCTGCCCAGATACCAGACATCTGAAATAAAGCCCTTTTCTTTCATTCTGGCATCGCTCAGAATTCCATCCATCCTTATTCACCTGCCTTCGGCCACGTTCCGCCGAGAGCCGTTTTCTCAATCAGATAAGCATTCCTGATGGGAAACATATCCGAAAAGCTCGTCTTCGCGGCCGTTTCGCCCGCGGAGTAGTAAACAAAAGCACCATCTTCAGTCAGCCGCTTGATTTTTCCGATCTCAAAATTGTCCCCATTGCGATAGATGATCAACTGACCCGTGCGAAACTTTTTCAAACTCATTCTTCAGGCCCTCCGTTCTTCTGTTCAAGCTTTGCTGCCAGGAACTCCACGAAATCTCTGGTCGGAACATCGAAACTCCGCAAAACCTCGCGGCATCCACTCGATCCCATTTCATCGCTCAACACATCCACCCGAACAGGCCCCAGCAGCTTCCGCTGGCGGCACCGGAGGATCCGCCCATCATTCAAAGCAAAAGTCATCATGAAACATCCCCCTCTCTTTTTTCAATATTCTAAATATGATTCCATACAATCAATCTCATATTCCATCTCTTTATAAAGCCACTTGATTCTCTCGTCCTGCGCCTTGACCTCGCGCTCAAATTCCTGAGCGGCCTCTTCGTTGCGCCAGCAATAACGAGCAATCTGAGCCTGAACTCTCTGGCTTCCTTTTGTCTCCAACGCCACAATGAGCGCAGCCAGCTTTTCCGAGGTGCTTTTTCCCGTGTAAATCTCCACAAAATCCTCAAATGACATTTCCCATTCCCTCCCTCTCAGCACTTGAAAAACCGATAAGCATCCTGATCCTCGCCGCAGCCCTCGACCCATGCCCAGTAGGCATCCTCGTCGCGCCGCCGCAGCTCATCCAGGATCCAGCCCCTGACCGTGGGCATCGTCTCGGCATACATCGCGGGATTCTTGTCCATCAGAATCCCCGACATAACCAGATCGCCAATCAGCGCCTTCGTCGGCCTGTCGGCCAGCTTCCCGCGAGCCATTTCCTCAATCGCCATCAATCAGTACCTCCAGAATCAATCTGCCGGCATCGGCCGGAGAGCTCCCACCGGACAACCTTCCCGGTTCATTATTATTATAAACTACGTTCACACGTAATTCAAGGCTTTTACAGCAAAATATAAAGTTTATTTTTCTTGTAACACTTCTTTTTCAACACTTTAAGCAACTTTTTCAGAAGTTTATAACCTATTTATCTTCCGAAAAAAATAGGGCACGGTTAATGTTCCGTGCCATAGCCAACTGCTTCAATTCCGGCGTCCGATCTGATTTCCATCCGCTGCGGATCCTTGTGCCCTCCGGCCACCCATTTTCCCAGGAACTGGCATTCTGTCAGAGCTTCTCCCCAGCCGTTGATCTTCCAAAGATCAATTCTGACATCGGAGCAGTCTTCCATATCCATCATCTCGAAAATCTTATTCGCGTCCATAATCTCGGCGAACTCGCTGTCATCACAACCGCAAATCCCGCATACCAGATATTTCGCTTCGCTCTCGTCCATCAGGCCATTGCTCAGAATTTTCATCATCTTCCTTCCTTTCTGTGCTCAGCACACATCCCCGTCAGATGAAATCACCAACGCTCATTCCAGGAGCATCCCAAGGGTTTGACGGACCATAATCTTTCTCAACGCCATGCCGGCGGTTGTAGCTGTTCATCAGGCTGTCATCTCCGCAGGCACTCGCCATACATGCATCTTCATACTCGCTGCTGTCCCGGTAGTTCGCGAGCCGTTCGTCCTCACTCTTCAGGAAGTCCCTGTCAAGGAACTCCGGCTTCACAAGGCACTTTTTGACCCCGCTCTCCCGGGCCAGCTTCGCGAACCGTTCCATCGCCTGCGTGGCTGTCAGCCCGTCGGCATAATCCCATTCGCCGTTGATCCTGGAAGATACGGCGTACCAGCACTCGCATTTCCAATTGACAAGGATCATCACATTTTCACTCTGGGCAACAGCTTCCGCGCATTCCATGTCGTTCTGCATCTCCGCCAGCAGTTCTTCCTCGTCAAGCGCATCCATCTCACGCTCAATCTCGCGCTGCTTCTCTTCACTGCAGCTTTCCGAATAGAACATGCGCGCCAGCTCATTCTTCCGCTCTTCGATCTCATCAAAAGTTCTCATGCCGGCCCCTCCTCTTTCAATCGCTAAATCCGATGATCCCGACAAAGTTATCTTTCTCAGCAAGCTTCTCACAGAACCGGGCCCGGGCGGCCTCCGTCCTGAAGGCCCGTCGCCGAACCACAATCTCGAAACGCCTGTTGATTTCCCGCCAAGCCACTTCCCACATATCGCTCCGCCTCCTCAGTAAATCTTTTCGCAATCGCTTTTCCGGGCCAGCCGGAGAACAACCCCTTCCGCAAGCTTCACATACACATACCGGCTGTTGTACCGATCAACGCGGAACGCAGAGCCGGCGGGAATCAATCCCCATCCAGGAACCACAATATCCCGGCGAACACAAATCTTTTTCATCTTCGCTATCCTCCATCCTCAGTTGTGCCGGCACCAATTCATGCAGGCTTCAATCGCATGTCCGGCATCCGCATAAAGCTCGCCACCGAGCCAAATCAGCATCAGCCGAGAATCGACATCAAGTGTTTTCTCGCAGCACTCATAAACCGCAGCGGCCACGCCATCCTTCCTGCTCGCCGCCAGGAGAACCCGGTCTCCGTACCGAACCATGGCTCCATGCAGCACACCACCGGCATAGCAGTCAAGGCTTTCCATTGAGGCGAACACAGGGAAGGCCATTTTCAGGCCGTCAACCTTCATGACCCACTCTTCTTCGCCGCGAATCACAACTCCCATCATGTCGAACCTCCAATCTCTCACCCGGCCCGGCGCCGGCACCCCCCGGAGGCCCATCCCCCGGGGACAATTATATTATATGCTATGCAACACTATTTTACAATGCTAAATGAGCAAAATAGAACCGGCCAATCCACCTGTTTCAGGGAAAGGCCGGTACCTATCCGGTCTGCTTCTGCAGTTTTTATCTTTTATCTCTCCCGACAGAGAAAGTTGAAGCCTTTATTTCACTCAAACTCTCCGTCCAGGATGAACTTCGCGTATTCTTTCTTGCCTTCTCCCGTGCCAAGAAACGTAACCAGAAGGAAGAGGCCGTGCTCGTAGGCCAGTCGCTGAACCTCGTGAACATCAAGCATATTTGTCGGCCCTGTCTCCCGAATCTCAAGGATCTGCTTTTTCAGGATCTCATAATCCCGTGCGGTCGTCTCATCCATTTCAGCCATTTTCAATCACCTCCAAATCATTCCGTCCAATCCTGTCCAGAAACTTCCGCGCATAGTCGCCGCAGAGCTCTTCAAGGCAAAGCTCAATCTCCGCCTGATTCTGCTTGCTCCTGCGCTTCGCTGGAATGACCAGCTCGAAAGTCTTTGTCTGGATCTCGAAATACTCCTGTCCGAAAACCACGCTGACCATGCCGGCAGCCCGATGAACCGGAACACATTCGATCCCGAAACCGCCCCTGTCCTTGTCGAACACATCATCAACCCTCAGAGAATCGCAATCGCAGTAAACCGGGCCGCTCAGCTTTACGTACTTCGTCATTTTCATTCTCCCTTCTTCCAGGACCTCTGCCAGGCCGCATAGTATTCTCCGCAAACCTCTTTTGTTTGCGCTTCCCGAATGATGGAATCAATCAGATCCTCAATTCCAAGCCTGTAATCCACCACAAGATCCGCGATGACGTCCTGTTCTTCCTCTTCCTTCTGTGCTTCATCCTCTGGAACAGAGTGATCCACGATATCCCACGGATTGAACCCCTTGATCGTCGTCACGAAGAACAGCTTGCGCTTCTCACCATATCTGGGCTCCAGCCAGGAACCGTCCCCTTGCGGCTGCTCAAGCCCCTCAAGCTCGCCATCTTCCCAGAGATACAGGCTGTACTGAATACGCCCGTGGCACTTCATGACCGTCTCGTAGTGGGAAACCATGTACTCCGCAATGGCTGCACGGTTGGCCTCAATAGCTTCCGATCTCCGCATCATATTCTCCCTTCCTCCAATCCGTTCGTGATCATTCTTCTGGCTTCTGCATCGCTCATGAATTCCGGCTTGACATCGTCATAATCAACCCTGATATTCATTCCCTCGAAATCGTCAAGCTTGATTGTTATCGACAGATCGTTCAGCCTGATGACCTCACCCTTGTATCTGTATGCCCACCTGGGTGTTATGTGGGTCGTTCGCCAGCCGTTGTCGAAAATCTCGACCCGGTCGCCAATGTTTGGAATGTAACCCATTTGCACTTCCTCATCCTCTGAATCTTTCTCCCGGGGATTTGCCGCTCCGGATCGGCTCATCTTATTTCTTTGGGTGATCTTCCATATAGTCAATCAAGTTTTCAATCTTACCAGCGATTTCACGCAATCCTTCAGAACTTTCCGTCCTGCCTTTCTTCTCAAGCTCGTTTGCGTATCCAATCAGGTCTTCTGCACACACCCAGATTTTCGTTTCAATGCCGTTCATGTTGCCCTCCAACGCCGGGGATATACCGCCCCGGCTCGGTTCAGTGCTTCTTCATGAAGTAATAATATTCGCCAAGCTGCCCGAGGTCTTTATCAATGGCGTAGCACTTCGCAATATGCTTGATTGCGGCCTGCGGTGTTTCAAACGTCTGATTAACGCAATCATCCCTGCCGCTGGAAAGGTGCCTGCAATATACGTACCACATTATTCTTCCTCCTTATGAATTTCTGCTAAAATTCTCATCTTCGTCAAGTATTCCATAAAGCACACTATAATCCCGGTAATGGTAAAGTCCGTTATTCGGTACATCGTCTCCCATGAGGATCAGCAACACAGTCAGCACTTTATCTTTTGTCCTGTCAGTGAAATTATAATGATCCGTCATATCTTTTCCTGCAATAAGATGATTCTCTTTCAAAACGTTCTGACAGATGATTTCACGTTTAATTTCTGTCAAAATATTCAGAAGGTATTTTTCTTTCGTGCTTATGCTCATTGTTCTTCCTCCTTCATCAATTGTTCATTACTCCACCTCCGGAGGGTCTTGCTCCAGAACGGTGAATCAGCCTGTTACGGTGTGTAAGCATCCCCGGGGAGCAAAGGTTCCGGCCAGTAATCCCAAGCAATAATCTGGACACTTTCCGGGCCAATCAGACCGTTTTGCAGATCACCGGCTTCAAAGTAATGATACTGTCCGTCCCGAGGATCCTTGAGGTAATAGCAGACCGTGGCCAAGGTCTCATTGTGCTTCTGCCAGTCCCGGTGGATCGTGACATGCAGCGGTTGGCCAACTGGTGGCGGCAGTTTCTTCGGGTCTCTCCATTCAGCAAACATATTTCGTTTCCTTTCTCCCGGGGATTAGCCGCCCCCGGTCGGTATATCCTCAGGCCTCTTCCAGCCAGCTTCCATAACTCGCAGGCTTCACAGGCAGCACACCCGACGCTTTCCGGTCGTTCTTCCTCTTCCTGTCCGCTTTAGGCTTCGCCGCCCATGCTTTCTGTTCCTCAGTCATCGGCTCCACCTGTGCGGCAGAGAAGAAAGCGGAAGTCTTCATGAACAACCGAGTTTTTCTCGTCGGTTCGGTTGCATTCCCTTCGTCATCCTTTACGGCCTGCTCCACACCTTTCCAGATCGGAAACTTCGCCAGGGCATGTTCGCCCTTTTTGACAGAGAATCCAAGCTCTTTCCAGTGGCTGAAGGTGTGAATCGCTTCAGGCTCCTGCAGAACTCTCTCTGATCCATCTTCAGCGGTCACGGTGAAGGTCCGTCCGGTCGTGCCGAGCAGCCCCTGTTCCATCAGCTTCACGCTCTCCCACAGAATGATCATCTCATTTGTCATCTCATGTCTCCTTTCTGGCCGTCTCAGCGGCTCGTTTCTCGGTTGCACGGGGCGGCTCAAGCCCCGAGCAGCCACTGATGATAAACATACATGTAATCAGCATCGATGATCTCGGCGAGCTTACCGAAGCAGCGCTCCCGGATGGTGCTGTCGCCAACGCCCAGATACTGGTAAACATCCTGATGCGCATCCAGGGTATTGAACAGGCCCTCGAACGTCGCGCCTGCATTCAGGCTCGCTCCAAGATCGTCCATGGGATAAGCTTTCATGTACCAGTCGCGGATTTTCACTCAGCACACCTCCTCATCCGGGTCACCAATCAACCCGATTTCGCAAATCATCCACGCTTTCCAGCCTCTCTGCCGTGCCCGGATGGTCAGGTCATCAGAAGTATCCTTCAGCGCGCCAGCGATGTCATAATCCCAGACAAACGCCTTATCCTCCCAATACTTACCGGAGGCATCCCGCACCGCGTAATCGACCCGCCACTTTTTCATGCTATCTCCCTCCTGCAGCGCTCAACGCTGTCTTCGGCTTCATTCTCGACCAACATCTCCGCCCAGAGCTCGGCAACCAGCTTGTCAATGTCCTTCCTCCGGTACTTTTCCTCGCCATGCATCTGAATCGCGAGATTAACCGCATCAGCGTAGCTCCACAGCATTGGCAACCTCTTTCTGCCGGGATTTTGGGCTCCCGGCCGGCCCCGTCGATCATCAGGCCACCACAAACCGGCGGCAGGTCGTGCTCTTCATGAAGGGCGCCAGAGCTTCCTCAGGGAAGGCCTTCTTGACGGCCGCGGTATCCAGCCGGGAAGAAGTAACGCTCTTGTAAGTCACCTTGAAGGGCCCGGCCACCAGAACCTCGTCAGAACCCATCTGCGCCTTGATCTCGTCCTTCGCGGCCTCGATCTCGGCAGCCAGCTCTTCGGCCATCCTCTCAAGCTCTTTCAGCTCGGAAATCTTGGCCACCATGTCCTTCGCGCTCATCGTCATCGCTCATGCCCTCCTGTTCTCAGTCTCATCGGGATCCCGCGGGGAGAATCACCACAGGCCGCTCCAGACGCTCCGCTTTGCGGGCCGCTGACCCTGCGATCGGCGAATCCTCATTGTGGCTCATGCCCTTGAGCCCCCTCGGAACCCCGTTCCGCATCCCCCGGAGGGGAACCCCCACCTCCCGGGGACAATTGTATTATAAAATAGTCCATACTATATTTCAACCCCCTTTTTGCGAAAAATAATAAATATTTTTACTTCTTTACAACTAAAATAAAACATGTTATTCTTCTGCTGGAGGTAAAATAGGCATGAACAATCCAGATATCATCGCCGAAAAGGAGCTGGAACAGGCCAGGATCCGGCAGAAACGGCGTACCGAATCGCTGAAGGCCAAATGGAAAAAAGAGCATTACGATGCCATCACGATCCTCGTGCAGAAAGGCGAAAGATCCATCCTTTCCAGGGCGGCAAAAGAAGCTGATTCCTCCGTCTCCCGCTTTATCGTTGATTCCGTCAATGTCGCGCATCCGGGGCTGCTGACGCCCCTTGACGATCAGAGCAAAAAGAAGAAGCCGGAAGAGGAACCGGAAGAACTGATTGAGCAGACAGAAGAGCCCGCAGAGGCCCCCGATGAGCCCGAACAGCCCAAGCGAAGAGGCGGGAGGCCAATGGGCTCCAAGGACAGCGTGCAGCGCAAGAGGCGAACCAGAGAGGAAATAGAGATGGATCAACAGGCCAAGGAGGCGAATCCCGCACCAAAGAAAAAACTTGGCCGTCCGTTCGGCTCTAAGGACCGTATACCAAGAGGACCCCACAAGAAATAGAGTTCCGCAGGCGGGAAACAATCCACCACTTTCCTGCATAAAAAAAGGCCGGCGATTTTCGCCGGTCTTCCTTTTTATATTCAGGCGCTGATTCCGATCATCTCACTCCCCGCGGCCAGGAAATAATCCGAGTGAGCAACTACCGCATTGTACTTCTTTCCATCTCCCATGAAGGAATCCACAACCTTTTTCTCTTCCCTGTCCAGATCCTCGTACCTCTTCCGCCCAAAGCTCGGCGGCAGCCAATTCTTCCCACGTGCGGCGAAGATGTTGAACTTTGCCAGAAGATCCAGATTTTTGAATTCAAGATGGCAGGTTCCTTTCTTATAGAAGGTCAGATAGAAATACTTCGTTTCCACCTTTCGTGTGTTCCCGGTCTTTTCCACCTCGCAAAGCACCTCGGTCAGGCTCTTCTCAGGCGTCCGGCCTCCGTCCAGATAATTGAACACTTTTTCAATGTCCTGAAGCTTTTCCCGGACATTGTACGCATGGAATTCAGGCGCAAACCGTGAACCCCAGTCGGTATAGGCCCGCAGCGGGATAATCACTTTGCGATTGACCGCGAAGGCGTCATTCGTGCGCCAGCCGTCGAAATAGTGTCTGTTCTGCGCATTTTCGTCCCAGTGATATTTCCGCGTCCAGTCATCGAAAAGGTCCATGATCGTACTTTCCACACCTTTGGTCACCTGAGCATTCATCTGCGCCATGATTTCCCTGATGTTGAAATAAGAAAACTCGTAGTTTTCCAGCTCCCCGACACGGTTGTACATCTGCGTCCGCAGGTTGGTCGTCAATTGATCCATGAACTGCGGCGCGGCGAAGAGCGTTGACCAATACTTCCGGCGCACCTGCTTCACCCATTCGTTTTCAGAAACCCCATCCTTTCCGATACTCAGAGTCATTGAAGTGCTCAGAACGTTCGAAACGGCCAGATATTCCCGAATCAGCCGGATTCCGCTTTCCACCTCGTAGTTGTAACGATCAATGATCGCCTCCACAAAATCGGCCTTGGTCAGCCCGGCAACCTGCTCGGCCTCCATCTCCGCATACCTGTGCGCCGGCCGGAGCTTTTCCAGAATCAGGCTGTCCTCAAGCTCTTCCGCAGGCGCCTGATAGCGAATCATGGCGATTTCCACGTTTGTCTTCCGATCCGCATCAACGAACTCATCCTGCAGAAAATCAATCTGCGCATCGCCCAGGAGCCGGAGCAGAAGGCTTCTGTCGTTGGTATAAGGATTCCGAATGGTCTCTGCATTGCACAGGGCCACAAGCTGTCCTTTGCCCTGCAGCAGAGAAATCGCCTTCAGGATATGCCTTGCCCCATCCTCAAACGGAGGATTCATGACAATCAGGTCGTACCGTTTCATCGTCTGGTAGGTCAGGAAGTCATCATGCACCACGCGAAGCCCCTGCGCCGTTAAAATAGCCCGCAGAGCCGGGTCGATCTCCACACAGTCCAAATCTACCTTTGACAGGCTGAAGTCGCCACGGTAACCCCTGAAGGCCCTCTTTGCTGCAGCCATGGCAAGATCCCCACGCCCGGCGCTCGGTTCCAGGATTGAGCCCACCCGGTTCCAGTCAATCCCGGAAAGCATCTTATCAATCAGGCGGACAGGAGTGGGATAAAACCCACTCTCTGCTTCCTTTGAACAGGTCATCAGCCGAACATCCGTCATCTTGTCATCCTCCCCTCTCAGGCATCCCGCCAATATGTCCAGGAGCGAACCTTGCTCAGCCCGTACCGCTTCAGGTAGGCATTCAGCCGCTTCTCAAACGCAGCCCGAACCCTCTGATATCCCTCCAGGATTCGCTCCCGATCCTCTTCGGAAACCTCGGCAGGCTCTTTGCCCGCCGAATAAACCGAGCGATGATAGGTTACATAGTGAGCAACCCCGGGTTCCTCATTCTCCACAGCCGCAAAGCTGTTGTAAGCAATCTCACCATTCCGGTCACGGCTAAGGAAGGCGATGACGGCATCCAGCGCTTTCAGATTCTCTGCCCGGAAATAATCCTCACTGCTCAAGGCCTTCGTGACAGAGTTGTTTGCTTCCTCGGAATCGTACCCGGATTCGCCAAAGCAGAAGTTTGTCTCAATCCTCGGCTTCCTGATGCAGACGATCCGCCCGTCCTCAAGCTTCACCAGCCCGCCGATATAATCCTCGTAATACTTCCGCCACCGCTCATCCTCACCGGCCATAACCCGGGCCATATACTCATCATGCAGAGCCTTTTCCTCGGCCTTGCTCATCACCGGCCGCTCGTGCACAACAACGGAATCGATCATTGCTCGTATCTCGCTGTCGCTCATCCTGTCGAGCGCGACCCACGCCTTGCGCCACTCATCCCAGGAGAAGCCATGAGCAATCAGCTCGTTCCGAACCTCAACGGGCGCATGATCCGCAAACTGCACAGTAACCATCTGAGCACCCTCATGCCGCTTGATCTCGTAAATCATCTCACAACCTCCTCCCGATCATCACCCCGGAGGCCCATCCCCCGGGGACAATTATATTATATACTATGCAATACTATTTTACAATGCCAAATGAGCAAAATAGAAGCCTCTATTCCTCAATCCTTGCCGGCTTTCCGCCGATAGCAGTAAGTATTTATAGCCACGATGGCTTTCACCCGCATCTGCGACATCAGAGTGTTAATCAAATCAGCTTCCCCGAAGTACAGCCATCTAAGGCTCGGACCGTCATCTGTCAACTCTTCACTCACAATCACCGCATTCCCAACAATCGGGTGCCCGTGCTTGTGCATCTCGTACAGATAGCTGCCATATACGTTCAGCTTCGGCTGACCTTTGAGCAGCCCTTCCTCATCGACAATCATCACATACCCTTCCGGCAGTCCATTCGGCCGAACAACTTCCAGATGTTCACATCCGATCATTTCACGCAGCGCATCCATCGGTTCCGCATCCTCAGATATCTCCACAAGCTCCCAACCAACGCTGTCAGCCAGGAGTACGATTGCATACTTTCTCATCTTTAAATCCCCTTTCAGCAGCGAGCCCTGAAAACCATATCTTCAGGAGCAGCACTTTCCGAATACTCCACCGCGGAAAAATAATCATACACACCATAGGATTCGCATTCGAGCAGGTCCTTCTGGTCATCGGTCAGGCCTGCATCGTTGCGGAAAGCCTCATTGATCTTCTTGAGCTCGTCCATACTTTCCGCCGCATTGATCTTCGCCAGATACGTTTCGAACAGGTTTTTCATCTCAGCACCTCCTAATTCAGCCACCATCCGGGGACATTTTTATTATATGTTACGTTCTTACGTATTTCAATATCTTTTCAGAAAAATAAAAAAATATATTTCCATCGAGCCAGCAAAATACATGGCTTTTCGGCGTTTCTGTTGTCATTTATATCCTATTTATTTATATGTACGAAGGCATTTTATAACCTATAGGTTATATTTTCAGGCAAAATAAAAAAACCGCTCCCCGAAACAGGGAGCGGACAGTTAATGCCACTTGACTTTTCGTCTCAGATTCTTTCGCAGAGCTTCACGCATCATGTGCTGTTCCATGGCAAGGAACTTTTTGTGCCTGACCTCTTTGCGCCACTCATCATATTCCTGATAGGCCGCGCACCGGCCATGGCATCCGACCTCTCGGTCCTTGCAGTCCCTGTCACAGGGGTTTTTCACTTTTTGGCTTCTTCGATCTTAAGCTCTTTGACCATGGATTCTATCAGCGCATCCATGGTCGGTTCGATCTGCTCTGCGTCCACAATATACCCTTGCTTCTTCAGGAGCTCAATCACATATTTCTTTTTTTCCTGCCCCTGATCGCTGTTATAGAGCTGCCCGGCAGCATATACCGCCGTCTTGACGGCAATCCTCAGCACCTCAAGCTGATTGCTGTCGAGCTTGCTCTTCGCCCAGGGGATCAAATACCGGCTTATCAGACCGAAAATCAGGGTTATCACCGACAGAATGATCGGCGTAAGATCAATCTGTACTCCACCAACCTGCAACATGAAATTTCCTCCCTTTTTTCATCTTACACGAGATTAAATCCTCGGTTTACGCTTAAAAACGTCATGGAATTACCCAACGCCAACGAACTTGGTCATGATATACCACCCTTTCCGGGATCCATAGTTCACCCGGCACCAGTTTTCGGCAAAGCTGACCATCTCGACCTCCGTACCCACCGGCAGCTCATCATAGAGATCGCATCCGGTTGACGGCCTCGCCCGAAGCTTGACGGGCTTCCCATTCTCCGCCCAGACCGTCACAACGGTTCCGGCCGGAATGCCGGCATCTGGATCTGGTTCAGGAGCAGGTTCAGGATCTGGAACAGGCTCAGGTTCAGGAATGGGCATATCCGCATCCACCAGGAACGCGCTCATCATCCATCCGGTCTGCTTTTTCCACGTTATTTTTGACCACCTTCCGCTGATTTGAGTGACGGTGACAAGCTCCCCGACCGGAACTTCGTCCAGGATTCTTTTGTTCAGCGAAGGCCCATACCTCAGATTGACAGGCTTCCCGTTCTCCGCGAAAACCTTCTTTGTGACGATAATCGGCTCCGGCGAAGGTTCAGGATCCGGTCCAGGACCAGGGTCAACCCCGTAATCCACGGCCTTCAGCTTGCCCCAGTAAGCCCATTTCCCGATAGTGGAATCCGTCTTCGCGACAGGGCTTGTGCAGTGCGTAATCTCCAATGGATTGACGCTCGTGACGAATCCTATATGGCTCAAATTGCCGGGCTCTGTCCCGTACCACCTGTTGCCCTTGTCGGCATCCGTCCAGGGTTTGCACTTGAACACGGCCATACCGACCTGCAGATCCTTGGCGCTGGAGATCTTCCCGGTTTCCGAACAGTATTCCCGGAAGATCGTGTTGCTGCCATGGTAGATTTTCGCGCCTTGCTCGCGGTACATTTTGACGAACATGCCGGAACAGTCAATGCCGTCTTTGTTATTCGTCCCCGGTGACTCATACGGCCATCCGATGCACTCGTGCGCGGAATCAATCATTTTTCTCAGATCCAGCATCAGCCATTCCCCCCTTCGCCATCTTCCTTTTCAGACTTGTCCTTGTCCTTATCCTTATTCACGGACCCGTTGATGGCTTTGGCAATCTCCGCGGCCCAGTAGAACCACTTCTCATCGATGGAGTTTTTCGTATAGGCAAGCACAGAGACGATCATGACGGCCGTCACCATGATTCCAAGATAAACAACCGACAGCGCGGCCTCCGGCGCCACAACGATGGCCACAATCGTCAAAACCATATACAGGAACCAGTACCATTCAGTTCTTCCTGCCAGCCTTTTTGAGAATTGCTTCCTTGGATCAATCTTCCTCGGATCATCCTTTTTGGTAGCCGTAGCCATAGCCTCACCTCATTCACAGATGGGTCGGGAGCTGAAAATACTTCACATGGATATCATCCATGACGCCATTTGCGCCGAGCGTGTGATACTGCTGATACATGTTTTCAAAATTACTGCGGTCGTCAGGATCCGCATATCCTCTTCCCTCATGATACCTATAGTCCTGCAGCAGCCGGTCGCGCAGAATCGCCTGAAGTCCTTTCTTAAGAGCCTTGTTCTGTGCGACCTGAATCTTTATGAATCCGATAAGAGCCAAGAAAAGGCTTGGAACACCAAACAGAGTCAGCCAATTGTAAACAGTCATATTTCCTCAATCCTTTCAAAAGCAAAAATGCACCTTCAGTCCGATTAACCGGGCGGACATCGCCCTATACAAAAGATCTTCATGCCAGCCCTCTGTTCCTCTGTTTTTCTTTTTCTGTCTCTTATCTCTCTGTCTATTGTCTTTTTCCACTATCTCTCGCAGCAGTCATTTCTGACCTGAAGCCTCAGATGGTTCGCCAGAACGTAACCTTCCTGCCCCTCGTAGGTCACTTTGTTCCAGACCGGAGTGCCACCTGTGACGAAGACTTCTGCACCTGCAGGAATCTGTCCGACTGCCTCAAACTTACGTCCGGGACCGGAGCGAAGATTAACGGCTTTTCCGTCCTTCTCATCCAGGATGATTCTGGCCGCAACGGCTGCGGATTCTCTCTGCGGCGGCTCCACCTTCCGAAGCTGAGCATGATATCCCCATTTTTCGGTATCATGATCCAGCCTCATTCTGGCCTTGCTCATGCTGCGTATACGAAGCGGGTGGACGCTCACTACCACGCCCACCCGCCTGTAATCCTTCAGATCCCCATTGAAACAGTCGCCGAATCTTCCATAGCATTCTTCCAGTTCATACCCACCCTGATTGACTTCAAAGGCAGCCAGAACGATTTCTCCCGCACCGAGCGGAACATCCTTTTCAATCGGCCGAATGCGCCCGCGAATCTCGTTCCGGGCCAGATGATTGCAGGTCGCTGCTCCACGCCACTGTTCACCGTTCCTGCGCAGCGCACCGATGATCAATCCGGGATTGTCGCAGTATCCATGTTCTCCGTCGCAACCGACCCGGAATCCAGGATCCTCCGTCGCGATCTGCTCGACCGCCATAATGAACTTCTGAATCGTGACCATTTCCCTATCCTCATCCCCGGAGGTTACTTGTTATCAGTGCAATAGAAAACTCCGCCGATGTTGCCGAAGATTTCCTTTGCCAACTCCTGATACAGCGTGCTCCGGTTTCCGTGAGCGTCACCGAGATCATCGTTGAAATATTGCACGACTTCCTTTTCAAAAATCACATAAGTGATCGGATTGCTCATGAAGGCTTCCGTGGTTGACCAGATTTCAGAAACGGCTCTGTTTCCGGCAAAAGCATCCCGGAACAGCTTCTCCGGGGTTTCATTTTCGTTCGCCGGAACAATGGTGATCGTCATCACGATATTGCCGAACACTTTCTCTTTCGGCAGCAGCTTGCTCAGAGCATCGGCCTTGCGCGTGTTAGCCACGAGCAGCTTTATCTCGTAGGTATCCTCGTCATACTTGACGGTCACTTCGGGATCTTTCTCGAACATGGCTTTCAGGGCGCCGGAGAATTCAAACCAGGGCGGCGATAATTTGGTTTTATTCATTCTTCCTACCTCCTATAAAATTATTTTATTAAACCACTTGACAATCGTATTTTTTGGGTTCAGAATAAAAGACGAAAAAAAGAGCGTTGGTGTCTTGCACGCACCATCGCTCTGCGGAAGATGTGGGTTGGGCACATCATCCATGGAAATAATGATACCACACTCTTTCGCTATAATCAACAAAGAAAGGGTGTGTTTTGTTTATGGCAACGCAGGATAAGGTTTTACTCATAAACCAGATCGAAGGAACTCTCAAACCAAGGATGTTCGCCAACCTTCTCGAGGAAGCCGTTACTGAAATCCAGGAGCACCTTGACGAATACGATGTAACACATCTCGCAGCGGAGTCCACCGGATCCGACGATATGCTGGACACCTACATCAATGCAAAGAAGGTCAGCGGCAGATCCGAAAAGACGCTTGTGCGTTATCGGTATGTGATAGAAAGGTTTCTGAAGGCAGTGAACGTGAAAACAAAAGATATCACTACCGAACATATCCGAAATTATTTTGCTAAAGAAATGACGCGCGGTGTGGCTGAAAGTACAGTTGACGGGATTCGCCAGATCTTGTGCGGGTACTTCGGTTGGCTGGAACATGAGAAGATGATCCGTGCGAACCCTATTTCCAGCATCGAAGCAATCAAGTTTCAAAAGAAAGAACGAACATCAATGTCTGATGCGGATATGGAACTTTTGAAACGGCACTGCCAAAATATCCGTGACCGCGCCATCTTCCATTTTCTGCTGGCCACTGGTTGCCGAATCAGTGAAGTCACCAGTCTGAACCGCACTGACGTTGATCTGGACAACGGAGAATGCATTGTCCTCGGAAAAGGAAATAAGGAACGCACCGCGTTTCTGGATGACGTAGCGATTTTGACATTGCGCGAATATCTATCCAGCCGGAACGATACGTGCGAAGCACTGTTTGTAAATAAAAATGGCGGTCGGCTCCAGCCCGGTGGTGTCCGTGCAATGCTTAAGGTACTTTCGGAGAAAGCGGGAGTAGATAATGTGCATCCGCATCGGTTTCGCAGGACAATGGTTACCCGGTTGCTTAATCGCGGAATGCCTATCCAAGAAGTCGCTATCATTGTCGGGCACGAAAAAGTTGACACAACCATGCGGTACTATTCATCGAATAAAAACCGGATCAGGAATTCATATCGAATCTATATGGCTTGACAAAGGAACCGGGATGCAATCGCACCCCGGTTTTTCTTTGCCTTTTGCCTTACGTTTGACCCCGACTAATTGATTTAAAGTCCTATTTAACGAACTTAACTTATTGCATTGGGATAATGTTGTTTCATCTTGCTCCAGATGTAGTTTGCACTCTGCTTCGCTCCAAGTGCATTCGGATGAATGTTGTCAATGAAATACTGCGGAGTATTCTCGCTAATCTGACTTCCGGCATATTCCTTAATAACAGGGATGCCAAGAAACGCATCACAAAAACTTATCAAAGACCTTCAATTATACAGTGTTCAGCAATAACGGTAAATTGTTGAAATTATATTCGCCAAGAAGATTGTTGTTCGGGTCTTGCAGACTTACATCCGCTCCGTTGTTTCCAAACGCACCGAAATTCTGGAAATTATAATTATATGTGCCGCCTGTATATCCACTGATGACTGCAAATCTTGCTCCATACTGTTGGTGTGGTGCGTATGATATGCTATTGCGAACGGTAAGTCCTTGATTTGTTTGATTGTCCGCCAACCCGGTATGTACAAACAATCCGCCATGCCCAACGTCTCCGAATGTACCGTCACATTCGCTTATAAAAGTGCAATTTTCAAACGTAAAGTCGCAATCCTTACATGTACCAATGCCAACAGCCGCACCTGCATTGCTAACAAATTTGCAATTTATGAATTTAACTTTGCAGGAACCGAAATCAACGTGAACGGCATAGGCAAATGTTCTGCCTTGTGTCTGCGTGTGGTGTTCCTCATCTGTCATGTTTATAAAACTGATTCCTTGAATTGTTCCGTTTGTCTGTATTTCTGCGGGTGGATATGAATAATCACCCAAATTGTCAAAAACTATCGTGGTGTTTGAATCATATCCAAACAGCGAAATCCATCGTGGCGTTTGATAAGTTGCACCACGCAGTTTGAACCGTTCATAATTGCCGGGTAGTATGACAATCGTATATGGTTTAGATGGGCTATCATCTTTAATACTGTCAATGGCGTCCTGTATGGTTGTATAATCACACCCATTCTGATTCCCGACATATATTATTGTTGGTATATTGTGTTTTAATTCACGTCCATTCCTGTATAGGATAACATCAAGACAATAATTGTTACCGCAATAAGACCAAATGTCTGTGCTTTCGGACGATGGAATATATTTGTTTGTGTCAGTTGACCCGGAAGGCATCGCAGTACAATTTGATGTTGTTTCGTTCGGCGTTGATGCGACGTTGCCTGTTGCGGCTTTAATGCTCACATAAAAATTTCCGGACAATTGTACAGGTGAATCGAAAACGGCATCAACCCATTGCATTGCGCTGTTTGATTGTACTGCAACCGTTTTTGATGCAAGCACACTTGTAAATGATCCATCCCAAATTGCAATTTCAACATTAATCGTTGCTGAAGCACCAGAGCATCTGGCATAAACCGATACTTTATCAACTTCACCAGTAAAAGAATATCGTGTTGCAAATGCCCGAAACGTAGTAGAACCAACACCTTCAACGCTTGTATCAAATCCTTTGAATTCATTAACAAATGCGTTATTTGATATATCATCAAAAGCAGATTCTGTTCTATCGCTTAATTGATTTATTTCTGTATCAATTGTATTTATCGCACCGTTAATTTCTGCATCAATGGTTCTTTTCAAATTTGCAAGTGCACCATTGATGTAGTTAATTACGACATAAGCATTAGGTGAAAACTGTGTGCGTGTGCTAAAACGAACATAACACGTTCCCTGCGGAATAGTAACGCTGTCAGAGCTGAAATGCCCGTCAAAATCTCCATTCCCACTATCTGGAATCATTTCTTTATTTTCATCATAGAAAGCATAACCATAACAGTACGCTTTCCATGACGAATTATTAAAATCAAAAAGCTCAAATTTATCATTTTGTGAAAACGGACATAATTCAGATATGGAAAAACTGTCAGATGGCCCGGTCGGATTCCCCGTCATACCTATATAGTAACCAACAGCCAAAGGAACGGTTAGCGTGTTTATTGCACCGTTAATTTCTGCATCAATGGTTCTTTTCAAATTTGCAAGTGCACCATTGATGTAGTTAATTACGACATAAGCATTAGGTGAAAACTGTGTGCGTGTGCTAAAACGAACATAACACGTTCCCTGCGGAATAGTAACGCTGTCAGAGCTGAAATGCCCGTCAAAATCTCCATTCCCACTATCTGGAATCATTTCTTTATTTTCATCATAGAAAGCATAACCATAACAGTACGCTTTCCATGACGAATTATTAAAATCAAAAAGCTCAAATTTATCATTTTGTGAAAACGGACATAATTCAGATATGGAAAAACTGTCAGATGGCCCGGTCGGATTCCCCGTCATACCTATATAGTAACCAACAGCCAAAGGAACGGTTAGCGTGTTTATTGCGCTCTTTAAATCAGTAACCGCCTCCCCCATTTCGGTGTAATCTTCCGGGATTGATTCGAGAACTTCCTCTGCCGCGGTTGCCGAAGCTGCGGCCGCAGAGGCAGAACCGGCCGCAGCAGTCGCACTTCCAGCCGCCGCAGTCTCATGAGAAGCCGCCTGCTCAGCATAATACTTCGCGTTGTTGTGATACGCCACATCTGTTGATCCTACATCCGCGCCGTGGCGTCTCCCGATCGCATAGGCTTCCGCATCGGCAACCCTGTCAGCCGCGTCTTCCGCATGTCCTTCGGCATCATCAACGCACTGCTGAGCATCCGCCAGGGCGTCAGCGGCTTCCTGAGCACTGGCCGCCGCCGCCTGAGCCGCCGTTTCGGCTGAAGTCTTTGACCCTGAAGCCTGATCCGCATACTGCGCAACCAGTCTCGCGTTCTGGGCAAACTCCGCCTGATCCTGACAAAACTGGGCATAAGTTCCCGCATAGCCGCCCCGCACAGCAGCGCCGTAAGCAGTTACGATCCCGGCTGAATATCTTCTGTCTGCCATAGAGCTTCCTCCCCACAAAAAAGCAATTTTAAAGTCACTGCTGATGAATCGTTACAATAAGTTCGCCGGTGTTTTCATTCACAGAAAACGAAACATCATCATCAATCGCCTGAATCACAGTCACATACATGTTTCCGTCATTTTGATCCACGTCGAACCAGGCATATCCGGCTTCCTTTTCCAGATTTTCAATCGCCTCATCCGCCCGGTCGATCGCGTCCTGAATGTCATCAAGCTGAGCATTAATCATGCTGGCGCAATTATCAGCAAAATATTTCGCATTGTAATGGAAATATGTTCCCGATTCTACAGCCGTCCCATCCTGCTCTCCTACTGCGTATCCTTCCGCTTTCAAGGCGCTTGCTGCGGCCTCTGCTGCTTTTTGTATAGCCAGGGCCGTCACGTCAGCCCCTACCGCCGTGCTGATTCTCTCAAGAGCCTGAGCGATCCTCAGGAACTCCGGGTCAGCCAGCGGCAAATAACCGAACTCTCTGTTGACCGACACGATATCACCCCTCTCTTACTCAAATCTGGCCCCGCGCACCACACCATTGACCGTCAGACTGGCGAACGTCGGGGAGGAAGTCATATTCAGCTCCTGATTGACCCTGTCATGCAGCGTGTCGAGCCATTCCTTGTCGGTCGTCGACATATAGCCGTGCTTTGCGGTCGTCGCGTCGTCATGATCATGGTCGGCCGTCGCGAAGAAATCGGCATCGTGCCCGTCCAGTGTGTTCGCGTCTCCCGTGATATCCACATCGAACTTTCCATTAGCATTCAGCCGCAGGAGCTTACCGGCTTCTTTTTCGTCCTCGCTGGAAAGCACATCATCATTTGTGATCATTCCAGACTGAGAAATCATCACGGTAATGTTCGCAGAACCATTGAACACATACGGAATATCGTAAACCCGCTGCACCGTTGCGGTCGCCTCTGACAGAATCAGGTCCGGTGTGCCCCCGAAAGTCATATAACTGAACAGGCACTCTGAATTCGCGATATCGTTCCCCTGCGCGTCCACGAGCTTTGCAAAAACACCAATTTCGTCCACATAAGTCGCGGCCTCCAGATTGGAATTCAGATACTGCACCGTCACAATCATGACTCCGTTGCTCCGGGTTATTTTTCGGGCAATCACAGCATCCCTGAACTTCGCGATCAATTGAGTATAGTTCTCCAGGATCGCCGCATCGGCAGCAACTCCGGTTCCGAGTTCCGCCCGGGTAAAAACAACCCTGGCATCCGTGCCAAGCGCAGTGGCCAGAAGGTTTCGACCCACAGCCGTAATAACGTTTTCAACCGCTCTACTCATCGCTTATTCCTCCTGTTCTGCAGCTCCCTGAAGCCCGACCTGCATAAAGTCGGATCCAAGCCGTGTATCTGTCGTAATATTTGTATTAGCCACAGTATCAATGATTTCATAAACGACATCAACTCCGGCGGGCCGTGGCGCAATCAGGTCGCCACGAACCATCTGCTTCTGAATATCTGACAACTTTCCACGAATCTGGTATTTCATGGTCATCAGTCCTGTTTCCGGATCAACGCCGCCATCTGTAAAAGAAAAACCGTAGTTGGAGAAAACTGCTCTCAAGATGTTCGTAAGCCCTTGGTTGGTTCCGTCCCACATGTTTGAGGCGATCCGCGCCTGAATCAGCAGCCTGAAATCGTCATCGTTCAAAAGTCCGTCCGAGCCTTCTATTGCAAACGGAAGCTGACGTTCCGCTCCGACAATGGCGCCAATGAAATCAAGCTGCCTGCCGACAGCAGAAGTCAGGTCAAAATCCAGGAGCGTCTGTTCGAGCATGTTTCCGATTTCGATCCCCTGCACGCAGCACAAAAGCACGAACTCCGCGAACCGGCTCCGCTCAGGCGTGTAGGATTCTACGATGTAGAAATATGTAAAAGGCAGGGCTGAATCTTCAACCCCGCTGACCACAATTCTGCTAAATCTGCTGAAATTCTGCCCGGAAGCGGTTTCCTCCGGAAGGTCGAACGTTTTGCCGTTCAATCCTTCATTGCCGGCGGCCACTGTGGCAATGAGCCTTTCCTCTTCCTGTCCTCCGGTTCTGACCCTGTAATAAACCCGAAGTTCCGCATTTGAATTCTTGCTTGTTGTGCTGATGTAAACTTCGTTTCCAATCAACTGATTCAGATAGGCGATACTGGCTGTTTTTTCCGGCCCTTCGCCTGAATATGTGACATCAAAAATCGTCCAGATTTCGCCCTCTCTCGGAATCCGATGCGCCGGCGGAATCATTTCCTCGTATCTCTGATAATCCATTCTTATTCCACCTCAATTACCCAGACATTCGGTGAAGTCTCCGTCAGCGTTGTCACGGTTCCGGCATTTTTCCACATATAATCATAAGGCGCCACAAGCGTATCGCTCTGGACGCTTTCGCCATGCCCCGCCACATACAGGTTTGAGATAGAGAAAATCGGATAAGCGGCCTTATTTGCGCTGAATATAATCCCATGCAGCAGACCGACAATCAGGTTTTCCCCGACACCCAGCGAATTGATATACTCGGAAACGACCCGTGGAATATCTTCTGAAAGCAGCGTAGGCTCAAACTCCGCAAATATTCGCAGCGTCATCGATACTTTGACGTTTTCCTTTGTCGGCCGGCTGAATCGAATCTCATTCTCGTGATTGTATTCATCTACATAAATCACGGCTTCTGTTCCGCTAAGCCCACACCCAGGAGCTTTTTTTAACCACAAAACCTCCGCAATATCAGCATCTTCTCCGCCATCTACAACAGCGCAGATGGAATGGGCCGGAATATCCCCCGGCGTGGATGTCCTGTTTTCGACCACATTGACCGAGTTGACTCCGCTCACATTTACCAGGGCACCCACAATCCCGCTCATGATGGATCTTGACGGAAGCGAAACACTTGCACTCCTGCGCTTGCGCAACTGCGCGTCCGTCTCAATCTCGTTACCAAGAATCGCCGGTGCTTCGTTTGTCACGCCGTACCAGTGAACAACAGCCGTATTGATCTCATTGATTGCACCAATACCTGCGGCAATGGCCCCTGTCTCTGTGCAGTATGCGGTCGCTGTGGCTTTACCTTCATTGTTAAAAGTCACAGGCTCCTGAATCTGCCAGACATGAGAATCTATGTCAATTGCCTGTAGTCCAGCCGGAAGGGTTACGCCCGCCGTCCCGGTCAGCGTGAGAACCGCAGAGGAGCTTGTGGCCTGTTTGCGGACAATACCGTTGAGTGGCACCAGAAGGTCAAGGGCTGAATCCGTCGCATAATTCGGATTTCTGGAGTTGTAGTTATCCAGGAGCACCGAACCCAGATCATCCCAGCACTTCGCCACAATCGAAAGCAGCTGATAATCCATGGTATCCGGCTCAATATACACATCTGAGCCGAAAATCTTCCGATATCCGGCAATCAGATCCTCCAGTCTCTCCGCATAACTCGGAAGGTGGATCCCACCCTCATCGAGATAAGGCGCGAAGTAGCTCATTCATGTCCACGCTCCTCTCTACATTTTCTCCAAATTCCGATCTGACGGTGATATCCGCCCGAATGCTGTGCTTATACCTTGTGGTGGAGGTCGAAACCAGTTCCTTTACCCCTCTCGTCTGCTTGATATAGGCTGCTACATAGCCGATCATGGTATCAACGCCCTTTTCCGATCTCAGGCCGTTCACGAGGAACTGCGGAATTTCAAGCCCTATATCTCTGTCTTCCCACCAGTCCCCGCGGTGCAAGTCCATCCGGCTCTGCACCGCGGCCGCCACAGCATCCGTATCCACGAGCATCTGTGAGGAATTCTGAACCGGCCTCATATCTCCGTCTTCATCCACAGGTCTGTATCTCATTCCATATCACGCTCCCGAAATCAGATTGCGAATCGCATTGATAACCGCCGCTGAAGGATACTGCGAAGAAACAGTCACCCGCGGCACTTCCTCACCAACTACGGTATAGCAGGCGCGAATCGCGGCAGCGAACCGTTCCATAATCGTTTTCCACTTCGCGAAGTACCCGTTTTCAGTCTCCTGATTCAGAACAATCTCCGCAAGGCCGTAGGCGGCCCTTTTCGCATTGATCATCTGCCACATCTCCGTGATATCCGCCTTGTGAGAAATGCTTTCGTTCGAAATGATATCTCCCGAAGCGATTTCTCTGAAAAACTCTGTCTCAGACAGAGTGATCGTCCAGGACGCATCCGCAAGGCAGTGTGCCAGCTCGTCACTGACCCGCGCGAAGAACTCATAGGTTCCGGCGGCCTGCAGCTCAGCCCTGAAATAGGCAATTCCGGCTGCAGAAGAAACGCTCTTTGAACTGCTCCATACGGTTTGACCATCTTTGACCGCCCACATGGACACGGTCTGCGCCATTCCGTCCGGCTCCGCTGAATAACTCACCTTAAAGGCCGGAGTTAATGTCGCCATGGTGTTCACAACCGGAAGCTGAATCACCGGAGTTTCCGGCAGCCGGTTTTTCCTGACCGTTGTCGTTTCTGCATAGGCGCTCATCGCGCCGATGGTATCTCTGGCCGCCACCCGATACTTGATAAAGCTTCCGCGAGGCAGAACCATCAGCGTCGGCGCATGGTTGTAGCTGGTTCCGATGACCGTTGCAAGACTTGTCCAGCTGCCCCATGAGGATCCGTCGGATGAAACTGCGTACTGCAGAACATAATCGCTCAGATTTCCATCCGCATCCGTAGAAGCCTCCCATGAGAGAACGATATTTCCGCTCTCATATCTTGCCGGCGTCACTTCAAAGCTTCCCGGAACAGTCGGCAGCGAGTTTCTGGTTACGACGCTTGAGGCAATCCAGTCGGAAGCAACACCCAGAGCATCGATCGCCCGAACGTAGTATTTTATTTTCGCTCCACGAGAGAAAGACGGAGCATCGAATTGATAACTGGTTACATTTCCAACGTTCGTAGCCGTTCCGCGCGTCCCGTTGTTGCTTGCATCAAGCGCAACCTCATAATAACTGATGTTTGAGGTCGTTTTTGCCGCAGCGGTCCATGAAACGGTGATTTTCCCATTCTCCCAAACCGCCGGGCTTGCCGAGATCCCGGAAGGCGCTCCTGGAACAATATTCTTCTGCAGCGAAGAGAACTCCACATATCCGCTTGCTACACCGAAGGCGTCCACCGCCCTGACCCGGTACTGGATTTGGTATCCTCTCGTCAGAGAAGGCGAGGCGGTATAGGTTCTGTTTGTGCCGTTGCTCCACTCGCTCGACCACGCACTCCAGCTCGACCCGTTGTACGTTCTGTAGCTCAGGTTGTACTGGCTTATGCTTGATGTTGAGGAAGAGGAAGCATTCCACGAAAGAGTAATCGCACCTTCAAAGACTGCAGGCGTAGCGCTCAGCCCGCTCGGATTTGTCGGTGCAATATCCCTCCGCAGGGTACCGCTCGCGACATAGCCGGAATAATAGCTCTCTCCGGCGCTGCCCTCTGTTCTGACCCGGAACTGCCGATAATAGCCCCTCGTGCCAGAAGGCGCAACCGCGACACTGGTAGCGGTTGTTGTGGTGTAATCAGCCCACGCGCCCCATGAGCTTCCGTCGGAGGATTCTCGGTACTGTATACGATATCTCTGAATTGAGTTGCTGCTTCCGGCAGAGCCCGCGTTCCAGCTCAGCGTCACATTCCCTTCAGAAATGGCACTGCTCAGCCTGACATTGCTCGGCGCTCCGCAGGCGGTATACACAAGGGCTGTCGTGATTACGACGGTCGCCTGTTCCCACCAGCCGACACCGTAATCCGCGTAACCCGTTCCGCCGTACCCCTTCTTCAGGGCAATGGTCTTCCCCCGAAGATTTGTCCACGACTGGCCTGACTTATTGAAGTTTCCGGCCCCGTAGGATTCGCCAGGAGAAAACGAATGCTTCCCAAGTGAATAGGCGTTTCCGCCGGAAGAATCGCAGATGAATAATTCGATGGACTGATCCGTGTCATCATAATTGTAAAACGTTCCATTAATCGAAATGCCGGTCGGGTATTCATCCGGCCCAAGAGCGATCGTTCCGCCGCTGTTAGGCCAAACAGAATCCGGCTGTGCGTATATACATCCCTTTGTCGCGCCAAGGCAAGAATAGCTGTTAAACCGATACCGCCACAAATCTTCATAGGTATGGCGCTCCGGGTTTCCGATATAGCCAGTCCTTGAACCCATTAAACCACCCCTTTCTCCCCGGTGGGCACTCAGCTAACCCTTGTCCAGCAGTACATCAGCATTTCCGGCATTTCTTCCCACACTCCGCCGAACAGCGTACCAGGATTGGTCTCAACTGTGCTGAAATAAACGGCGCCGACCGGATAAATGAGATCCAGAACGACATTTTTGCTCAGCATTTCCGTCCCATTAAGGTTCTGGATCCTGTTTGGCTTGCTTCGGAATCCGACAAAGGCAAAACCGTCCGAAATATCATGTTTTCTTACAGAGATCGGCGAACTGGATCCCCCATTCTGGAACCATGCATCGATACAGCAGTCCGAGAAAACCACAAGGCACTCATCGCCCTGCGAAATCGGAAAGGTGAATCCGGCTCCCTTTCCTCCGGGAAAGAATACCGGCACATCAGAGAGAAGCGGCGGCCGCACGTTCTTGCCGTTCATCAAGCTTCGGATAGCCAGTTCCACGGTGACTGTCTGTTCCGCCTCGTTATATGATCGGACAATCCCCGGCTGCGCGCAGTGAATCTCCTGTTTAATCAGCTCTTTCAGCCTGTCAAACTCCGCGCCGGGTGCCTGTACAATTTCATCGACAGAAACCTTACTCATCAGCACCCGCCTCCCCAGTCATTCCAGTTGTCGATCTGCGTTTCATCGACCAGAATCAGCTCGGTTTTCCAGAGTCCCTTCATGCTGTCCGCGTCAATCGTCTGACAGAGAAGCCTGTAGCTCGCCGCGGAATCCGGCAGTTTAATCGTCTGTCCGACAGGAAAACCCCGCATCCCGACAATCTGCACGATATACGCCCCTTCGGCCTGAGCAACCCGGTTCATGATATCCTGCGAGCCGAAGGTGATGGTGTCTGTTGATCTTCCCTTCTGGAAAATGAACAGGCCCCCGCGGGTGAAGTACGCGCGGGACTGCATGGATTTTGCCAGCTCGCTGATATAAACGGCCGTTCTGCCATGAAAAGCCTGACCCCGGAACAGCGTGGCGTCATCCGCTCGAATCGCCACAATCGGGACCGGGCGGGAGCACTGCTCCACCAGCGTCCGAATCGTCTTCTGAATGGAGTTTCCGGCTCGCAGGCTCAAAGAAACCGAGGACATCCAGAAATCCATCCCGTCCGAAATGACGATGGTCGTCATATCCTTGTTGTTGTCCGTATGGGTGTAAATCTCTTCCACCTGACCGCGAACCAGCAGGCTTTCCTCCTGTCCCTTGACGTCCAGAACCTTCGCGTCATGGATCCTTCCGGCGGCATCCTCCGGCAGCAGGTGAACCGTCAGCTCCCATAGGTCCGGCCGGAGACTCATCGTCGCCCTGCCCCGCAGCCGCATCCGGCACCCTTCCGCGATCCGTACCCCATCCGCGAACAGGCTTAGTTCTCTCAGCTCGTCCATGGACTATCCCCCCAGACAAGCTCATACTCTTGGATGTTCGTCACCATATTCGGCGTTTCGATCTTGTTAATCACAGGGAAACAGACAACCGCCCCACAGAGCTTGTAAGAAACCTGCTTCAGCAGGTCATTAAGCGAACCGTCTTCGGACGGCACAAGCGGGAAATTCCGCAGCACATCCTCGCCAGTGCTCACATCAATCACCGTGGCGAAATACTTCCCGACAAATTCCCGGTAATCCAGAATCAGCCGGTATGTTCTGGCCTTCTCATTCGGCTGCACGTCCATCGTTTGAGACTGACTGACATAGTCAGGATTGATCTGCAGCATGATCTGTTCCATTGCCCGTCACCCTCTTTCTCAGATGAAGTTCGCACCGACCCAGTTGACCCAGACCGAAGGAGTGCATCCGCTTGACTTTCCGGTATGCTTTGTGACTTCGGTGGATCTCTCTTCTCCGCCGCCGCCTCCACCGCCGCCTTCCGGCTTTTCCTGGAACGTAAGCTGCCCATACCAGCCGAAATGCGTGGTATCCGCATCCTGCGACAGGGAAAGCCCGGCCAGAAGCATATCCTTGTAGGTCATGAGGTTCGTGATCACATCCACAAGAACCCGGCTTCTTTTGATCTCATTCAGAACAATCAGAGCCGAAACCGACCGGGTTTTGTCCTTGTTGGTCAGGGCATTCCGGTCGGTGTAGACATCCGACATAATGACATCGAAAGTCACCTTGTTCGGCTCATTCAGGGCATTGTTGACATAGTCCGCGCCCTCTTTTGACGGCTCTTCCTCCAGCTTCAGCGTCATGGTGTGAGCAACTTTCAGAACGCCGTCCATCATGTAGGTTTCATTATTACTTTTGTTGTAGATATAGAAGGCCTGAGGAGTGATTGGGAATTCATTTGTGCCGGTGTAAGTGGAGGCCGGCATATTGCTTCCGCCGCCGCCTCCACCTCCGCCGCCACCTTCTCCACCGCCTCCGCCGCCTCCGCCTGAGCCGCCAGAACCGCCAGAGTTTCCATTCCAAATGCAGTTCATTCTCCGGCCACAGATACTACAGGTGGCATATTTCTTGTTTTCGGAGGCAACATGCACTGGCGTCCCGCTCGAATTGTGATCGCCAAATGCAGTTTGGGTGAATCTGCCATTCGTATAAGTGATCACTTTCCAATGTCTCGACGCATCATGCTGCCATGTTTCGCTGGAAACTTTAGCAACTACGTTTGCCGCAACCCTTTTGGCTGTAGTCACTGCCCTGCTCGCAGCATTTGCTGCAGCATTCACAATGTTCTGAATGGTTACCATTACGCAAACACCCCCCTCAAAGTCCGAAGCAGATGGCGCTGCGCCGCATCATAAGCCCTTTCGCCGACATCCTCGGCTCCAACTCCGCTGGCCTGCACGTTGATATTGATCGGAGCGGTTACGGTATTGTTGTTGGTCACAGAAGCGGAAGAACCCATCGCACTGGCAATGGAAGCATAATCCGCGCCAATCGTGTTTCCTCCGGCGCCGATTCCAAGGTCGCCGATGATTTTGCTTACCGCAGAAGTGCCCATTTCACCGAACATCTGCTTGATGAGCTCCGCAGCCCGGCTCGGCTTCGTGATAGGAATGAGGTATTCAGGACCATCTTCGCCTGCTGTCAGGTTGTTAATTTCACGGCCGATACGACCGCCAAAGGCTCCGCGCGGTCCCGATTTCTTATATCCACTGCCGCCAGAGCCTTTGTCGCCATTTGGGAGCGAGCCTACGATGTTCCCCATTCGCATGTTGACCAAAATATTTATCTCGCCGGGGATCTCCTCCAGAGCGGGTGTAACCTCATCGTTTCCGACAAGAAGAGATGCTCTTGTTTCCGGCGTTCTGGATTCAAGCTCGTTGATCTTTTCCTCGGCTTCAGAGGTATCCATGGTCAGCTTGCCGACATTGGCTCCGGCCCCACCTGGAGAGCCGCTGCTGCCAGAACCGGCAGGCGCGCTCGGCTGCGCATATTGACTATACGGTGAGAGCGGATCGTTTTTGAAATTGTACAGTCTGTTGTTTTGTACGTTTTCTGTACCCAATGGGGTCCAACCCCAAGGATCTCCACTGTAATCCCAATTATGTTCGATCCCTGTGTTCAAATATGGAATAAAGAATTCATCAAACTTTTGGTTCCCGGTAAGTTCTCCAGAGGACATGAATTTGCCGTTTCGTATTGTAGTGTATTTAAAGAACGGTTCAAACTCATCATAAACACTTTTGGGAACAGTTGCTGTTTCCCCGCTGGATGATACGATTTCTACGGTCTGATTTCCTTTATCGTCTGTTCCTACGATTACATTCCCTTGCGCATCTTTTTTAGCGGAAGAGGAGCTTGGATCATCGCCAAAGAGTCTCAGAAAATCCTGGAAAACAGGGCTGGCTGCACTGAACAGATTCTGCATGATTGTTTGACTCCACTCGGAAGCCAGTTGGGCTATTTTCCCAAAGATATCTCCAAAAATGGAATCTATGTCCAAATCTTCAAAGAGGAAATTCTTAAGTCCTCCGGTCTTTCCCCCATGTCCATCATCAACGCCGTTCAAGAACTCATCAAGCTTGTTGCTGAGCCGATTTTTAAATCCATCCTGCCCATTGGCTCCGTTCCACCACTCATCAAGCCCCTGCGTCAGACTCTGCCAGAGCGGTTCAAGAGCTTTGCGCAGACCATTATCACTCCGCATGGTGTGAGCTTCGTCGGCCCATGTTCCCATCCAGATGGTTTCAAAAGCATCTCGAATGGTATTTATGTCATCCTGAAGGGTCTGCATTCCCTCTGCCGAGCTGTAATACTTGAACGCCTCAGCAAGTCCGGCAAAGATTCCGAGAGCATCGCTCCCGGTGGCGGTTTTAACCGTCATGCCAGTAAAAAACGATTTCCAGAAACCGGTCTTTGTGATTTCCTCAGATACAGTTCTTGCTATCTGGTCTTCATTGCTTCCTTCAGAGAAAATCTTTGAAATAATACTCTGAAGCAATCCGCCGACAAGGTCACTGCCCGCCTCCAGAGCGTTGAATGCTGCCTTTAAACCTTCAAAAATGAGAGTTGCGATTGAGGTAAAGTCAACTCCCATGTTGGTTAGCATCTGCTCCGTTACTTTTTGACCATATTCATCGTCCGTCCAGTTCGGATCTCTTATGACCTGTTTCATCGCGTCTTCCCGCGCTTCGGTGAACATGGTCACAATGCCGCCGATGATCGAACCGACATCAGACACGCCGAGGAGCTTGAGTATCAGCCCGGCGCCAATACCAGAACTTACGCTGTTCCCGTGAGCAGCTTCTTCAATCGCCTGAGTCAGGGCTGGATTGTTTCCGGCAAACATCGTCGCAATCAACCCGCCGAGTTCTGCGGTAAGCCGGCCTCCGGCGCCAAGCGCGCCCGTCAGGGTTCCGATGATGTTCCTTGCAAGATCGATGATTTTACTCTGTCCATCAGTTGAACCAATATATGATGTTACGGCACCGAAAATGCCTCCTACGCCCTCTGCGTCACCGATGAACAGATCCCAAATACTGAAATCGCTGAGTGTCTGTCTGATTTCCCCAAGCTTATTATTGACAGCCTCAAGCACCATCTCGAAAACGCCGGATACCCGCTCGCTGACGCTTCGGCCTTCGTTTTGCGGTCCCAGCAGGAAATCCCACATTCCAGTGAAGGCTGTTTCGGTATACTGATAGGTCTGTCCATTGACCACAGTGGTCGGATTATCAGGGGTCAGCCCGAGCCGCTGATTCCTCTGATAGTTGTTCATATCGTCGATGACGCCGCCGATAGCCGTAATCAGGAACAGGATCTGCCCTATCGGCCCGGATTTTATCAGCCCCATAACGAATATAATGGCTTCACCGATCTTCCGAATCGCCGGGTCAATCTCATTCACGGTTTCCAGGATCCCGGTAAAGCCCTCCACGATTCCCTCCACGCCCTTGATGAATCCGGTGATGTAAGAGGAGATTTTCATCGTGATAGAATCCAGATTGTTCTGCAGCCACTTGGCAACGCCTCTGAGCTTGTCCGTAATCCTCTTGACCGGTTCCTCAATCTGCGTCAGAACCCTCGCACCGATCCAGTCCAGGACATTCTTGGCAGTCGCCCGAAGCTCCCAGAATGCACCACGCAGACTTTTGAGTCCTTCAATGGTGTTGTTGATGTTGGGCATCGCCATCTGCTCGTTGATTTTGACAAGTTCCTGATAAGTCTTGTTCAGCTCTTTATCCGCTTTGACTTCCTTCAGGGTTTTGCCCATGGCCTGCAGCGCGTTTTCGGAAGCCCGAACCGCCTCCGTGGTCTTTTTCTGCTGCTTTGCCATCTTCTGGAGACTGAGCTCCGTATCGAAAATGCCCTTCGCGAACTTATAAATCGCGGTCGTCGCGGCGGCAAAAATACCCGCCAGAAGCATCGCGCGCTGTCTGGCGGCCTCGCTTGAATTCCCGAGCTTCTGCAGTTGGGATTCCGCGCCCTCAACGCTGTTCGCGAAACCCTCAACCGCAGCAGCGGATTCGGACACGGAAGAGGCCATTTCCATGGCTTTCGACTTCATCGAATCCATGAGTCCGAGCATCGAATTGAAACTTTGATCAATCTGCGCGGACAGCTTTATGGTTTGTTCGTTCTCGTTCGCCACTTCAATTCACCTCAATTCTTTGCCGCGTCCATACTCCGCTTTTCGTTCTCATGCTGGACGTTTAATAGTTCAATCGCGTCCCACAGGTCATCCAGATTGTAGGTTCCGTCCCACAGCTCATGCTGCTTCCACATTCCGGCGGCTACGGGAGCGAAAAGTGTCTCATCTATGTTTTCGGCTCTTGCCGGGAGCCAATTTTGCGGCCGAGGAGAGAAGTCAAGCCGCTTTCTTCGAAAAAATCGGAACAATTCAGCGCGACAACCTCATAAACCAGCCGCAGGCAGGCCATGACGTTATACTCCAGCTCCTCCACCCCGAAATTTCCCCTCTCGTCCACAACCTGCTGATACCCGGCCGGAAGAGACATCTGCACCGTCTTCAGGCACAGGATGGTCAGCTTTTTCAGCTCTTCCTGCGACAGAGAAGCGAACATTTCAGGCAGCTGATTCGCAATCATATTGATATTGACAGTGAAGTTGTCTTTTTCCTCGTCCTCATTCTCAACGTTGAACTTGACCGCCGCCTGCAGCAGCGGCATCACCTTTTCCGAAACGACCTTCAGCAGGTACATTCCGTCATAGGCATTCATTTTCTTGATGTAGAACTTCCTAAGTTCCCCATCCACTTCAAACTCCACGTTTTTGGTGATTTCACGCATGGTTTTGCCTCCTGTTTGATGGATCTCGACAGAAAAGCATCCGGCCGGGAGTTTGATTCCCGGCCGGATACTGGTGTGGTGATAAAAATTTAGGTCTCGCTGATTTCCGCTGCCAGGAACGTATAGTTCCGGGTGGAGGAAGTCTGGTCGTAGTTCTCATCGGGCCACTTCTGCGGGGTCAGACCAACCAGAGTTGTGACTTTGCCACCCGCCGGGTCATTCAGCGTCATCTTGGTCAGCGCGAAACGATCCGTCGCCGCCGTGGTCAGATACTTGATGAGCTTGCGCAGATACTTATCCGCGGGAGAATTCTGCGGCAGCTCCAGAGCCACAGAGCCGTTCACGCTCCGCAGCTTATTCACGACTACATAGCCCGTGGCCGTCACAGTGTGGGAAGACAGGTCGCCCTGACGGGTAATCACCACCCGGCCGCCGCCTTCCTCGGAAATGACACACTGACCCACGTTGGGGTTGTTGATGGTCACTACGACATCCGCAAGGGAATATACAGAGAATTTATCCATCCTGTCTCACCTCCTTATTCCTGAACAGTCACATTGATCTCAATGGACTCGACAGAACCGCAGAAGCAGATCGCAACCTGAATCGGCATACCCTTCCGGGCGCGGCGGTTCGTTTCAGACTGATTGTCGAAGCTGTCCGCATACAGCGAATAACCCTTTTCCAGGGCATCCCCGGTCGCGATATTGCCGAAGGAGGCTCCACGCCAGATCCCGGGCTGAATATACCCGGCAGCCACGAAATTTTCCAGAACGCCGGTGATGACAGACATGAACCGGGTGGAGGTTGTGTCATTCTGCGGCAGTTTCCGCTCGCTGCTGCGCATAAGTGCCAGACAGGCTTCCTGAATTTCGGCGCTGAGCCGGTCCAGAGCGATGACTTCGTCCACGCGCAGAGAGCTTGCGGTCGCACCGAACTCCAGCATCGTGTGAGAATACCCGCGCACGACATAGACGCTGCAGTTGGCCCCGTGAAGGGTATCCACTTCGGCCTGCGTCAGCGTCGCGGGAGTCAGTCCGTTGACTTCCTTATACGCGAGCTGCCATGTGGTATCCGCATACTGAGAAGCACAGCCCATGGCCTCGCCCATGACCGCAGCAGCCTCGTTCGCGGCCGCGCTGTAATGGACATGAGTCCGGCGGCTGAGCCTGGAATCCAGCGTAGACAGAAGCCCGGAGGAAACCACGGTCGCCACGGCTCCGGTCACAGTCGCGAACTGCATACCGCGATTGATGGTATTCAGATACTCATCGATATCGCCCTGCTGCGCGGCGCTCGCGCCGTCCCAGTAAACGCCATACCACTCATTGCGAACATTCCGAATCGCATCCAGAGCGGCGGAAACGCTTTCGCCCTCGCCGGCAGCACCGATAACCAGCATCGCCGGAGTGGGAGTCACGCCGAAATACTTCTGAGCCGCCAGATAAACACTGCTCGTTGCCGCAAAGTCTTCAGCGACCTTGGCCAGACTTTCATAAGCTTTGGCCCGAATTGCCGTCGTAAACGTCTCCGTCGCGGCGGTCACAATCAGTCCCACATCATAGTTGGAAGAAGAAGCTGTGGCCGCGGTAACGGATACGTTTACCTTTACTACAGGATCAAGTGTAAGCATTGATTCTTATCCTTTCCGGCGGTTTATTCCGCCACGTTAATTCCGACCTCCGGCACCTCTTCCACCGGGGTCATGCCCATCGTCTCGACAGACAGATAGGACATTGAGAGCCTGAGATCACACCGCCTGCGCCACAAAGTTCCTTCCAGCTCCGGAACGGAAACTGGCCGGGGCGGCATCATACCGAGCCCATAATTGAGCACGATCTTGTTTCTCCTGAGAATCTCTCTCGGGCATCCGTACCCGGTATCGATCATCAGGCGCGACCTGAAATCTTCCACCCGGTCCTCCGCGTTCGGCCCGTAAAAGGTGAACAGAACGGATACAGGAATCACCTTGGTCACCTCCAGCGCCTCTTCTGCCCCTTTTATAAAAACGCTGTTCAGATCCTCGCTGGTTTCTTCCTCGACCGCAAAAAAGATTACATCATCGTCGCTGTTGTACTGAGGCGTGGTTACGTCCGGCTCATAGGCAGGCACAATCCGATCCGCTGTGGACTGCGCATCAGGATCCATGCCAAACGCCGCTGCAGTCGCTTCGTAAACCGCATCCTTAACAACCTTAATCCATCCCAAAGGTACCACTCCTCACTCTGGTCGCGTAGGCCACAACGAAGCCCCAGTCTTCCCAATTGTCAACCCGCGTCACACGCCACCAGGAATTCTTGTAGAACACTTCATCCGCTCCGGTCGCTCCGGTTTCGTCTCTTGTGCCGGCCTGAAGCGTCGTCGTGGTTCGAATCACGATCTGCTCCGAAAGCTTGTCCTCGCTGGAATCCTGACTGGCTGATTTATCCACCGGCTGAATGTTGCCTGTGGCCTCGATGGGCACGAAACTCTTCTCGACAGTGGCGCGGCTTCGCACCAGTCTGGGCCTGCGAATCGTGAAAGATACGCCTCCACCCAGCTCCGGGTCGTCCAGGATTTCGGTTACATCCGGGTTCAGCATGGGAACACCTCCCCTCCGTTATTTTCTCCGCACCTCATAGGAAATGGAGTTCATCAGGGATCCGGTTTCAATCAGCGGCGAATTGAAACCCTTCTTTCTGACCGTTGACGGCGCGTTGGGCGGCGGGATCTTCCCGAACTGCTCTTTGACGGCCGCCACGCCGATCATTCCAGCCTTTTCGTAATACGGCTGAGCCGCTTCCGGCCCGCTGAGCAGGGCTTTCATCATGCCCTTCCGAATCAGCTGGTTCATCTGCTTTTTTGTTTCCTTCTCTTCAAGCCCGGCTTTCAGCACATTCCGGGGAGGAATGTTCCGGGCCGGACAGCCATTGCAGTGAAGGTACAGCAGATTCGCATTCTTGCCGCTGCCTCCGCCTCCGTCAAAAACGCCGATCGCAACTTCCGTGTTCGCGATGAAATCAACCTTTTTCGCGATGTTCAGGAACTCTTTCATCTTGTCAAAGGTCATTTTCAGGGTCAGCAGAGTCATCGGGCTTCACCTCATTTTTTACGAGTGGTTGTTTTCTTCACAACCGGCACTTCCTCGGCCTCTTCAGAGACTGTCGGAACAGGCCCTTCCCCGGCAGGTTTCAGATAGGGATCTTCCTCCGGCTGCACCTTAACCTCTACCAGCGCACCGGAACTGAGCGCCAGCCTGAAATACGGGTCTCTCTGGAACTCTTCCGGCACATCCTCCGTCTGCCAAGGATAGATATACATGAACTGACGGTCGTTCCGAAGCTTGATGGCATTCGGCGTTGTGTTCTTTACGAGCATGGTCACACCTCTTCCTTACGGTACATATCTGCCGCCGGCAGTCGCGATCTTCAGGAGCTGAATGAGCTGCAACCCGAAAGCGGTCTGTTTCAGATCCCCGTATCCGGTGATAGAACCGACCGCAGAACCTTCGGATTTGGAAACGCTGACCCCGCCGACAGACTTGCTGAGCGCCTGCGCCGCAACTCCAGCCCCGGAAAGCTTCTTCATCGCCACGCCATCGGCAAGCCCACTCGGCACTTCCACGAACGTCTGCGCCCACAGCGTGAGCTTATGAGCCGTGTACAGCCTCCGGGCCTCCTCGGCCGCATCCAGACAATCCATAAAGCGCAGATTAGACTGGTCAATGTACTCATTGATCACCACATCGCTCACGGTGCTGAACTGCGGATAGAAGGCGAGAAAGTTTTCAAGCGTCATGCTTCATCTTTCCCCTCTGTTTTAGGCTCTGTGGCCTCTTCAGCGTTCTGGACGGGCTCCGCTTCATTCTTCTTCCGGGAAGCACGTTTGGGGGCATTCTGAGCCTTTTTCTCGGCAGTGTGGATTTCCTTGCCGTCCGCACCCAGCCCGAGCAGCGGCTCATTCTCCGCCTGGATCTTGTTATGCGGGGTCACAAACTTCAGCGAGCCATCAGCGGCCAGAAGATCGAACATTCTGGTTTTCTGGATCCACGCGGGCGCAGAGAGAACGCACCCGAGTTCTTTGGGCTTCACAGCATACACTTCCCCGCCATTTCCCTTGAACTCAGCGGCCACGGCGCAAATGATTGTGATAGTTTCCATTTTTTGCCTCCTGTTTTCTGATAAGCCACGGGGCGCAGAGGAAAGCCCCTGCGCCCCATGGAAAGTCCGGTGATTAGATACCGTCGGCGTAACGGACGGTCGTGGGATAAACGAACTGAACCTCGGAGAACTGAGACACGAAGGGCGTATGGAAGCCCATGTTGTGGATCTCAGTCTGCAGGCGCTGCAGCGGGACAGACTGGGTGAACCGCACCCGGTCTTCCTCGTTGATATAGCCGACCATGCGGTCGGTATTGCCGGCGCCGATACCCTTGCACCACTTGCTGGGCGAAATCACCAGATTGCCGCCCTGCTGATTGGTCAGGTTGTTCTCAAGGATATAGGTCAGGATAGACCGCTCGGAGTCGCTGGAAACCTTCCGGGTCACCAGAGCGCCGAACTGCTCAACGGGAACCAGAATATGGTTCGGCAGAGCATCGGAAGCGCAGTCGTTGGCCGTCCAGATGGCCGCCAGCAGATCGTTGACATCCGCCAGGATTTCATCAGCGGTCTTGGTCGCCCAGGTCGCGGTGCCGCCGGCGCCATTCGCCACGGTGCTGCGAACGATCGCGGCATTGTTCAGCAGACCGGTCGTGTTCGCCTTGCCGAAGCCGACATACACGTTGCGGTCGATGGTCTTATCCAGATGAAGCCGGATACCCTTGTTCATGGTGTCCTCAAGGTTCAGGGCCAGCTTGCGGAACTTCTGCTGCTCGACATAGCCGATCCGCATGTATTCCTGGAAGTTGAACACCTTGCTGACATCCTTATTGAAGTCAGCCTGCATGACCGGGATATCATTGCCGTTCTCCACGAACAGGGCATCATCCTCGCCGCCAGTGGAGGCATAGCTGACATCGATCACAGATACATTCTCGACAAAGCCGCCGCCGGTGCGGACAGGCATGTCACGGGGCCAGTCTACGCCGGCCAGAGGCTCCATAATCTTGGGATCCAGAAGCTCAAGCTGTTTCTGGAGGAAGGCATAGGAGTCAGAAACAAAGCGCTTGGAGCGCAGGTTTGCAGTTTTCGTCATTGCTCAATCACCCTCTCTTATTACTGAATGTTCCGGTTAGTGATAACGATTTCAGCGACGCCATTCGCGCCAACAGCCGCGCGGAACTTGCAGTTGGTCAGCTCGGTGTTGTCCGTGGAAACCGCGGAGAACTTGCCGTTGGAATCCAGATACACCTTGCCGCCGACCACGGGAGTGCCGCTCTCGACCTTCACGCAGACAGACCCGCGAACGATGATGGACATGATTTCGCTGTTGCCGTACGCGGCTTCACTTGAGCCATAGGTTTCGGGGGTCTTGACGCCGATCCGGGTCGCCACACCAAGGAAGGTCGCCATTCCGGCGCCAGAGGCGTATCCGACAGCGCCCTTGTTGGCCGCATCCAGGAAAACAGGCGCGCCGAACGGGATGGCATTATTTCCGACATTGGTCATGGAGATGACAATGTCGTCAACGCTCCGGGAAATCGCACCGGGGAAGGTGTTGATGAAAGTAGACTGTACTTTACCCATTTAGATCACTACTCCTTCTTAATCGTCGTCGAATTACTTCTTGTAATTCGCATTGCGGGCAGCCATGATCCGCTTGCCCAGATCGGCTTCAGCCTTCCGCTGAGCAGCAGCCTTGTCAGAAGCCTTCTTGCGCTGCTTCAGGGCCAGATAATCATTCCGCTTGGCCTTAGCGGTCATGCCGCAGCTCTTCCGAATGGAAGCGGCAGCAGCATCGGCAGCAGCCTTGCGCTCGGAGGGAGGCAGCTTGGCAATCAGAGGTTTCACCGCCTTGACGGCAGCACGCATCGCATCACGGGCACGCTTGTCGGTCACGGGGGCGGTTTTGTTCTCGGCCGCCAGAGCCTCTTCCTCGTCCTCATCCTCTTCGTTGATTTCTTCGGGATCAACGAAATGGGATTCGGGCTCTTCGGGATCCTCGTCGGGAGCAACCAGCTCTTCCTCGTCGGGATCGGCTTCCTCGTCGGCGTCGGTTTCGGCCTCTTCGGTCTTTTCCTCGCCCTCGGCCAGTTCGTCCTCCAGCTTCTGCAGAGGATCCTCTTCTGGAGCTTCGTCCAGCAGCTGCTTCGCCACCAGCTTCTCCAGCAGACTGATCACCTTGTCCAGCTTGTCCTCATCCACAGCGGGCTTCGCGGCGGGATCCTGAGCTTCCTCTTCATCCTCATCCTCATCCTCTTCGGTAGCCGCCTTCTGGGTGGGCATCTTCTGCAGCAGATCGGTGATGGTGTCCAGCTTCTCGGTCACTTCCGCGTCCATCGCCTTCGGCTCTTCCTTCTCGGGCTCAGAAACGATCTCATCAATCGCCTCTACCGCCTCGGCAACTTCTTCGGGCTCAGCGTCCTTCGCAAAGGAAGCCAGCATCTTAGCCAGGATTCCATGTTTGTTCTTGCGCATTCTGTGATTTCTCCTTTCGTTGTTTGGGGCAGAGTCTTTTATGCAAACGCGGTGACCGGCTCGCCCTTTGTCCACAATGGCGATATGGTTACCACGGATTTGCCGTTGAACCAGCTTTCCGTCTTCCTCGCAAAGCTCGTAGTTGTATCCGCAGGAAATCTCCCGCTTTCCGTCCAGAACCTTCTGGATGGTGTCAGGGTCGGTGATGAACAGATCGGCAATCAGCATGTTCTTTTCATCCCCGGTTCCCCGGTGAACATTCTGCACATGCCCGCGAGAAAGCCATTTGGCATTCTCGGCGGTTACACCCTCATCACCGTCCGGGTGGTCATCCGTGACCGGCAGTCCCTCGAATGAGGCCATCGTCGTTTCAGAGAAAACCTCTTCCTCCGGGCGATATACGGTGACCATCTCGTCCCCGTCCTGATCCACCTCTTCCGGCAGATACTTTTGCGTTCCTGACCGCGCAATCGGAACATTCACGCAGATGAGATAGCCTTCCGGCTCTCGCTTGCGGATGTTGTCAGATATCCGAGTCGCGTAGTACAGCATTTGCATCACCTTCCTTTCTGGCCACAATAAAAGCGCGCCGGTTAAATTCCGGTGCGCTTTATTCCTGTGTATAATCTTAATGGAGTCCTGTTTTTGCTTTATTCGCCATCTACATCCATCAGGAAGTACAACGCCCTGTTGTACTTTGCCTGACGTCTCACGTCCCGCTCCGTGACTTCAGCAAAGCGGGCCAGATTGCTGTTATCAATCAGGTCGGATATCTTGACCGCCCGAGCGATCGGATTCCTTTTGACCCGACACAGATAATCAGACCACATTTCACCCTTCCGATGCGTCAAAGCATCAACCGCATCTGCTATTTCGGCCCCGAATCCATCTCTGATTTCGTCAAGAGATACTTCCGTGTCCTCGACAACATCGTGCAGCCACCCGACAATCTTTTCCTCAGGATTTTTCAGCCTCTCCGCAACCCTTGCCGGATGGTTGATATACGGTTTCCCGGCCTTGTCGACCGCCCCGGCGTGAACCTTCCTTGCCAAAGCCTCGGCACCATCCAGAAGCTCAACGCAGCCCATCCTGCATCAACCTTTCTTTTCGGCCTTTTTGTAGACATCCCGGATCTTTTCCATCCAGTATTCCACATCTTCCTCTGGAACGTCGTCGTACCACGTCCAGTCTCCGTTCCCTTCAGCAATACTGTCCTTTACCGGAGTGCGTTCCCATTCTCCCGGAACATCCGGCCGGAAAGTATAGCATTTTCCGCCGTCAAACCGGATCAACGTCATAAATCCATTGCTTTTGTTGATCATGTAGACATAATCAGTCTTTGCCATCGATTCCGCCCTCCTCTCCGGGCCCTCTTCCGGGCCCATATACATTATAACCTATTTTATAATTCCTGTCACCTGCTTTTTCAGGGGAAATTCTTAATTCTTTCAATGTTTCTGGGCCTTTTTAAACCTGACATATTATTATACATAATATTGCCAAGCTCGTCCTTCCGCTTCTGTGCCGTTTCCGGCTTTCTCTGCTCTTCGTACTGAGGATGCTGCACTTCCTTGCCGACCAAGCTCTCCGGCGTATGGAACTGAAGCTCGAATCTCGTGCCGGTCGGTGATTCGAATACGCAGTTAACACCACGATAAGCTTTTTTGATGGAATAACTGTCCCACGTATTCTTGACTTTTACGGTTTTGTACCCCTTGGCTTCGAGCGCCTTTTGAGTCTTCTCGAAATGCTCCACCAGATTGTCAGTCGTACATGCCTGCGTGTAACGAACCAGATCGCTCAGATTGTCCGCAGCTTCTTCGTATGTCGGATAAGTTCCATCCGCCCTTCTTTCGGACATTGTTTCAGCGATCTTATCCGCCACACGGCAACCGCCATCGCTGCTGTCGGAAGCTTTCTTCAGCCGATATTCAAGTCCGAACATTTCAGTGCCAAGATCATCGGCAATATCACACAGATCATTTGTGATTTTCGGCTCGTTGGCAAGATCCTTTTTGTATTTTTCAACGGCGTAAGGTTTCAGCTTGGATGAGATATTTCCCAGGAACTTTTTGGTCAATGCCTTGCTTTCGGCTTCGGTCGGCCGCCCGGCCTGCGGTTTGCTCATGATTCCTTCATATCTCTCATAGATTTCGCGTTCCTCAGAGCCGGCAGGCCACTGCTTCGCTTTTTCCTTGCACATCACGGACGCTTCACGACACGCACTGGCAACTTTATCAAGATTCTGCTTTGCGGCCTTGCTCAGCTTGCGCGGCGTCTCGGAACCAGTTCTCTGCGGATCGTAGGCCACTGAAGCCGGTTCCTTCATTGTTTCGGCATTCTTGGTTTTGGTTCCTTTTTCAAGCAGCCACGGGCCGTCGTGCTGCTCGACAAGCAGGTCACTGCTGATTCCGTTCTGTTTTGCGAACTTTTCGATGATCTTGCTTTCGCTGTACGTCTTTGAATAAGGCATCGTAACAGATTCGCGCCCAGGAGCGGATATTGTGCAATACGGCTTTGACCTGCCAGACTTTCCGCGGCTTTCCCAATTGAGCCGGATCTTCGCTTCCTCTACATCAAAATTGGAAACATCCGGCTTCGTGCCACCCCATCTGCCATACCAATTTTCTGGAACACCGGTTTTTGTCGGCTTTGAACTTTTTCCGTTTCCCACGAAAAAAGTGGTGTAATTTCCAAACTCACTCTTGGCCGGTTTCACTGCAGCAGGCTTTGCGGCCGCTTTCGCCGCTCTTCTCGCAGCAGTCTGGGCTTTTCCTTCGGCCTTGACCTCGCCCATGGTCTTGCCCTTCATGTTGGAGGGTCCTTTGTCGATCTTTCCCTTGGTTCCTCCACCGCCGCCTTCGGAAAAATGAACCTTGGTTCCGCCCTCCAGCGTCCGCCAGCCGCTGTCCTCGTCATCTTTGGCGATTTTCTGCATGCAGGCATCGGCTTCCATCAGGCTTTCGATTTCCTCAGCTTTCAGCGAATCCAGGGCTTTCATTTTAGCCACGAGCTTCAGCAGTTTTCCCATGATCTCATCTCCTCGTTTTTTCGCATAATAAAAGCCCGGCGCTTTTCGCGTCAGGCTGTGGAGTTATATATAAATCCCTGATATAATAATCAGGTCGTATTTGACATGGGCTAAAACGCCCGGAGCTGCCTGCTGGAATGACTCAGCAGGAGGTGATGCACAAATGACGAACTATGAGTTATTCATGGCCATCATTGCTGTTGCAAGCCTCGTCTTGGCCGCTTTTGCGCTAAGACGCTAACAAAAAGCACCGGGTAGTAGCAGCTACTCGGTGCCAGGTCTTCCCGGTTACACCATAACCAGCAAGTCTCCATCGCAGTGTCATTATACGGCGCCGGGCGGTTCTGTGTCAAGCAGGGCCACCCTTTCTTACTACACCATGATCGGTTCAAACTCTTCGTCGTTTTCCTCTTCTTCGCTGTTTTGCGCATTGACATAATCCATATACGCAAAAGACAGGTTTTCGTCTGTCACAACAGGCTTGCCTCCCATGAAAACGATGAACACAGGAATGCCTATGCAAAGAGGCGGTTCGTCAGGATTCTGGAAATACATTCCATAAACCACGCATCCTTTCCAATCCGGCTTGCGCAGCAGATAAACGGCACCATTTTGTTTTCCGATCTTTATCGCTTCTTTTTCATAATCCATTTTACCCCCCCCTCTCTCTTGCTTCTGCATGAGGAAACCGTTCTGTTAAGTCCAGGACAGACGTATCTCCGGGAACTGAACATTCATTCCGTTAAGCTCGGAATTGTCGTTCCGATTTACCGGAGCTTGTGCTTTATCCAGAATTTTATCGCAATATTCGAGATTTGGCAACGCGTTGTCTATGCGAAGAAGCTTTGGCCTCCAGTTTCCTCCAGTCTCGGAATTAAGAGAGATTCTATCTAAGTATTTCTCAATCTCTTCCCCTCTGTGTTCCACAGCCATCTTCGTCGGATTTGGCTGAGGATCGAACAGGACAAGCTCATCTCCACGCTTTTCGGCAATAATGACATGAGCACCAGCTCTGCGGCCTTTCCAGCAGAATGAGAATGTGAACATCTGCCCCGGCTTTATACTGTCATTCAGCCATTCTTTGGCACTCTTTGCGTTTAGTTTCTTTTCTGGAACAACATATTCAGGCATCTCACCGGTATCTGGATCCATCCACGCGACAGCCTGATTGGCCGCGATTGCGAGCTGGGTTTGATCTGCATCTCCAGCTCTCAATTTGGCACTTACATCATAACCGCGTCGTCTTAATGCATACGCAATTACGCAAGTCTGACAATTTCCTCTTTGCTTCTTTGTGGCCACATCCCTAAGCGGATTGGCTTTCCCCTGATCCGCTTCTTCATGAGACATATCTCCGCTTGCTCTTCTTGCAACCCCTGCCACCTCTCTCGGATGATACATCTCCTCAATTTCTTCGGGAGTATGAGTCTCATGCCATGCCTCAATCAGGTTTCTTCTGGCTTCCGCATGCATTTGACGCTCTTCTTCAGCTCGGGCTTTTTCGGCGGCTTTTTTCTGCTTTTCGAGTTCTTTTGCTTCTTTATTTTTTTGCTCCTGAGCTTCCGCGCTGCTTGGCTCTGCACCAACCATCATTTTTTCCTGCAACAAAATATAATCGCGAAGCGGTTTCTGAGCGTCCTTTCCGCGAATCAGGTTTCCATTGAGGCTTTGCATGATATCTTCCGCAGCATAAAAGTGATCATGAGTGAGCTCGGAAACGCTTGAAGGCTTCTGAAGCATGGCATAATCGCGATTCCACAAATAAGCGTTCCTGCTTCTGCGGCCTATATCAATATACTTATTGACTGTATCCAGCAAAAGCTCTTTTTCCTGGTCTGTGAGCCTGTCAAGCTCTTCCTGCCTGACAGGCCCTCCCATCATCGACCCGGCATCGCCATAGATCCTGCTTCTGAGCTGCCAGACAGCCCTCATTCCGTAATAGCTGAGTTCGTTCGGATTCATCTTGTCGTAGGCAACCTTGTCGATGAAATCCTGATTCAGCTTGGCAAACTTCTCTGCTGTATACGCAGATGTATTCTCTGGCTGCCTTCCAAGCGCACTGGAAAGATAGCTTTCCATCATGCCGCGTCTGGTCGGCTGATACCAGCTGTAATCTCCGTTTTTCGGAGTTTCAGGAGCAACAGGCTCCGGCGGCGGCGCTGGCCGTTCCTTAGCTCCGGCATTGTACAATATTTCATCTGGAACTTCGTTTCCTGAAGTCGGACAATTCAGCGCCTTGGCCTTTATGTCCATCCAGACAAAAGCATCATCTTTCTCCCATCTGGTGAACCCTTCTCCGTCATCTGGAACTTCAGAGCCGTTCGCCTCAATCATGCCATATTTGTTTTTCAGATAATCGACAACCTTCTTGTCGGAATCCGAAAGCTTTTCATCCATGTACTCCTTGGCATTTTCCGGCCACCCACGCCCTTCGGCTATGAAGTCGGTAAGCTCTTTTCGTTTTTCGAGCGGCTGGCACTTCATGACGAAGTCTTCCGGGGTCATATCTTCCGTGAACTTCTCGAGCCCGGAATCCCGCAGCACATCGTCACGCTCTGTGGCGGTCAGCATTCCACTTGTCCACAGTTTATTCAGCCTGTTCACAACTTCCTTGCTGTGGTTCATGTCTCTTTTAATGTCGCCGATCGCCTTTACCGCTTCGATCTGCCGTTCCCCGGAAAGGTTCTGAAGCCAGTCCTTTTTCTTCGCTCCGGAAGCCCCACCGGAACCGGAAGAACCGCCAGAAGAACTCCACGGGCTGCCAGACGTACCGCCCGAGCCCGGTAGAGCAACCTTCGGATGCTTCGGCCGCATAGGTTCTCCACTCTTTTTGACGCCCCAGGATTCTCCGATCCGCTTCCCATTGAATCTTCCGCCGAATCCAGCCTTGATCTCCCCTGTAGAAGTCTCAAGCCGGAAATGCTTTCCCTCTTCAGAAGTCCGCCAAACCTCTTCGTCGCTGGCAACCTCTTCAATGGCTTCCGCATCCAGTCCAAGCAATTTGAGGGCGAAAGGCAGATACTCACTCTTCGGATTAGCCTCTGCAAAACCCAGGAACATCTTTCCGATTGCACTCACTGCTTTCACCTCCGTTTTGCCATAAGAAAAGCCCGGCACTCTCGTGTCGAGCTATGGTTAAATTCCTCTGCTTAAGCGTTTTTCTCTATCCAGTCTTTTGCAGCATCTGGAACTTCAACATTTTGGTCTTCAACATAGTCCATATATGGATCAAAACGAAGAAACTGGTTCGGTGCAACACCGAAGCCACCAAATGTTTTTCCGTTCCCGTAATAATATCTTCCATCTGGCAATGATACAAGCACTACGCCACGGTCGTCTTTGTAGAGCACCTTTAATCCTTCCATCTGATTTCGACCCCCCGTTGCTTTGCTAAACTCTCAATTTGTGCCCTGTCTTGGGAATTCTTGGGAATTTCTAAATATTCGATATCAGATGTTTGGATTCCTCCGTGAAACTGCAACTCTACATAATCCGTTGCGGTTTTTCCACTCTGGGCTATTTCGCTAAAAGTCCTTTCTGTGCGCTCAAGAACCTCTTTTGGTAGGCTTGCTCCAGAAAACGGATTCATTCCAAGAGAGTATATCTTTGGATCCGTCACAAGTGTTGGGACTTGCGAATTTCCAAGCTGCTTCTGCTGCAGGCTATCCCCAACGGTGAATGTCGTCCGGGTTTTTACATTGTCTTTTTTAAAGACTATTCTACAGTCGCCGTACATCTTGGCGCGTTCTGCGTGATCAAGAAAACCATATAGCTCATATTGATCATCGCCGATTTCGAGAGCATCCCCGCCATTGAAGAGATCCACGGCCAACGATTTCCGCATTTGAATATCTTTGTGCCCATTCGATTCTCCGGTTTCAATCTGTGACTTCATTCTCCCATCTTGAAGGATCCCTAAAATGGCATTCGACTTTGTTCTGGCAGAAAAATCATGCTTATCCAGGGCATCCTTCAGGATTCGCTCATACTCCGGCGTCCGCTTTGAGTATGTATCGATTGCTGCTGCCTGTTCAGGGCTCGTTGAGGAATATCCTCGTTTCACTTCATCGATATAATTATCATACGATTCTTTGTAAATGGGCATCAGCTCATCGTAAGCCTTCATCGTTGGAGTTTCCCGATAGCTTGGAGCCGTAACAGCAGTTTCACTGGCGCTTGCACTTTCTGTTCCCGCCGATTCATTTTGGCTTTCAGTCTCAGATTCCAACTTTGGCTGCTCTGCCTGCGTCTCTTTTTTCCCTTTGGAATTTTCCGGCGTGAAAGTATACTCAAACCCATACTCAGCGGCATGCTGCTTATAAAACTCATGGAACGGCTCGGTTTCCAGCCTTCGGATCTCGTCTTTCCGCTCCTGCGCAGCCTTTTTAGAAAGCTCATCATAACCAGATTTATCGAAATATGCCTGCAGGATCTCATTTGAGGCTCCGGCGTCCTTCATCTTGACCCATGTTTGAGCAATTTCTTCAAGCTTTCGGCGAGTTTCGTTCCCCTTCAGGTTTGCATCTGCTTGTTTCATCAGATCCAGGACTGAAACCTCGGCGGGAACGGCTTTCTCCAAAGCATCCCTCATCCCGAGCCATCCACCGTTCACTTCTCCCCTGCCATACCTCTGATTCCTCAGCGTATAAGTCCCTTCAGGCGTGCTGACACGAATTTCAGTCGCTCCGTAGCCGAAATCATCCAGATCGTCATAGGAGAATGTCCCTCCGGCCGGATGATTGTGAAGCGAAATCGCTCCCGGCAGATGTTCTCGATTGGTTCCAACCGTCATGCCGACAGAATGCTTATCGCCCTTGGCCTGCGCCCTGATTTCACCATCTGGGCCAACGATGAAAGACTGCTCGTTCTTGAGATTGGCGATCCTCTTTTCAATCTTCCTGAGCGCCTTGTCCTGCTGCGGGGTATTAGTGGGAAAAGGCTTTGCGTCCTGATGCTCTTCATCCCACAAACCGCGCTTTTTAAGCTCTTCCCGGCAAGCTTCCATCTTGGCCTGCGTCTCCGCCATCGAATCAAGATAGCTCTTTCTCACGCCAGCATATTCCTGCTTTTTGGTCTCAGGAAAGGTTTCGTATTCCTTCAGAAATTTTTTGGCCTTTTGCAGGTCTTCGTTGTGTCTTCCGAACGCTCTGCCAACACCCGTATCTCCAAAGCCTTGAACCTTTTGCCGCAATGATTCCACGTTAGCTTTCTGACTTTCGGTCAGCGCCGGAGCCTTCGGCGTTTCCACGGTTTTTGGAGCCGCTGCAGCCTGTTTTCTGCCGGCGGCGCTATTTTTGAAGACTGAACCAAGCTTTTCACCGTTGAACTTTCCACCGAACCCGGCTTTAATCTCTCCGGTCGTGGTTTCCAACTTAAAATGGCGCCCCTCTTCTGAAGTGCGCCATACTTCCTCGTCGGCAGTTGTTTCTTTTTGACTATTGGCATCAAAGCCAAGCATTTTTAAGGCAAGATGTAGCGATGCGGTTCTGGGGCTTGTCTTTGAATACTCATAAAACAATCGTCCAATGGTTTTCATCGTTATCACCTCCCCACAAAAACGCTTTACGCAATTTTGTCTATGTGCTATACTTTAGGCATCAAGGGGAAACCCTGCAGGCCGTAACAGGCCCCCGACCAAACGGCACGGTCGAGGGAACGAGTTACGGCTGAAGCTGACGCCATGCCTCTTGCCAAGGATGGCTCAGCGTGAAAGCTCCGATTGTTTCGGAGCTTTTCTTGCTTTATATTCAAGGCATTTATATGCCCCGTCTTTGTCGATTATTAAAACGCTCAAGTCCTGTTTTGAGCGTTTCGTGAGAGCCTTTTCGATTTTATTTTCTGCTTCTTCGATAGTGGCGCCACACGCACTTATATCAAAAATCAAGCCTCTGCTGTTTGGGGCAATTTGATTTAAGCCACTCCGAATCCTCAAGTCGAACGCATTTTGTGAATTGCTTTCCGGCGTTTTCAGATCCCAAAGTCCACCGCGCCAGAAATAATCAGGGTTGCTTTCATCTCTCAAAAAGTTTTCAGACAGAACAATCAAATTCCCGCCGAATAGCTGATGCAATCTTTTCCCCATTTTTATCTCTGCGGCACTATGTTTTTTATCAACCCTGGTCATAACATAGAATGCGCCGGAACCTGGTTCTGCTTCCTTCTCGAACTCTTCCGTTTTGTCTCTTATTTGTTTTTCGGCTTTTGTGCCAGATTCTTTTCCCTGAGTATCGTATGTGGTTTCCGTCTCCCGCATGGTTGCATCAGCCGGCGCAACCTGCCGGCCTATAATCGCGACTGGAATAGTCTCGACCCCGTTCATCATGGCAGCCAGAGCCCTGTGCCGACCTTCCTGATTTTCTGTCGCATAGTCCAGATAAGGAATCGGGAATTTCTCCCCGTTTTCCATCAGATCGGCGTATTTATTGACCTTATAGGCTTCGGTTCCCGCAACAGTGTTTTCCAAGGTGCTGTTCGTGAAAATCTCGAAAGCGCATCTTTCCAGATATTCTTTCGGGCTCATCTCGACAACCTTGGCGCTTCCGTTCTTCAATTTTTCCCGCAGAGCCGGAACATCCGATTCCAGCGTGAAGCCCTCGAAATCTTTCCTTGTCGTTTCCTTAAGCTCCGGGTTGCCCCACTCGGCGATTTCATCAGAACGCTTCTGACGCTTCAGCTCATCCATTTTCCCGCCGTACTCTTCGGCCTCCTGCCCGGCCTTCTGAGACTCAGCAAAGCAGTCATCATATTCCTTCTTGAGCTGTTTGCCCTTCTCGGTATACCAGCCGAAGAGCCCGGCATATTGCGGCCCCATTGACTTCGCGTCGTCATCCGGGTACTCGATTTCATTCTTCAGCTCTCTGCTGATTTCCAGGAACCTCTTTGAGGCAGCGTCTTTCCTCTTCGTGGCATCAGCCCACTTGGTTCTTGCCGCTTCAAAATCCGGGTCATTGATGAGGTTCTTCTCTCCCACGACAGAGGAAATCATTTTCGCTGTGCTTTCAGGCCGGATCCTCTTCGGCTTAGCTGCAGCTGGTTTCTTCGCAGACTGGCCGCCGCTGAAAGCTTCCTTCAGCGTCTCGCCGTTGTGCTTCCCTCCAAAACCAGCCTTGATCTCACCGGTACCAGATTCGAGCTTTATATGATGGCCTTCCTCGGTTGTTCTCCAGACTTCTGCATCATGTCCGAAAAGCTTCACCAGGAACTGAAGGGCCTTGTTCTTCCCTTCCCTATGCGCATAGGCTTTGTACAGCTCAGCTCTGATTCCCATGCGCATCACCCCTTTACGAAATCTTCCCGAACTTCTTTTTAATCTGGTTCTTCGTCCAGTAACCTACTTTTCCGTGATAATGCAGCCTGACCGAATCCGGCAGGTTCCTGATATCAACAACCGGCTCCTGATAGCACCGGCAGTTGAAGGTATTTCCCGCGTGATACCGTCCATAAGAACTCTGACCCGCACCCGGAAACAGAGCTTCAGGGTTTGGCGGATCATCATAGAACACGAGAATTCCATCCATTGAGCCGTGGGAATGTCTCGTGCGCTCATCATGGCAGGAATGCCAGATATAAGCCTTGATTCCAAGGTTCTCGGCTCTGGCCTGCGTGAGTGCCGCATTTGCTTTGCCGCACTCTGTCCGCGCGATGCACTTCAGATTTCTGGCAATCTTCTCCGGCATGATCTTCCGAAGCTCTTCCTCAATCTCTTCCGGCCGCCGGCCCTTCTGCGTCTCCCGCTCGGTGTAGGCGGTTATATAAGCGGCCCATTCCATCGGGACTGTCTTGATGTACTTTGAGTTTTCGGCAATCAGCTCTTCAACCCGCCTGCCGACAGGCCCTTTCATCTCTTCCATCAGGGCTTTGTACATCTCCCGGCCGTAGGTGTTGCGGAGAACGGCTTCCCGCCAGGAATGAACAGACTCATCTCTCTCCCGCTTGACCATGTTTCCGACAACCTCATCCACCCGCTGCCCAAGGGTCAGCCGATGAACCCACTCTTTCATCTTCTGGGTAACGTTGCCTGAATTGATGGCCCCGGATCTTGTCTGCTGCGAGATCCCGGAAAAGATTTTGCACAGGTTCTTCCAGAATGATCGTTCCGTCGAACGTTTCACGGCAATCATCTTTCATCACCTGCCATCTGAAGGTAAAATTAAGCGGCTGGCGGCATCGACGGAATGCCGCCATTTAAGCGAATCTATATTCAGGAGGGAAATCCGGAATGAAGAAAAGGAGATTACTTCATGAAAAAGAAGAGTGAGGGGATTCCGTCTATCGCACCGCTTTGAGATCCGGACAGGCGAACCGGACTCGCGGACGTCCGGCCACCACCCCTTTCGTCCGCTTCCCCCGCTAACGCATCAGAACCCTCCAGCTGGAGGCCCTTCTGGAGGAAACGGATTGGGGCTGTTTTAAGGTATAAGAAAAGCCCGGCGGCAATCCGTCAGGCTTCTCCCTGGAACTCTATTTATACTTTTTAAGCGGGTGAGGATTTGCACCTCACATGATCCATTCGTTATTGCTCTATAGTGCCAACTTAAGGTTTGTTTTGCTCTTCAGCTTGCCGCCCTTGCCTCTTTTAGTTTATAAAACTATACCAGTCTCATTGGTTCTGGAAGGTCTTATCAGTTGGATCACATCACGCAACTCCATGCAGGGAGCGACCCTTGAATGTCTTTACACTACGTCTACCTGTTCCGCCACCGCTCAATAAAGTATTATTGAATTTAAAGAAGCATGTCCACCGATGAACATGCTTTTTCGACCGGGTCAAATAATTCTCCCCGGCTCTGGCATAGCTTTTCAACCCTGCACAGGTCTTCGTAGCCGCTTCGGCCTATTGCAAGATCGAACTCCCTGCGGAGTTCTTCCAAACTCATATTGCGCCCGCAGCCGAATTCATCCTGATACTTATGAACCACTTCATCCCTGAACTCTGCGTATGATTTCGTGGCTCATCACCCCCCCCATGACCGGCAGCCGCTTATTCGAAACACATCTCAAGGCAATAAGAAGTGCTGGCCACGCAGGCTTTATAGAAGGCTTCGTCGCTCAGATCATCATCTTTTCCCTTGCCTTCTTCGTAGCCTTTATATCGCCCATCGATCGTTTCCATCTCTGAGTTGATATAAGCTTCAAAATCCTCTTCGGACAGGTCATAACAGGCAAGCGCTTTTTTCAGATCGGCCTTTACATCATTGACGAACTGGTCTCGACTGATTTTTCCCACCGCTTACACCTCCATGCTGTCGTCCCGAATCTTTTTCGCCTTGGAATAATCTTCCTCAGGTTTGTGAGAAGCCACATATTCATCACAGTTCTTTCCGTGCGCTTTCCATATTTCTTCCCTGCTGCGCCCGGTATACTTGAAGAATACAACCGGCTCTTTCTGGTCTCTGGTTCTGTCCCAATCCGGCGGCCTTATCCCTTCGATATCAGCAAACTCGCAATAGCTTGTCGGCTCGAATCCGTTCTTTGTGTAAAACTCGTACAAACCGCCAAACGCATCAAGTTTATTTCCGCCCTTCATTCTTGCGAACTCAAGGAGCTGACTTCCTGTGACTCCACGATCTCCGGGATGTTTGCACACGCTCACGATATCGCCATCGTGAACCGCAACAGCAGAACCGCCCTTTGTCGTGAAGCACTGCATTTTCGCATAATCCTCCACGGAATAGGTTCCATCCACACGCCAGGATTTATCTGGCTGCACGTCCTGCACCGCTTTCTTTGCCGCATGGAAAGTATCGTAAAACTTCTGCGGCTCAGTTTGCTGGAAATTATCCGGGTTCAGCGGGGCTTTCGTTCGTCCGCTCCCGGTTCCACTTCCATTATACGCCGAATTATTCTGATTTACAATACTTTCGGACGTATTTTCTCCACCCGCATTATACTGCGTTTCCGGCTCTCTGGCAACGGGCGCCATCGGAACGTTTTCGCCCCAGAACATGGACTGCTGTCCAGGAACCTCCACCCGTTTCTCGACTCCCGCATACTTTTCAAGCAGATCGTCCGAGAAGTTCGTTTCAATCTCCGCGCCCAGGAGCTTTGCCTGGAGCTGAATTCTGGCGATTACCGCTTCCGGGTGATCGCTTTCCCATTTTTCTTCCTGAGCGAACGGGACATCACTGTACTCTTCAGTGATGTTTGCCAGAATGTCCTGTTCTCTCGGAGTCAGACGCTCTGCCCACTGGGCAGGTACTGACTTAAGCCCGAACTCATTCGTAGCTCGAATTTCACCATTTCTGGCCTGATTCCATTCATCGGAATACTGAACTGAATTGGCCAGATTGTTGAGCGCATTATCCGCTTCGTCCAGATCAACAGCAGGATTCTCAAGAACCTTTTTGGCATTTTTTCGGGCATTTTCATAATCCCGAAGCTCCGTCTTTATGGTTGCTGCCTTTTTCTCGCTTCCATCTGAATACTTGCTGAAACTTACGGGAATATCCGGCATCTTTGCCTTGGGAGGCGTGACCTTCGGCGGAGCGGCGACCTTTGTCCCCTTCGCTCTGGCCTTGGATCCGCTGCCGGATCCCCACTGCTCACCAAGCTTCTTACCATTGAACTTGCCGCCGAAACCAGCTTTGATTTCGCCGGTTGAAGTTTCCAGCTTGAAGTGCCGGCCTTCCTCGCTCGTCCTCCACGCTTCAGCATCAATGCTGAACAGATTCTGAACAAACTTGGCCGTCTGCTCCCGGCTGTGGTCGGCAGCGTACTGCTTAATCAGCCTGACCCTCTGGTCCGAAAAACCGGAATAATCCGGCTTATCCCGACCGATGAGAGACTTGACCTTTTTGCGCACCCAATCAATGACCCCACTGTTGGGCTCTTTGCCCTCTCTGGCCTCTTCGGGCTTTCGGGCGGGAGTTTGGTCATTCTCCTGCTCTGCCTGCTCTTTGGGCTCATTCTGGGCTTCCGCAGGCACGCTCTTCTGCGTGGCCTTCGGCTCCTCTTCCGGCTTCTCCGCTGGCTCGGCTTCAGGTTTTGAGACTGGCTTCTGTTCCGGCTTCATTTCCGGTTTTTCCGGCCTTTCCTCCGGCTTTACTTCCGGCTTTTCCTCCGTGGCTTCAGGCTTCTCTTCCTCTGGCCCTTCTTCAGGCGGCATCATACCGCCCATGGCGGCCATCGGATCCATTCCTCCGCCGGGACCACCATCTGGCCCCTCAGGTCCTTCAGGACCGCCCGGCCCCATGCCGCCCATCATGCCGCCCATGGGGTCGCCCATGCCTTCGCCTTGATCAACCTCGGTTTCGGCGCTTTCAACAATTTCATCCGTAATGGATCCCCATGCGCCGACATCCTTGCCGCTCTTCTGCAGTTCTATCAGAGCGGTCTGCTGCGAGATCAACCCGGCAGAGAACGCATTAATCACGGTTCCGGTCACCTGCGAGATAATATTCGCCCTTTCGGAAGGCGTAGTCACCTGCAGAGGCTCGAACACGACATGCATGCCATCCGGGATCTTCCCCCAAAGACTCATGCACATGACCGGCAGCAGCTTCTCAATCGCCGGGCGCAGGTTGCGCTCCTGCAGCTGAGCCAGCATTTCATAATAGTTCTTCATGTCCGATTCTCCGGTGGCATTCATGCCCTGCGGAGAACGTCCATACAGCTTGGTCGCCGGAATTTCGGCGGCACCTGCCATATCCATCATGAAGGACTCATAGATTTCAGACAGACCGGAGAAGGAATAGGGATGCTGTTCGTACCCGTCCTGCGATCCCATGATCATCATGCCGAAAGAATTCCGGTAACGGTTTTCTTCCTCAATGCTCTCAATGATCGCCTGCTTCTGCTTCTCCGTGCCCATGCCCATGATTTCACCAAAATCGGCCATTTTAAGCACGCCGACATTGGCCTGAAACACGAGCTGAGCAATATTCGCGCTGGTCGCATTTCTCTTCTGAAGCTCTTCATAAACGTGCTCCAGCTCAGATGCTCCCCAGTAGCTTTCCGAAACCTCTTCCATGATCGGAAGCATCCGTCCCCGGAACATCAGGAGCCGGGAATGATGAATCCGCATGGTCTGGTTTGTCTCGTTATTCAGCCGGACTGTGTAATATTTCGGATATCCGAACTCGATATCGTCCATATCCTCTTCCAGCTCAACAGAAGGATCCAGTCCGCTCGTCCGATCTACGACAATCAGGCCCCGGAAGCAACCCGGCACCAGATCGTCATAATCCAGCGGTTCATCCAGCATATCCTCCTGCCCCTTGATCACGATCACGGCAGCAGCACCGCCATAAAGCCTCGCCCAGCGCAGCGCATTGGTGATTTCCTGCTTCACGCTGTGCTTGGATTCCAGCTCAGCCAGCTCATCCAGCTTATCCTGATCAAGATTGGAGGAAATCGTATACCAGGAGCGGGTCATATCTTCACAGGGGGTGTCAATAATCCGCTTCGCGATCCAGTTTTCACGGTAAGCCACGGTCAGCGTCTCGTAATCCCGGCTGATATAATTCCGCTCGAAATCGTTCGCCTGACTTAGTAATGAAGCTTCACCGAGATAGGCCAACCTGTTAATGAACCCGTCATTGGCAGACAGGATTTTCAGAGGCAACGCGCCACGCTTGGTCGCATCCGCGCCCTGATTCTGAATCTGTCTCGCACGAATGTTGCGTCTTTTTTTGCTCGACATCGCGCATCACCTCCGTTTTTACTTGAAATATCCTGCCTTATCCACCAACCGGGCACAACAGGCCGCCGAGTCCGGCGCGTCATCATGCTCCGCATCCTCGGTATAATCCAGAATCTGCGCCAGATATTCCGGGTCGGTTCCATCCAGCCATTTGATATTCGGCCACCATTTCCGCAGGTAGCTCGAAATCTTCACGTACTTATTGTCGGACTCATGATATCCATGGGGATATCTCTCTCTCCGGCGAATTTCCTTTCTCAGGAAACCCTTATCGGAGTTATCCTCCACGTGAATCGGGTAACATCTGAGCCGGTCGCATTCCGCAATGATCGCATCCAGCACGGTGTCCACATGCTTCTGCCAGAGCCGGCCATACATATAAACCGTATCGCCAACTCTTCTGGCACAGGTCAGCGCTGTGTAGTCCTCGCCGCCGTAGGCCGCATCCACATGGGCAAAGCCATCGAACAGATTCTGCTCATCCTTGAAGAACTCCGGTGACTGAGTGAACAGAGCGTTCTCGGAAGCGATATGCCGCAGCTCGTAGTTCGCCGCAAACAGAGAAGGGGTCATGTCCCGGCGGAGCTGAGCGATTTTCTCTTCCGTCAGCATCCCCGTCCGGCGATAATCCCAAATCTCCGGCTTCGGCATGATCGTGAAGGCATCTTCCTTATGCCAGGGCGTTCCGGTATTGATAATCCGGCCGCCAGGATTCCGCACATTCTGCAGTTCCTGATAAACGGCTTTCGTATGTTCCCGTTCGGCCTTGGAGACTCGGTCTTTCAGGTTGACAATATCGTCCGTGATGACGATATCCGCATGCTTACCGGTCAGAGAACCGGAAATACCCATGCCGAGGAGCTGCGAAGCCCCTCTCGGCGCAGAATAGCAGGAAGTCGTGATTTCGTTCGCGGTCGCCCGCAGGACTACCAGCGGAAATCCGGTCAGAGCCATGTAAATCTGCTGAAAGATATCTGAATTCAGGATCCGGTTCACGTTCTTGATGACTTCCGTCACGTCCGTGTCCGTCTTCCTCAAGAAGATGACGTTCCTGTCCCGGTTCCGAATGATAATCAGCGAAATCGCAATGCACAGGCAGGTCGTTTTATATGAACCACGGTGCGCCTGCAGCGTGAAATCTTCCTCCCCGGCAACCATATGCCGAATCCATCGGTCATGCATCTCATTCAGGTTGGAATAACCGAGCGCCTTGCCAAGGGCCATCGGGTGAGCGATAAACCACGCCGCTTTTTCCCTCTGCGTCACTTGGCATCGCTCCCGTCTTGGCTGCTGAGCTGTGCAAAGGCATCATCCAGGGCAGAATAACCGCTGATGCCCTGCTTCAGGCTCTCTTTTTCGACCTCCAGCTTCTGCTGTTCGATGAGCATCTTCGGATCCTGTCCAAGAACCTCAAGAACCTTTTCAGCCGCCCGGGTATCCCCTTTCTGCGCCTTCTGCGACAGAGCAACAGCGGTCACTACGGCATTGGTGATGTTGTCCGTCTCCGGGTTCATTCCGTAATGAATCAACTGGTCTCTGACGGCGTTGGACAGTTGGGGCTTGCTTCCCCAAACCATTTCCAGAATGCTTCGGAAGCTTCTTTCTTCCCTGCGAACCTGCTGTGACCTTTTGCCACCCTTGGATTGAGCTTTTCTCGCCTCCGGGTCGCCACTCTTGAACTGAGTCTTGACGCCCTTCTTCAGGTTTTCATTGCTCTTCTTCCGGCTCGCTGCCACCACTTCCGGGGGCTTCTTCTTAGTCGCGCCCACGATGATCACCCGGCCTTAACCACTGCCGCTCAACCTCATGAGCAACCCTCGCCATCATGAGGGGCGGAACGCTCATTCCGCAGACATACTGAACAGGTTGGTCGATGAAGTCATAATCCTGCGGGAAAGTCTGCACATTCACAAAATCCTGAGCGCTCAGCCCTTCGCCATCAGCCATCCGGTAATAGCTTCCTCCGCTGGCAATGGTTCCACATACCTGCTCATCATGCCAGATGTAATTGGTGAAGCCCTTATTCTTTCCGAACAGCCGTTCGTTGATATCGGACAGCCTGTAGTCCGTTGGCTTTCTCGCATCCAGGAGCGCCTTGATGCGAGATCCTTCCTTCAGCGGGATCCCATGTTCTGAGCGAACCTCCCTGAACTTAATGGGGCGCTCGTTGAAGGAAAGCTTAATCCTCGGATAATCCAGATCATCCCTGTGCGCCACAAAGAACACTCTCTCCCGCCTCTGGGGAACTCCCATGGTCGCGCCATTCAGCAGGAACATCTGCGGCTCGTACCCGGCCGCCCGAAACGCCTTGAAGATTTCGTTGACATAACCCCGGGCATTCCCGGTGGTCAGCCCCTTCACATTCTCGGCGATGACAACCTTCGGCTTCAGCTTCTGAGCGATCTTAATGAACCAGAAGAACAGATCGTCAAGCCGCTGCATCTTCTGGCCTTCGCGGAACTGCTTCTCTGTGTTCCAGCCTTTCTCGCGCTCTCCAGCAGAGCTGAACACAGAGCAAGGCGGACTTCCATCCAGGATATCCAGATTGAACAGTTCGGGCGGGAGCTTGTCGTCTTCAATCGCTCCGAAATCCCGAACGTCCATGTTGTAGTTGAACTTCGGATGATGATTTGCGACATAGATTTTGTTCATGGCATGGTCTATCTCGCAATTTCCAATCACCGTGTATCCCGCGAGCTTATATCCCATGGAACTACCGCCGCCGCAGGAGAAACACGAAAAAACGTTGAGGCCGTTTTTCTCTACGTCAGGCAGATCCTTGAGATACCATTTCCAGTTAAGCTTCACTGAAATGGAACCCGCATTCCGGACACTCATATTCGAAGGCCTCATCTCCGAAATCGTCCTCGTTGAATTCCATGCTGGTATCAATGCGCTCGTTACGCTCGGCTTTCTCGTTCTCGAAACCGAACTGCAGCATATCGATATCATCACCGATAAAGTCCATGGCTTCGGTCAGCAGCGGCTCATCCCAGACAGCCATCTCAGCCACCCGGTTATCAACGAGCCGGAACGCCCTGATTTCGTCCTCCGTGAGATCGTCCGCTGTGACCGTCGGCACTTCCTTGAGTCCCAGCTTCCGGGCCGCCAGAGCTCTGGTGTGACCCGCCACAATGACGTTGTCCTTATCCAGGATGATCGGATTCAGGAAGCCGAACATCTGAATACTGGCAGCCACCTTATCCACAGCCTTCTCCACGTCTCTCGGATTGCGGATATATGGCGTGATTTCATCCAGCGATCTGTAAACGATATTCATTCCAGATCACCTTCCTCTTCATCCTGCCAGCCGTCTTCCTCAAAATCGGCCACGTTATACTCCACGGCTTTCTTCCGGGGAATTCTGGCGCCGCACTTCGGGCAGATCACCCACTGGGGATCCTTGGTCTGCTTCTTGTCCTTGTCTTTCTTTGCCTTGACATCAAAGCCGAAAACAGACATATCGAAGGATCCCATGAGGCTGTCCAGCTCGGAAATCAGAAGCCCGGTATCCCATGAGGCGAACTCGCCCGTCTTGTTATCAGCGAGCTGGAACGCTTTCAGCTGCTTCTCGGTCAGTTGGTCGGCCACCACGCACGGAACTTCATCCATGCCCAGCTCAATCGCGGCCATTAAACGGGTATGCCCCGCGGCCACATGCCCTTCCGCATCGATCACAATCGGCACCCTGAACCCGAACGCTTCAATAGAAGCCTTGACCCCCGGAACAGCCGCGTCATTTTTTCGCGGATTGTTTGGGTCTGGAATCAGGTCCGTCACGTGCCAGTTCGTGACCTCAATCCTTTCCTGTCTCATTTTTGCCTCCTAACAGTCCTTTTGGATAACAAAAAACTCCGCGATTGGTGAATCCGCGGAGTGCGTCGCCGGAAATCCGGCATCATCAGTGATTATCGATTGAGATTACGGTCAGAACAGTGTACCCGGCTCCAATCAGCAGCTCGCGCATTGCCTTAACCGTCTGGCCCGTCGTCAGGATATCATCATAAAGGATGACGTTCTTTTCCTTGGGCCATTTCTGGATGGTGAAAGTTGGATCAATCCGCATCCGGTTTTTGCAGGTCGCCGCATCGGCATAGAATGGAATTCTAAGCTCCTGCGCTATATATTCACAGACAGCGGTCGCGAAGTGAAAGCCTTCCGCGTGCCGCCGTCTCGGAGAAGTCATCAGACACCAGCCGGATTCTGACAGGTTGCCGCCGATTGACGCCCGGATAAAATCCAGGGCGCCTTCCGCAATGAACGGGACGTTGTTCTCAACCTTGATTGCCTCAAGCGGAACACCCTTATTGCCTGTCTTCATCAGGCATTGGTAATATTCGCCGTTTGATTTTCTGACCGCCACTCTATCCGACAGGTCGCAGCGCTTTTTGGTTTCGGCCCATTTCTTTTCCTTCTTGATATCGCCAGAGAAGTCAAAGTCAAAATCAAGCTCTCCCAGATCCAGATCCATCAGCTCTCCAGCCAACAGATCCTTATCCCATGCCGCATACTCGGAAGTCTTATTATCAATTAGCCTGTATTCCCGAATCTGTTCTTCCGTCAGGTTCTCCACGACAACACACGGAACTTCTTTCAGGCCAAGCTTTTTCGCCGCCTGATAACGAGTGTGCCCATTGATGATTGTGCCATCTTTTGTAACCTGAATAGGCGAACGAAACCCATATTCCTTGATTGAGGCCGCTACCGGGTCAACCGCATCTTTGTTTTTACGAGGATTGTGCTTATAGGGGTGTATCTCATCAATCTTTCTGTAGACGATTTTTTCCGGCATTATCAGCCCACCCCCACAGAAGAAAACAGACAATGAAAAACCGCAGGAACTTCATCCTGCGGCCTCCCTACACTTCTTGCCGATTATATTTTAGCACAAGGTTTCCAGCCCGTCAATACGCCATTTTCATGCCAAATTCGTGCCAGAATCGTGCCAAAAACGTGCCAAATTTGTGCCAAGCTTATTTTTTTGAAAGTTCTTGAACTAAATCCAGCTTTTCAAGCCCACCGTTTTTTAAGGTCTCCCGAACCAGAACAATTTTGCCATAGGCGTTCAGCGTGCTCACAATGATCATGTCCAGTGTTACGCCACCTACCACGATTGTCATCAGAATCTGCCACCATTCCATTTTTTGTTCCCTCCTGATTTTTGTGGGAAACCAGCGTCCCTTCCCAAGCTCGCTTTCGCTCACGCAACTACCGCCGATTTTACGTCAGTGCTCGAACAGGCTCACCGCAACCCATGAATTACTTAAGCAGCCATTGCATATATCTTTTCCATGGCCCGATCATAAATCCGTTGAACAGACCTCTTGGAACAGGCTTCCTCCCCGTACTGGCTTTTGAACGCAAAAACGATTTTCGCCCAGGGTTGATCATCAAAAACCTTCTGCTCCACAGCCAGCTTCTCCCGCTCTGACAGGCCTTCCAGCCACTTGCCCACGCAGGAAACAAGAATCTCCGTCCTCTGCATTTCACCCTGAATTTTGGCGATTTCCTCTTCCACCTGCTTCACAAAGGGCGTGACCTTGCCCATCGCGATATCCAGCGCGAGATTTCCGACCGGATCCCCGACGGAGGTTCCATGAGGCATCCCCGTGATGGCCTGACTCATAGACACCCGGTCGCTTATCATCTCCCGCTTGTTTTCATCCAGGGCTTTTTTCAGGATATCAACCTGCGCCTGCAGATACTCATGCCTTGCGAGCGTCTGTTTATAATTCTTCAGCATTTCATCAACGGCTTCCCGGGTCATGCTTGCTTTCCTCCCCTACGCCTTAAAAAGGCAGTTCATCATCAGGTATCTGAACTTCCTGGAATCCTACCTGTTTCGGCTGAGCAGCCGGCGCAGGATTCTGAGAAGCCGGCATCTGAGTGGTCTGCACAGCTGTGGGAGCAGCACTCTGAGGAACCGTCTGCGACTGCCCATCCCCCTGATCCCTTGAAGAAAGGAACTCCACCTCATTGGCCAGAACCTCCAAACTTGCCGCTGCCTTGTGATCCTGAGTCTCATAAGCTCTCGCGCTCACCGGACCAACAACACACACCTTTCTCCCCTTTGACAGATATTTCGCGCAATTTTCACCGAGCTGGCCCCATGCGGCCACCCGAAAGAAGTCCGCATCATGCGACCCGTCTTGATTGACCTTCCGGCGGCTGACCGCCACAGAGAAGTTGCAAACCGTATCTCCGCTTGTCAAAGTCCTAACTTCAGGATCTCTCGTAAGATTTCCGATAATCATCAATCGATTCACGAATCATTCCTCCGTTTTTCATTGAGTTTTGCCGAAACAACAAGCTGCTTAAATACTGTGCATTTCATCACAATCTTGCTTCATGCCGCAACGGATGCACAGCATTCCGTCAAACGATCCGATTGCCCGACACCTGTTGAACAGCACTCTGCATAAATCTTTGAGCTTGTCAGTCTCACTCGGCGCTTCTTTCCGTTCCTCCACCGGCTTCAGAGGACAATTCGGAAAGCGCTTTGTGCTTCGGTCGAATGAATAACCCCTGTCCTGATGAAGCGCCCAGCAATACGGATAATCCCTACCGTCATCAGAGAACGGGCAATCAAAACAGCTTTGAGGCATCTGAATGTTTATCTGAATCATTCCGCTTTTCTCCTTCGCTTAACCATCGCTTGCCACAGTCTTTGATTCATGGGCTTCACAGTTTTCCCTCTCCGCGCCCTCAATGGCCCAGCCCAGATATACAAGAGCCTTTTTCAGATCCTGTATTCCGTCTTTTTTCCGCCACCTGCTGATATACTTGATCACATTCCCGACGCAATATTCCGTGAAACCTTCCGCCGTGAGTTTATCCCGAATATAGTCAATACATTCAATTTTCCCGGCATAATGTCCAGGATGATTTACTGCATCCATATCAATCTTCCTCCCTGATGAACTGACCAAACTTTTTACGATAAACCGCGATCATGTTTGGGAACGGCGCGTTGTATTTCGCTCCGCCGAACTTCAACCGTCCCTTGATGAACCTGATTTCCGCTTTCCCGATCACATAATCATGAAACCATCTTGTATCTGTTCTGGCCGGAATCAGCATCACAATCACTTCCGCATTGTTCCGCTCTTCGTAGGCCTTCCTGACCCACTCATCCAAAGCGGGACCATAAGGCGGATTCACGAATACCCGGTACCCTCCCCACGGCTGCTTCAAACCGTCTTCCTTGCTCGTGTAATGATTCCTGCACAGAGCATTCGAGTCCGTGGAAGCCGGATCCAGATCAAAATGGAATTCCTTATCGAGCTGACTGAACAGTCCAGCCGGAGTGCTCCACTCAGACGTTTTGCTCGCCGCCATATAACCGCCGCTCAATCGCTCTTCCCTCCTACCGTCCGGTGCTGCCGAACCCTCTGTCCCCTCTGGCAGTCTCCGTATCGAACTTATCCACGACCTCAACGCCGTCCAGCAGAACCGGAAAAACCACAAGCTGGCTAATTTTGTCCTTTTTCCGAATCAGGTATCCTTCTTTTCCGTGGTTGTACAGCTTGACCCGAATGCTCCCCTGATATCCGGCATCAATCACGCCCTCGCTGGTAATGCAATGATTCACATTCAGGCCGCTCTTACTCTTCAGGAAACCTACAAAACCTTCCGGGATCTCAACATGCACCCCGGTGTCAATCGTCCTGCTGTCCCCGGCCGGAATCAGCAGATCCCTCGGTGACAGAATATCCAATCCCGCGTCCAATTCATGCGCCCTCACCGGAAGAAATGCGCCCTCATCCAGCACAACTCTCATTTTGCACTTCCTCCCGTCAATTCATTTACGAGCTTCTGCTTCTGCTCTTCCGTCCATCCATCCTTGAGCATCCCAACCGTGTTCAGGAACCTCTGGAACTCTTTGCCAAGATTATCGTCTGTTCCATACAGATAATCACTGCAAATTCCAAGCGCTTCCGCAATTTTCTGAATCGCGTCACTTCTCGGAACCCGAACACCCTGCGAGTAACGGCTGACCGTCTGTGATGATGTTTCTATGATGTCCGCAAGCTCCCATTGCTTTATGCCGGCCTTCTTCAAGGCTTTCTTGAATCGCGCTCTGTTGATGATCATTTGTCTTTCTTCCTCCACTCACACTTTGGGATCGGCTCATCGGTTATCTGTATCGGCGGATAACTGTCAACGCCTTTTCCTTCAGGATTCTCAGCGAGATGAATCTGATAGCGGATTGCCTGATACAGGTTATAAAGCCTGTACCATTCGTCATCCTTCACAATTTGCTCCCTGTACGGGAAGATCGCATTAAAGGCCATTCGCAGGTACCCATTGGCAACATCCCGCCGCTTGCAGAACTCGTCGCATCCGATCATCCCATAGATCCCATCCAGGACAGCCCTGCTTATTTCTTCCGGTTGGTCGATTTTCAGACGCATCAGCAGCTCGACCGCTTTCAGAACCTCCCTTGCCTGAGCGCTGTTCAGCGTCAACGTATACTCAAACATAAATGCACTCAGCTTCCTTTCTCTTCGTCTTCGTCCGGCTTTTTAGCTGTTCTCGCTTTCAACTCCACTCTCCAGCCTTTCTCGGCTTTCCGCATGGCTTCAGTTCCGGGCAATGCCCCCTCACGCATCCAGGGCCCGCATTCTTGAAAATCTCCGGCGCTTTCTTGAGACAGATTTTCAGCATCTTGTCCGCCATCTTCCGAATCTCCCACTGCGCCCGGTTGCAGGTTCGCAGACTGAAGAAGTGCAGCAGCTCTCTGGCATTCATCGTCATGATCAGCTTTGTCGGCACCGCCTGAGGCGTGACATATCTCGCGTCCTCCGCGGGAACTCCGGCATCCAGCAGTTTCCGGTAAAGTTCCATGCTTCGGTTCATGCCCTCGATAGCTTCTTCTGCCATTTCTGACTGACGAATGCTTTCAGGAATCACAAGCTCGACATTATCCAGCTTTACGTATCTCTGGCTCTGGACATCAAACGAGGCCAGCCTGTGCCGCGTCAGCTGAGCCAATGCGGCTCTGCTGAGCCCTTCCACCTGAAAACTGAAAACGGCATGTTCCAGAACGCTCGTGTGACCCGCATCAACCGCATGATTCAGAGCCTTCTGCAAGTTCCCGGAATCATAACAGATCGCCGCTGCCTGTCCACATAGCTCGGCCGGAAAAGCAGTTGCCCGAATCAGCTCAACCTTCACTCTTCTCCGCCTCCCCGCCAAGAATTTCGATCGCTTCCTCCACGGCCTGCGTTAGGCACTTATATCGCTCTCTTTGCCGCTTGAGGTAATATTCTCTGGCATCGCGCCGAAATTCATCTCTGGCTTCCCCGAGCCAGTGCAGCATGGTTTCCCGATCCATATCCATCCCTCCCGTTTTAAATTGCATAATCCCTTATCTGCCCAACGATTGGATTGAACAGCATCAGCGTCCCTCCGCATTTTTGCGCGACTTTCTCGGCCTTTTCTCTGTCACGCGTCCGCCATGCGTCATAATAGTCACGGCTCCAGTTCAGATCCCGGATTAAGTAATTCCAGCCCACCAGATATTTCCCGTCTTTTGTGACAATCAGGCAGGTTTTCTTCCGCAAATCAACTTGCATCTCTTCCTCTCTTCCTCCAACAGGTCGGATAGCGCATCGCCGTGCCGCCTTAATCCGAACCGATCACCCAAAATAAAGCGTATTTTTGACCCCTTTATGGATCTCGATCCTGACCGGCTTATCATCCCCGGTACAAATCTTTGTGTCGCTGTGAAAATAGCTCAGAAGGTTGGTGACGTCCTCTATCTTCTCCGCGCTCCACTGAGCGTCTTCCTCCCAGAGCTTTTCATATGCAGCAGCCTCTTCCTCCGTCTCCGCGTCCGGGCTGATAATCTGCTGAATTGCCCTCATCAGCTCTCTGACATACTCCTGTGCCACTTCCCGCGTCTCAGCCTGGACGATGACGGACATATTTTCGATCTGGACCGGATCCTCCTCATTCTCCGGGAGGCTCCTGACCGCAATCCTGAATGGTCTCATCTCTTACACCTCAATGATCCGAAAACCATACCTGAAAAGCATGAGCTTCCGTTTCAAAACATACTCGCGGGTACAAAATCCTTTCGCGTCTTCAATGACCGTGTCCCCGTTTTTGTCTTTGTAAACAAAATCGGCAACATACTTCACGGCACACTCGACCACTTTTCCGCGCTCATCTGTCTGCGCCGGAATCAGCTCGAACCCAACCTGCGTTTTCAGATCGCTGATTTCCCCGGCCCGCTCCAGCCACTTAAGTTCCATATACCGGCGAGCTTCGCGTCTGGAATCAAACACCTGTCCGTCAAGTATCGTTTTCTTGCTGCCGTACTTTGTCCTCACTCCCGCTGCACCTCCAACAAGTCTGTCTTGATATAACCGACCGAAGTCACACTCCACTTCAGATTTTCGGCGTAAACCGTGACCATGGTTCCTTTCTTCAGCCTCCGCTTGACCTCTCCGTCAATGCATCCTCTGGCCCTCGTCTGCGATTTCAGGATCTTCGCCGGCATATTGATCAGCTGCGGCTCGGAATAATCCAGATAACCTTTGCTGACCCACCCGTCACCCTGTTCCGTTGACAGATCAACCAAATGTATCCACTTGCCTTTTGTCGCTCCGTCTGTCCAGACAGCATCGCCCATGTAGAGATATCCGCCGAGCGTCCCGTTTCTGCTCGGCGTTTCCCGAATCACCACATAGCTTTCCGGGTTGCAGAGCACCCACATTTGCTCCGGCTCGTCCGCTCTGGCCGCGCCCATCGGCAAAACAGACATCAAGATCGCCAGAATCACCGCAAGCCCCGAAAGGCTCTTCCTGAGCCTTTTCAGGTACTTCCGATAGTCCCTTTTCAGAAACTCGCTCCCGCTTTTCTGAATCGCTTCCTCAACCCGGCGAATCTCAGCGAGAGTCTTTGCCCTTTCTTTTGTTTTGTTGACATCAGCGCCCATCTTTTACTCCTCTTTCTGTATTGTCGTGAACCTCATATGCGGCTGGTCGAACATCAGAGGCACCATGCCGCACCGTCCCTGTCGGTTTTTCTCAATCGTCAGAATCTGAAACTCCGCGTTGCGCTCCTGACATATCTGCCAGAATGCGTGAGCGTCGGTCCCGGCCTTTGGCTCATCCGGCGCATAAAGCGTGAGGTAAATATTCGCGTCCTGTTCGATAGCTCCAGAATCCCTGGAATCAGCCATGCTCGGCTTTCTTTTTGCACTTCCGTTTCCTCCCTCACTTCCGCGGTTAAGCTGCGTCAGAGCCAGAATCGGAACTTTCAGTTCCATCGCCAAAAGCTTCAGATCCCGCGATATCTGCGTGATTTCCTCATACTTGCTGCTCGTCTTCTCATCGGCTTTCAGAAGCTGCAGATAATCGACCACAATCATCTTCAGGCCATCCTCTCTGAGCATAGAGAGCGCTTCGCGGCGAATCTGCATCGGTGTGCCGAGGCTCGTGGAGATCCTCATCGGAATCTCCGTCATCAAAGGCGCCTGTCCCCAGATTGTCCCAAATTCCTCCGGCGAAATGCTCCGGTTATCAATCCGCTGCACGTCAATATTGGTGTACTCCGCAACGATTCTGGCAGCGAGCTCTTCGCCCTCCATTTCTCTCGACACAACCAGCACCGGCCCGGATTTAGCCGCCACATTGGCCGCCATATAGAGAGCCAGAGCAGATTTGCCAACACCCGGCCTTGCGCCGAGATAAATGAGCTGGCCCGGTTTGAATCCTCCCGTCAGCCGATCAAGCCCCGCAACCCCGGTCATCACGCCACCTTCGACCTTTTGATCCAGCCTGAGCAGCAGATTCAGAATCGCGTCCTTCAGCGTCATGGATTGCGGCTGCTCGACCGTATCATTCACGGCGGCGGCCATTTTGCTGACCTGCTCTTCCGTCTTGACCGACAGATCGCTGATATGTGAGGCAACATCCACACAGGCTTTCAGGAGCTTTCTGCGTTTCCGCAGATCCATCAGGATCGTCTCATACTGGCCGTAGTTCGCCGCCGTGATAGCGAGTCGATTCGCTTCCATCAGTTCCGTTCCGACACTGAATCCAAGCTCATGCATCGCCATGGTTACCGTAAGCAGATCGGGTTTCCCCCGCTGCTCAATCACCTTGCGAATGCCCTTATAGGCATTAACCGTCTCTTCGTAGGAAAAGACATCCTCCGGGAGGGCGGCAACCTTCTCAGCGGCCTGCTGGTCGATGAAGGCCATGCCGAGAATCATCAGTTCTGCTTCACGATTTTGTGGAACCTGAAGCATTTTCCGTCACCTCTCTCAGATGAAATTGAACTCTTCCTCGCCCGCTTTCGGTTTTCCAAGGTTCTGGAGGATCTTGCTCAGATACCGCATCTTGTTGCCGGAAGCTCCGGCACATTCCTCAATCGCGGACAGCAGAACCCCTTTTCCATGCTCCGCATATAAAGCCACGGCATCATCCATTACCTTCTGGTTTAACGTGAATCCGCAATACCTCATCTTGTCGAAAATCTCATTGTGATCATTGGCAAGCTTTTCGGCTTCGTCATCAGGAATGAATGATGTTGTCGATGGCGGTGATGAATCCTCGCGCGCGCGCGCGTTCTCCTTCATCGTACTCTTATTCTTACTCTTATTCTTATTCGGGAGCATTTGTCCGTCATCTGTCGGACAAATGTCGGACGCTGGTATGTCATCAGTCCGAACTATTCCGCAATCCGCACCTTCGGCTTCATCGATTCCTGGAAATTTGCTTGTCGCAGCACGAGTCCTCTGATGCTTTGACCACGTCGTGATTTGAAGATACCGTTCGTCGGAAACCCAGTAGCACTTGATCAGCGAAACACGTTCAAGAGTTTCAAACGCGTCGTCGATAGACTTGGCTGTCAGATTCCCCTTTCTCGGAAACAGCTCATTTTTCAAAATCACCGGATCGCGATAAAACCGCCCAAAGTCATCAGCAGTCACAAGCAAACGATAGAAGCAAACTTCCTCGAACCAGTTCAGGCCATCAATCGTCTTGCTGTACTTGATAGAGTCCTTAATCGTCCTCCACGGCATTACCCCTTCACCGCCCTTTGATTCCAGCAGTTTATTGACCGCTCAGCCGCCGGATTATTCCACTCGTCTTCACGGTCTCTGACCAAAATCGCCTCGCCCCTCGTTCTCGCGCCACACATGTCACAAGATACGTAGTAATAGAACTTGTCATATCGGCTTGAGTTATAATTCAGGGAAACGCTTTCACTGCCGCAAAAAGGACACTCTTTGATTTTTCTTTCCATTTTCTTCTCTCTCTTTCTCCGGTCTTACAGCCAGCTCTTCTTGAAAACCCGCATGAAGGTTTTATGATCATACTTGGCTTCAAAAGCTCGCTGACAATCCTGTTTCAACCGCAAATCAATGCTTTTATCGCGATCATGAAGATCCATATGAATGCTGTGTTTCAGCCATACCCAGCAGCCCCATTCATCGGACAACTTCCGATTCGCTACACCCCCATACACATGGTGGATATCAAGTTGACTCTGGCAGCCGGTCAGATAACATTCCGCCGGACCGTCACCCTGCAGCAGACTTGGTGCTCTCATACCTTTTCCCCCACATCTCAACGATCTTTTGCTCTTCCTGCGGCGTAATGGTCGGAATCCCGAGCGCTTCAGCATCCTGAATCAAGCTGTTGATGAACCGCGCCATCTGCTCAGAATTAAAATCGCTGCTGCCGTAGTAAATCTTGACATTTGACCATCCGGGCTTATCGCTGGCCTGATCTCCGTCCAGGACAACAACCTGCCGGCCAACGTGCCCACGCTCCCACTGGCGCTTGAAATACTCCACCGCAACAGTCTTCATGCCCAGGAATTCACTGACCCCTCCAATGTCCCGTATCGCGTTCCGGTAAACCATCGTCGGCGTCCACTTGACCCATGGTTCCTTCTGCTGCATCTTGGCCGTGATCTGGTCTATGAGCTCCCACGCGTACCGATTGGCGCGAAGGCTCCGCGGGCTGCTGAATTTCCTGATTGTCACATCCAGAAAAAACTCTTTCAGCTCATCCAGCAGCTCCCGCGGATCTTCGGTCAGGGCCAGCGAGAGAATCCACTTTCCGTCCATGCTCTTCGTGAGATCATGAAACTTCGCTCTCATCCTCTTGCCCTCCCCTGTCACGGTGCTTATGCATGTAAATCAGCTCACTCGTGGGACCAAGATTCCGGTAAAAGAAGTCGTCACACTTCTGCTTGCTCAAATGAGTACCTAAAACCCGGTATTCGTAGGCGTATTGACCATTTGCACGCTTATCCGCGATCCGCTGCTGAATCTCTTGATCCTCATAATTCGATTCCACCATGTAGAGATCGTAGTTCGGCGCAGAGATCCCATTCAGATTATTGGTGTCTGTCGCGTAAAGCATCTTTCCACCCGGAAGATGAAGCTTGTATCCGCAATTTGGCACATCGTGCACGAGCGGTACCGGAACAACCTTGGCAATCCCGTAGTCATAGAGGCTTCCAACCTTCAGAAGGTCAATCTGCCTTGTCCTGACCCCTGCATCCACCAGAGGAGCCATGAGCCACTCACAGGCCGCAAACCGCACCAGCGGCCGCTCGAAAGCAAGCCTGCGAATCGTAGAAGCCTTGAAATGGTCTCCGTGAATGTGCGTCAGAAGAACCAACCTCAGCTCTTTAATAAAGGGCTCCAGGGCCCTGAAGGAAACCCCGCAGTCGATCAATATGGCCCGGTTGATCAAAACCGCATTTCCTTCAGAGCCCGTGGAGATAACCTGATACTCAATCACAGGTCAGCCAGATTCACCTGCTGCCCTGCCGGAGCTTCAGGTGGGACGGATTCGCCCTGCACCACGCTCGCGGTCTGACCGGGCATCTGACCGCCATCATTATTCGGTTCTGGTTCAGAGTTGAAGTTGCCGTTATCAATCCGAATAAAACCATTATCGTTATTGAGTGCACTCTGCATTTGCACGCTTACGGGATTGTCAATGCTCATAATGCCCCACTTTGAAATCAGCTGGCGGAGCATCGTCTTTTTCGCCATGCCGTCGAAATCCTTGTACCAGTATGAGGAATATTTCCACATCTCGTTATCCGGGATTTCGTGGTTCAGGATCCTTCTGTAGGCTTCCGCACTGAAGGCCGCAGAATATTGATCGGCGTGAGCCATCATCTTTTCGCGGCTCCAGTACATCACCTTACGGAAGCCGTTCAGATACTCGAAATAAGCCACATAACCAATCACGGGAAGCTTTTCCCGAGCATCGTCATCCTCAACAAACTGGAATTTCGGCTGACCCGTCTGTGAGTCCTTGCCGAGATACTCACCCTCTCGCAGTTCAAAGGAATCAATGTCACGATACTGACCACTTCTGATCGCGAGCTGCAGGTACCCTTTATAACCAAGCACGAACTGCGCCCGCTTCTCGCAAACTGGAATCCAGCGGCCGTTTTCACCTTTTAGGGGCTTTCCGTCAGGCCCTGTCTGCCAGATGTTTTTGCCATTGGCATCCTTGAGTTGGCAACTGAAAGGCACGAGATAATACTGACCGAGCTGCGGCGAAGGAGAAAGATTCAGGCTTTCTCCCAGGAGCGCGCCAGACAGAATTGTTCCGGGTGTACATTCCTGCAGAGCCGGATTGACCGCCACAGCAGAGGAGATTGCACTGGTGAACCGCTGCACCCGCTGTGGATCCTGAAGAGTGTTATTGATCAACTTGCGATAAACATCCGTTGTAATGGCAACAGAAAACTTCTGCTTCTGCGGAATAACATTAGCACTCATACTTATATCCTCCCTCTACCAGAAATTTCTTCAGAGCCCTGAGCTGGTCCAGAGTCCCAGTCACGGTGAATGTTGTGGTGTAGAACTGCGGGGCTTCCTGAGCCACTTCAGCAGCCGGAGTTTCCACCGGCGCAGCCATTTCCACCGGAGCCGCCAGAGCGCCATTCTGCGCTTCCTGCGGGGCCGTCTCGACCACTACGGAAGCAATCTCAGCTTCCCGAGCCTTCTCAGCCGCCCGCCGGGCTTCAGCCTCTTCCCTCGCCTTTCTTGCGGCCTCAATCTCCGCATGCCGCCGGTTCACAATGTTCATGGCTTCAGCCAAGTTGTAGCTCTTCCGGTACTCCGTCAGAATCTCGTCCTTATCCTCGCTCGCACTGATTGTTTCGAGCTCAGAATGAATCCGGTCAAGGAACTCGGCCGCTTTTTTCTTGAGCCCGGTCAGGCTGTCAGAGAGCCCGACCCTGATTCCCATATTGGAAAGATCCACGAACCCAGGAACAAGCCCAAGGCTGTCCCGATATTCGTTGAAGTAAGTCTGCAGAGCTTCAGCTTTCTTACCCTTCATGCCATCCTCAACCTCTGCAATCTTCTGCTTCAGAGCAGCATCCGCTTTGGTGTACATATCGCCGGCGTATTCCTTGTAAACCCGTTCTAAATGCTCATAAGGAGCCATAATTTCGGATTTGACTTCCTTGCGCCGCCTCTCAAGCTCCTGATATTCCTTATTCAGGTCACTCCTGACCTTTTTGACATCTTTGTAATTCTCTTCGGTGCAAGCAAGAGACATTGCTTCCGATACACGCTTTTCGATGCTCGCTTTCACGGCCTGAAGCTGGTCTTCAATGACCGGAAGCTGTTTTATGACAATCAGTTCCTGTTCCATAATGTTACCTCCGTTTTTGTTTGCATATTCCAGAAGAACATGCTATAATCACCCTGTTGATTGACATCAGCACCTGTTTTGCCTGTGAGCACGCCCATGCTTGCAGGCATCTTTTTTGTCTTCGCCCATCCACCACTGGAGCTGCGGCGCCCGGCTGAAATCGGCCTTATCCTTTTTCTGCTGAATCGGAACATACTTGGGATAATATCCGACCGCATTCACCGCAGGCACAAACTGCGTCTTTTCGTTGATTCCACCCTGGGGAGCCTCCCACCGTCCGAGCCAGTCCCAAATCGCTTTAAGCATCTTTCCTGACCTTCCTTTCCAGCAGTTTTCCTTTTGCTTTCAGATCGCGGTTGAGGTCTTCACTAAGATCCTCATTCCACTCACTTTTTCCGGTCTTTTTGTTCACGCTCAGCAGATATCTCAGAATCTTTCTGTCCGCCCGGCCGTTCTTATCGATCCCGAATTCCACCAGTGAAACGTGAGATCCATTCGGATCAATGAGAATGCCAATTTCCATTGCGTCCGGCACCAAATGCATGATTGATTTCTCAAGCATCTCGACCTGCTGTTCAACCCGCCGAAGCACCATCTCGCTGCACTCCACTTTTCGCACCTCCCTTCTCAGTCATATTGCAGTTCGAACCAGCCGTGCCGGTCGGCATAGTCGAAAGCATCCACACTCTTGAGGCAGCAGTCGCAGGCGAACACTTCGCCGTCCGGTCCTTTGTAGAAGGTATCCGCTGCCTGTCCACAGATGGGGCAATGAACTTCAGGAGCTTCAGGTACCCCGAACATTTCAGCCTCCCGAATCCTCGGGTCATCCATGATCTCAAACAGCGACATCTGCAACCCTCCTCTTCTGTGCTTTTGCTCTGACCTTCAGTCTCGCTTCTCTCGCGGCATCCATCCTCTTCCTGACCACATCCGGCGAATCAACCGTCCGCCTGTTTTCCCACTCTCGCAGATCCTCTTCCCGAACTCTCAGAGGGCTTTCCATATGCCGCATCTTCCGCATGTACCGCCGGGCAGTGCATTCGCTCGTCCCGTACCGCTCAGCGATCTCGGCCGCGCAATATAGCTTCTGCAGCATCCCATTCCCTCCAATCTGCCATTATTAGCCAACTTCTGTTTCCTTCTCCAACTCGGATTCGCTGAACAAATCGTTCACAGAACAGTTGAGTGCTTCTGCGATTTTCAAGGCCGTTCTCAAGCTCGGCTGTTTGCGCCCAGTTTCAATTTCGCAAACAAACGCTTGAGACAAAGAAACTTTCTGAGCGAGCATCGCTTGGCTCATGCCGAGCTTTTCCCTTACTCCCTTTATTCTCACGGGCATCGACCTCCTTTCCGTAGCTAATTATAGCTTTCTGCTATTCTTTTGTCAATAGCTTACTGCTAATTATTTGTCCTTGATTTTATTCGCTAATAGCTATATTTTAAATTCAAGGAGGGCAACTGAATATGAATATCGTAAAGGAGCTTATAGAGCGAAAAGGCATAAATCAAAAAATATTATCCTATGAACTTGGTGTATCCCAACCAACAGTCAGTGATTGGTGTTCTGGCAAAAAAAGGCCAAAGGGCCCGAATGTTGACAAGCTTTCTGAATACTTCGGTGTTTCAAAAGGTGTTATCATGGGGTTTGATAAACTTCCAGAAGACGCTATTCTTGCACTTGACAATTCATTTATAAGTATCAATAGACATTCTGTTCCTATCGTCGGTGAAATCGCCTGCGGAACTCCTATAACAGCAGATGAGAACATAGAGGGTTATGCTGATGTTCCACAGGGTATTCACGCCGATTTCGCGCTTCGGTGTAAAGGCGATAGCATGGCGCCGACCTTTTTGGATGGGGACCTTGTTTTAATCCGAAAGCAGACAGATGTTGATGATGGAAAGATAGCCGCCGTGCTTATCGATGGCGAGGCCACATTAAAACATGTTTATCACCAGCAAAACGGCTTGCTTCTTGTAGCTGACAACGCCGAGTATGCCCCCATTCACCTGCAAGAAACTGAATGTGAATATGTTTCTGTTCAGGGACAGGCCGTAGGCTTTGTTCGCATGTTTTCCAAAGAATAGACAAAGAGGAACATCGTCATGGGATTGCGATATCGAAAGCGAGTCAAAGTCGCCCCTGGAGTCCATCTGAACATCAGCAAATCCGGGATAAGCACTTCTGTCGGAAAGCGAGGATCCACTGTCAATTTTTCCAGCAAGGGCACAAGAGTTACCACGGGCATTCCCGGAACAGGCATCAGCCACTCTCAGATGGTCGGCAAGCGAAAGCGCCGCCCCTCTCAGGCTCAGCTCGAAAAGGCGCAGCGCGAAGTTCAGGAGGGCCTTGGTCTGACTGACAAAGAAATGAAATGGCTGACCAAGCAGATAAACAGACATCCCAGAAGGTTCCGAGGAAAATCAGCGGAAGAGGTTCTTACGATCATCAAAAAGCGCCGCAGGAACTTCAGATTTCTGAAGTACCTTTTATATGCCGTTCTCGCCGGATATGGTGGCTCTATATTCACCCAGAACAATGTTCCGATGATGATTGCCATCGGTGGATGGTTCGCGGTCTACGTTTTCAATATTCTTTTCATAAAGGCCAAGTAGAGAGGTATAGAAATGGGCCGCCAGAAAAAACAGCACCTGAAGCAGCGAAAAGATGGACGTTATGTTGCCGTCTATCACGGGATCCAGTTTATGGGCAATACGGAAGAGGAAGCCCTGGAGGCCAGACAGGCATATAAGGACGCAGAAGCCGAAGAACTGCAAAGCACCATGACCGTGGCTGAATATGCCGAAACATGGCTGCCAATCGCTCATCCGAAATCCACAATCACCCCCGGCACTTACAGAGGGCTTGAAGGACATATCAAAAAGATAAACCGTGTTATCGGGGATGAATTTCTCTGCGACCTGACACCTGTTCACATTAAGAAAATCTATTCAACAGAATATGCCGGTCTATCCGCATCTTATATCAGATCCGGCAAGCAGCTTATCAGCACCATGCTCGACGCCGCCGTATCGGAAGGATATCTCCGCTCGAATCCTGCAAAAGATTCAACCGCCAAACCCCACAAGGGCACATTTCACGGGCATAGATCAATCACACAGCAGGAGCGCACATGGATCGAAACCCTTTGCACCGATCACCGGGCACATGCGGCCGTTATGACCATGCTCTACGCCGGCATCCGGCCACAGGAAATGAAAGCCCTTCAGATTGAACGATCGGTCGATTTTGAGAATGATACGATCACCTTGGTCGATTTCGCTCACATGGATACGCCCCAAACCTACAAAATAACGGACAAAGGGAAAACAGAGCACGCAAAACGGACCATTCCGCTTCTTCCTCCCTTGAAAAAGGCCCTGACCGGAAAGAAAGGTTATTTGATCACTGACGCCAAAGGGAAAAGAGTGAACGTTCAAGCCTGGAAGTGTGTTTGGAAATCCTACGTTTTTCACATGGAAACCGCCATCAACGGCTGCGAGAAAAGATGGTATGGAAAAACCAGAGAACACAAAGCCATTTTGGCTCAAGGCGGCAAGCTCCCGCCCTGGATTGACTTCACGGTTGTCCCATACGACCTCCGGCACTCTTTTTGCACCATGTGCAGAGACAACGGGGTCGAGCTGAACACCTGCGTCCACTGGATGGGACACGCTGACGCCAACATGATCATGAAGATTTACGATGAGTATTCTGCAGACAGAGGCAAGAATGAAGCTCAGAAGCTGATTTCCTTGTTTGCTGATTAAAATTATATTATTTAATACTGGACACCCGAATTTAAATTGATATATAATTATGCCATCAATTAAAGAAGGCGGTTGAAAGGCATGGATAACGTACAGCAAAGGCAAGCCGCAAAGCAGTTCGTTCAAGACTGGACAGGTCACGGAGATGAGAAGCAGGACGCTCAGAATTTCTGGCGCCAGCTTCTGCAGCAGGTTTTTGGAGTATCCGAACCTGAAAAGGCCATATCATTTGAATACAAGGTCAAAAATGATCAAACGAACACCACAATCTTTATTGATGGCTACATCCACGACACGCAGGTTCTGATTGAGCAGAAGAGCGCAGACATCGATCTTTCCAAGGGATACCGGCAAAGTGACGGCAGTATGCTGACCCCTTTTCAGCAGGCCAGAAGATACGCCGGTCTCCTGCCCCATAACATGAACCCACGGTGGATTGTTGTTTCGAACTTTCAGGAATTCCGCATTCACAACATGAACCAGCCAAACAGCGAGCCAGAAATCGTGAAGCTTGCTGATCTGGAAAAAGAATTCCATCGGCTCGGTTTTCTTATCGACACCGGCAATGAGAATCTGAAACGGGAAATGGAATTGTCCCTGAAGGCCGGAGAGCTCGTCGGAAAGATCCACGACCGCTTTCTCGAACAATACAACGACCCCATGGCGAAGCACACTCAGCGGTCGCTGAATATCCTCTGCGTCCGTCTGGTTTTCTGCCTTTACGCTGAAGACGCCGGTCTGTTTGGTGCTTCTGACGCTTTCAGCAGCTATATCGCGCAATATGAACCGAAGGACATTCGCCGGGCACTGATTGACCTTTTTAAGGTTCTGGATACCCCCCTTGATCAACGGGAGGATCTTTATCTCTCAGATGATCTGGCAGCGTTCCCTTATGTGAACGGTGGTCTGTTTAAGGATGAGAATATCGTAATTCCACGAATCACAGACGATATTAAGGAAACCCTGATTCAGTCTTCTGAATTCAATTGGAGCGAAATCAGCCCCACCATTTTCGGCGCGGTTTTCGAATCCACCCTAAACCCGGAAACCCGCCGTGCCGGAGGAATGCATTACACTTCCATAGAGAACATTCACAAAGTTATTGATCCCCTCTTCCTGGACGATCTGAAGCAGGAGTTTGCTGAGCTGAAAAAGAACGTTTCAAAAATCCAGACAGAACGGGAACGGAAGAAGCACCTGGATCCATTCCACGACAAGCTCGCTTCTCTCGTTTTTCTCGACCCGGCTGCCGGCTCAGGGAATTTCCTGACAGAAACCTACCTCTGCCTGCGCCGCCTGGAAAACGAACTGATTGCACTTCAGACCGGTGGACAGATTTCCTTCGGCGAAGCCCTCAACCCCATAAAGGTATCCATCTCGCAGTTTTACGGCATCGAAATCAATGACTTTGCCGTGACAGTTGCCAAAACCGCCCTCTGGATCGCAGAAAGCCAGATGCTCAAGGAAACAGAGGATATCGTTCACATGGCTCTGAACTTCCTTCCGCTGAAGACAAATGCAACTATTATTGAAGGAAACGCCTTACAGATTGATTGGAACAAAGTAGTTCCGAAATCCGAACTATCCTACATTATGGGCAATCCGCCATTTGTGGGCTATGACTTTATGCAGCCATCACAAAAAGAAGATATGCAATCATTTTTTGGCCCTAAAACAGGCAGGTTGGACTATGTAACAGCTTGGTACATAAAGGCAGGTGCGTACATACAAGGAACTTCCGTTCATTGTGCGTTCGTATCAACTAATTCAGTAACGCAAGGGGTACAGGTTCCTGATTTATGGATACCGATGACAAAGAAATACAATATCACGATAGATTTCGCATATAGAACTTTTATATGGGACAGCGAAGCGTCATTAAAGGCCCATGTTCACTGCGTCATAATAGGATTCAGTGCAGTAAGAAGTAATATTCATGTCCTGTATAACGAAGCCGGACAAGCATATCATGTTTCAAATATAAGTCCATACTTAATAGAATCTGAAAATATAATTGTTGAAAAGAGAAGCAATGCAATATGCGATGTGCCGAACCTGATATTGGGCAACATGCCCAAAGACGGTGGTGGATTCATTTTGACGCCAGAGGAAAAAGAACGATTTATAAGTCAAAATCCTCTGTCGGAACAATGGATAAAATTGTACATTGGAGCAGATGAATTCATAAACAACAAAAAGCGTTATTGCCTATGGCTCGTGAATGCTGCACCGTCAGATTTGAGAAAATGCCCTTTGGTTATGGAGCGTGTGCAAAAAGTACAGGAATTCAGATTCGCGAGCAAGGCAGAATCGACTCGCAAGTTCGGGCAAACGCCTACTCTCTTCTGCCAAATCGCACAACCAGATTCTGATTTTATCATTGTGCCAAAAACAACTTCGGGACGTCGCCGCTATGTTCCGCTGGGATTTGCATCAAGAGATACTATTGTGAGCGACCTTGTTTTTATTGTGCCTAATGCTGATTTGTTTGAATTTGGCGTATTGTCTTCTAATGTTCACAATGCATGGTTGCGCATAATTGGAGGCAGATTGAAAAGCGATTATCGATATTCGCGAGACATTGTTTATAATACTTTTCCGTGGCCAATACCCAATGACACGCAAAAGCAGAAGATCCAACAAACGGCACGGGCCATCCTGGACGCCCGCGCACTCTATCCTGACTGCAGCCTTGCAGACCTCTACGATGAGCGAACAATGCCGCCAGAACTCCGTACAGCCCATCAGAAGAACGACAAAGCCGTCATGGAAGCATATGGCTTCTGGGGAAGGCTGAACTCGGAACCGGAATGCGTAGCAGAGCTGATGAAGATGTACCAAGCGCTGACCGAAAAAGAAAAGGGGCAAGCCTGAACGGCCTGCCCCTTTTCCCTACTCTTCCTGCATATCATTTTGCATATTTAGAATGATTTTTTCGCACTTTTTTGAGCCTTTTTTACCCTGAATTCCAGCCTGTTTTCGGCAAAAGAAAATCCCGGAAGCCTTTATCTCAAGGCCTCCGGGAAAGTGGCTCAGATAGGACTTGAACCTATGACACTCCGGGTATGAACCGCCTTGCCCGAAGCCTCTAACTCCTTGGCTTGCAATGGTTTCAGGCGGCAACCACGAAAGCTGCATATCGTTTTGCACATTTTCGACCGTTTTTTCGGCTTTTGTGCCCCCTTCAACGGGGCAATTATAACATCTTATCCGATTTCTTGCAACGAACCTTCTGAGCACCTGCCCTCTTCTTACTCTTCATCGGCTACCCACCATCTTCTTATATCTCTTAATTTTTGCATCCTGATACAAAAGCATGCGCGCTGCATCATACAAGAGTAAATTTGAAACACACCAATTTCCGTATTGCGGATCATTGTTGTTGTAAGGGCAAGTAGTTTTCTGACATCTTTCTGCAGAATCTGGAAACTTCATTCTGTAGCACTCAAGACATTCGGCAATCTTTTTAGGGCTTCTGACCTTCTTCATATTCATTCACACCAATCAGTCCTTGCTTTGTGAACACAATCCATCAGATCATAATCAGCAATATTAAGCATGATCCATCATCTCCTGCTTACCATCACTGTCAATATCAAGCAGCATGTCCTGCATAATGGCCATGATGCAGGGAACGATCTTTCTTACATCCATTCCGTAATCAGCAAGAATACGGGCAAGACGCTCCATTCTGCCGGACTGGTCTGCTTTACACAACATTATCAACGTCATCTCACGTGACCATTCCGGCGTTTCTTTCACTGTTTGCATTGACTGATAAGCCATCGTCTTTTCCAGTTCAGTCATAATTTTATCTCCTTATACAGCAATTTTATATCTGGATTTCATTAAGAATTTCAGGTGTGCTTTTGTCTATCAGGATACTGAGTATTCGCAGATATTCTCCTGCGTCGGCCATCTTAATTCTGTCTTCTTCTGGTAAGGTTTCAGCATATTCATTAACCCAATTTGACAATTCAGTAATGTCTCCCGTTAATTCTTTTAATCTCATCTTATCTCCTTTCGGCTCTTCGCAATACAGCAATTTATTCTATAACTTCTGTTTCGATGCTGATTACCTCATACCAATTAGACGCACAGCTAATCTCCTGTTCTAAATCGTGTTTGATAAACTTATCGTCCATGTTAAATTCGTCGTCCGACTCAACGTCAAGAACAACTGTTACTCGCTTTTTCATTTTTCACTCCTCCTCGATTCGCAAAACAGCAAATTTAACGCATATCCACATGTACTTTGTCACCTTCGTGAACCATATCCGGTATCGGCGTACCAAACAGGAAATATTCCATATACGCACAGAACAATTCAGCCTTTTCAAAACTGCCGAAGCTCGCCATCTTGAACGCTTCATTCCCTTTGTGAACCCACAACCCCGGATTCTTGCCGAACTCTTTTATATGCTCCACGGAAATCTTGTAATCACCCTTGCCGTATGTCATACTGCATACCTCACTGTTATGAAGTGACCTTTGTCAAGGGGGCCTGAGAAATTTTCTCAGAAACTTGACGGGCCAAGCAATTTCAATCCCGACAGCACTTGGAAAGAGCTCTGATTTAACAGTCTCCGGCATTGGCCACTCTGTTATTCGTGGGTTGGTTACCAACAGGCTAATGGTCCGCCGAGAGCCCTGCGATCTAATCGCGTGGATCATGGTTGCCCATGCCAACATAGTGAGAACGCAGTTGGCTCGAACCTTACAGTGATCACAGCTCCTTCCAGATGCTGTCTGGAATGAATTCGGTAATAAGTAAGTGACTGGCTGGGGACACAACTCCAATCCTGTTCGTCCCGGAGCCGTAAAACGTTGGATTGCGCTCAAGCCTGCCGTTCGGACAAGGGGTGGAGATTTTTTCCGCTATACGGATGCGGGAAAAATACTACCGCTTGTCCGATTGCCTGGACGGGTTATGTTCGGCCGGCTACAATCAATCAGGCGATGGGCGGGGAAGTTGTCTTCTTCTCCTCCAATCCCATCCCGCCCGTCGCCGTGGCTGCGGACTTGCTGGCCGAACATGTTCTGTCCAGGTCGGCAGGGTCGAAGGACTCAAGCTGCATGACCGTGGATATCATCTACCATCATCCCCCATACAAAGCAGGCGAGCTCTCTGGCAACTGCAGCTACAGCTACATTTCGCTTTTTACCACGGTGAATCAGCTTATAGTATTTTCTGCGAAGCCGAACATTTGCCTTGTCGGCATAGGCTATGACTTCAGCAGTGTTTCCTGACTGTCGAGCCTTCAGTGCTTTCGATTTCTGTCCGATCACCCCTTTGCAGATACCGCCGCTGGCTTCGATCAGCAACCGTCTCAGATGAGAGTTTCCTGCCTTGGTGATTCCCAGCCTGTTGGTATCATCACTGCTGGAATGTTCTCCAGGAGCCAGACCAAGATAAGCCGCGTAAACATTTCCTTTACTGAACCGCGCAAAGTCTCCGGTTTCCACGATCAACGAAAGTGCCGTATGTGTCTTGATCCCGAGTAAGCATTCCAGCTTCTTCACCTTTTCCTGATACTGAGTCTGATCAGCAAGTTCCTGAATCCGCTTGTCGAACCTCTCAATCTTAGCTGTCAGCTCATCGTAGGTCGCCAGGTATTCATTCAGGGTTTCCCGGACCAATTCCGGGAGTTCCAGCTTGCGCATCCACTTCAGATGGGCCTGCGTCCAGTTGTTTCCTTCATAGATGCATCCGTGGCGGATACACAGCGCATTCATCTGCTGCTTCTTCTGCTTCAGCGTAATCTTGTGATCATCACGCATCCGAATGTATTCCTTTACCGCATTGTCATCCGCTGTTGGAACATGCACGGCATGATATCCGCCATAACACAGGCATTTTGCGATCAAGTGCGCGTCACGCTTGTCTGTTTTGATCCGCTTTCCTTTTTCGGATATTATGGTTGTCGGAGCCAGGATGACGCATTTGATTCCGGCATCCGTCAGCTGATGATACAGGCTGTATCCGAGACATCCTGCTTCGTAGCCGCAGAGGATATCACAGTCTTTATCGGAAACTCCCAACCTCTCTTTTAGGCGTTTGATGAACTGAATGACCAACCTGTAGTCCGGTTCAATTTGAATCTGGGCTAGAACATTCTCTTCTGCCCCGAGAATCGGTTCGACTGCACACAAAGTGTAATTTGTGGTATGGACATCCATCCCGATTTTGAGTATCCTATACATGAAGTGACCTCCTTTGCATGCGGTAAGCCCCGCAACTGGCGTGATTTTGCATCTGACAGTATACGGGTAAATCCACGTTGCTGCAAATGCTGGGGTCACTTCATATTATCTAAAATGTTGCCTTTAAGTTATTACCGTTCCCATCCGTTGCGGATAATCGCAACAGGCACTTCTGCCAAATAGTCCGCAAAATCAGACGGACTTTCTCCCCGTTTTTCTTCTGTCCTGCCGTCATCATAAACAACAATCCATTTATAAACCGTTGCACTCATTCCAACTTCACCTTCTTTTACTGTTATTGTGTTAATGTCACTCCTGCCGCTCCTCCCATTTTCGCCACGGGAACATCAGCCAGAACCCCTTCCTGACCAGTTCCCATCCGATCCATTGCCGAAGCCAGCGAATCCGTACACTGACCTTGCTTTCAGCCTTTTCATCTGCCGTAATTTCCAATGTCCCAAGCTCAACGGTCTTCCCGTTGCTCCACTTCAGGATTACCTTGGCATTGTTGATTCGCATTCCATTTCACCGCCTGTCCGCATCGTCTGCAAAACCTGTCTCCATAGTCTATCGGCATTTTGCATTTGCCACACTGATACCACCAACTACCATGTCCGTCATGCTCTTCTATGCCACTAACAGTCGGCTCAACCGCTTCCTGCTCTTTCAGCAAGGCAAGGACGGCTTTTGCCGTCTCTTGTACCTCGCTGTCGCTGTACCACTGCTGCCAGTCATCCTGCGTCAGCCCTTCCAAGCAGCCCATTACTGTCAATCTATCCATCATTCCCACTTCACCTCATGACCGCAATAACCGCAGTAATTGATTTCCTTGTCTGCCCTCTTTCTCGGCAATCTTTGACCACATTTTCCGCAATACACTTTTCCTTGGCTCCATGTTGGCTTCACGGGTTCCTGCTCTTTCAGCAGTATTTCTACTTCTGTCTTTATCTGGTCTATGTAATCGCATAAACTGGAATACACATCCCAGTTGCCTGGGCTAACTACAGGATGAACGGTCACATCTGCGAACAAGCGCAAATCATCCAGATGAGTTATAACCACTTCTCTATCAGTCATCCCACTTTACCGCCTTCCCACAATATGGGCAGAACCGTGTGCCAAGGTGCAATCTCTGCGCTCCCATTTCGATGCTTCTGTCCGTAGAGCACCACGGACAATAAGCATTTCCATACATGTCCGTTTTAACTTGCATCGGTTTCTGCTCTTTCAGCATGGAAAGCACATACTCTGCGTCTTCCTTTGAAAGACGAACATCCTTAAATTCTCCAGCCTCGTTTATGGCTGTTTCCAAAGTTAATTCTAAAAGAGTCACCCTACTTCACCGCCTGTCCAGCTTCGGCAATTCTGGCCTATACATCCATGCCGTTATTTCTCTTATGTCTCGTCCGCTGTCGAGCATGATTCCATCGTCAACACCGTCCACATAATCGTCAATCCAGATATCTTTCCCGTCTGTCATGAGATACTGCCCATCATCTCCCGGTAAGCCGTGAATAATACCGTCATCGTCCTCTGTGAGCAGATTCCACTCCTGCTCTTTCAGCAGTTCCAGCGCATCATCTATATATTTTATGCCGCTCTTACATCCAAGATTCCCGACAACGCCATCAGCTCGATTGCTTCCCATCTCAAAAAACAACCTTGCGGCTTTCAGTTCCATGATAACCTTCTCTCTGTCCATTCACTTCATCGACCTTCCGTTATATCTTTTGATACACATTCCCATCCAATGAGTTCTACCTCGCTAATCGGTTCAAAATCGAATAATTCTTCCATTCTTTTTTCTGCTTCTTCTTCTGTTTCGCCCTCAACCCATAAATCAATATTGAATTTGAAATGTGCCATTCACTTCACCGACCTTCCTTCATTCTTTGTCCACAAGAACACAAAGAAATTCTTTTGTGTTATCAAAGCCTACCGCTATATAACCAGTTCCTTCCAACGCATCGTTGATCTTGTTGAGGATTTCAGCTATGTCTTCTTGCCTTATGTCACTCATTGCTCTCACCGACCTTCCGACATATCTGCGCCACAGTTTGGACAGAACGAATAGCAAGCTGTTTGTCCATCCTGTGAAACACCGCATTGGCTGCATTTCATCCAACTGTGTCCATTTGTGTTTCCGAAAATCCAATGCCCTTTTTCGCGCTGATGTTCAAGAAAACGAATTTGTGCTTCATGCTCTTTCATCGTTCTCACTGCGTTGTAAAACCCGCGATCATAAGCGTTATGTACAGCCTCACAGATTTCATCACTTACAGCATCCATGCAGAAACCGCCGACCGGAGAGCAGTTCCCAAGATTCCCACGCATTGGGCAATCTTTTCTCATATCTGGATCATACATCCCATTTCACCGTCTTTTACCAACATTTACAGAAACTGCAGACATCTGACATGTTCTCTGTCTTTCGCCCATTAATCGCTTTTTTGACGTTTTATCCTCTGATTTTGCATTTTTTCTGCAAAAAGCGGGGTTAAACCGTGTTCTAAACAGCCTTTTCTGTTTTGCTGGCCTGATTTGTCATTCCCGGACCTTCCTTTTCCACGATCGCGGTTGCATACTCGTCATTCACGAGCTTCTCCAACGTGTACAGAGCTTTCATATCCTGATACATCATGTTCCATGTGTCATGCACCTGACCAAGCCCAACCATTTCAGGGTATTTTTCCGCGCTGAATGCCTTTTCCCATTTTGACCAAACCGCACCAGCTAAATGCTGAAGCGCAATTCCGCATTCCATTTCCTGTTCCTGACTCCACGCCATGCCCCAATTTTCATCAGCCTTTTTGCTCATCCGTCAATCCTCCTCTGGATAGATCGTTATATCCAAATGTCTGCCAAGAAAACGGAGCCCATAATCCGTCAAGCTATACCACGCTTGCTTTCCTTCCTCTTCCGGCTCGTGTTTCCTGATGATTCCGAGTGCCCCGCTGAAGTAGTCCAGATATTTGTTGTTTCCTGCCCAATAGTTCCGATACGGCTTATAAAAAATCTTTCCGTGCCGCTTATAGGCATGGCGCACGCCTTCCGGCCACATTCCGATCATGTGCATCA
>Ga0326511_10000032_pt1 | contig 105190 bp, 83 predicted proteins | sample 0_2496_0518_D_FD_203701 | JGI IMG/M metagenome (GOLD analysis project Ga0326511, IMG submission 203701) | Bovine rumen microbial communities from UC Davis, California, United States - 0_2496_0518 | ecosystem: Host-associated > Mammals > Digestive system > Stomach > Rumen | place: USA...
GCTTGAAGTATCTGACAATCTTAAATATCCGTAATATTTTAAGTAACCGGGAGACTCGTACAACTTTGAAGGTAGGATTTAGTAAATTGAAGACAGGAAGAATAGAGAGCAAGTCAATAATTGCCATTGGGGTAAACGGATAGACGACAAAGGCTACCCATTTCTTGTGCTTGGAATCGAAATCTGCCGTTACCCACCTAAGGATATAATCCACGATAAAGCAAAATGAGGAAAACAGGTCAAAGTACCAAAACAGCTTTATATGTGTTCTGAACATCAGTGGAAAGATTCCTACTACTATGGCTATCAGCATCAGGAGGTCATACAGCTTGTAACACTTCTTTTTGCTGTTGGGCATAATTATTTTGTGAATAATCTGGCGTAGTTCCATATTTTTAGTTGTTTGGCGCAAAGATAATCAAAAAAGTCATATTATCTTTCATTTCATGAAGAAAATCTGAATTACTCGATACCTTTTCTACATTTTGGAAGAAAATAACAACTAATTGGAAGATTTAAACAACCGACTTTGTGTTGTTTTGTTGTACTTTTGCAACCAGAAACTATAAACTGATTGCAATGGGCACAACGGACCGTAACCATGAGGCGAAGCAATTTTCCCTCGACTACCTTGACTACCTGATGGAACAGGAAGGCGTGGTGGAACGGATGGTGGACAGGAAGCTGAAGCAGATGGAACCGGAAATCGAGAAGCTCATCGAACAGAAGATACAAAAACTGATCAATAATAAATAAAGTGTTTAACCATTTAAAACAACAAAAGTGTTATGAAATCTGTAATAACAACCCTATTGCTGTGTCTGTGCGCTGTGCTTGGCGCACAGGCACAGATCAACGGAGGCAACTGGTATAATGGTTGGCTCGTGTATTCCGCTGACCAGCAGGCTGATGGGAAAATTGTGATGAATGCTATGGCGGAGGGTGAGGAGCATGAGTTCGTACTTGTCCCTGTGGCAGATAAGAAGGATACCTATCGGGTTGCGGATAGTCCCAACCATTACGTCAACGAGTATAGTAACATTGCCACTGTGCGCCATCTGAGACAAAGAAGGCTGGACGTGCTCTGCTTCTACAACGAGAAGAACCAGTTGCAGGCTGTGATGTCGAAAGAGTCGGAGTGGGATGCTGAGAAACTCGGCAAGAAGCGTTGGCTTGGACATTTCTATGGCAATTACACCTCTGCGAAAGACGACTTGAGGTTGTCGTGGGGAGCTTATGATATAACTGCTGACGATGTGGCATCAGGTTATGAGGTAGTGACCTTTAATGGAATAGTGACAGGTCATGTGACCGTCGCCCAAGCCAAGGAGGGTACCAACAGACTGGAGGGAACCTGGGAGGTAGAGCCCACCTTGGAGGGTATCATCCTCCATAGTGTCACATTTGACCCAGAAGCGTATGTGTGGGTGCGTGACGGTATTGATATGTCGCTCAAGAGAACCCTATATGATGACGGACGCTTTCCCTTTACCAGTCAGATCCTGCTGAACTCCCAGCCCCTTGCCAAGTACGATAAGAAGTCGCTCCGCATCATGCGTAACGAGATACTGGCACGTCACGGCTATCGCTTTGAGTCGAAAGACCTGCAGGACTACTTCGGTAAGCAGTCATGGTATCAACCAGCAGCATCCAACGACCAGATAAAACTGTCGTTATTGGAGCAACTGAACATCGATTTGATTAAATTTGCGGAAAATTCGAAATAAAATTTGGAACTTTGAGACAATTATTGTATCTTTGCCCACAAACCAAAACCGAACAAGATATGAAGAGAACCTATTTATTCTTAACCATTTCATTGATAGTTGTTGCATGCGGCAACAAGAACACGCAGGCAGAGGGCAGCACAGCGGGTGCTGACTCTGCCCTTGCAAGCCAGGACAGCATTACTGTGGTGGAAGCACCTAATGAGGACGACCAAGCCTTTAACCAGTTCTTTGACCAACTGAACTTCGGGGATTTCGTGGAACTGCTGAAGAGTTCTGGTAAGGAAACTGCAAAGAAATGCGGACTGTCCTTTGTCTACCATGCTTACGACCCTGGTGATGGTGATGCCGACATGTCTGCAGATGTCTTTGGCTGGGGCATCGAAAAGGGAGAGAAATTGGATTTCGGTTACGAACTGAAAACAACCTCACCGCACGCCTGCTATTTCTACTATCAGGCAGACACCTCCCAACAGGCTGCCATGTGTTTCAAGAACAAAGCCGATGCCGACCGCTTTATGGAGAAAGCACTGGCGTATGGTATCGTCGATATCAACGGTGACTATCATATCGCTGACCAGAAACTGCCGAACGGAACAGTCAAAGCAGAATCGACCAGTGACTACAATATCCTGACGTCCATGGAGAAACCTGTCCTCGACGAGGAATACCACAAGGGATTCTATGTCATCCGTTTCTACTATTTTGCCTAAACTTTAAAAAACGATACAATATATGAAGAAAGTACTACTCTTATTGACAGTCCTGCTAACCACACTGGGTGTGCAGGGACAGACGATTAAGAAAGGAGACAAGTTCTGGGACGGACAAAAACTGTATACCGTCCAGGAGGTGAGGATGGGGACCTATGCCTATATGACGACCTCACAATATGAAGAGTTGACCCTTGAGAAAATAGCGGGGAAGGCTGGTGAGTATAAGATTATTCCCAGTCGGCAGGCAGAGGAATGTCCTATCCGTGACGCAGAATGGAACAGTCGTGTGCAGTATGTCCGCAAGGACGGTATGTATTTCCTTGCCGTTCGCAAGCCTAATGGTGATGCGATGTGGACGATGGTGCTGACACCCGACAATGAGAAGAACTGCGACGCGCAGCAGGCAGACCTGATCAATGCCAATTGGGAGAATGTCATCAATAACACGTTGTTGAACACCCCTTACCTGATGAATATCCCAAGGAAACAGCTTCGCCTGATGCGTAATGCCATCCTTGCCCGTCATGGATATACTTTCAAGTCGAAGGACTTGAGAGACTATTTCAGCAAGAAACCATGGTACAAACCTGGTACGGATAATGCTGCCATCAAACTTAACATCATTGAGCAGACGAACTTGGAGCTGATCAAGAGTGAGGAGACAATAGAGGCAGGACTTCATCCTGGCGACCTCATGGGTGACGACGGTGAATTAGTAGAAGAATGACCATATAGGAACAGATGCCTATGAGAAAATTATTTATTTTAACCATCTTGCTGGGGCTATGTGCTTATAATAAGGTGACCGTAGTGGAACAGCATGCAGAACCCCTCTTTACCCTCAACGACATCACCTATGCCCGTATTCATGTCATCAGCTCAGGTGCAGACAGCCCACAGGGGTATCTGACACTTCGCAAGACGAACAACCACGGATGGTTGATTACCGATGGCGAGAGATTCTTTACTGCTAAGAAGAAAGACCAGAAAGAAGAACTTTAAACAACGGATATGATGAGAAATTTGATAGGACTATTTGTCGTGTTGCTGACAGTCTGTGCTTGTGGTAATAAGCAAGCACAGACAAACATAGCAGAAGACTCTACCCCATGGTATGAGAATGACTCGCTGCTCTTGGCACAACTGGATGCTGCCATAAAGGATGCGAAACAGTTGGATGCCTCGAAGATTTCCAAGAACCTGATGCCTGTGAAGAAAGGGACTCCGGGAGAGGAATGGGCAACCATTGACGGAAAAGACATGGTGCTGCTGGTGACACTGGTAGACTCCAGCCGTCTGCAGCGCTTCTTTGGACAAGAGGGTGTCTATCGTATCGACCGGGAACTGGGTACCTGGGCTACACTGCCTGTTGACTGGCTACGCAAGAAGGCTGCCTACGAGGGACTTGACAGTGTGGCTGCCCACATGCGAATGATACAGATGTATGGACTGAGTCCGGACTGTGACTATAACATCATGGTGCAGTTCTATGCCGACCCCAGCTATATGTTCCGTCCAGCCCACGACCCCGATATCACCACCACATCAGCAGGACTCGAGTTTCCTGCCTATGCGGATACCACCTACACGGTGGGTGAGACCAACTTCCGAGAGTGGTACCGCTATAGCTTTGCCTCTGCCTATGAGGATGACAGTCCCCTGCCCTGGACCCAGTTAGGCTATACCTACGACTGGCATGAGGGAGCCAGCCATGAGGGACTCTCCGAGTATATCGTCACACACCAGGCTCTCATCAAAGTGAAATCGTATGAGAGTGAATGGTCATTCATACAAGGTCTGTTGAAATAAGATTTTTTGTATAATCATGCAGTTCCTTCCTTAAAAAATAGGTGGGAAGTGCATTTTTATTGCAAAATGTTTGGCTATTCAATGAATATTTGCGAACTTTGCAACCGTTTTTTAAATAAGGAAAAGAATTCATTAGATATCTATTATGGCTGAATTAGAAGTAAAAGAGCTCGACCAAGTGGTTGTACGCTTCTCAGGTGACTCCGGTGACGGTATGCAGCTCGCCGGTAACATCTTCTCTACGGTGAGTGCCACCGTAGGTAATGGTATTTCTACGTTTCCCGACTATCCTGCCGACATCCGTGCCCCGCAAGGGTCACTGACTGGTGTGAGTGGCTTCCAGGTACATATCGGTGCCGGTAAGGTGTATACGCCAGGTGACAAGTGTGATGTGCTGGTAGCGATGAACGCTGCTGCCCTGAAGACACAATTGAAGTATTCTAAGCCACAGGCTACCATCATCATCGACACCGACTCCTTCGGTCCTAATGACTTGAAGAAAGCTGAGTTCAAAAGTGAGGACTACCTGGGTGAGTTGGGCATCGACCCCGACCGTGTCATCCAGTGCCCCTTGACCACAATGGTGAAGGACTGTCTCGCTGATACGGGAATGGACAACAAAGCCATTTTGAAGTGCCGTAATATGTTTGCCCTCGGACTGGTCTGCTGGCTCTTTGACCGCGACCTCTCACTGGTCAACAACTTCCTGAAAGACAAATTCGCCAAGAAACCGGCTATTGCAGAGAATAACATCAAGGTCGTACAGGCTGGTTATGACTATGGACATAACACCCACTCCTCTGCCATCAATGTCTATCGTATTGAGACAAAAGAGAAGGAGCCCGGACGCTATATGGATATCACCGGTAACAAAGCGACGGCTTACGGTTTTATCGCTGCTGCAGAGAAGGCAGGACTGAAACTCTATCTGGGTTCTTACCCTATCACTCCTGCCACAGACGTGCTGCATGAGTTGTCCAAGCACAAGTCATTGGGCGTGACCACCGTACAGTGTGAGGATGAGATCAGTGGCTGCGCCTCTGCCTTAGGAGCCTCCTTCGCTGGTGCACTGGGTGTCACCTCTACCTCCGGTCCTGGTATCTGCCTGAAGTCTGAGGCGATGAACCTTGCTGTCATCATGGAGCTACCACTCGTCGTACTCGACGTACAGCGTGGCGGTCCTGCAACAGGACTCCCCACCAAGTCGGAACAGACCGACCTCCTGCAGGTGCTTTTCGGACGTAATGGTGAGAGCCCGATGCCCGTACTGGCAGCTACCAGTCCTGCCGACTGCTTCGACGCTGCTTATCAGGCTTGTAAGATCGCTTTGGAGCACATGACACCTGTCGTACTCTTGACCGATGCTTACATCGCCAACGGTTCCGGTGCTTTCAAACTACCGGAGATGGCGAAACTTGATGCTATCAATCCTCCTTATGTCCCTGAAGAACTGAAAGGAAAGTGGACACCCTATATGCGTGCAGAGAACGGAACCCGCTACTGGGCTGTACCTGGTCGTGAGGGCTTCACCCATATCCTCGGAGGACTGGAGAAAGACTCGGATACGGGTGCTATCTCTACCAACCCAGAGAATCACGACCTGATGACTCGTCTGCGTCAGCAGAAGATTGCCAACATACAGGTACCAGACTTGGAGGTAGAGGGTGACGTGAATGATGCCGATTTGCTTGTAGTAGGCTTCGGTTCCACCTATGGACACCTGCACTCTGCCATGGATGAGCTTCGTGCGAAAGGCTATAAAGTGGCACAGACCCACTTTAAGTACTTGAACCCATTACCCCAGAACACTGCTGAGATTCTCTCGAAATACAAGAAGGTGGTAGTGGCTGAGCAGAATATGGGACAGCTTGCCGCCTATCTGCGTATGAAGGTCGACAACTTTACTCCGGAACAGTTCAACCAGGTTAAGGGTCAGCCTTTCGTAGTGGAAGAGTTAGTCAACGCATTTGAGGATATTTTAAAGAAGTAAAGCTATGAGTACATATACAGCACAAGATTTCAAGAAAGGACAACCCCGTTGGTGTCCTGGATGTGGTGACCACTTCTTCCTGGCATCACTGCATAAAGCATTGGCAGAGATTGGCGTGGCTCCTTATGACACAGCCGTTATCTCTGGTATCGGATGCTCCAGCCGTCTGCCACACTATATGGCAACGTATGGTATGAACACGATTCATGGTCGTGCGGCAGCTATTGCCACAGGTGCCAAGGTGGCTAATCCCAACCTGACCGTCTGGCAGGTATCGGGTGACGGTGACGGACTTGCCATCGGCGGTAACCACTTCATCCATGCCAATCGTCGTAACATCAACCTGAACATGATCCTGCTCAATAACCGTATATATGGTCTGACGAAAGGTCAGTATTCTCCTACATCACCCCGTGGTTTCGTCTCTAAGTCGAGCCCTTATGGTACTGTAGAGGATCCTTTCCGTCCCGCAGAGCTATGTTTTGGTGCCCGTGGACATTTCTTCGCCCGTGCCGTCGCTACTGATTCTCCTGGAACCATCGAGATCCTGAAGGCTGCCTACGAGCATAAGGGTGCTGCCGTCTGTGAGATTCTGCAGAACTGTGTTATCTTCAATGACGGAGCTCATGAGAGTGTATATAACAAGGAAGGACGCAAGAAGAACGCCATCTATGTGAAACATGGAGAGAAACTCGTCTTTGGAGAGAATAATGAGTTCGGACTTGTTCAGCAAGGATTCGGTTTGAAGGTCGTTGAGATTGGCAAGGATGGCTATACCCTGGATGATGTCCTCGTTCATGATGCCCATTGTGAGGACAATACTTTGCAGTTGAAACTCGCCCTGATGGGTAATGGTGACGGATTCCCCATCGCACTCGGTGTCATCCGTGATGTGGACGCTCCTACTTATGATGAGGCTGTACATGCTCAAATAGAGGAAGTCAGCGCACAGAAGAAATATCATAATTTCGAAGAGTTATTGGAGACCAATGATATCTGGGAAGTCCGCGGGTAAGTGAGAGAATGAATGAGATAATAAGAAAGGCATCCGGTTCCGGATGCCTTTTCCTTGTTATTTGTCTGCAATCTTACGGAAGGATTGCAGTTTCTCACCGAAGCAGAGATCACCACAGTCTCCGAAGCCCGGTACGATGTATTTCTGTTCGTTCATGCCCTCGTCAATAGCGGCACACCAAATGGTAGAGCCCTCCGGTAAGGCCTCTTTTACCACCTCGATGCCCTCAGGGGCAGCAATCACACAGCAGACGTGAATCGTCTTTGGCTTACCTGCCTGCATCAATGCTTCTATAGCGGCAGCAAGACTACCACCCGTGGCAAGCATCGGGTCTACAATAAGTAATGTCCTGCCCCTTACACTGGGAGTGGCAATGTACTCTGCATGTACTCCCACTTCCGTATGCTCACGGTTGAGATACATACGAAAGGCAGAGACAAAGGCGTTGTCGGCACCGTCGAAGACATTGAGGAAGCCCTGGTGGAAAGGAAGACCCGCACGAAGGACGGTGGCGATGACCATGTCCTCCTCTTTCATCAAAGGAATATCAGTGGTCCCCAAGGGAGTCTTGATGGTCTTGGGTTTGTACTCCAATGTCTTGGAAATCTCATATGCCATCATCTCACCGATACGCTCCACGTTATGGCGGAACGTAAAACGGTTCTTTTGGTAGTTCTTGTCACGCAGCTCAGCCATATAATGGTTGATGATACTGTTCTCTTCTGCAAAATTTATTACTTTCATGGATGTCTTAGGTGTTTAAATTACTGCAAAGGTACAAACTCCTTTTGGTTTTTGCAAAGTGAAAGTGACAAAAATAGAACAACCACCCTCTTTTTTTGATACTTTAACCAAAAAACAAACTTACTAAAGCAAATAATTCTTAATTCCTAATTCCTTATTCCTATTTTCTTTGTAAATTTGCAGCGCAAAATTAAATAGGTAATAGTAAATTCAATTAAATAGTAAAGTTTATGGCAAAGTTAGATTTGACAAAGTATGGCATCACTGGTTCTACCGTGATTGCTCACAACCCATCTTATGAGTACCTCTTTGAGGAGGAGACAAAGGCTGGGCTGACTGGTTTTGACAAAGGTGTAAACACCGAGCTGAACGCTGTTAACGTAATGACTGGTATCTATACTGGTCGTTCTCCTAAGGACAAGTACATTGTTTGCGACGAGCAGTCTAAGGACAAGGTATGGTGGACTACTGAGGAGTACAAAAACGATAACCACCCCATGAGCGAGGAGGTTTGGGCAAAGGTGAAGGAGATTGCTATCAAAGAGCTCTGCAACAAGGAGCTGTATGTTGTTGATGCATTCTGCGGTGCCAACGAGGCTACCCGCCTTGCCGTTCGTTTCATCGTAGAGGTTGCTTGGCAGGCTCACTTCGTAAAGAACATGTTCATCCAGCCTACCGCTGAGGAGCTGGAGAAGTTCGAGCCTAACTTCGTTATCTACAACGCTTCTAAGGCAAAGGTAGAGAACTACAAGGAGCTGGGTCTGAACTCAGAGACTTGTGTAGCCTTCAACACTACTTCTCGTGAGCAGTGCATCATCAACACATGGTATGGTGGTGAGATGAAGAAGGGTATGTTCTCTATGCAGAACTACTATCTGCCTCTGCAGGGTATCGCTTCTATGCACTGCTCTGCCAACACTGACATGGAGGGTAAGAACACCGCTATCTTCTTCGGTCTGTCTGGTACAGGTAAGACCACACTGTCTACCGATCCTAAGCGTCTGCTGATTGGTGATGATGAGCACGGATGGGACGACGAGGGTGTATTCAACCTCGAGGGTGGCTGCTATGCTAAGGTCATCAACCTGGACAAGGAGAGCGAGCCTGATATCTACAATGCAATCCGTCGTAACGCCCTGTTGGAGAACGTTACCGTTGATGCCAATGGTAAGATTGACTTCGCTGACAAGAGCGTAACAGAGAACACACGTGTATCTTATCCTATCGAGCACATCGAGAAGATTGCTAAGAAAGTAAATGGTAAGAGTGCAGGTCCAGAGGCAAAGAACGTCATCTTCCTCTCTGCTGACGCATTCGGTGTACTGCCTCCAGTATCTATCCTGACTCCAGAGCAGACCAAGTACTACTTCCTCTCTGGTTTCACAGCTAAGCTGGCTGGTACTGAGCGCGGCATCACAGAGCCTACTCCTACTTTCTCTGCTTGCTTCGGACAGGCATTCCTCGAGTTGCATCCTACCAAGTATGCTGAGGAGCTTGTAAAGCGCATGGAGAAGAGCGGTGCTAAGGCATATCTCGTAAACACTGGTTGGAACGGAACAGGTAAGCGTATTTCTATCCGCGATACCCGTGGTATCATCGACGCTATCCTCGGTGGTGCTATCCTGAAGGCTCCTACAAAGAAGATTCCTTACTTCGACTTCGAGGTTCCTACAGAGCTGGAGGGTGTAGATACCAATATCCTCGATCCTCGTGACACCTATGCTGATGCAGCAGAGTGGAACAAGAAGGCTGAGGATTTGGCTAGTCGCTTCATCAAGAACTTCAAGAAGTACGAGGGCAACGAGGCTGGTAAGGCACTTGTTGCTGCTGGTCCAAAGCTCTAAGATTGCATCTATGTCCAATTTCAGATAAGTTGGCTGTGCCGAAAGGCATGGTCAACTTTTTTTGATGTAAGTCAAAAAGAGATTTAAAGAGACCAAATAATCTATAACAAAAGTGTGGGAATTGCCAAATTCTTCGTACCTTTGCACATGTAATCGAGACGATTACGTTGTTATTCATTAGGTTAGTAGTTAATAGATTTAAGGTAAAGATTATGTTATTAGATTTTCAAACAACGGTCGTGTTGGTGTCGGTAGTTATTGCGACAATATTGAGTGTTATCACTCTTATAAAAACCAACATCCGTTAGGAAGGAGCGCGGAGTGAGTGATTCATACCGCGCTCTTTTTTTGTTTACAAAATCTAAAATATGGCATTTTATCATATAATTAACTTAATAAAAGGTAGAAAAATGTGGCTATTTGCAGAATTGTGAGTAAATTTGCACCCAAAATTGAACGTAATCAAATGAATAAACTTATAAAGACCGTATGTGCATTGTTTACAGCCGTATTGCTGTTGGCATCATGCATGAAGTCAGACGACAGTTCCAATAGTACGTTGTATAGCGACACTGCCATCACTAATTTTTATTTCGGGACACTGAACAGATATCATCATACCACTTCCTCTACAGGGGCGGACTCTATCTATAAGACCACTTTTGATGGAGATGACTACAAGTTCAGTATCGATCAGGTAAATCATCGCATCTTCAATACAGATTCCCTTCCTATGGGTACCGACGTGAAGCATATGGTCACCTACATCACAACTTTGAACAATGCTACACCGTATTTGTTGAGTGAGACTGGTGACACTCTCTTTTTCTATAGCTCTACTGACAGCTTGGACTTCTCACGTCCCCGCAAGATTGAAGTTTATGCTTCAAACGGAGTCAACCATACTACATATACCGTAGAGGTGAATGTCCACAAGGAGGACAGCGAGCAGTTTATCTGGATAACCCATAACGACAGCCGTGAGATCTATGATTTGGATAAGATGAAGGCAACTATCATCAACGGTCAACTCTTTGTCTATGGAAATAAGGATGAGAAGACACTGGGTTATGTTACTAAAGACGGTAACTCATGGACAGCCCTTGCTGAGTTGGATGACAAAAATGCCTATAGCAATATTCTGAACTTCAACAACAGCTTGTTCACGATTGCCAATGGTGCACTGATAAAGTCAGATGACGGTACGTCTTGGGAAGTTGTCAACGCTGCGGTGGATGTCACTAAGTTGATAGCCGCCAGCTATAACGAGCTGTTTGGTCTGACCAGTGATGGTAAGATGATGGTGTCAGATGACAACGGAGTAACTTGGGAAGAAGACTTAACAGACACTGATACGGGAATGCTACCCACAACAGAGACTGCCTATGTCTGCTATCCTGCCAATATGACCTACTATGCCGACAACATTCTGATTGCCGGAACTTCTGCGGGTGTCGCAGATATCTCTTCCGTATGGCGTAAGATTGTGGAATATGACCTGCAAGGTGATGAGAAATGGGTATATATGAGCCGTATGGACAATAACCTTTTCGCACTACCACAGATGGAGAACCTTGTCATGATGGATTATGACGACGGCATCCTTGCCTGGGGCATCAAAGACGGTGCCTACACCCCTATCTATCAAAGCCGTGACAATGGTCTAATATGGAAAAAATCCTCTTCCTACAAACTACCTGTCTTCTTCTCAGAAGATGCGATCTTCCCCTTCTGTGCTGCTACAGATGGAAAAGAGATATGGCTCATAGGTGGTAATGGACAGGTATGGCAAGGGCATCTGAATAGGTTGTCGTGGGAATAATCTGAATAAGAATTGATGATCAGAAAGTCGCTGTTATCTATCTTGCTCTTGACCATGACGGTCTCACTCAGTGCACAGGAAGACCCTGAATATCGTGCTGAGGTTGGAGGTGGAGTAGGTCTGGTTACCTACTATGGTGACTTTAACGGCAGCCCGTTCAAGAATATGCAGCCGATGTTCACATTATTGGGACGTTATAAGTTCAACCCACGCATGGCAGTGGCAATGAACGTGAGCTATGGCAAGATCAAAGGTACGTCAAAAGACGCCAAGACATACCTCCCCATCACAGAGGAAATGAGTTTCAATCACGGACTGGTGGATGTCGGAGTGAGATATGAATACAACTTCTGGCCTTATGGCACAGGAAAAGAATATCGGGGAGCAAAACGTATCACACCTTATATATATATAGGGATGGGAGTCACGTTTGCAAAACCCGAGAAGACAGAAATCGCCTTTAACCTCCCCATAGGTGCTGGCGTAAAGTATAAGATAGGCAACCGCACCAACCTCGCACTGGAATGGACGATGCATTTCACGACTAGCGATATGCTGGACGGTGTAAAGGACCCTTATGGTATAAAAAGTAGCGGACTCTTTAAGAATACCGACTGTTACAGCCATCTGCGATTGTCGCTTACTTATGATATCTGGGCGAAATGTAAGACGTGTAATAACGATAGAGACTGATAAAGATATGGCACAAGAAATAGATATGACACGCATACCGGAGCATATTGCCATCATCATGGATGGTAATGGGCGCTGGGCTATGGACCGTGGACTAGACCGCACGTTTGGTCACAAGGCAGGACTTGACAACCTAGAGGCCATTACTACGTTATGTTCAAACCTAGGTGTAAAGTATCTGACAGTCTATGCATTTTCTATAGAGAATTTCAACAGACCTGCTTACGAAGTGGAAGCGCTGATGGGACTGGTCCTCAGTTTCATCAAGATGGATTTATTCCACAACAACAACGTGAGCTTCCACGTGGTTGGTGATCGCGAACGGCTTCCTAAGAGTGTACAAGATAAGTTACGCTCTATGGAAGAAGAAACGGCGATGTATGACGGTATGGCAATGACGATAGCCATGGGCTATTCCTCGAAACAGGAGATTGTAAATGCTACCAAGAAAATTGCTCTTGAGGTTCAGAGTGGTAAGATGAGTGCCGACGATATCAATGAGGAGACTATCAGTAAGCATCTGTGGACGGCATGGATGCCTGATCCCGACTTGCTTATTCGTACAGGTGGTGAGGTCCGTATCTCAAACTATTTACTCTGGCAGTGTGCCTATTCAGAGTTCTATTTCTGTGACACTTACTGGCCGGACTTTGGCGAGGAGGATCTTCATAAGGCTATTGCCAGCTATCAAAGGCGTCAACGCCGTTTTGGCAAAACAGAGGAACAAGTTGAAAACGAAGAAAAAATATGAGAGATATCAAAAAGATAGTCATAGTACTGACGGTCATGCTTGGTATAGGCATGCAGACGAAAGCACAGGATGTCATTAAGAATCCTGACATTTCATATGCAGGTACCCCAAGGACTTGTGAGATAGGAGGTATTGCTGTCAAAGGCGTAGAAGGCTATGAGGACTATGTCCTGACAGGTCTCTCTGGTCTCTCCGTCGGACAGACGATAACGGTTCCTGGAACAGAGATTACAGATGCGGTGAAGCGCTATTGGCGTCACGGTCTTTTCTCTAGGGTGTCTATTACTGCCGACTCTATCGTAGGTTCTAAGATTTACCTTTGTATTCATCTTGCTACACGCCCTCGCGTCAGCCGCATCAACTATAATGGTATCAAGAAGTCTGAACGTGAAGATATGGAGGCAAAACTTGGCATCATGAAGGGTAGTCAAATTACTCCCAACATGATTGACCGCGCTAAGATCCTCGCTAAGCGTTATTTCGATGACAAAGGCTTCAAGAATGCGGAAATCACTATTGTGCAGCGTGACGACGTGACAGATAAGAATATGGTGATTCTTGATGTCAATATCGATAAGAAGGACAAGATGAAGGTACGCAACATCATCTTTGAAGGCAACAAGCAATTGAAAACCAGCAAGATTAAGGGCTCGTTGTTTAAGAAAGGCTCCTTCGGTAAGATTAATGAAGCAGGAAAACTCAAAAACATCTTCAAGGCAAAGAAGTTCACACAGGAACGCTATGACGAGGCAAAGAAAGCCTTGATAGAGAAATATAATGAACTGGGATTCCGTGATGCGGTGATTCTAGAGGATTCCGTATGGAACAATGATGAGAAACACGTCAATGTCTATGTGAAGATTGACGAAGGACAGAAATACTATATCCGTAACATCACATGGGTAGGTAATACCGTGGTTACTACAGACTATCTGAATGCTGCCCTAGGCATGAAGAAGGGTGACGTATATAACCAGAAACAACTGAAGAAACGTTTGTCAGAGGATGAGGATGCCATTGGCAACTACTACTGGAACAATGGTTATCTTTTCTATAACCTCGACCCTACAGAAGTGAATATCGTGGGGGACTCCATAGACTTGGAGATGCGTATACAAGAGGGAACACAGGCACATATCAGCAATGTGCGTATCTATGGTAACGACCGCCTCTATGAGGAAGTCGTCCGCCGTGAGTTGCGTACCAAGCCGGGTGACCTGTTCTCCAAAGATGCTATCCAGCGTTCTGCCCGTGAGATTGCTTCCATGGGTTATTTCGACCCCGAGAAAGTGAACCCGGATATCAAACCCAATTACGAGGACGGTACCGTAGATATCAACTGGGAACTGGAACAGAAATCTAACGACCAGCTGGAGTTCTCACTGGGTTGGGGACAGACGGGTGTCATTGGACGTGTCGGTATCAAACTGAACAACTTCTCGATGCGTAACCTTTTTGGTAAGAATAAGATGCACCGTGGTATCATGCCTATCGGTGATGGTGAGCAATTATCACTGTCTCTCCAGACGAATGGCCGATACTATAGCTCCATCTCTACGGGTTATAGCACGGGATGGTTTGGTGGTAAGCGTCCAAATGCCCTCAATGTCAGTGCTTTCTATTCTAAGCAGACCGACATCTCCAGCAGCTATCGTAACAACAGTCTCTATAACAACTACTGGAACTACATGTCGGGAATGGGATCGACAGGTTATGGATACAACTATGACGCCATGCTCGATGATGATAAATATATCCAGATGTTCGGTTTCTCTATCGGATGGGGTAAACGCCTGCGCTGGCCAGATGACTATTTCCAGTTATCCATCGCCTTGTCATATACTCGCTATATGCTGCGTGACTGGAACTACTTTATCGTCTCCAATGGTAACTGTAACAACATCAACCTGGGTGTGACACTCTCACGTACCTCTACCGACAACCAGCTTTTCCCACGTCGTGGTTCAGAGTTCATGGCATCTGTCACTCTTACCCCACCCTGGTCAGCTTTCGATAATAAAGACTATAAAAATCTTGCCAACGATCGCACCTCTGCCACCTTCGAACAGGAACAGCAGGATAAGTACCGCTGGATTGAATATCATAAGTGGAAGTTTAAGTCACGTACCTTCACATCTCTGACCAATGGTCAGAAGTGCTTAGTGCTGATGACCCGTGTTGAGTTTGGCATATTGGGCTCTTACAATAGATATAAGAAATCACCATTTGAGACATTCTATGTCGGTGGTGATGGTATGAGCGGCTATTCTTCTGGCTATGCAGAGGAGACGATAGGTCTGCGTGGATATGACAACGGTTCTATCTCTAATACGGCAGCCTATCAAGCAGGAACGAGTGCTTACTACAATGCATATGCTTACGACCGCTTTACACTGGAACTTCGTTATCCGTTCATGTTGGGTAACACGACTATCTACGGACTCGGATTCCTTGAGGGTGGTAATGCCTGGGTAGACACCAAGAAGTTTAATCCTTTCGACATGAAACGCTCTGCAGGTGTTGGTGTTCGTATCTTCCTCCCCATGGTGGGTCTGATGGGTATCGACTGGGCTTATGGTTTCGACAAGGTGTATAGTGGTAGCAGTTACAAGAAAGGTGGCAGCCAGTTCCACTTCATCTTAGGACAAGAGTTCTAAACCGGAATATCGGAATATCGAAATAATAAAAAGAAGAATGAGAAAAATATTATTGCTAATAGTGCTGTGTGCATCAGCTATGACAATGCACGCACAGAAGTTTGCTCTGTTGGATATGGACTATATCCTCAAGAACATCCCTGCTTACGAGCGCGCTAATGAGCAGTTAGCTCAGGTATCGAAGAAATGGCAAGCTGAGGTGGAGGCTCTCCAGACAGAGGCACAAACCATGTATAAGGATTACCAGAAAGAGGTGGTGTTCCTTTCTCAGGAACAGAAGAAAGCTCGCCAGGATGCTATCATGGAGAAAGAGCGTGAGGCTTCTGAGCTGAAGAAAAAATACTTCGGTCCTGAGGGTGAGTTATTCAAGAAGCGTACAGCACTGATGTCTCCTATCCAGGAGGAGATTTACAATGCTGTGAGTGAGATTGCTGACTTACGCGGCTACCAACTGGTTCTTGACCGTGCCAGCGACAGCGGCATCATCTTCGGTTCCCCCAAGGTCGACATCTCCAGCGAGATTTTGAGTCGTCTTGGTTACTCGAATTAATCCGAAACATCGAATATCGAAATACCGAATATCGAAATATCGAAAATATTAATTAATAAAAAACAAAAACGAGAAAATGAAAAAAGTACTTTTTATGTTGCTAACGCTGGCTCCAATGGCAGCTTTCGCACAGAAGTTTGGTCATGTCAATTCCCAAGAGATCATTCAGGCAATGCCTGAATTCACAAAAGCTCGTACAGAGATTGAGGCACTGACAAAGACCTATGAGGCAGACCTGAAGACGATGCAAGACGAACTCCAGAAGAAGGCAGAAGCTTACGAGAAGGAGCAGTCTACACTGCCCGCAAATATCAAAGAGCGCCGTGAGAAGGAACTGCAGGATATGTACCAGAAAATCCAGCAGACCTATCAGGACAACCAGCAGGCTCTTGCCAAGGAGCAGTCTGAGAAAATGCAGGCTATTCAGACTAAGGTTCTGGACGCTATCAAGCAGGTAGGTCAGGCTGGTGGCTTTGTGTACATCATGGACAATGCAGGTGGTATCCCCTACATCAGTTCTACACTCTCTACGGATGTAACTTCTCAGGTTAAGACCAAGTTAGGATTGAAATAAACAAAACATCTTAGGATATGAAACGGTTTTTATTCCTTTTATTAACCGTCTTTACACTTTCAGCATCGGCTCAGACTACAGAGCCGGTGCTGAAATTTGGCTTTCTTAGTTATGACACCATCATCCAGTCAATGGATGACTATGCCTTTGTAGAGAGCGGAATGCAAGCACTGCAGGAGCAGTATGCGGCAGAGCAGAAACGAGTGGAGGACGAGTTTAATAAGAAATATGAGGAGTTCCTGGACGGACAGCGTGACTTCCCTCAAACGATATTACAGAAACGCCAGATGGAGCTCCAGGAGCTGATGGAGAAGAATATCGCATTCAAGAAGGAGAGCCAGCGTCTGTTAGCAGAGGCAAGAGAGAAAGCGATGCAGCCTTTGAAGACACGTCTTGCCGATGCTTTGGCACGTGTAGGCAGCAGCCGCGGACTTGCCTTTATCATCAATACTGACCAGAACGCTCTGCCTTGGATGAATATCACCATGGGTGAGGATGTGACAGAAGCTGTTCTGGAGGCTTTAAAGTAATCATTCATGACACTTTCGAGTAAACCAGGACCCATCGGCATCTTTGACAGTGGCTATGGCGGACTGACCATCCTACATGGCATCCGCCAGCTGTTACCCCAGTATGACTATCTCTACTTGGGTGATAATGCCCGTGCCCCTTATGGCACACGCTCTTTCGATGTGGTCTATGAGTTTACTCGCCAAGCTGTCATCCGTCTCTTTGAGATGGGCTGCCATCTGGTGATTCTAGGGTGTAACACCGCCTCTGCCAAGGCACTACGCACCATCCAGCAGCACGACCTCCCTGACATCGACCCACAGCGTCGTGTCTTAGGTATCATTCGTCCTACGGCAGAGGTTATCGGCTCACTGACACATTCCCGCCATGTAGGTATCTTTGCCACAGAGGGTACTATCCGCAGTGAGAGTTATAACTTGGAGATTCACAAGTTCTTCCCCGACATACAAGTCAACGGTGTCGCTTGTCCCTTCTGGGTTCCCTTGGTGGAGTATAATGAAGCCGACTCCCCTGGAGCAGATTATTTCGTAAAGAAACGCATCGACCAGCTGTTGCGTATGGACCCGGAGATTGACACCATTATCTTAGGCTGCACCCATTATCCTTTATTGCTACCTAAGATACACAAATACATCCCCCGTGGCATCCGCATCATCTCCCAAGGAGAGTATGTAGCAGATGCTTTGCAGAAATATTTCCAACGCCATCCTGACATCGAGCAGCGTTGCACACAAGGTGGTAATGTGCATTATCTGACGACAGAGAACCCGGAGAAATTCAAAGAACAGGCTCAAATCTTTCTGCATGAGCCTGTTAATGTGGAGAATATTACCTTAGGTTAGTTCAGCAGCCGTTTGGCAAAATAGCGGACGGGATACCAGACACTCAGGAATCCTACGGCGATAACGGTGAGGAAGATAAGGACGATATCCCACGGATGCACACTGACAGGATAGGCATCCACGATAAAGGAACCTTCCGACTGTCCTAAGCGTACAATACCATATTGCTGTTGCAACCAACAGAGCAACAAGCCTATGACAATACCGACGACAGCCCCTATCGTACTGATCATACGACCCTCAAAAAGGAAGATATGTACAACCTGCTTGTCAGAAGCACCCAGATTTCGTAATGTCACTACATCGTTCTTCTTGTCAATCATCAGCATGGAGATACTTCCGATAATGTTAAAACAAGCAATGGCAAGGATAAACGTGAGGAAGATAAAGGCTATCAGCTTCTCTATCTTCATGATACGGAAAGTGTCATCCTGCTGCTCATAACGGTCACGCACTAAGAAGCGGTCACCGGCAATCTCCTGCATCTGCGCCTTCACCGCATCGAAATCGCTACCTGGTTTAAGACGAAGCTCCAACGAAGAGAGCATACCCTGTTGATCGAATAAATGGCGTGTGAAATCAATCGATGTGATAATATACCGCTTATCGTATTTCCCTTGTTTGATACTGAACAGCACGCCAGGTGAGTACAACTCATCTTCCACGAACCCCTCTTGTAGGTTTGCCATGTTCAGTTGTCCCTCCCTGCGTGGTGCATATATTTTCAGAGGGTGTTCATAGGTGTAACCCATCCCCAACTGATAGGCAACACCCATACCTAAGATGCCGTAATACATATCAGCAGCATGCAGCGCATAGTCGCCATCACCCTCCAGCACCTCGCGGATATGCGTCAGTTTGTCAAAGTTATCCTCCACACCTTTGAGCAACACCATCGCCTGACGTTCGCCATAAACAGCAAGCGCCTGGTCCTCCATCACCTCTGTAGCCACCTCCACCTGCGGCAATTGCCGGATGCGAGTCAGCAGAGAGTCATCGGCAACCACCGTTTTCCCCTTCACCGGAGTAATCTTCAGCTGCGGGTCCATCTGCGTAAAGAGGGAGGCAACCATATCATGGAATCCGTTGAACACACTCAGCGTGACCACCAGCGCCATCGTTGCCACAGCGACACCCACGACGGAGATGCCGCTAATCACATTGATAGCGTTCGTGCTCTTCTTTGAGAACAGATAACGGCGAGCGATGTAGAACGGGAAGTTCACTTCTTCAATTTTTCAACCCTTCAATTTTTCAACCCTTCAGCAGTTCGTCAATATGTTCAATATAGTCCAGCGAGTCATCAATGAAGAAACGCAGTTCCGGTATGATGCGCAACTGATAACGTACCCTGGTGCCCAGCTCATACCGTATCTGTTTCTCATTTTTACGGATATTCTCCATCATCTCCTCACTTCGCTCACTGGGGAAGATGCTCAAGTGCGCCGTACAAATGCTCAGGTCAGGACTCACCCTCACCCTTGTCACACTTACCATCACCCCATGCATCGAGCGTGTCTGCTGTTGGAAAATCACACTCAACTCCTTCTGTAGCAGCCGTGCAATCTTATTTTGTCTTGTTTCTTGCATATTCTTTCGTATCTTTGTGCGCCTGCAAAGATACAAAAAAAACTCTAAAATCTACACTCCAAGCTCTAAACTTTCAATTCCTACAATGAATAAAAGACTGCCATCAGACCAGCACGATAGTTTTTGCTGATTCTCAGTTCTCTATTTTCCTCAAGGGGTTCAGTCAGGATACAGGTGTTGTCCTGTATCATTTTGATATGATTGATGTTCACGATATACCGTTTGTGAATCTGGACAAAATCCTCCGAGTAGTTCAGTATCACGTCAGCTGTCGTACGATGCCGTAGCACATAACAACTATTGTCGGCACACACCACCTCCCATAGTTTACGGTCCTGGTTATAACGGAAGAAAGCAATATCCCCCAGTTGCATGGTCAGATGTTCATTCTTCGCATTGACAACCAAGATGATTGGCAGATGCTGGTTAGCATGCTGCGCTGCCTGCGGTATACCTGCCAGTTTGTTCTCATAGTATCGGGTCATGATCTGCCCCAACTCCTGTTCGGTGGCAGGTTTCATCAGGTAGTCAAAAGCCTCTCGGCGGATGGCATCCAGCAGGTATTTGTCATGTCCCGTATAGAACACCACCTTTGTCTCCGGCTTTACTTCGTTGCGTATCAGCGTACAGAATTCAAGTCCTGACATCGAAGGCAACTCCACGTCGACAAAAATAAGGTCAGGATCCATTTCAATCACCTCCCTGACTGCTATCTCAGCATCTGTCGCCTTTCCTATTACCTTTACCGAATAGTTGTTTTCCAACATGCGAGCCAAGACCTCAATGGCATCAAGGTTGTCATCTATGATATATGCACTGACCAGTTTCTGATTTGACATAATTGTTGAAGTTTGGTGCAAAAATACGAAAAAAAAGTGAAACACCTCTCTATCCATGACAGAAGATAATTGCAAAACCTAAGACGAAAAGCCCTTTTGTCACGCAAAAAAGTCGTCTTAGGTAGCTGAATTATCAACTCATCGGTAAAATTCGGCATCAAACGATGGTGTAACTATAATGATCTGGCAGCAACAGCCATGAGCAACATCCTTTCTCCCCCTTCAACAGTCTGTTACCGATACCGAATTGGATAGGCGAATGGTTATGCTCATTAAGCATCTGAATAGTCTGACGAACCACCTTGATACCTGTCTGTGCCTTATTACTTAAATCACTTTTCAATCCACCGCCATTATCTACCACTTCCACCAGTGTACACTCATCCTTCCTGCTGACACGGATGGTCAGTCGGCGCAACTGCCCTTCTTGCAGTCTGAGGGAACGCAGTCCGTGTTTGATGGCGTTTTCCACGAAAATCTGTATGGTCATGGCAGGCAGTTTGACTTGCGAGGTATCGATACCATCACTTATCACCTTCTCATAATGGAAAGTGTCCCCCATCTGCTGTCCCTCAATCGTGACATAGTAGTCGACAAAGGCAAGTTCCTCAGCTAATGTGGTCTCCAGCGTGTCAGCCATGGCAAGCCCTCTACGCAACAGTTGCGTCAATGCGTTGAAGTCGACCGCCTTCCCATCCATCTGTGCAAGCATCTCATGGTTCAGCGCATTATAGATGAAATGCGGAGAGATACGGTTACGGGTATTCTTCAATCGGGTTTCTATCAGCTGCTGTCTGAGTTCAAGAGCCTGCATACGACCTTTCCTGCGGTGCATCAGATAAAGGACAAAGAGCAAGATGGCAGTCAGCAGTGCTGTCACAAACAGCACCCAGGCAAGCCTGTTCGTCATCTTACTATGCTCTATCTCCTGCTGTTGTTCCAAGAGTCGTTTGTCGTGCTCATATTCCATCAGACGGGTACTGAGCTGCATCCTCACATTCGCTGTCTGGATAGAGTCATTGAGGGCATGAAGCTTTTTGTGTGTCTCATAGGCATTCTGGACATTCCCAGCCTGCGTCCATACCTGCTCCACTACTTTCAGCCGCATCACCTTGGCAGCAGGTATCATTTCCTCAGGAGCTTTCTCTTCCCTTATGATGCGGATAGCATCCGCAGTCCTTCCGTCCAGCAACGCCAACTCTATTTTTGACGTATTGATATAATATAGCAGTATGGGGAAGTTCACTTTCCGATAGAAGGAGTCCACCTCCTCCAGAATCGTTCTGGCATCATCACCCCGCTTCAGGTTGATCAGTATCTCTGCGATATTGGCACGTGCCGTATAATAGTCCCACGTCTTGTCCGGGTCATCTTTTACCAGCGAAGCAGCTTTCTCAAAAAAAGGTAATGCCTCTTGGTATTTATCTTGCAAGTAATAGTCGTTCCCCACATTATTATAATAAATAAACTGGTCCGGCTTCTTCATCTTAGGCAATAACTCTCTGCACTTCGCCCACCATTTGGCACTATTCTCATAGTCCGCCATAAAAGTATATACCGTACTGATTCCCAAGCTGATGGCGATATGACTGTCTGTTGTTGTCTGGAAAGAGTCAGCGACAGCTAATGCCTGCATATAACCTTCTGCGCTGAGGTCGAGCTGTCCCGTCTGGCGATAGAAGTCAGCTTTGTTAAGCATCGTGATGACCCGCAGTTCTGGATCCATCTGCTCCTGTTCCATCAACTGTATCGCCTTGTCTGTATAAACGATTCCAGAGTCAGGTCTTCCCAGAAGTGCAGCATAATAGACACCCTCCGCCTTCAGCCAGTGCGCTTTCAACTGGATTATTTTGCTATCCTTCCGTTCCTCATGACGCACCAGGTACTGGTGTATTCGCTTATTGCATTCCACAAACGAGTCGACGTTATATGCCTTATAGTACCCCACGCCCTTATCCACCAGTGCAAAATAATAATCGTCACTGTCCTTGGCAGTCCCATGTGAACTCTCTTTTACGTTTCCCTTCTGACATGCCATAATATTAGCAGCAGCCACGAAGGCCATCATCCAGTAAAAAACTCTTCTCATTTCCCTATTTGTTTGATTGCCACAAAGATAAGACAAAAATTTCGAAAAGCCAAACAAGTTGTTCAAATAATTATTACCCTGTCATGCAAAAAAATATACCCCTTAACGGAAAGCAAACCCTTTTAACAAAAAAGCATCCTCATGTCAGTTTGTATGGATTAATAATTTTCAATATCTTTGCAACTGTTACTAACCCATTAAATACTTAAAGCTATGAGAAAAATAATTTCAATGATGATGATGGCTACAATAGCCGTCTTTGTAAGTTGTGGTGGCGATGATGCTACTTCGGCTGGAAGTTCTGGTGGCGATAAGCCGAGTGGTAACTCCAGCGTGGGGGCTTGGTACACGCAGTCGGGAAGTTATATGCTGGTGTGGGACTTTGCTAATAATGGCACCGTGACACTTCATATGTATGAAATCTATGGTGACATTTATTACAAAACGCAAGGCACTGGTACGTATTCAAAAAAAGACAATGCCCTCAGTATGACCATTGCCGGTACTTCAGCAACGGCAACGATTGTTGATGACGTGATGCACATGAACGATGCCGAAATCGGCAACTATCAGCTTAAGAAGGTCACTACCTCCGTGCAGAGTAGCATCAATACGATGGAGACTTATTTTGACAATCTGCAGAAACAAGTTGTCAACGAGTGGTACTCCTATAGTGACTATTATAATGATTACGATGTCATTAAGTTTGAATCTTCTGGTAAGGGAGCGATAACTACCTATACGAGCTATAATACCAGTACGCACACATCGTTTTCCTGGACGCGCGGTGGCATGATAACGATTACACATACTGACGGCACAAAAGAACAATATAAGTTTAATCTCAAAGAGGGCGTACTGAATATCCTTCTCACATACGAAGATACAGAATATACGATTACTTACAAGTCCATGACTGATGAGATTCGCCAGAAGATAGAGGATTTGCAGAAAACTCCAACATTGCAGGCAGGTACTTATGTGGAGAAGAACCCGGACGTGAAGGAGTATTTCATGGTTGAGATTGACGGTAATGATATGGAGGAGTTTGTTGTCAATTACGGTAAGAAGCGAAAGCTGATAGAAGGCAAGTTTACTATCACCGGCAATCAGATGACCATCGAGGGAGCCGACACGAATGGCGATGGAGTGGTGAACGACAATGACAAGGTGACCATCGCCATCAATGGTAATGAGGTAACTGTCGGCAATATCACTTTCGTACGGTTAGAGATAACCGCAGATATGCTGGTTGGCAATTGGCAGGCGTATCGTACCGTAGGGGCTGAATACAAATCTGACGGCACTTTGAAGGAGTCGTGGGATTGGGAACTGACAGGTGCCAGTACGGGCGACGAGGGGAAAGACAATGATAATGCACGTATGATCTTCAATAGCGATAACAGCTTTGAATCGTGGACACTCCGCAATGGTTCATGGGAAATGGTGCGGACGGGTTCCTATTCGCTCACAGACAGAAATGTAAAGTGCCAATATGAAAAAGGGGGAAGTACCCGTGTGGATGAATGGAAAATTCTGAGTCTGTCTGCAACTGAAGGTGTTATCGAGCGATTGACGGACAGCGACTATGTAGCATACTATATGAAGAAATACTAAGCAGGCTACCCTCCTATCCATTTCTCCACCCTTTGTGCCTCAGATGTTGAGGCACAAAGGGTGGTATTATTAGCACATTGCCTTCAGCCCCCATTTGGGAACTATTAATAGAATTGCCTTTGGAGCCATAAAGCGAGGAATCGATCATAGATGATATAGCCTTGAGGAGTTCTGTAAACTAATTCCTTTTCCAATAATACTTCAAGAGCCTTCTTGTTGCTACTTGCACTAGGCAATTTATGTTTTTGGATAAAAGCGTTTGATTGTGGCTGTTCAACAACTCCTTCTTTGGCAATGACTTTTAGGAAATTAAATTGATTCGATGTTAGGAAATTGAGAGGAACATTTAATCTTACAGTCTTACACTTACAGTTTAGTGATTTTGAAGAAAAAAGCAAGCCATTACATTATACTATATATATTATATACATATAATATATATAGTATATAAATATACATGTTTTATGCTTGAATGATGGCATTTTCCTGTTTTGCTAAACTGTAAGTGTAAGACTGTAAGATTTTCGTGGGAGAGCATTATTGGCACCCCCTCTGGCACCCTGGAAAGTAAAAGATAGGGGTTTACCCCGCTTCCGATAAGGGTTTGGGGGGTAAAAGCCTTATCTTTTCGGGGGTATAAAGATTATCGGAAGCGATGTAAAGTATTATCGGAGTGAGGCAAAAGAGATATTACAGAGGTAAGTATGTGAAAAAAGCGAAACCGTAAGTTATATATACAAATATTTTGGAATATGGAATAATCTTATTACCTTTGCGGAGAGAAAAAATATTTATCCAAAACGACAGAGGATTATGAGAAGACAACTACTTACGATCTTCAGTCTGCTGGTCAGTGTTTTGCTGATGGCAGGTGAAGTGACAGAGCAGCAGGCGCTGAGTATTGCCCAGCAGATACTGAAGGGCAAAACCATCCAGCAACAGGAGTCTCACCGTGCCCAGACAGTGGGTGACGGACAGTTTTATGTGTTTAACGCAGAAGGACAGGGCGGTTTTGTCATTGTCAGTGCCGACAACCGCACCACCCCAGTGCTGGGCTATGCCGACCAAGGAACACTGGACATGGCAAACCTCCCCGTGAATGCCAGACAGTGGCTGGAGGGCTATGCCAAGGAGATACAAGCATTAGGTGCTGATGTGCAGACCAGCAAGAAGCCCCGCCGTGTCATCGGTGCACCGGTGGCACCACTGGTGACCGCCCGCTGGGACCAGAGTGCTCCTTACAACAACCAGTGTCCTAAGGACGGGACAGACAGGAGTGTGACGGGATGTGTTGCCACCGCCATGGCACAGGTGATGTATTACCACAAATGGCCCGAGACGGCTGCGCCAGCATTGGCTGGATATACCACCTACACCAACAAGATCAAAGTGGCAGCCCTGCCTGCCACCACCTTCAAATGGGACAAGATGCGTGACGACTATCATTACACTGACACCGACGAGGGCGCTGCCGCTGTCGCAGAGCTGATGCGCTACTGTGGTCAGGCAGTGAAGATGGACTACGGCTCCAATGAGTCGGCAGGTGCTGTCTCCAATGAAGACTTCGTAAAAATGGGCTACAGCAAGACGGCAAAGCTCATCACCCGCAGTGACTATTCCACGGCAGACTGGGAGGCTATCATCTACAACGAGCTGACTAACAAACGACCCGTCCTGTATTCCGGAGACGCCGGTGGCAGCGGGCACCAGTTTATCATTGACGGTTACGACAACAAAGGACTCTTCCATGTCAACTGGGGATGGGGTGGCAGTAGCGACGGCTACTTCGTGTTGTCAGTCCTGAACCCCGACGGCCGCGGCATCGGCGGCGGTACCTCCAGCAACGGATTTACGATGTACCAGAATGCCCTCATCGGTATCCAGCGTGACAATGGTGAGCAGGCAAAGCCCGACATCTTCCAAGATACCCAGTACAATAAGAACACCTACACCCGTACTTCCTCAACAGAAGACTTCAGCGTATCTGTGACGGGAAAAATCTCCTTCTATGGAAGCTACACAGAAGTATATACCGTTGAGCGGGCATGGGGACTTTATAAAGGCGGCACCTTGCAGAAGATCCTTGAGTCAGAGAAGGATTACCAGGTGAAAGGTAGTGTGTTTAGTGTCAAGATGTCAACCCTCACCTTTGGTGCAGGACTGGCAGACGGCACCTACCAGCTCCGTCAGCTCTACCGCTACGACCCGGCAGACGACTATCAGATGTGCTCCACCTATTGGGACGGAGACTTCCTGTTGGCAGACATTCAAGGAAACACCCTCACACTGTCCAGTTCCCGCGATGCCGAAGGAGCCGTCCAGGTCAATCAAGTGACATGGGAGGGTATTCAGAAGAAAGACCGGGCGATGATTGCCATCGTCAACATGACGAATAACGGCTTTGACCATGAGAACACACTGTACGTATGGCTCGACACCAAACCGGACACCCCGTCGGATTACGACAGTGCCGTGTCAGCCTATCTAGACGAGGGACAGACCGGTGATGTCGAGATATCCTTCGTTCCGAAGACCGCAGGTACTGTCACGGTGACCATCACGAACACTTTAAATTACGACTACGAAACCGGAATGTGCAGCTACCAGGAGTCACAAGTCCTGTGGACAGGAACACTGGAGGTCGAGGGATCCTCTGCGCAGAAATTGACCACCGGCATTGAACCGACGAATGCGAAAGCCGACCATTCGATAGAAGGAACGACCATCTTGGCAGATGTCACCTTGACGAATACGGGAACCAATGACTATCATGACTATATTATGATATATGCATACTATGATGGTGGAGACGGGTATTTCTATGGAGAGAAATCTGTATATACCGAGGCAAAGGTTCCGGCAGGAAAGACTGTCATCCTGGAGAATGTCGAGATTCCAGGACTGACGCTTGGAAGGTCGTATTGCCTTGCTGTATATTATTACAATATGGACAACATGGAAGAAGGTGCGTTCAACTATACCCCCTACACCTTGGTCACCCCGACAGCCATCCGTACGGTCAAGAAAGACGAGAGGAACGATGACGCACCCGCCTACAACCTCAAGGGACAGCGTGTGTCACCGTCCTATAAGGGTCTCATCATCAAGAATGGCAAGAAATACTTGGTGAAGTAAACCGGACAGACTTACTTTTTACGAATCAGCGTAAGACCGTCGCGCAGAGGGAGAATGACCTGCTCCACGCGACGGTCTTGCTGTATGTAGTCGTTAAAGGCGACGATACCGTGTGTCTGCTGGTCTTTCTGGTAGGAGGGGTCGACGACATGACCGTCCCACAGGGTGTTATCGGCAAGGATGAAACCGCCGGGACAAAGAAGGGAAAGCACCGTCTCGTAGGTCTCCCGATAGGTACGCTTGTCACCATCGATAAATGCCATGTCAAAGTCAATACCGAGTTTAGGAGCCTCCGTATTGGCATCACCGATGATAAAAGTGATTTTCTCGCTGACAGGGGAGTTCTCTATCCAAGGACGTGTGAAATCCTCCTGCTCGTCATTGATCTCGAAAGTATACAGATGACCGTCTTCCTCCAAGCCCTCTGCCATGCACAGGGCAGAATAGCCACTGAAGGTACCCACCTCCAATATATTCTGCGGACGGATCATCCGCACCAGCATCTTCAGCAGCCGCCCCTGCAGATGACCCGATGCCATACGTCCATGCAGCATATGGATATTGGTGGCACGCCATAGCCGGTAGAGATAGTCCGGCTCCGGCTCAATATGACTGAGGATATAGTCCTCTAAACTCTCAACTCTCAATTCTTCACTCTTCACTCTTCACTTTTCACTTAAAAGCGCTTCAACAGCCAACCGATAGGAGTCCAGTCCGAATCCACAGATGACACCCTTGCAGGCTGCGGAGATGAACGAGTGGTGGCGGAACTCCTCACGCTGGTGGACATTGGAGATATGCACCTCGATAACGGGTGTCTTCAGCGAGCGGATGCAGTCGTGCAGAGCCACAGAAGTATGTGTATAGGCACCTGCATTGAGCACGATACCGTCGTATGTAAAGCCCACCTCCTGCATCTTGTTGATCAGCTCACCCTCCACATTGCTCTGGAAATACTCGATGTCCACGTCAGGATAGCGCTGCCGCAGCTGAGGGAGGTACTGCTCGAAGGACGACGAGCCGTAGATACCTGGTTCACGGGTTCCCAACAGGTTGAGATTAGGACCATTAACGATTAAAATTTTCATAATTCGGAAATATTTTGTACTTTTGTCTGCAAAAATAATCATTTTTATGGAAACCGGCAAGAATTCGCAGGCAAATATTGTCAAGAGCTACCAGCGCTACCTGAAACTGCAACGCGGTTTCTCACCCAACACGCTGGATGCCTACCGCCGTGACCTGGAGAAACTGCTCCACTACCTGAAACAGGAGGGGAAGGATGTCTGGGAGGTGCAACTACCAGACCTGCAGCATTTTGCGGCTACCCTCCACGAGATAGGCATCCATCCCCGCTCGCAATGCAGAATACTGAGCGGCGTACGCTCGTTCTTCCGTTTCATGGAACTGGACGGCTACCGGGAGGACGACCCCTCGGAACTGCTGGAGAGTCCTGTCCTGGGAGAGCATCTGCCAGAGGTACTGTCACCTGCCGAGGTGGATGTGTTGGAAGACTCCATCGACCTCTCGAAATGGGAGGGACAGCGTAACCGTGCCATCATCGAAGTACTGTTCTCCTGTGGGCTGCGTGTCAGCGAACTCGTCAACCTGAAACTCTCCAATATCTATGTCGACGAGCAGTATGTGCGGGTGTTCGGCAAAGGGTCGAAAGAGCGGCTGGTACCCATCTCACCCAAGGCACTGCGGGAGTTGGACAAATGGTTTATCGACCGTAACCTCATGAAGATAAAACCCGGTGAGGAGGATTATGTGTTCCTGAACCGCCGGGGTGCCCACCTCACCCGCACCATGATACTCATTATGATCAAAGAGCAGGCTGTTGTGGCAGGTATCCAAAAGACCATCTCCCCCCATACCCTGCGCCATTCCTTTGCCACCGCTCTCCTCGAAGGCGGTGCTGACCTGCGTGCCATCCAGGCGATGCTGGGACACGAGTCAATCGGTACGACGGAGATATATACCCATATCGACATGTCAACGCTCCGTCAGGAGATCCTGGAGCATCATCCAAGGAATATGAAGAGACCCCCCTCTGACTTCCCCGAAGGGGAGGAATAAGAAGGGAGGAATGATAAAAAATATTAATAATGTGGGAGTTTTGTCGGTGGTACTGCAACTTTTATATAACTTTGTGCGTCTTTTAAGACAAATATTGCTAACATTTAACTATCAAATATATTATTTTATGAGACTTCAAAAATGGTTTGTTGCCGCACTGATGTTTATCAGTTCCGCAACGATGGTAGCTCAAGAGATGCAGTTGCCACCAATCCCCGTAGATCCTGCCGTACGTATCGGAAAGTTGGATAACGGGCTGACTTATTACATCCGTCACAATGAGTACCCTGAGCATGTGGCAAACTTCTACATCGCCCAGCGTGTGGGTTCTATCAACGAGGACGAATCACAGCGTGGACTTGCCCACTTCCTGGAGCACATGGCTTTCAACGGCTCTGAGCATTTCAAGGGCAATGGTATTATCGAATTCACCCGTTCCCTGGGTGTGGAGTTCGGCAGTGACCTGAATGCCTATACGAGTATTGACCAGACGGTTTACCGTGTCTGTGACGTTCCCACCAAGCGTGCCACAGCCATTGACTCCTGTCTGCTGATCCTGAAAGACTGGTCGAACGGTCTTTCTCTGGAACCTGATGAGATTGACAAGGAGCGTGACGTGGTGCATAACGAGTGGCGTCTGGGCGAGGGACCTGACCAGCGTATGCTGCAGCGTGCCCTGCCGAAGGTTTATCCCGGTTCTAAGTACGGTGAGCGTCTGCCTATCGGACTGATGTCAGTCATCGACAGTTTCAAGCCACAGACCCTGCGAGCTTACTATCAGAAATGGTATCGTCCTGACAACCAGGCTATCATCGTAGTCGGTGACGTGGATGTAGACCATATCGAGGCACAGATCAAGGAACTTTTCGGTGGCATCAAGGTAGACCCCAATGCTCCGAAAGTGGTAGCGGAGGCTGTTCCAGACAACAAGGAGGCTATCTATGTTTACGAGAAGGACAAAGAGATGCAGATGGCTAATGTCTTCGTCATGATGAAGCATGATGCTACCAAGCCCGAGGAGAAAAACAGCATGGCATATCTCATCCAGGACTATGCGGTCAATGTCATCTCACAGATGATCAACCAGCGCCTGTCGGAGATGACACAGGATGAGTCCTGCCCCTTCTTCCAGGGATTTGCTGATGACAGCAACTACCTGCTCTCAAGGACAAAGGACTGCTTCGAGTTGATTGGTATCCCCAAGGAGGGCAAGGAGATGGAGACCTTACAGGTGCTCTATCGCGAGGCTAGGCGTGTCCGTGATTTCGGTTTCACCGCAACAGAATATGAGCGTGCCAAGGCAGATTATCTGAGTGCCCTGGAGAAACGTTATACCAATCGTGACAAGCGTAAGAACGCAGAGTTCGGCAATGCCTATCGTGACCACTTCCTGGACAACGAGCCTATCCCTCCATTGGATGTGCTCTATCAGACCATGCAGATGATTGCCCCGAGCATCCCTGTACAGGCAATCAACCAGATGTTGCCCGAGTTGATTACTCCTACCGACAGCAATCTCGTTGTCATGATCATGGCACAGGAGAAGGACGGTAAGGTCTATCCTACCGAGAAGGACATGGCTGCTGCTGTTGCCGCTGCCCGTGCGGAGAAGATCGAGGCTTATGTGGACAACGTGAAGAACGAGCCTCTGGTGGATGTCACCAAGATAAAGGCTGGTAAGATTGTCAGCGAGAGCGAGAATAAGACACTCGGTTATAAGGAACTGAAACTCTCTAACGGTGCTACCGTCATATTGAAGAAGACTGACTTCAAGGATGACGAGGTGCAGATGCAGGCATTTGCCAAGGGCGGTAAGTCACTCTACGGTGCTGCCGACTATACGAACCTGAAGGTGTTCGATCAGGTGATTGGTATCAGTGGACTGGGTAACTTCTCCAGCAACGAGTTGCAGAAGGCACTCGCCGGTAAGGAGTGTAATGCTGACGCAACACTTGGTAACACCCGTCAGTATGTCACCGCTCACTCTACACCAAAGGATCTGGAGACGATGATGCAGATGCAGTACCTGTACTTCACCAATATCAACAAGGACGAGAAGCAGATGCAGAACCTCATGACACAGCTTGACATGGCGCTGAAGAACAAGTCGCTGTCACCAGATGCGGTGTTCTCTGACTCACTGGCTTCCACCATGTATGCTCATAACCCTCGTTTCACACAGCTTGACGTGAAAGACCTGAAGGACATCAACTACGACCGTATCCTGGAGATTGCCAAGGATCGTTTCAAGAATGCTGGACAGTTTACCTTCATCTTCTGTGGTAATTTTGACGAGCAGACACTCCGTCCGCTGATTGAACAATACATCGCTTCCCTGCCAGCAACCAAAGCGAAGGAAGAGGACTTCAATGAGATGATGACACTTGCCAAGGGGAAGGTCGTCAATCAGTTCAAGGTGAAGACAGAGTCACCTAAAGCTACAGCTTTTGAGATATGGTATGCCGATGTACCTTATACCCTTGAGAATATGGTGAAGATTGACGCAGTGGGACAGGTGCTCTCTATGATTTACCTGAAGACCATCCGTGAGGACGAGAGTGCCGCATACTCTTGTGGTGCTTATGGTCGTTTCAACCTGAGCAGTAAGCAACCTAAAGCAATGCTGCAGGCTTACTGCCCGATGAACCCCGACAAGTCGGAACTGGCTGTCCGCCTGTTGAATGAGGGTATTGCCAATATGGCAAAGAAGGTGGATGCAGACCAGCTCGCTAAGGTGAAAGAGTATATGCTCAAACAGATCGACGTGGACGCTAAGACCAACAGTTACTGGGTGAACACCATCACTACTTTCAAAGATTACGGAATGGATTCTCACACTGACTACAAGAAGACCGTTGAGAGTCTGACCGTTGAGAGTGTCCGCGACTTCCTGAACAATGTCATCCTGAAGAGTGGTAACCATACTGAGGTTATCATGACTCCAGAGACAAAATAACCAACCTCACTTCATAACCCAAACGGCTTGTTTCTGAAAAGAGCAAGCCGTTTTATTTTGTCATTTCCCGAAAACTCCGTACCTTTGAGACAAGTCTCGAAGGTAGGCTGCACCTCGGAAATATCCAAATAAATTTGGTTTTTCTCTCGATTTGCACTACCTTTGCACCCAAATTCAAAACGAAAGATAATATGTCTTATTTTTTCTCTTCAGAATCCGTATCAGAAGGGCATCCTGACAAGGTTGCCGACCAGATCAGTGATGCTATCCTTGATCAGTTTCTCGCCTATGACGAACATGCCCGTGTCGCTTGCGAGTCGTTTGTGACAACAGGACAGGTGGTCATCATGGGTGAAGTGCGTAGTGAGGTGTATATCGACCTCCAGACGATTGCCCGCAATACCATCAAGAAAATCGGCTATACGAAGGCGGAGTACCAGTTTGACGGTAACTCCTGCGGTATCCTGACGGCTATCCATGAGCAGAGTGAGGATATCAACCGGGGTGTTGACCGTGAGGAAGACGAGGACCAGGGAGCTGGTGACCAGGGCATGATGTTCGGCTATGCCACAAACGAGACGGAGAGTCTGATGCCTGTGTCGCTCGACCTTGCCCATCTGCTGATGCGCACCCTTGCGGAGATCCGTAAGGAAGGAAAACAGATGACATACCTGCGACCTGACGCAAAGAGTCAGGTGACTATCCAATATAGTGACGAGGGCATCCCCGAGCGTATCGACACCATCGTGGTGTCTACCCAGCATGACGAGTTCGACACTGACGACGAGCGCATGCTCCAGCGTATCAAAGACGATGTCATCAACATCCTGATACCACGTGTGAAGGAGAAAATTCACTCACAAAAGGTGCTGGCACTCTTTGGGGATGATATCAAGTACTATGTCAACCCGACAGGTAAGTTCGTCATTGGCGGTCCCCATGGAGACACTGGTCTGACAGGTCGTAAGATCATCGTCGACACCTATGGTGGAAAGGGAGCCCATGGTGGAGGTGCTTTCTCAGGAAAGGACTCCTCGAAGGTAGACCGCTCCGCAGCTTATGCTGCACGTCATATCGCCAAGAACATGGTGGCTGCCGGTGTTGCCGACGAGATGCTGGTACAGATCAGCTATGCCATCGGTGTGGCAGAACCCATGAATATCTATGTGAATACCTATGGTCGTTCCAAGGTGCGGATGACCGACGGAGAGATAGCCAAGAAGATAGAACAACTCTTCGACCTGCGTCCAAAAGCCATTGAGCGCTCGCTGAAACTGCGTCAGCCCATGTATTTGGAGACAGCTGCTTACGGTCACATGGGACGGCAGTGTGAGGTGGTAAAGAAAACGTTCAGCAGTCGCTACCACGAGACCAAGACGATGGATGTCGAGTTATTCACCTGGGAGAAACTCGACCGTGTAGAAGATATCAAACAAGCATTCGGACTGTAATTGCTTCAACAAGACTCCATACCGTCATCATCAGCGGCAGTACAAGAAGGTGACTCTGTCGTCGTACAACACCGGCCGCTGACCCCTGCTCAAGTATTGAGCTGGCTACCCCGTGATGCGACTCCTGCCCAACAGGACTCTGCCATCCAGTCACGTTTCAAACCAGGAGAGATACATTGGAGTGAGCACCCCGACACCCTCCATCTGCCAGGACATCAGCCTGGTGTCGACTTGATGAATGCGGAACTGCCGCAGTACTATAAAGAAGGTTTTTTCTCGAAAGACACCTTGTTCCATCCAGAACTGCAGGGTGGACGTATCGGAGTCGCTGGTGACCCAGTCCCCTACAGGGTGCAGAATGATAATGTCATCACCTCCCTGCTGCTGGCTTGTTTCCTCATCTCCGTGATAGCCTTTGCTAATACCCGGAAATTCTTCATCCGCCAAATCAAGAACTTCTTCTATGCCCCGCGAGAGGAAAGGATAGAATTCTCAGAAACGAGTAATGAGTTGCGCTTCCAGCTTTTCCTCGTAGGCATAACCAGCCTGCTCATCGCCCTGCTTTTCTATTTCTATACGCTGGACAATATCGGAAAGACCTTTGTCCTCCAGTCACAATATACCCTGATAACTATTTTCCTGCTCATCACATTGTCCTTTTTCGTCTTGAAAGCAGGTCTGTACACCATGGTCAATCTGGTGTTCTTTGATAGTAAAAGAAATCAACAATGGATGAAGGCTTGGCTCTTCATCGTGTCGATGGAAGGTGTACTCTTTTTCCCTGCTGTCCTATTGGGTGTCTATTACGAAATGGATATTCAAAAAGTCACTTTTTACGTCATTATAGCACTAATTATTATTAAAATAGTGACAATTTATAAGTGTTTTATCATCTTTTTCCGTCGAAATGTCGTTCATTTGCAAATTTTTTTGTACTTTTGCACCCTCGAAATAGTACCTTTGCTCGCCTTATGGGGCGTGCTTGTCATGACAGCGAATAATTTAAAAATCAATTTTTAGGACACTAAAATGATAAAGAAGATTCTAGTTTCTCAGCCCAAACCGTCCAGCGAGAAGTCTCCTTACTATGACATTGCTGAGAAGTATGGAGTGGAATTGGTTTTCCGTCCCTTTATTAAGGTGGAAGGAATCACGGCAAAAGAATTTCGTGCGCAGAAGGTGAATATCCTTGACTACACAGCTATTGTTTTCACCTCGCGTCATGCTATTGACCATTTCTTCACTTTGGCAAAAGAGTTGCGTGTGACAATCCCTGAGGACATGAAATATTTCTGTGTGACAGAGACTATTTCCCTCTATATCCAGAAATATGTTCAATACCGCAAGCGTAAGGTATTCTTCGGTACGACAGGTAAGATTGACGACTTGATTCCTACTATGGTCAAGCACAAGCAGGAGAAATATCTCGTCCCCATGAGCGACGTACATAACGACAGCGTGACGAAGATGCTGGATGCCAAGAAACTGCAACATCAGGAGTGTGTCATGTACCGGACGGTAAGTAATGACTTCACCCCTGAGGAAGTTAAGAACTTCGATTATGACATGCTGATTTTCTTCAGTCCTTCTGGTATCGAGTCGTTGACCAAGAACTTCCCTGATTTCAAACAGGATAAGATTTCCATTGCTACCTTCGGTCCTTCTACAGCGAAAGCTGTCAAGGATGCTGGTCTGCGTCTTGACTTGGAGGCTCCATCAGAGAATTATCCCTCGATGACCAGCGCCTTGCAAGACTACCTGCAGAAAAAACAAAAATAAAAAGCTTTTTCTTATGGCAGCCCATACGCTCACCAAACGGGAGCGGTTGTGCAGTTTGAAACTCGCAAACCAGCTCTTCAGCGAAGCAGGCAGCCACTCCATGGTAGCCTACCCCGTACGGGTAGTGTGGATGGAGAAAGAACGAGAGGAACAAGAGCCACCAGTACAGATACTGGTCAGTGTCTCGAAACGTCATTTCAAACATGCGGTTAAGCGTAACCGTGTCAAACGACAGTTACGTGAGGCATACCGGCTTGCCAAACAGCCGTTGTATGACAAGTTGGAGGGTCTTCCCCAACGTGCCGTCCATATGGCTTTCATCTGGCTTTCCGATGATTTATACAGTTCTGCGGAAGTGGCTGACAGAATGGAGAAAATGATTCAACGGTTGGCAGAGAGACTATGAGAAGCATCCTACATTATATCTCCCAAGCGATAGCGTGGATACTCATACTCCCCATCCGCTTCTATCAAATCGCCATCTCGCCTTATACACCGCCATCTTGCCGTTTCACACCAACCTGCAGTGAGTACGCAAGACAGGCTTTGAAGAAACATGGTCCCGTCAAAGGACTATACCTCGCCGTCAGGCGCTTGTTAAGATGCCACCCATGGGGAGGAAGCGGCTACGACCCGGTACCCTGAATCGGAATGTCGAATATCAGAATATCGAAAAAAGAAAATAATAATGAAAAAGAATTTTGTAGAAGAACTTCGCTGGCGCGGTATGCTGGCACAGATGATGCCAGGAACAGAGGAACTGCTCCAGAAAGAAATGGTGACAGCCTACCTGGGTACTGACCCTACGGCTGACTCTTTGCATATCGGACATTTGTGTGGTATCATGATGCTGCGCCACTTGCAGCGTTGTGGTCACAAACCCATCATCCTGGTCGGTGGTGCCACGGGCATGATTGGCGACCCTTCTGGTAAGAGCCAGGAGCGTAACCTGCTGAATGACGAGACCTTGCGCCATAACCAGGAGTGCATCAAGAAACAGGTGGCTAAGTTCCTTGATTTCGAGTCGAAGGATGCGAATGCTGCTGTCATGGTGAATAACTATGACTGGATGAAAGACTTCACGTTCCTGGACTTTGCCCGTGAGGTGGGTAAGCATATCACCGTCAACTATATGATGGCAAAGGAGAGTGTACAGCAGCGCCTGAACGGTACGGCACGTGACGGTCTTTCTTTCACCGAGTTCACTTACCAGCTGTTGCAGGGCTACGACTTCCTGTACCTCTATCAGCACTATGGAGTGAAACTGCAACTGGGTGGCAATGACCAGTGGGGCAACATGACGACAGGTACGGAACTGATTCGCCGTACCTTAGGCAATGAGGTGGAGACCTTCGCCCTTACCTGCCCGCTGATCACGAAGAGTGACGGTAAGAAATTCGGTAAGACGGAGAGTGGCAATATCTGGCTTGACCCTGCCCGTACCACTCCGTATAAGTTCTATCAGTTCTGGCTCAACGTCAGCGATGAGGATGCGGAACGCTATATTAAGATTTTCACCTCGTTGGAGAAAGAGACCATCGATGCCCTCGTCGAGGAGCATAAGCAGGATCCGGGCCGCCGTGTACTGCAGAAACGTCTTGCCGAGGAGGTGACCGTCATGGTCCACTCACAGGAGGCTCTGGATACTGCCATCGAGGCTTCCAGCATCTTGTTTGGCAAGTCAACCAAAGAGGGACTGGAGAAACTCGACGAGCAGACTTTCCTCGACGTGTTCGACGGTGTTCCTCAGTTTGAGATTGCCAAGGACCAGTTAGGACAACCCGCTATCGAGCTGCTGACAACGGTGGCTCCTGTCTTCCCCTCCAAGGGTGAGATGCGTAAGATGGTGCAGGGTGGCGGTGTCTCGCTGAACAAGGAGAAACTGACCGACCAGAACCGCCCTGTCACTGCCGACGACCTGATTGACGGAAAGTACCTGCTGGCACAGAAGGGTAAGAAAAATTACTACCTGTTGGTCGTTAAATAATATTTGGCTGCAAAATTTTGGTACTTCAATAAATTTTCGTACCTTTGCAGCCGCATTGTCCAATGGTGTAATGGTAGCACAACAGGTTTTGGTTCTGTTTGTGGTGGTTCGAATCCGCCTTGGACAACTTCCTTAAGAATCATCCGCATATACCATGTGGATGATTTCATGATTAAATAGGTATACCGAAAGATGAAGATTGAAGCGCAAATCATGAATGCCGCCATCGGGGCAGTGAAAGCCTTGTATGGTCAGGAGGTACCTGAGAAGATGGTACAGTTGCAGAAGACACGCAGTGAGTTCGAGGGTAACCTGACACTCGTCGTTTTCCCATTTTTGAAAATTTCCAAGAAGAGTCCTGAGCTGACTGCACAGGAGATAGGACAGTATCTGACTGACCACTGCGAGGCAGTCGCCTCTTACAATGTGGTGAAGGGTTTCCTGAACCTGGTCGTGGCTCCGCAGGCATGGCTCTCCATGCTTACCGATATCGACGCGGACGAGCAGTATGGTCATAAGCAGGCTACAGAGGAGAGTCCGCTGGTGATGATTGAGTATTCTTCACCAAATACTAACAAGCCCCTCCACCTCGGTCATGTGCGCAACAACCTGCTGGGTTGGTCGCTGGCGCAGATCATGCAGGCGAATGGCAATAAGGTAGTGAAGACAAATATCGTCAACGACCGTGGTATTCATATCTGTAAGTCGATGCTCGCTTGGCTGAAATGGGGCAATGGTGAGACTCCCGAGACCAGCGGTAAAAAGGGTGACCATCTCATCGGTGACTATTACGTGGCTTTCGACAAGCACTATCGGGAGGAAATCAAGGAGCTCATGGCTCAGGGGATGGACGAGGAGAAGGCAAAACAGGAGGCTCCGCTCATCAAAGAGGCACATGAGATGCTCGTCAAATGGGAAAACAATGACCCTGAGGTACGTGCCTTGTGGGAGAAGATGAACAGCTGGGTGTATGCTGGCTTCGACGAGACATACCGGAAGATGGGTGTCTCTTTCGACAAGATATATTATGAGAGCCAGACTTACCTGAAGGGTAAGGCAAAGGTGGAGGAGGGTCTTGCCAAAGGACTCTTCGAGCGTCATGCTGATAACTCGGTATGGGCTGACCTCACCAACGAGGGTCTCGACCAGAAACTGTTGCTGCGCTCTGATGGTACGTCTGTCTATATGACACAGGATATCGGTACGGCGGAGATGCGCTTCAAGGACTATCCCATCGACAAGATGATTTATGTGGTCGGTAACGAGCAGAACTACCACTTCCAGGTGCTCTCTATCCTCCTTGACCGTCTGGGCTTCAAGTGGGGTAAGGAACTGGTACACTTCTCTTATGGTATGGTGGAACTGCCAAATGGTAAGATGAAGTCTCGCGAGGGTACCGTTGTCGATGCCGACGACCTGATGGAACTGATGGTCAGCGATGCCTTGAAAGCTGCCGACGAGGCTGGGAAGAATGCTGATCTGTCCGATGCAGAGAAACAGGAGATTGCTCGTATCGTGGGTATGGGTGCCCTGAAATATTTCATCCTCAAGGTGGATGCCCGCAAGAACATGCTCTTCAACCCCGAGGAGTCGATTGACTTCAATGGTAACACGGGTCCGTTTATCCAGTATACTTATGCCCGTATCTGCAGCATCCTGCGCAAGTCTCAGAATATGCAGCATGTTCAGAATACTCCGAGTACTCTGAATGAAAAAGAGATTGAACTTATCCAGAAGATGAGTGAGTATCCTGCTGTCGTCGAGCAGGCAGGCAAGGATTATTCTCCCAGTGGCATCGCTAACTACTGCTATGAGCTGACGAAGATTTTCAACCAGTTCTATCATGACTTTAGCATTCTTAACGAGCCTGATGAGCAGAAACGGCAGGTACGTCTTGTCCTTGCTCGCAACGTGGCAAAAGTCATTAAGAATGGTATGTCATTGCTGGGTATTGAGGTACCAGAGAGAATGTGATGCAGAATCCGCCAGATTATAGGAACGACACGGTACTTCCCCTCCATCCTGATGTGAAAGCAGACGCTTGGGCGGTGGATGCGGCATGCTCTGGCAACCCGGGACCTATGGAGTACCAGGCTATCGATTTAGCCACAGGCTACCGGATATTCCATTTCGGACCGATGAAGGGAACCAATAATATAGGGGAGTTCCTCGCCATTGTCCATGCCCTTGCCCTGATGCAGCAACAGGGTCTTCATGACAAGACCATTTATTCGGATTCCTATAATGCCATTCTCTGGGTCAATAAGAAGCAGTGTAAGACAAAATTTGAGCGCACTCCTGAGACAGAGGCGCTCTATCAGATTATCCTGCGTGCTGAGCGATGGTTACAAACCCATCAGTGGCGTAACCCTATTATCAAGTGGGAAACTCAGAAATGGGGTGAGATTCCTGCTGATTTCGGTAGGAAATAAGGGTGTTCGAACCATATTGCTGTTGACATAACACACTCGCCTCGGCTGGTAGCTGGGGCGTTTTTGTTCCCTCCGTAACGGTGAGAGCGTGATTGGTCTCCACACGTATCTCGTCCCATAATCCTGCTGCCATGAATGCCTCGTGGGTCTGTCTGCCGCCTTCTACGATGAGCGACTGGATACCGTGCTGGTAGAGGTCATCCATCAGTTGGGGCAACGGTCTGTCATGGGTCAGTACGATACGCATGGGGGCTGGACCATGCCAGTGACGGACGGTCAGCTGAGGATGTTCACGGTCATAGGTGGTATGTCCTACCAGAATAGCATCTTCTTCCGCCCGCAACTTATGGGAGAGCATCTGTGTCTGCTCGTTGCTGATTATCAGCGGTTTGAAATGGTCGTCGATAAACCCGTTGGCGGTCTGTGCCCATTTCAGGATGATATAGGGACGGTGTTTCGAGTGATAGGTGAAAAACCGACGGTTCAGCCAACGACATTCCTCTTCCAGCACACCCACGGTCACCTCAATACCTGCCTCGCGGATCATCGCGATACCTTTCCCCTGCACTTTTGCAAAAGGGTCGATACATCCCACCACCACACGTTTCACTCCTTTCTTGATAATCAGCTCTGCACAAGGAGGTGTCTTACCATAGTGGGCACAGGGTTCCAAGGAGACATAGATGGTGGCATCCTTCAATAGCGACTCATCTTCCGGACGCACTGAGGCAAAAGCGTTGACCTCAGCATGTCCTTCGCCACAGTGCACATGATAGCCCTCACCGATAATGGAATCCTCATACACGATGACAGCACCGACCATCGGATTAGGACGAGCACCTTGTATCCCATTGGCTGCCAGTTGCAAACAGCGCCGCATGTACTTTTCGTCTATAGTCATTACCTTTTTACTTTTATTCGTATCTTTGACTGCAACCAACATACTCACGTTTGAAAATACTCAAATAAATTTGGCATTTTGCTCACTTAATCGTATCTTTGCACTATGACTTATCGTGACTTCTGGCATCATCTGACATCGGTCTATGACGAGGGCGAGGCGAAAGCCGTCGCACGCATGGTCTATGAAGTGCGCTTCGGTCTCTCGTGGACAGACCTATGCATCGGCAAAGATACGCAATTATCTGCAGACAACCAAACCGAACTGCAGGAAATCTTACAGCGGCTGTTGCAAAAGGAACCCGTACAGTATGTCCTGGGACAGGCTGACTTCTGTGGCAGGACCTTCTTGGTCAACTCCCACGTCCTCATCCCCCGTCCCGAGACCGAGGAACTGGTACAGTGGCTTCTCGAAACTCATTCCTCTCCCTTGGGAGAGACAGAGGGGGGCGACATCCTCGATATCGGAACAGGTAGTGGGAATATCGCCATTACCCTGGCTGCAAGCATTCCCAACGCACACGTCACTGCCTGGGACGTCTCCCCAGAGGCATTGGATGTGGCAAAGAAGAATGCCGAGCGCCACCACGTCAGCGTCACCTTCCAACAAGTCGATGCCCTCGACTCATCACTCCTCACTCCTCACTCCTCACTCCTCACTATCATCAGCAACCCTCCCTATATCGCTGATCACGAACGTGACACCATGTCACCGAACGTACTGGACTACGAGCCCCATACTGCCCTCTTCGTCCCCGACGAAGACCCCCTTCGTTTCTATCGGGCGATAGCTGCCTACGGACAACAGGCTCTCCTGCCGGGCGGTTGGCTCTATTTCGAAATCAACCCCCTCTACGTCAACGAGCTATGCGAGTTATTACGTATGATGCGATTCCATCGCATCGAAACCAAGGAAGACCAATTCGACAAACAGCGATTCATAAGAGCACAACGATGAAACAGAAAACAGAACAAGAGGCTTACCTCTCTCTGGCTGCCCTCTGCGCACAGGCAGAACACTGCCAATGGGAGATGCTGGAGAAAATGAGGCGCTGGGAACTCTCTGACGAGGCTCAGGCACGTGTCATGGAGCGCCTCATGAAGGAGCGTTATGTGGATGACGAACGTTATGCGCGTGCCTTCGTCAAAGACAAGGTGCGTTATAACAAATGGGGGCGGCGCAAGGTGGAGCAGGCATTGTGGCAGAAACATATCGGGGATTCCGTACGCCAGCAGGTACTTGACGAGGTGGACGATGACGAGTATATCAGCATCTTGCGACCGCTGCTCCAACAGAAAAGACGTTCCACAAAAGCTGCCAGCGATTACGAGCTGAACCAGAAACTCATCCGCTTTGCTGTCAGCCGTGGCTTTACGATGGATATTATCAAACAGTGTATCAATGTCGAGGATGATGCCGAGTTTATGGAGTAGGTTCCTCGACTTGGTGGCACCACGCTCTTGTGCGGTATGTGGCTGCCGACTGGGCATCTCTGAACAGGGGGTGTGCTCGTCGTGTTACCTCCATCTGCCGCGCACCACTTACCAGTTCTCACCTTACGACAACCCCATGACGCAACTGTTCTGGGGACTGGCTCCTGCGGTGAGCCGTGCCGCTGCGCTCTTTTTCTATGAACCACACTCGGAGGTAGCTCGTCTTGTCTACGACCTGAAATACAGGGACCGTCCGGACATCGGGGTGGACATAGGACGTATGATGGCGGAGGAGATGCGCATGGCTGGGTTTTTCGACGGGGTGGACATGATTGTCCCTGTACCACTCGCTCCTAAGCGTCAGCGACAACGGGGCTATAACCAGAGTGAGCGGCTGGCTCAGGGTCTCCATGAGGTGACAGGACTGCCGGTCAACACGAAAGTGCTGTGCCGAAAAGGCTTCCGTCAGAGTCAGACCGCTCTCCAGCGACACCAGCGACAGGAGAACGTGGCAGACCTCTTTGCGCTGCGTAGCACGATAGACTTGGCGGGCAAGCACCTCCTCCTCGTCGATGATGTGTGTACCACCGGTGCCACTCTCGCCTCTTGTGCTGATACGCTGAACGTTTTCCCTGGTCTCCGCATCAGCATCCTCACCCTCGGTTTTACGAAGTCGTAGTAAAAAACTCTAAACTCTAAACTCTAAACTCTAAACTTTTTTGTATCTTTGCACCCAAAAGATACAAAAACAATGATTATGGATGCTATCAAGAAACTATTTGCCAAGAAACTGATGGACATCAAAGCCATCAAGTTGCAGCCTAACGAGCCGTTCACATGGGCATCGGGCTGGAAGTCGCCTATCTACACTGACAACCGTAAGACACTCGGTTATCCGGAGGTGCGCTCGTTCGTCAAACTGGAACTCTGCCACCTCATCCAGCAGTATTTCCCTGAGGCAGAGGCTGTGGCTGGTGTCGCTACAGGTGCTATCGCTCAGGGGGCACTCGTCGCTGACGAACTGGGACTTCCTTATGCGTATGTCCGTCCGAAACCGAAAGACCATGGCATGGGTAACCAGGTGGAGGGTGAGCTCGCCAAGGGTACCAAGGTCATCGTCGTCGAGGACCTGATATCGACGGGTGGCAGCAGTCTGAAGGCTGTAGAGGCATTGCGCCAGTATGGCGTGGAGGTCATTGGCATGGTGGCTTCCTTCACCTATGGCTTCCCTGTCGCTGAACAGGCTTTCAAGGAGGCTGGTGTTCAGCTCATCACACTCAGCGACTATGCGGCAGTTCTCGCACAGGCTGCGGAGACGGGCTATATCAAAGCGGACGAGATAGAGGTGTTGAACGAGTGGCGGCAGTCACCTAACACGTGGAAGCAATGACGAAGTTTGAGAGCAGTGTCAAGCAGATTCCCTACCCTGTAGCGGATGTCTATCGGAATATCAGTGACTTGCGTAACCTTGACAGGGTTCGTGACCGCGTCCCCGAGGATAAGTTGTCAGACTTCGCTTTCGACGAGGATACGGTACAGGTACGGGTGGACCCTGTCGGTCTCCTGAAATTGCGCATCATCGAGCGTGAGGAGGGTAAGTGTGTGAAGTTCGAGACAGAGCAGTCACCCATGCCTTTCAACCTGTGGATACAGGTGCTTCCTGTCTCTGACATGACGAGTAAGATGCGGGTGACGGTGAAGGCTGACATCCCGTTTATGCTGAAAGGAATGGTGAGCGGTCCCTTACAGGACGGTGTCGAGAAAATCGCCGATGCGCTGGCGCAAGTGCCTTATATTTAACTATAGCCACTATAGGAACGATAGGTACTATAGTCACTATAATAACAACAATTATGAACAAACTTTGGGAGAAGAATTTTGAGGTGAATGCGGAGATCGAGCGCTTCACCGTGGGACGTGACAGGGAGATGGACCTCTACCTGGCTCCTTATGACGTACTGGGCTCTATGGCTCATATCACCATGCTGGAGACTATCGGGCTGCTGGAGGCTGACGAGTTGCAACAGCTGCTGGCGGAGCTGAAGAATATCTATACGGTATGCCAGCAGGGGGAGTTCCGCATCGAGGAGGGAGTGGAGGATGTCCACTCGCAGGTGGAGCTGATGCTCACCCGCAAACTGGGGGATATAGGAAAAAAGATTCACTCGGGACGCTCCCGTAACGACCAGGTATTGGTCGATCTGAAACTGTTTACACGCCATCAGCTGATGGAGATTGCCGACAGCGTGAAAATCCTCTTCGACGAACTGCAGACGAAAAGTGAGCAGTATAAGGGAGTACTCATGCCAGGCTATACGCATCTGCAGGTGGCGATGCCGTCGTCTTTCGGACTGTGGTTCGGTGCTTATGCGGAGTCGCTGTGTGATGATATGCTCTTCCTGCAGGCTGCCTATAAGATGACCAACCGTAACCCGCTGGGCTCTGCCGCAGGCTATGGCTCGTCGTTCCCCCTTAACCGTCAGATGACGACGGACCTGCTGGGCTTCGACTCCATGGACTATAACGTGGTGTATGCGCAGATGGGACGGGGTAAGATGGAGCGTAACGTGGGCTTCGCCATCGCTACCATCGCGGGCACCTTGGCAAAACTTGCCTTCGACGCTTGCTTGTTTAACTCCCAGAACTTCTCGTTTGTCCGTCTACCGAAGGAGTGTACGACGGGTTCCAGCATCATGCCGCATAAGAAGAACCCGGATGTCTTCGAACTGATACGTGCGAAGTGTAATAAGCTGCAGGCACTGCCACAGCAGGTGACACTCATCATGAACAACCTCCCCGTGGGTTATTTCCGTGACTTGCAGATTATCAAGGAGGTGTTCCTCCCTGCTTTCGACGAACTGAAGGACTGTCTGCAGATGGCTGCGTATATCATTAATAAGATAGAGGTACGTGAGGATATCCTCGACAACCCGATGTACGACCCGATGTTCTCTGTCGAGGAGGTCAACCGCCTCGCCGCTGAGGGCATGCCGTTCCGTGACGCATATAAGAAGGTAGGACTGGATATCGAGGCTGGCACCTTCACGCCCAACAAGGATATCCACCATACGCACGAGGGCTCTATTGGCAATCTCTGCAACGACCGTATTGCCGCTCTCATGCAACAGACTCTTGACGGCTTCGGCTTCGACCGCGTAAAAAAAGCAGAAAATGAATTACTGAAATGAAACGTCTTACTGCTTACATCTTACTGCTTACTGTTTACCTCTTCACCTCCTGTGGTGCCGAGCAGCAATACACGTCCTGGTCCTGCCGTTTCATCTTCAACAACGGTACCTACCTCGACCAGACGATAGCAGTGGCTATCAACCCTACCGTCTCGGGCATCTTCTGTAAGGTGACCGAGGAGACAAGGGGCGGCACACGCTACCTGGTCTTCGAGAACAGCCACGGGGCGACATCACGCCACCAGATGATGGCGGAGGAACTGCGCAATAACCTGCGCATCGGTCAGAACAACGGCATCATCATAGGGGTACAGAGTATGGGTGACAATTCCTTCACGGCATACGACCTGCATTGTCCTAACTGTGCCCGACGGGAGAATAACATCACCAACCCCACCTACCCCGTCGCTTTCGATGCCAAGATTCCGGGCTTCGTCAACTGCACGGTATGTGGCGACCAGTACGACCTCAACAGCGGGGGACTTCTCATCAAGGGCAAGGAGGGTGACAAAGGCTTGGAACGCTACCGTAATGCCCGTACTGAAGGTCCCACTGGCAGAGTCACCGTCTTCACCAACTAAAATAAAGGGAGCAAGTAAAAATAAGAAAGTCAAAGAAATAGTAAGAAAAAGAAAAATTTCTAATTCCTAATTACTAATTTCTAATTTATTTTCGTATCTTTGCACCCGCAAAGTGATAAACAGGTCTACTGCCGCGATGGTGGAATGGTAGACACGAGGGACTTAAAATCCCTTGGCCAGTAATGGCTGTGCGGGTTCGAGTCCCGCTCGCGGCACTAAACCAGCAAATGCAGTAGTTCTCTGAACTGCTGCATTTTGTATAGGCGCTCATGAGGAAACTCCTCCGACTGCTCCAGTGCCCATACCACATGATAGGGGATATACGCTGCCCACGCACCAGCCTGCAGTGCCGGAGCGATATCACTGCGGAACGAGTTACCCACCATCAGCGTTTCCTCCGGAGCCACGTCCAGGTTCTCACACAACTGCCGGTATTCCGTCACTGTCTTGTTCGACACCGTCTCCAGACGGCAGAAATACTGCTCCAGTCCCGACCGTCTCAACTTATCCTCCTGATCCATCAGCTCACCCTTGGTGAACACCACCAGACGGTAGCGCCGCCGTTGCACCAGTGCCTCCAGTGTCTCCTGCACCCCCGGCAGTGGTGTTGTCGGAAACCGCAACAGCTCTTTTCCCATGTCGATAAGACGCATCACGTCATCACCACTGATCTCCCCGTGCGATATCCGCACTGCATTCTCGATGAGCGACAGGGTGAATGCCTTCGTGCCATAGCCCGTCAGCGACAAGTTCCGGTGCTCCGTGGCAAACAGCCCCTCACTCACCTCCTTCCGTGTCGCCCACGGCTTCAGCAACTCCGCACACCGCTCCTCCACCGAGTCAAACCACGACTGGCAGTCCCACAGCGTATCATCTGCGTCAAAAGCTATCACCCTAAACTCTCTCTTCATTTTATTTCTTTACCTTTTCCCTCAACTCTATTGAATTGATAATATTCTGCCACAGCACATAACAGCCTGCCCCTATCGATGCCACCGGATGCAGATACATATACGACACCCATATACTCAGAGCCGTGTTCTTCTGGAACAACCCCTGCCCGCTGTTGATACGCTCGCCCAGGTAACATCCCACCAGCCGTCCGATGCCGAACTGCACCCAGCATAATGCGAAGGTACCCACGGCAATGGCAGCCAGCATCAGTAGCGAAGCCTCGCTATGCACGATATTCTTCACCGTGATACCCGTCGTTATCGACAGAGACACCGCCCAGCAGTAGAAGCTAAGGTCTGGTACTGACACTATCCTGCGGCATACTCCCTTCGCATAATGCTGCATCACCCACCCCAGTACCAAGGGCAACAGTAACACATACGACACTTTCTCCAGTATCGTCAGGAAAGCCTCCGTGAACGCTACGTCAGCTGTCGGCTCCAGCATCGGGAACACCAGGGGAATCAGCAGTGCCGAGGCAACCGACGACAGCAGCACATACGATGACATCGTCGATATATTACCCCCCAGCTTACCCACCACTACGGGTGATGCCGAGGCTGCGGGACCAATGATACATGTCAGCAGTGACTCCCAGAACAACTTGAATCCTGAATCCTGAATCTTGAAACTTGAATCCAGCCGCTCACTGTCCACCGCCAGTGCAATCACCAGGCCCACCAGCAGCAGTTGTGCGAGGAGCACCCCTGCGTGCCACTTATGCGGTCTCATATCATGGAAGTCCACCTTACAGAATGTCACGAAGAGCGTAGCGAATACCGTGATGGGAAACAGCGTGTCGAAGACCGGACTCAGCACCTCCCCTGCCCTGTCCAGAGCCGGTACGAGGTAGAAAGTCAAATAGCACACCGTCCCCATGGCGATAGCCACCGGCAGCGTCCAGTCCTTCAGAAAACGAATAAAGCCCATGCTCACAAATTTCTTTTAGCATACAAAAGTAAGAACAATTATCGACATTCCCAAAAAATTCCATCTTTTCTATTCTATTTGTTTGTTGAATCAATATTTTTGGCTATCTTTGCATCAAACAAAATACATTGTTTATACAAAAACCACCCTTTTAGAAAAGTGCCATGTTGGTAAAGACATATTGCGCTGCCGTCAATGGACTGGAAGTCAATACGGTAAAAGTTGAGATAAGTATGGCAAGAGGAGTGCAGTTTCATCTCACAGGACTTGCCGATACTGCAGTGAAAGAGAGCCATGACCGCATCAGGGCAGCTCTCCAGAACAATGGTTTTAAAATGCCTGTGATGGATATCACCATCAACCTCTCCCCAGCAGATATCAAGAAAGAAGGTTCGGGTTACGACCTGCCTCTTGCCATAGGTATCTTAGCTGCAAGTGGAAAAGTCACCAATGATCATCTTGACGAGTATATGATGGTAGGAGAACTGGGACTTGACGGAAAGTTACAGCCTATTCGTGGTGCTCTTCCTATAGCCATCAAGGCACGAGCTGAAAAATTCAAGGGTCTCATTGTCCCACGGCAGAACGTCCGCGAGGCAGCGGTTGTCAATCAGGTGAATGTTTATGGCATGGACTCCCTTTTAGAGGTCATTCAGTTTTTCAATGGCTCAAAGGAGATAGCCCCCACTGTCATTGATACCCGTCATGAGTTCTATCAAAACCAAGAAGCCTTCGAACTCAATTTTTCTGATGTCCGAGGACAGGAGAGTGTGAAGCGTGCCTTGGAGGTTGCTGCGGCAGGAGGTCATAATCTGATTATGATCGGTCCTCCCGGATCGGGAAAGTCCATGATGGCAAAGCGCATTCCAAGTATCCTACCCCCTTTGTCGCTAAGTGAGAGCCTGGAGACTACACAAATACATAGTGTGGCAGGAAAATTACCCAGAGACACCGGTCTTATTTCGCTGAGGCCTTTCCGCGCTCCTCACCATACCATCTCTCAGGTGGCACTCGTTGGCGGCGGCAATAACCCACAGCCAGGTGAGATATCGTTGGCTCATAATGGAGTCCTCTTCCTTGACGAGATGCCTGAGCTGTCACGCAGCGTGTTAGAGGTGTTGCGCCAACCGTTGGAGGATCGTAAGATCACTATCAGCCGTGCCAAGTATAATGTGGAATACCCCTGCTCCTTTATGCTCATCGCCTCCATGAACCCCTGCCCCTGTGGCTATTACGGTGACCCCACCCATCATTGCGCCTGCACTCCAGGACAGATACAACGCTATATGAATAAGATCAGTGGACCGCTGCTTGACCGCATCGACATCCATTGTGAGATACAGGCAGTACCTTTTGCCCAGCTCTCACAGATGCAGCAGGGGGAACCCAGCGAGAAAATCAGAGAACGGGTCATTCGAGCCCGTAACATCCAGACAGAACGCTTCAATTCCCTCCCTAAACAGGGAGGACAGGGGAAGGTCCACTGCAACGCCATGATGACCGAGCGCATGCTCCACGAGTTTGCGGAGCCTGACGAGTCTTCTTTGGAGATGCTCCGCACGGCGATGGAACGGCTGAAACTTTCTGCCCGTGCCTATAACCGCATCCTCAAGGTGGCACGCACCATCGCTGACCTCGCTGGCAGCGAGAAAGTAGAGTCTGTGCATATCGCCGAGGCTATCGGCTACCGCTCCCTTGACCGTGGTGACTGGGCTGAGCGGGGGATGTAAGCTGATAAATCATAAACCTGTCCCAGTGATTCTTGGGAGAGAGGAGGCATCCCGATCAGAGATCGCAACCAAGGGGATTCAATGTTCCACCCCATGGAACAAACAGGAAGGCGGCACCTTCATGGAGCGAAAGTGCCGCCTTCGAGGGAGAAGGTGTAGTTTATTTCCTTAGCTTGATCCTCTTCCACCCTGCTTGGATGTTGGGGGAGCAGGTGACGGTAGGGGTCTGTATCTTGCGGTTGATGACCACAGACTTCTGCTTGACTTGCTCAGTGACGTACTGGCAAAGTTCACCAAGGGTAACGTTACCCTTGGTGCTCTGGAGTTTCTTCAGCAAGTAATAGGTGAAGAGTCCGTGACGCTGCTCTTTATAGGGGTAAGCAGTCTCGTCATCGGAAGCTGCACTGAAGGCGATGAGGTTGCCACCGGTAGGACGCTCCTGACGTGCCTTCAGAGAGATACCGCGAGCGGATGCCATGAGGGTACCGCCATCACCGGTTGCTCCGCTGAAGCAGGCATCGAGGAATACGACAACAGACTTGGCTCCCAAAGAGGAGAGCTCGTTATAGAGCTTCTTCAAGGGGTAGCATGCCTCTGTCTGGGTGCCGTCGGCATCGATAGGCAACAGGAAAGCATCACGAGTAGATTCGTTAGGGATACCGTGACCGGCATAGTAGAAGATGATATTGATATCGTTATATGCTTTGGCGATATTGGTGATGTCCTGCACGGCACGGATCATCTTACCATAGGTAGCATTCGGATAGGTGAGAATGTTCTCGGTGGGGAGTCCAAGGGTCTGCTCACAGTATTTGGCGAAAATCTGTCCGTCGTTACCTGCCATGGGAACGGAAGGGACGAGGGTGTATTCCTCGTTGGCAATGATGACAGCGAAGGTGTTGGTATTGTTGCTCCTTACACGAGGGATATTGACATCTACATCAGAGAGTCCCACGACGACCTCGGTACGCCCTACCTTCGCCTTGCTCTGGCTACCCTGCGAATTAGAGAGCATACCATAGTCGATGGGAGCGAAATTGGCAGCCACATCGGTCTGGTTATAGGCAAGCACCTGCTGGTTGTTGTACTCGTAAAGCTTTCCTTCGGGGGTGGAGAAAGTGAGTCCGGCAAGAGCGAGTTTCTTGTCAGCAATGACGAAGCGCTGGTTGTAGACGCGCACATTAGCCCAGTTCTCGGCAAACTGCCGCGCCTCGTTATCGGTGCGGGGCACCTTCAGGACGATGTCGCCATAGGGAGACTCTATCAGGAACGACTGGTTCTCGGCATCATAGGGCATGATCTTCATGTCGGCGATGGTCATGTTCTTGGCGAAGCGCTGGACATACTCGTCCATCAGGATTTTCTGCAGCTCCTGCTGCTTGACCCTCGCAGTCTCCTCGTTGACGCGGTTCTTATACTCCTCGATAGTCTCATAGGGGTCTTTCTGCTTCCATTTGTTCATGCTCTTCTCAATGGACTGCTTGGCGAAGACATCGAAATAGGGTATACCTTTATAGACATCCTCGAACTTCTCCTGGCTCTTCTTTTTCTGGGCAACGAGTCCTTCTGCCTCCTTCAGGTAGGCGAGGACACGGGTGTGCTTGGAGACATCGGTGACATCCATATACTCCTTGAGGTAAACGATGGCGTTCTCGTAGTCCTCAAGGTTATAAGTGCGGGCAGCGACGAAATAGACGAGCTCGGGGTAGTAGCGATCCTGACGCAGATTCTTTTCGCGCATCTCGGTCATCATAGCCAAGTCGACCGCTTCACGGGCGAAGATGACAGCGGCGGAGTCTTTGCGTGCCTGTGAGAAATAGCCGGCTCCCGCCTTCAGGAAATTGAAAAGGGACGCCAGCAGCATGCACGACTTGTCGTAGTTCTCCACACCCTTGGGAGAATTGATGAGGACTTGCTTGTAGGCACGGGCACACTCCAGCGACTTCATGTAGATCTCGTCCTTGCTGATGGAGTCGACGCTGCGCATCATGATGAACTGCTTGTAAGTATTGTCTGCCTGAGCAATGGTCTGTCCATGCATGGCAGTAGAGAGAAATACAAGAACCAGTACAAGTCCTAGTGACTTGTACTGATTCTTCAACAGATGGGTTTTCTTATCCATTATTTAAAAAGCATCTATGAACGTACACTGCACACTGATGCGGCGGAACTTACTGCCTTCTTCCTCGGACACCTCTATATGATACTCGTAGTCGCGCTTCATCTTCTCGAAGGTGGCAAGCTCTTTCTCTATATAGTAGTTGACACCGATGGCACGGGTGAACGCCAACTGGTCGTTGGTGGCGATTCCCTCTTTCGTGTTCAGTGTGATATTGGTCATCTCTTTGTTCTTATAGACAGGTTCGCCGTCGAACTCTCCATACTTGCCATCATAGGCGAGAGGACGGGAGATAGGCGATGCGTCAGCGGTGCCCTTAATGGCAATCTTCACGCGCTTGCCATCCTGGATGTATTTCGCAAAGTCTTCCTCAAAGGCCTTACGCATGATTTTCAGCATCGACATGGCGGCTCCTGACTCCTCGGTATGGTAGTGACCGGGCTTGAAGTCGTCACGGGCGGAGAACTCTTCCTCTACCTCGTAGGTGAACTCCACGGAGTAGTTGATGATGTTCTTGCCGTCTGCGTCAACAGCGGGGTCGGCATGGGTCTTCACGGAGATATGGGTCTTGTCGGAAATGGTCTGTTCCTGCTTAGCCAGACTGATGATGTCTTCCTTGATGCTCTCCAGTCGCAGCTCTTCCATATTGGTGGCGCGGATGACATCAATGGGTACGAAGTTGGCATCCTCGGACATATAAGACAGGGACTTACGTTCTTTATTGTCGAAGATATAGGTCTTGCCATTCTCGGGGTTATAGACCTCAGCATATACAATCTCAAACTTATCGTCAGGATTCAGTCCGTACTGGACGTTGCGGAACTCGAGACGGGTACCTTCAGCGAACGACTTGATCTCTTCCAAAGGCACGTCAAGGAAGATGTCGGGCATGGAGTTGAAGAGAAGGGTCAGCTTCTTGGTCTTGGTGTTGTAGTCGCCGACAGACCACTCGCTGCTCTCCAGGAGACCGTCAGCCATACGGGTAGCTATCTCACGCTCCAGTCCCATAGCCATCTCCTTGCGGGAGGCTTCGTTGACACGGGCATTGTATTCCTCCAAGGTCTCACCGGGCATCTGCTTCATCCACTGGTCGAGTTTCTCGCTGAGCTCGCTGCTCATCATCTTGTTATAGTAGGGGGTGAGTCCGGGTACATCACTGTATACCAAGGCGTTGCTGGTATTGTAGAGGAGGAAGTCTCTTTCGTCAACATAGCTGAAGATACCGCCAATACCACTGATACCGCCGTCCTGATTCTCCACAAAGAGACGCTCGGTGGGGTCGAGGAGGTTGACGATGGTGATGCGGGAGGGAGAGGTCAGCACATAGGCATATTTGCCGTTATGATTGGACTGACATGCCAGGGCACTGCCCAGGTCGTCGACGGTGCTCTTGACATTGAACGTGGCGGTGTCGTAGACGGTGAGCTTGCCATCTGCGGTGGCTACAAGCATCTTGCTGTTGTTATCGCAGAAGAAGACATCGTTGACACGGCTGTCGGTCTTGATGGTGGTGCGTACCGTTCCACGCTCGACATTCCAGATCTCCAGCGTCTTACCACTGAAGGCAGCGAGGAAGAAATAGTTGCTGCTGAAAATCATCTTGTCAGCGGCAACGGCGGAGATCCAGGTGCGCTCGACTTTCTTACCCAGCACGTCGAAGAAGGTGATCTTCTTGTCGGAAGAGGCAACGACGAGCTGACGAGCATCGGGAGTATAGGCAATGGCGGTGAGGTTCACACCTTTCATCTTGATCTTACGCTGGGGGATGAGCTTGGTACCGTAACGGAAGGTCTCAATGTACTGATTTCCTTTCTTGGGCTTCTCCAGACTGGCTATCGCACTGACGGAGAGGGGTATCTGAAGGCTCTTGATGGTGTCGCCCTTGAAGAGTTCCTTTCCCCGGTTGTTATAGGCGTTCCTGCCGTTATAGTAGAAAGAGGCAAAAGAGACATTACTGAACCCCTTGGGGTATATCTTTTGCTTAAGGACGCGTACTGTCTTGCTTTTCACCTGCGAGTTTTTCACCTGATCTTTATCATCAGCGTGGCAGACGGTACCTGCAAAGAGGAGCGCTGTAAGGACAAGAAGATGTTTTTTCATTGAAATAATTATTAAAAGAGTTGTTACTAGCTGTTATTCATAGGTTGCAAATATACGTATTATTCATGAAATGACAAAATTATTTGTAATTAAATGATGTATTCTCGAAAAAAAAACATACTTTTGCACTATTAATATAATAGTATTCAACTCATGAGAAAGCTCTTTTTATCCGTCTTCCTGGGGGCATCACTGTCTGCCCTCGCACAAGACGTTAGAACGGTGGAGGCAGAATATTTCTATGTCGTCCCTGAGGATGTGTCACTTGCCGCTGGTAAGAAAACGGCACTGGATCATGCGAAAATACAGGCTATTGCAGATGCATATGGCACGGTGGTATCACAGACAAATACAATGCGAATGGCTAACCGCAACGGGACGGCTTCCATGGATTTCCTGTCGATAGGTGGCAGTGACGTGAAAGGGGAATGGATAGAGACAATCGGCGAACCACTGTATGACATCAGCTATGACAGCGGTCAGTTGATGGTCCATGTGAAGGCGAAGGGCAGGATACGTGAGATCGTGTCCAACGGCATAGAGTTCCAGGCAAGGGTGCTGCGCAATGGCACGGAGGACCGCTTTGAGTCGGAGAAATTCAATAACGGGGATAATTTCTACGTGTCGTTCTCATCACCAGTGGCTGGCTATGTCGCCATTTACCTGGTGGATGTGGGAAACGATGCGGTATGCTTGCTCCCCTACCAACAACAGCAGGAGGGTATCTATGAGGTGAAGGCTAACCAGCGGTATGTGTTCTTCAGCGTGGAGGACGCACCGCCTGTGGAGAAGTCGCTGGTGGACCTTTATAACATGACATCACTCTATCCGGTGGAGCAGAATCATGTCTACGTCATCTTCTCTCCACAGCCCTTTGTGAAGGCTTCGGATAATGATGCGGGGGAGCTGAGGCAACTGAAGGGTGATGACTTCCAGAAATGGCTCGCAAAATGCAGGAAAAGGGATGCGAATATGACGGTGAAGATTATTCCGATTTCGATTTGGAAGTAAGAGGTGAGAAATAAAGAAGTCCGCTTTCCAGTTGGGAAGCGAACTTCTTTATTATATTATATAATGTACGCGTGCGTTATGCCTCTGCGTCGTTCTCACGGATGGTGCGTCCCATCACCAGGAAGGCGGTGGGGGCAGCGATGAAGATGGACGAGAGGGTACCGAAGATAACACCGAGGATCATGGCGAAGGAGAAGCTGCGGATGCTGTCACCACCAAGGATGAAGATACACAGCAGCACGATCAGCGTGGTCACGGAGGTGTTGATGGTACGTGCCAGGGTCTGGTTCAAAGAACCGTTGAACAGGCTCTGACGGTCACGCTTAGCATACAGGTTGAAATTCTCACGGACACGGTCGAAGACCACCACCTTATCGTTGATAGAGTAACCGATAACGGTCAGGATAGCACCGATGAAGGTCTGGTCAACCTCGAGTGACATGGGTACCCATCCCCACAGTACGCTGTAGAAGCCAATGACAATCAATGCATCGAGGGCGAGGGCAACGATAGAGCCTACGGAGTAGGCGACGTTGCGGAAGCGCAGCAAGATGTACAGGAAGATGGCAATCAGGGCGATGATAACGCTGATGATAGCACCATAGGTGATGTCTTTGGCGACAGAAGGTCCTACCTTCGACGAACTGATGATGGAACCACCTTCACGGATATCAGGGTTCTTGAAGGCATCCACACTTGCCTGGTTGACGAAACCGGCTTTCTTCAGCGTGTTATAAAGGATCGTCTCTGCCTTGTCGTCGACCTGCGGGTTGTTGGACTCGATATCCCAGTTGGTGGAGATACGAACGGTCTTGCCGTCGGTACCGAGGGCGATGACGCTGGTGTTAGCATCCTTGCCGGCATTCTCGCCAATGGTGTTGACGAAGGCTCCGCCAAGGGCTACACGGACTTGCTCGACGGGCACTGCCTTGTCGAGGGTCACCACGTAGTTACGTCCTCCGGTGAAATCGATGCTCTGGCTGAGTCCACGGACAGCGAAGCTGACGATGAACAGGATGGCGGCAACACCCCAGATGGTGAATGACTTCTTATACATACCCATGAAGTTGAACTTGGTGTTCTGCAGCATGTTACGGCTGTAGGCAGTCGAGAAGGTGAGGTTCTGCCACTTGTCTTTCTTCATCTTGGCATCGTAGACCAGACGGGTCATGAAGACAGCGGTGAAGAAGGATACGCAGATACCGATCATCAAAGTGGTTGCGAAACCACGGATAGGACCTGTACCGAAGACGTACAGGATGATACCGGTAATCAGTGACGTGAAGTTAGAGTCGAAGATGGCGCTGAACGCATTGGAATAACCGAGGTTCAGGGCTTCCTTCACACTGTGTCCCTTACGCAGCTCTTCCTTGGTACGCTCGTAGATAAGCACGTTGGCATCAACAGCGGTACCGAGGGTCAGCACGATACCGGCAATACCTGGCATCGTCAGCGCTGCCTGGAAGGAGGTAAGGATACCGAGGGTGAAGAAGAGGTTGAACAGCAGGGCGCAGTTGGCAAGCATACCGGGGATGAAACCGTAAAGCATCACCATGTAGATCATCAGCAGCACGAAGGCAACGATGAAGGAGATGACACCCTGTTTGATGGACTGAGCACCGAGTGACGGACCAACGACTTCCTCCTGTACGATGCGGGTAGGTGCCGGCATCTTACCAGAGTTGAGGGTGTTGGCAAGGTCCTTGGTATCCTCGATGGTGAAGTTACCCGTGATGGAGGAGTTACCACCGTCAATCTGGGTGAGGATACGGGGTGCGCTATATACTGCGTCGTCGAGGACGATGGCAACACCACGTCCGATGTTCTGCTTGGTGATCTGACTCCAGCGACGGGCACCGTCGGAGTTCATCTGCATGGAGACAGAGGGGTGACCCATCTGGTCGAACTCGTCCTTGGCATTGGTGATGACATCACCCTCCAGTGGAGCACGGCCATTGGGCTCGGTAATCTTCAGAGCATAAAGAGCGAAGATCTCGCCCTTGGTGTTCTCACCGAAGTCTTCTGCCTTGGCTCCCCAGCGCAGCTTACACTCAGCGGGGAGAATCTGTCTGGCGATGTCGCTGTAGATGACTTTGTTGACATCAGCGGTATCGCGGGCGTTGGCATAGCCGACAATAGCGAGTCCCTGGGGGACGGGCTGGAAGACGGCGAACAACGGGTTCTGCTTCAGGGCTGCTTCCTTGGCAGCGGCATCAACCGCCTTGTCGTTCTTCTTAGCGAGCTTAGAGGCAAGGTCAGCTGCGGCAGCCTTGGTAGTATCAGCAACAGCTTCGGCAGCTTGAGAGGTGGAGGTGGTGTCAGCTGCCTCGGGCTGTGCTTCACCGCCAGTAGCGGCATATTTCTGATTCAACTGGGACAACAGGGGGGCAATCTCCTGAGAGTTATAGGTCTCCCAGAACTCGAGGTTGGCACTTCCCTGCAACAACTTGCGGACACGCTCGGGCTCCTTGATACCAGGCATCTCGACCATGATACGACCGCTCTGTCCTTCCAGCTTCTGGATGTTGGGCTGTACGACACCGAACTTATCGATACGGTTGCGGACAACATTGAAGGAGTTATCAACAGCGGACTGTACCTCGGCACGGAGGGCACGCTCCACCTCAGCATCGGTGCTGTTGGTGCTGACCTTACCCTTCATCTGCTGGGTAGCGAAGACGGCAGCCAGAGGACGACCGTTGCTGTTCTGCTTCCAGTACTTGATAAACAGGGAGATGAAGTCATTCTGACTGGTCTCCTCTTCCTTCTTAGCCTCTTCCATGGACTTCTTGTAGGCAGCATCAGTCTTGTGGTCTGCCAGTACGTCGACAACGTCGGGTACGGACACCTCAAGAATCACGTTCATACCGCCCTTCAGGTCAAGACCGAGGCCGATTTCCATCTCGCGGCACTGCTTGAAAGAATAGATTCCGCAGTACACTTTCTCGTTCATGATGGAGTCGAGGTACTCCTGACCGGCTTCCTCACTCATGGCGGCTGCCTTATTCTCGTGGTAGCGTGTCACAAATGAGAAGGAGAGGTAGAAGCAGCACACGAGAATCAAGACGAGTGCAATAAACTTTACAATTCCTTTGTTTTGCATGTTGTTTTTTATATGATTTAATTATTGTTTCCGCTATTTTAGCCTGCAAATATACGTATTTTTCTCCACTTACCGAAATTTATAAGGAAAATTCGTCGTTTTTCACTCATTTCCACCTATTTTAAACCAACAAATGATGGGATAATGGTCGCTGGCGTCTATTTCTCTGTCTATCTTGCAGTTGTAGGGAGTGATACTACTGGTGCAGAAGATATGGTCGATACGGAAGGGGAATCCTTTCTGATTATATGACAAACCGAGTCCTCTGCCGGTGCTCACAAAGCAGTCGGTCAGCTCGCGGGCAACGCGGTGACGGGAATAGGAAATGGGATTGTCGTTGAAGTCGCCGCAGAGCAGGATGGGGTACTGACGATGGGCTTCTACATAACGGCAGACGGCTTCTATCTGGGGGGAGCGCTTGGTGGATGACTCGGCAAGGGTGACAACCAGTCGCTTGGACTCCTGACGCATGGTGTCGCCCTTGACCTCACCCTTGAGGATATTCTTATAACGCACCCGGTCTGCGGAAGAGAGGTGGGTACCCTCGAAATGGTTGTTGATGACAAGCAGGGTGTCGCTGCCTACCTGCAGGTACCATGCCACGCTGCCATTGCATGTGGAGCGGTAGGTGATGCGCTCACGGCGGAGGATGGGAAAGCGGGTATGGATACCGACACCGTTCAGATAGCGGCTGCTGTCAAACATGAGGGTGTCGTTATAAGGGTATTTCTTCTCGTAGTGCTGGAAGCAATAGCGCCTCCAAGTGTCAACATCTTCCTGCAGGCAGACGATATCAGCATCTTGCTGGAAGAGGTAGTCACGGATAGCCTCAAAGCCTTGCTCGTACTTATAGTTGCCTCCGTACTCACAGACGTTATAGCTGAGGAGCTTGAGGGCTCCCTCCGGAGGGGTACTGCGCATGTTGAGGGGCATATAAATAGTAATAGGTACGTAGGCAAGGAGGTAGCCGGCAATGGGGATGATGACCATGCGGAACTTGAAGAGGACCCAGAAAAGGAGGAAGGCGAGGTTGGCAAGGAGAAACAGGGGGAACGTCATGCCGACACACGACAGGACGGGGTGGTCGACGGGGTTCAGCCGGTCACTGTAGCCAACAAGGCACATGACGATGATGGTGGCGATATTGGCACCTGCCACCAACTGGATGGTGAATGTCTTTAACTGCTTGATCAAGACTGCTGGCTTTGCTCGAACAACTTCTTCTTCTCTTCCTTCGTCAAGCTGTCATAACCGCTCTTGCGGATCTTGTCGAGGATGGCGTCAATCTCTGCCTGGTTGGCACGGGGCTGCTTGGGGGGCTTCTGAGGCTCGTCATCGGTCTCGTCGACCCAACGGCGACGGTTGCTGGTGGTGTGGCGCTGCTGACGCTCGTCGAAACGGCGCTTCATCTGGTCGAAGAACTCTTGCCCGCGACTGCGACCGAAGCCGCTGCCGTTGCCAGGGTGCTTGCGCCAGTAACGGATCATGATGAAACCGAAAAGCATACCGCCAAGATGCGCAGTATGGGCTACACCGTCACCAGGACCACTAAGGGCAGAAAACAGCTCGATGGCGATATACCCTACAACAAGCCACTTCGCCTTGATAGGGAACGGGAAGGGGATGATAAACAGACGCTCGTTGGGGAACGTCATACCGAAAGCTAACAGGATAGCATAGACGGCTCCAGAGGCTCCGATGGTGGTCCACAGGTTGAGGTAGTCAGCGGTTGCCATAATGGTACCGCCCAAGTTGACTTGCTCGTAGGCTGCCAGACCATCGACCATGTAGTTGATGTACTGGGCGAGCTCTTGGGTCATACCGGCTCCAATACCGCACGAAATGTAATAAAAAAGGAATTTCTTCGGACCCCATACGCGCTCGATGACGGCACCGAACATCCATAGGGCAAACATATTGAAGAAGATATGCATGAGACCCCCATGCAGGAACATATAGGTGACGAACTGGTAGATGCGGAAATCGCGCGCCATGAAAAAATGAAGTCCCAGCATCGAGGTCAGGTCGATACCGCGTAACTCTAACACCCAAGTCGCTATGAACGCCAGAAAATTGACAATCAGCAGATTCTTGGTCATTGTCGGTATGTTATTCATCTTAAATACTTTGCTAAATAATTACTATATGTCTGACGAGGGATGCTGCAAGCGCACTTCAACCTCGTTGTGTGCGCAAAATTACGAAAAATATCTGTTTTTTGACACAAAATAAGGGGCAGATGCACTTTTTTTCAAAAAAAATCGCACTTTTTTCGCATTTTTGTTTGTTTTTTTAATTCTTTCTCCTATATTTGCAAAGAATTCGAGTAGAAAACCGACTTAAACTATTAATATTTAATTTTTTAAACAACAACAATTATGAACAAGACAGAATTAATTGAGAAGATTGCAGCCTCTGCAAACCTGACTAAGGCTGATTCTAAGAAGGCACTTGATGCAACAATCGACGCTATCGCTGGTGCACTGAAGAAGGGTGACAAAGTTCAGCTCGTTGGTTTCGGTACTTTCTCTGTAACTAAGAAGCCTGCTCGTGAGGGTATCAACCCCGCTACCAAGCAGAAAATCAAGATTGCTGCTAAGAAGGTGGCTAAGTTCAAGGCTGGTGCAGAGCTTGCAAAGGTTGTGGACAAATAAATTTGTAAAGAAAATTTTAAAAGACTCCCCCACCAGGGAGTCTTTTTTTTGATGGATATTCGAAAGTCGAAAGTTCGAAGTTCGAAATACCGAGATTCGAGATTCGAAATCGATAACCATTAATCAAAAAGCCCCACTCGCCAATATGCGAGCAGGGCTTTTCCATATATAACTTTTTGTGTTTACTGAACCGTACTGCTGACGTTGTTCTTCTCGTAGTAAGCCTTATAGGTCTCAGAACCGAAGGTCAGACCGACATCCTCACCAGCGAGGGCATCGCAGACTCCCTTGTAAGCCCACTTACGCTTGAAGGACTCGTCCCACAGGTTGGGCTTCTGACCACTCAACCAGTACTCATGCTCATCCTCTGCATCCGTCAGGCTCCAGATAGTGATACCGCTCTGCTGAGCCTCGGGGACATTCTCGAAGTAGGACTCGAAGATGGTCTGGTAAGCGTCGCTCTGTGCCTTATACTGGGCGGCAGAAGGACTACCTGTTCCTACTACGATATCCAACTCGGTGACACGTACCAGCTTACCGGTAGCGGCAAGCTCCTGGAACATCTTATCAACACGTGCACGCAACTCAGCAACCTTGGTGGCGTTCTCCTCGGCATCGTCGGTCGGTGAGAAGCTGACGTGCATCTGGGTACCGATACCATCGACGATAGCGGAACCGTTGGCAGCGTCGATGTCCTTCACAAACTGGATGGCGGCAGCACGCTTGGAGTCACTGCTCTCTAAGTTATAGTCGTTATAGAACAGCTTAGTCTCAGCGGGCAGGTACTTGCGGGCAAACTGGAATGCCTTGACAGGATAGTCGGGAACGAAATAGCCCCAATACCAGTGACCAGGTCCCCAGTTAAGGGTCAGTCCGTCTGCCTCAGTCTCTGTCGGTGCAGCATCGTAATAGGTTGTCTCGTCCTCCGTCCAAGAACCACCGAAGACTCCGTTATAACCACGTACTCCATTGCTACCGTCAGCAATCGCCTCGTTAATGACATCATAAGCAACAGGAACGATCTCCTTCGCAGCAAGATGTTCAGCCATACCCTTTACCCATGCCTCCATGGCATTAGTAAGAGCCTCTTTTTTCTCCTCAGCCGTCTTCAGCACATAGTAACTCTTAGCAGCACGACGTGAGGATGCAGCACCCTGATCCTTAGCAGGACCGAACTTAATGTCATCAATCCAATAGGTACCGCCCACTTTACCAAAGTTCAGGATGATACGATCATCGTCCTCATTCGGCATGGTAAACTCATACTCGCAGAGAATCCAGTCCGTACCTACAGGGAAGGAGTTATAACCACCTTGTGAGCCATAGGTAGTACCATTCTGATATTGGAACTGCAACTCACCAGCAGCAGAAGAAGACTTAGCATAGAACTGTATGATATACTTCGTATCTTTCACAAGTGGGTCGCTGAAGGTATAGGCACATTGTGCTTCCCAGGCATTGCCGTCGCCTTTGTTCTTCAACATCAGCGAGTGGGTGCCTCCATGTGCCTCGTCCTCGACAACTGCGGCATCTTCCTTGTTAGAGCCCCATGAGCCCCAACCACCTGTAGAACCTCCCTCAAAGTCTGAGGCATCGCCTACCATGATGTTATCCATTGGATCTTCTTGCTTAATACCGAACTCAATATCATCAATCGTATAAGTACCACCCACTTTACCGAAGTTCAAGATAATACGGTTGACATCCTCAAAATTTGTAATAGTAAAGGAATGCTCGTAAGTAGCCCAGTCTGTTCCTATATTAAAGGTGTTATAACCACCCTGTGAGCCATAGGTAGTACCATTCTGATATTGGAACTGCAACTCACCGGCGGCGGAAGAGCATTTTGCCTTGAAGCGAATAGTGTATTCCACGTCTTTCTCCAGAGGAGCGTCGAAGGTATAGGCAAACTGTGCCTCCCAGGCATTACCATCCCCTTTATTGACAAGTACCATTGCTGGAGAGCCGTCCTCACCAGCACCTGCTACAACATCAGCACTTTCCTTATTGGAACCCCAAGAGCCCCAGCCACCAGAGGTACCACCGTCAAAATTAGCAGCATCACCAGCAAGAACTGTCTCAATATTACTATCTGTCTCCACCACGAGTTTCGGAGCAATCAAAGACTTCAGATAGGTCTGCTGCTGCTGGGTATGCCAGAAGAAGTTGTGACCGTAGAGGTCGACACCATCGTCCTGCAGCTGCTTGAGGGCTGGGTCAAGGTTTCCGAAATTGAGGTTTCCACTGGCACTGACAATAGCATCCATCTTCATGGCATTGCCCCATGTCACCATCTGGAAGTTGTCCTTTGCCAACTCATGGCGACCGTCCTCACCCATATAGATAGCCATACCGACACCCAGACCAAGTTTCATGTTGGGGTGATTGGCTGCAGAATATGCCTTGATATCATCATAGTTGGCAAGAACCTCTTTCACAGCGAGGGGCAGGTCTGCCGACGTGACGGCGGTATGACCATCCTGCAACCCCCACTCCATAATTTGGTCATCACAACCTGTGAATAGCATCGCTGATGCTACGACTGGTAATAGGAATTTATTGATTTTCATACTGAATATACATTTTAGGGGTTATTCTGTGATCTGCTCGTCCTCGTCGCCAAAATCACTCACACTGATCGGTGCGATGGAAACGACGCGGATGTTGTCGATATACACTTTCTGGTTGAAAGTACTGGACTTATAGACAATATCGTCAGAGAACTCCAAGTCGCTGTTGACAAAGACGGCGAGGAAGTTGCGGTAAGAACCGGCATTACGGTCTTCACAGATATTGGCGAAGGTAGCATCAGGTGCCTCGGTGGGGTCGTAGTTACCAAACTTCGTCATTGGAATGGTAATGGTCTGCCAACGCTCACCAGTGGTCCAAGCCTCGTGCGTACCGTCTTCCTCATTCAACCAAGGTACCCATACGGTAGCAGTGTTGAAATACTGGCTGCTGTACTTTGTACCGGCAGAGCCCCAGCCCTTACCGGAGAGGTTGTTCTGCAAAGAGAATTCCAACTGACCGGTCAAATCCCAAGGTTCAGGACAGTAGATGTCAAACTGCAAGGCTACGTTGGCAGCAGGAGTATTCTCGGGGATATAAGCGTACATACGCTTCGTCCAGTCGTCGTTGGGGTTGTCGTTACCTGCGGTAGCCCAATAGAGAGCCTCACCACCCGCATCAATACCACCGTCGGCAAGTTTAGCCTCAGGAACGAGCATAGCGCACTTGCCACGACCGGTGTTCAAGGGGTCGTCTACCAGGTCAGCAGGAGCATAGGTAGCACTCCAGGAACCCAGTTCTCCCTTTCCGTTCTCTTCGAAGTCGATGACAAAGCAACGGAAGTCGTTGAAGAATGTGGGGCTGACAGCAGTACCATTGGCTCCCTCACTGGTAAGACTACCAGCCACGGTGAGGTCGGCACTGGCAGGAACAGTGAAAGTAAACCACTTACCATCCTCGTCGCTAATGATACCATCAGTAACCTCTGTGCAATCGGGAAGGATGACCTTGGTGGTCTCCTGCAGGTTGGCGCCGTTGACAACGACGAGCTCACCAGCCTTAGGCATCGTATTGTCGACATTGGTGATGCTGGGTGCGGAGGCACGGATGATGAAAGGATAAACGAGCTGGTTGCTTTCGCTCTTATACAGCACGATGGTGTTACGTACGGCATCGTCCGCCTTATCGACTGGGGTCTTGCTGTTGAGCTGAACCCAGATGTTATTATCCGTCATGAGGGCATTATTGAAATAGGTCTCATAACCGTTGATGTAGATTCTCTTCACACCGGTGAAGCCGGAACCCTGGATGCGGAGCAGCTGTCCGAGACGGGCAAACTCCACAGGACGGTCCTTGATATTGTCGTCGTCGATATTCTCCAGATAGATCTGGTCGATTTTCATCTGTGACGAGCTGCTAGACGAGTCGCTATCGCTACATGCCGTGAAAGTGAAAGCAGCAATGGCGAGACATAATGTCCAGAAATATTTCATTGTTTTCATAAACTATTTACTTTTATACCTTATTATATATTTAGAACAACTCTGCATCAGATACCTCACGGTCACCAAACTCATAGGCAACGGTAGCTACGTTGTTCTCGGAGTCAGACTTCAACTGTGGGTTCTTCGTAGAGTCGGTCTCTGGAATCGACAGCACAAGGTTCTTTGCCGTAGCGACAGAGACACTCGGTCCAGGAGCTGCATAAGAGTCAGACAACTTATAGGTATGGGTGGAAGACTCGTAATAGCTGGCATTACGATGCTGGTTGTTGACATAGTTCACCACTTCCTGCTGCTCGTAATAACCGCGGCGAACGAGGAAATACCAATAGAGTCCCTCGAAGGCGAGCTCTACACGGAACTCGTGACGGATGTCCTCATAGCCTATCTTTGACTTCGCTGGTACACCGGCACGGGTGCGTAACTCGTTGAAATAACCAAGAGCCGTAGCATCTGTCGTGGTGGCATCGTTGCCCAACGTTGCCTCTGCATAATTGAGGTAAACCTCTGCAAGACGCATCATATAGGTGTTCACGCCAGAGTTGTTGTTGACAGAGAAACCGTTGACAGCATTGGTACCTACCACATACTTCTTCACATTGGCTCCCTGGGAACTGGCACTCTCGGTCTCACCATAGACATAGGGTTTCGTGGGGTCGACAGACAACTCGGGATAGCTCTCACCATAGGAGGCTACACAGTTGTGGCGACGGATGGCATCGTCAACAGTGACTCCCAGTGTTGGGTCTTCGTACTCCTTGAACTCCTCCCAAAGGTCGTAAGAGCAGTAGGTAGAGCCACCCCATGAGTTACCCTGGTTGACCTGTGTACTCCAGGCAAGGAAGCGGGTCATGGACTGTGCCAGACCTGCTGCCGCACCAGCCTGCCACTGCAACTGGAAGATGCTCTCGCTGTTGTTGTTGAAGGTTGATGCTGCAAACAACTCGGCATAGGTGTCGGCAAGCTCGTAGGGACCTTCCTCTATCACCTTGGCAGCAGCTTTCTTGGCAGCATTCAGGTAATAGGTGTTACGTGTCTTGCTGTTGAACTGTGTCTGGATATTGCTGCCGTTGTAACGATCACTGCCAGAAACGACACCAGCCATCGAGAGATAGAAACGCGACAGCATGGCATAGGCTGCATATTTGTTGACACGTCCCGCTGCCGGTGAGTTGGCAGGCAGATAAACGGCTGCATACTCCATATCACGGATGGCAAACTCGAAGACATCGGTTCTGTTGGAGGCAGGCACCACGTAATTGTTGACCAGACTCTGGGTGTTGTCATAGATGACAGCGCATCCCCACAATGAACCAAGATACCAATAGGCGAGTCCACGCATGAAACGAGCCTCGGCAATACCCTGCTGCTTGGCAGTCTCAGAAACACCTGAGGTAGAATAATTGGAAACATTATTGATGGTGTTGTTCGCCTGTGAGATGACAGTATAGAAAGATGACCATGCGTCATTCAGACCATTAGAGGCGCCAGACTCTGTGAAGTTGGTGTAGGGATAGATATAGTCTGAATATTGTGCTGTGATATTGTTAGCACGTCCGTCACCCATTCCGTAGTAGGACTTGTCGTTGAACATGTACCATACATAGTTGTAGAGAGGGGTTACAGCCTGTGACACAGCCTCATCGCTTGTGAAGAAGTTGTCCTGTGACAACTGGTATGAGTTCTTCTGATCCAAGAAACTCTCTGCACAGCTCGTCACTGTCAACACTCCTGCAATTGCAATAGTATATTTTAAAATACTTGTTTTCATAATCATTTCTAATTTGATTCCTTATTATTATAAATTAGAACTGCAAATTGATACCTACCGTGTAGATACGCGGAGAAGGATAACGGCTGTAGTCAACACCATTCAAGAGGGCATTGCCACGCAGTGAGCCCACCTCAGGATCATAGCCATCATACTTGGTGATGGTGAACAGATTCTGGATATTGCAGTAAATCTTCGCATTTGTCAGGAAGAGATTCTTAATCCACTTTCGGGGGAAGGTGTAAGAGAGGGACACGTTCTGCAGACGGATATAGCTGCCGTCCTCTACATAAGCATCGCTGACACGGTTGTTCTTGTTGACTCCACTCTCGGTAGAAAGACGTGGCATGATAGTACCCGTGTTTACCACGCGATAGTTACGGTAGTCGTCGGGGCCATCGGCATCGATCTTTTCCAGACGGGCGTAGTCGAGAACGGTGGTCAACTGGTTACTGGTAGCACCAGTTATGTCGAGGAAACGACGCTGGTAGTTCATGATCTTGTTACCGTATGAGCCACTGAATTGGATGCTCAGGTCAAATCCCTTGTAAGAGAAGGTGTTTCCGAATCCCCAGGTAAACTTAGGCTCAGGATTGCCGATGAATGTCTGGTCGCTGTCGTCAATCACGCCGTCATTATTGATGTCTTCATAGATATAGTCACCGATGAACACACCACCAGAGGTGGGAGAGGTCGCCATGGAGGCTCCCTTAGGAAGGGCAACAGGCTTTACATTTCCTTCGGCATCACGATAATAGAAATCTTCGGGCTTGTCGAAACGACCAATCACCTTGTAGCCCCAGAACTGTCCGATGGGCTTGCCTACTACGGTATTGGTGACAGTAGCGACATCGGAACCGATCTGCAGGGTCTGTGGCAGACTACCGCTATCGGAATCCAAAGAGAGGACCTTATTGCGGTTGAGGGAGAATACGAAATTAGAACGCCATTGGAAGTTCTTGTTCTCGATATTCACCGTATTCAACGTGATTTCAATACCAGTATTACGCAGCGAACCGATGTTACCCCATGGGTTGGTAGCGGTACCGTAGGCTTCGTTGGAACCTGCTCCTGAACCAAGGAAGGCGGGGAGGTCGAGCATCATCAACAGGTCGTTGGTCTTCTTATAGTACCAGTCGAATACCAAATCGATGCGGCTGTTGAAGAGGGAGAGGTCGAAACCGATGTTGGTAGAATAAGTGGTCTCCCATTTCAGGTCAGGGTTGGCATTATTGGCATTCAGCACACCAACACCCCAAGGAGTAGTATAGTTGGCAAGCATAGCCTGATATGCCCAGTCCTGCACATTCTGGTTACCGGTAGTACCCCAACCTAAACGCAACTTCAGGTTGTTGATGACTTTATTGTCTTTCAGGAAGTTCTCCTGGCTGGCACGCCATGCGAAGGCAGCAGAGGGGAACCAGCCCCAACGATTGCCATCAGCAAACTTGGAAGAACCGTCTCGACGAAGAGTGGCAGTTACCAGATAACGATCGTCGAAATTGTAAAGTACACGACCGAAATAAGAGAACAGCGAGGTGTTGTTCTGATAACCATCAATATTCACATTATTACCTGTGCGCTCACCAGCACGGAGGTCAATGACTGAATTAGAGAGGTAGCCCTGGTTGGAAGCACTCATATTCTCCCAATAGTTATGACTCATTTCCTGTCCAATCATCGCATTGATATTATGCTTCTGGGCAATCGTGCCTGTATAAGTCAGGATATTACGCCATGACCAGTACTTGGAGTCGTTCTTGTACCATGCACCATCGCGCTGAGAACTCTCTTTCACTCCAAATGTATAATCTGGTGTATAGGTCTTAGTCTTGTTCAAGTTATAGTCAACAGAGAGCTCTGTCTTGAAAGACAGACCCTTCATGAAGATGGCCTCCAGATAGGTGTTGATGCGGAAATTAGTACGCTTTGCATAGTTGGTCTTGATTTCTGCAAGGGCAACGGCATTCTCTGGCATCCACTGGTCGTCTGGTCCGTCATAACCTCCTTCTGCGTTACGAACGGCTACCGACGGCTGAGAGCGCAATGCAGTATTGATGATATCCCAGTTTTTCTCCATCTCTTGCTTGGAGTCAGAAAGAGAGAAGGAAATACCACCTTTCAACCATTTCTTCAGCTCTGTATCCACGTTACCACGAATAGTCTGACGCTTGAAACTGGTACTGATGGCAATACCGTTCTGATACAGGTAACCTGCACTGATAGCATAGGTTGTCTTCTCTGAGCCTCCGGTCAGGGAGATACTGTGGTTGGTCATGAAAGCTGTCTTGAACAACTCATCCTGCCAGTCAGTACCAGAACCTAACAACTCTGGACGCAAGAAGGTACCAGAATGCGTCTTAATCTGGGCATCGGCAATGTCATTGTTATGCTCAGCATACTGACGGAGGTTCAACACGTCCAACTTTCTCGGCATCTGCTGCCAGCCAACGTATCCGTCGTAGGTAAGTGTTGCCTCACCTGACTTACCACGCTTGGTGGTAATCATGATGACACCATTACTTGCGCGCGAACCATAAATAGCTGTAGCTGACGCATCCTTCAAAATGTCCATGGTCAAGATGTCGCTGGGGTTGATACCTGCCAACGGGTTGCTGTTTCCATCGTCACCACCGTCAGAGTCAATAATAACACCATCAATGACGAAGATAGGCTGTGAGGAGGCGTTCAGAGAGTTGGTACCACGGATACGGATGGTACTTGAACCACCTGGCGTACCTGTGTTTGCCTGTATCTGGACACCAGCAGCACGACCCTGCAGAACCTGGTCAATACTGGTCGATACAGATTTCTCAAAAGCTTTGTTGTCCACCTGGGTGACAGCACCTGTCAGGTCAGACTTCCTCATTGTTCCGTAACCAACGACAACAACTTCGTTCAGAAGCGTCTCGTCTTCCTCAAGAGTAACATCGATTAAACGCTTGCCTCCAACCTTCACTTCCTTGGTCACGTAACCAACGTAGCTAAAGACGAGCGTTGCATTAGACTGTGCCGAGATGGAGTAATTACCGTCAAAATCGGTAACCACACCACCTTGAGCACCTTTCACTTTGACGGTAGCACCGATAATCGGTCCGTCAGCTGCACTTACCGTACCCTTAATAGTAATGTTCTGCGCATGAAGACCAAAAGGTAACATACACATCAGCACCACCAACCCAAGGATCCTTTTTAGAACTTTACTTGTGCGATTCATACTTTCTTTTTTTGTTAGTTATGGTGTTAATAGTCTCGAATGTTTTAGAACTTTACGATGCAAAGATAAAAAAAATTTCAATTCGTTAAAAAAATTCTTGTTCCATTTTTTTTAATATTTGTTTCATGTTCCCCCAAAAACGAGAAAAAATTCTAAAATTCACGATTCCAACGAAAAAAGGAGGCAGCACTATCTCAGTGCTACCCCCCATACAAATGAACAAAAAATATCTAATTTACTAACGATAAGCAGGATTCTGATACGCAATTTTCTCTTCATCAGACATCTCCAAACCATCAATCTGACCCTGCGGTATAGGACGCAGATAATAGTTTGCAGGAATGTTACGAGTTACTGTCTGTAACTCACGATCTGTTGCTCCTGTACCAGCAATACGATAGGTGCCAGCCTTCTCTGCCCATGTCTGGGTACGTACCAAATCGAACCAACGGTAACCCTCACCCCAGAACTCACGCATACGCTCATCTAAGATGAAGTCAATGGTGATGGTTGCGGGAGTTGCGGCAACCATAGCAGCACTGTTGTCAACGCTGACAGCAACATTATCATTCTGAGACCACGTCTGTTTACCAGCACGGTCACGAAGCACATTAACAAGATCACGTGCAGACTTAGAACCAGTAGCGCCCTTGACTGCTGCCTCTGCGGCAATCAGATAAAATTCCGAGAACTTGGCGATGTTGAAAGGACGGGGACTACCACCATTAGGAGTACCGAGTCCGCTGCCATTATCCGTGCGGTACATACCTATCTTCCAATTGATTGGATATTTGAAACGGCTGATGTTGTTGACGCCAACAACAAAGTCGGCACGACCTGGCAGTTTTCCTGCACCTACACCAGCACCGTCAGCTGACCAGTCGATATTCGCAGCAGTAGCTTCGTCAACGAAACTGAAGTATACCTCACCTGGACCTACCTGCAAGCCATTGGCTCCTTCTACGTAAGTGTCTGCCTTACCAGCTTTGTCGAAATTAGTATGATAACGTAGCGTGAAAGTAGCATCATATCGAGAATCAATAGCTTTAACGGCATCTTCCCATGCACCACCTTCAATGAAGTTGTCCGCAATAGCTGCCATACGGGTCCAAGGACGACCAAGGGCTTGTACTGCCTCACGACTGATGGGATTAATGGACTCACCTGTAGAGCCCTTAGCGGTCAGAAGACCATAGTTCCACGAAGTCATCCAATAGGCGAAATTCTCTGGAGAGTTACCATTTCCCCAACCATAGCCGTTACCACCATTACCATATTTCTCATTCTCATTATGATCGGCATAGAGCATAATTTCTGAATTACGATCATTGGTAGCGACATTGACATCATAGAATGTAGGCTGCAAACCATAAGGACCAGGATTGTTGATGGCAGCCAGTGCCACGTCGTATGCCTGCTGGTAATACCATGCGGCATTATGTCCGTCTGGGTCAGTGCGTTGAGCCTCAGGATAAGTGGGAATGTTCTTGGGATTTTCCAACCACCACGCATAGGTCAGGTAAGCCTTTGAAAGATATAGGCGAGCCAGATTCTTAGAGGCCGAACCTGTGAGACGTGGAGTTTCTGGTAAATTATCTATAGCAGTTAGTAGATCGGGAAAAATGGCTTTTGTATACACCTCTGGAACCGTGTTACGTACAGAAGAGCGGATGGTAGAAGTATTAAACTTTAGTTCACCAGCACCTAAGTCCAGAGGAACACCTCCAAAGGTCTGTACCAATAGGAAATAGTCGAAAGCACGGAAGAAACGAGCCTCTGAGAGCAGCGACTCATCAATACCTGCTGCCTCTCCATTCTCTATAACACCACTTGCGGTATTGATATTAGTAAACGCTTGCCCCCAGAGGACATCGGAACGGCTGCTGGTCGCTGTCAGCGAACCTGCGTCTGTAAAATCTGCATCCTTGAAATTATTGTCTGCAGACTGTGCATAAGTATACTCATCGGTACCAGTCTCACAGATATTGAGATAGTAACCATTTCCATATATATAACGCAGGTGCGCATAAAGTGCGGTAAGACCACCCTCGATACCTTCCTCTGTCGTAAAGAAGGTCGGGTCAAATTGGCTGCGCGGTTGCTCGTCAAGAACGCTTCCGCATGAAGAGCACATCAATAGTGCGGCAAGTAATGCGCAGATAACGACGATTTTATTGAAAAATACTTTCATAATAGTAAGTCTTTAGAATGTTACGTTGATACCAAACAAGAAGTTGCGGGTTGCTGGGGTATTATATCCGATAATCGGCATCATATGCTTTCCCGTATATCCTTCCAGTGTCGTTGCAGTGGTACTGCTATTATTAGCAAGCGTGTTGGTCTCAGGATCAAGACCGCACTCGTTGTTATAGGGCGAGAAGAGTACAAATGGATTCTGAACGGTTGCATATAGACGCAAGCGGCTAATGCCTAAGTCTTTCACGAATTTCATATGTTCGAAATTATAACCTAAGGTGATGGCGCGGATTTTCAGATAACCAGCGTTGAAGTAACCCAATGTTGAACCATACTTGGGGTTATCATTAGAAGTAATACCACCTGGTTTCGGATATTTAGCACCCGTATTCTCTTCTGTCCAATAATCAACATCAAGGTTACCACGACGACCTGTCAGCATGTTCAGATAGCCATTGGATGAGTGAATGGCACTGATGAGTTTACCACCAATCTGGAAAGCACCGATGACATTGAGGTCGAAGTGCTTGTAGCTCACTGTCGTATTGAAACCTCCCATCAGATCAGGCTCCATATCCATTATTTGACGATCATCGGCATTGATCTGGCGAACAGGTTTCCCATCAGCATCGTACTCACCAGTATACTGTACCTTTATCATACCTACGTTACCACCCGGCTCCAAAACGTCGAGGTAAGGATCGCCTTCTTGCCAGATTCCGATATTCTTATAGTCGTAGATGACATCGATAGGATAACCAACGAACCATCGGTTTGCAACATCCTCTTTCTGACCTGAGGCAAGCTCCGTCAACTTATTGCGGTTAGCATAGAGATTGATACCAGCTTCCCAGTTCCAGCCATTCTTATTATCTATGATGATGCCGTTCAATGTGAACTCAAAACCTTTGTTCTCAGTCTTACCGATATTTCCCGTGAAACTTCCTACACCGGAGGTTGAGGGCATGGAGACATCCAACAGAATATTGTCCGTCTTCTGGGTATAGTACTCGAAAGTACCAGACAAACGACCGTTAAAGAGTGAAAAGTCCAAGCCAAAGTTCCATGTCTTGCTATACTCCCAACCTAGCTCTGGGTTAGGCAGTGAGGATACATAGTAACCTGTAGTATGAGTCGTATTAAAGTTATAGTCACGTGTGGCAAGAGCACCTAAGGTAGAATATGGGCTGATACTCTGGTTAGAGGTCTCACCATAACCGATACGCAATTTCAGGTTATCAATCCACTTAATATTCTCCATGAAACGCTCACGAGCAATATTCCAACCAACAGAGACAGCAGGATAGGTGTGCCACTGATGTCCTTTGGCAAGACGAGAAGAGGCATCAGCACGAATGGCTGCTGAAATCATGTACTTATTGTCGTAGGAATACATTACACGACCCATCCATGACATCAGACCGCTCTGCCAATAGTCATAGTTGTTGAGATTTTTCTCTCCCAAGGCAGAAGCAAGGTTGAAATACTGGAAATAAGCTGCTGGAATTTCTGTGACAGCGGCACCCGTCTGTTCGAATGTCGTCTCTTCAGCAGAGTACATACCAACTACGTTAACATGGTGTTTATCTGCGAACGTACGATCATAGGTTATCACATTCTCAATAGCCCAGTTACGGGTACTATTCTCCTTTACAGAACCTGAATTACGATAATCTGGATTGGTATTGTTGATACCTACACCGGTATAGACGCCTTCCTTACTTGAGCGATAGTTCAAACCTAGGTTCAGGCGATAGCTCAGACCCTCTACCCAAGGACATTTCACTTCTGCAAATAGCGTATTATAACTTCCAATTCCTTTGTTTTCGTTTAACCAGTTATCCTTATTATCTTCTATCACGTCTTTGGTGAGCACCCATGTCTCATCATTAGGCATGTGAACGGTACGTTTCAAGTTTCCATCCTCATCGTACGGACTTGCCAGTGGACTCATGCTCAGTACGTTATACAGACCGACATTAGAGCCTTTAGAGATACGGTAGCTGTTGTTGGTAGTCAGTCCGAAACGGAACCATTTACCTACCATCTGGTCGAAATTACCACGGATGCTTACACGATCATAGCCCTGTGAGGGAACTACAGCCTCATCGTGATAGTAACCAGCACCGAAACTATAGCTACCACCCTGAGTACCTCCTGATACAGTGATGTCATGGTTGTGGCTTACACCTGTCTTGTAGAACATATCCTGCCAGTCAGTGTTGGTTTTATCACTTTCCTCAAGAGAGTTATCATACTGTCCTGCATATTTACGCATCTTAGCAAACGTAGGTCCATCCATCATTGGATATTTCTTAAAGATGGTCTTGAAACTTACGTAACCATTATAGCTGACTTTTGCAGGTGTACCCATAGCTCCCTTAACAGTAGTAATCATAATGACACCATTGGCACCACGGCTTCCATAAATAGCAGTAGCAGAAGCATCTTTTAGAATATCCATTGACTTGATGTCGCTGGGATTGATATCTGAAAGTTGCCCCATAAATGGAATGCCATCAAGCACGATCAACGGATCGTTAGAAGCACTAAGTGAGCGCTGACCACGGATACGGATTTGCATCTCAGCACCAGGCTGTGAGGATGTCTGAGTCATCAGCACACCGGCAACTCGCCCTTGTAATGCCTGTGCGGCATTAGTAGCAGCAATCTGATTCAGCTTCTCACCATTGATATTAACAACAGAACCTGTGACCGCTTCACGACGTTGGGTACCATAACCAATGACCACTACCTCATTAAGGCTGCGCCCCTCTTGCTCTAATATAATATTAATATGATCGCGCGCGGGAACCTCTTGAGTAACATAACCGACATAAGAGATAACGAGTGTAACACCCGTATTCGCATTGAGATGGAAATTACCGTTAATATCGGTAACAGAACCTGTGTTACTGCCTTTAATCATAACAGTAGCACCAATCAGAGGACCTTCAGAGTCACTGACATTACCAGTGATCTCTTTAGATTGTTGTACAGACATGCTTGTTCGAACATTTTCTGCCTGCACCTGCGGGGAAAACATAAGCCCTACTAGAGCTAAGATCCCCATTGTTAGGGTAGTTTTACTTTTACACATAGTTGAACTTTTAAGGATGTTTTAAGCTCATTAATTAACTATGGTGCAAAGATATAAAGTTTTTTTGTTACAATGGCAAAAAAGTTGTTACCAAAGTATTCATTTATGTTTCATGTTTCAAAAATTATACAATTTTATGTGCAAAATTGTCCACCTTCCACATGAAATTCGTGCATGACGGCCCTGATGATCCTGATCGCCATTATGCCTACGGACATATATAATATGTCCGTCCTGATCTATTTTTACCTCATCTACAAAACCAATTCCAATACGCTTCCCATTAAAAGAAAAATTATTTGTAGATTTTTTCTCATTTTGTCCACCTTTCAAGATAAATCCATCCTCCCCCAATGCCACTTCATGCATGAATTGATGCTCATACTCTGAGGCAAAGCTAACCACCACACCATTGCCTGCCAACAGATATTCATCATTAGTTAGTTTCATCAAGACTGCTCCTCCCTCGGGCCATATAGAACCATCTGTAGCGCGAGAATCCCATGGCAAAGTAAAAAAATGACGACAAGTTATAATCGTTTCACCATCTTTAATGATACGTTCTTTATCTTGCTGATCGAAAAGCAGACCCCATGACTGGGAAATTGGCTTTTTTCTATTTGCTTTCATCGATATTAGCTGTCGCATTATATGATAAGCTTGTGTAACGGACTGGGTCTCTTGAATTGATGCTTCATCAATTGCAAAAGGTGAAAATCCAAGAGCATCATGCTCTCCAAAAACATATAGAGCACGCACACCACTATTTTCACAGCAACGACTTTCAGGAATAAAAAGACGATTATTGGGCAATGCATACTGCTTTGCCCATCCCTTAAAACCTGTATCATAAATATCTGGGGCAAGCATCTCTAATTGAGGAGCACCTGCGTGCCACAAGTCAATAAGATGTGCTAGAGGACCTGCAGATGGATATTGTCCAGGTAACCGGCCACGACTATTTAGAGCAGCATTTACATAAAGTGGTATCTGAGTGTATTTTCTTGCTGTCTCACAAAGACCGCCCACATAACGAGCATAGTAATAAGCCATGAATATCTCATCTGTATAAATATCATCGCCAAACATTTCTTTCCATGTTATTACTGGTGAAGAGGAAAGGGGGAGAGACAAACGTTGCTTCAACCATGGGTGAAGTTCCTCCTGATGACTTTTAAGATAGTTGACAAGGTCCCTTGGAACACCTTTTTTGTAGATTTCATCGGCGATTTTTGAGTGGTCACGAGCCGATTCCAGCATACCAATTTCATTCTCTACCTGTATCATACTGACAACATCATGTCCTGTGGCTACAATATGTTTAATCAGCATCTCAAAGGCACAATTGTCAGCTTGAAATACATTTTTAGAAAAGCAACTGGCAATCTCTAAGGGTTTCCCCTCTTCTGTGCAGGCACGAGGAAAACGCTTTGTATTTTTTTTAAACCATAATGGTGTATAACATGACATAGAATTTTTCCAAGCACCAAACCACAGAAAGACAATTTTCAGGTCGTTCTCCCGTGCTCTTTGGATTATATGATCAATAAGAGAAAAGTCAAATCTACCTTCCTCTGGTTCTATGAATTCCCAATAAGCTGGCACTAAAACTGTATTTAGCCCCAACACCTTCATACGAGGAATCACCTTGTCGACATCCTCCACGGAAGTCACTGCGGAATTACTCAACTCTCCTCCAAGGATTATTGATCTTTCTTGTGCTTGTAGTCCAAGAACTACAAAACATGCTATGATTAACAATGTAGCTTGTTTCATCTGTTTTTTTATTATGTCCTTGCCAAAAAGTCTCTTTTTCCCTCACCACTATCTCCCACTAACAATTTTTTTAATGTCATTGAGTTTATTGAGTGCCTCCAGAGGAGTGAGATTGTTGACATCTAATCCTAAAATTTCATCACGGACCTGACAAAGAACAGGGTCGTCCAACTGAAAGAAAGAGAGTTGCATACCCTCCCGGCTCTGGGCAATCTCTGCTGTTGGCTTACCTGCCTTACCCACCTGTGCATTGTCTGCCTCTAATTGCTGTAAGATGACATTAGCACGCTTGACAATAGACTTGGGCATACCTGCTATTTCTGCGACATGGATACCGAAGGAATGCTCAGACCCACCCTTTTCCAGTTTACGTAGGAAAATGACTTTTCCGTCGACTTCCTTCACACTGACATTATAGTTGCGGATACGGCTGAAATGTTTCTCCATCTCGTTTAACTCATGATAGTGGGTAGCGAAGAGTGTACGTGCCTGTGCTTTCGGATGCTCATGGAGATACTCTACTATTGCCCAAGCAATAGAGATACCATCGTATGTACTAGTGCCACGCCCTAACTCGTCAAAGAGTACCAAAGAGTGCGGAGTAACATTATTCAGGATATTCGCCGCCTCCGTCATCTCCACCATGAAGGTGGACTCACCCAAGGAGATATTATCAGAGGCTCCTACACGAGTAAAAATCTTATCGACTAATCCAATACGTGCACTCTCAGCAGGAACAAAACTGCCTATCTGTGCCAAGAGGGTTATCAATGCAGTCTGTCGCAGCAATGCTGACTTACCAGCCATATTCGGACCCGTAATAATGATTATCTGCTGATGGTCACCGTCCAGAAATACATCATTAGGCACATATCGCTCGTCTAAGGGCAATTGTGTCTCAATAACCGGATGTCGTCCCTGCTTGATGTCAATGATATTGCTCTCATCAATTTGTGGACGGACATAGTGGTTCTCTTCTGCCGCCTTCGCTGCAGAGAGGAGACAATCAAGGTGCGCAATAACATTGGCATTAATCTGTATGTCTGAGATATACGTTTGCAGAGCAGTAACCAATTCATTAAATAGCCGTTGCTCCAACGACAATATCTTATCCTCAGCCCCGAGTATTTTCTCCTCATATTCCTTCAGTTCCTGAGTGATATACCGTTCTGCTTGAGCCAGCGTCTGCTTTCTCACCCACTCAGCAGGCACTTTGTCCTTATAGGTATTACGCACCTCTAAATAATAACCAAATACATTGTTATAGCCGATTTTCAAAGAGGCGATACCTGTTGCCGCTGTCTCACGCTCCTGAATTTGCATGAGGTAGTCCTTTCCAGAATAAGCGATATGCCGCAGGTCGTCTAGCTCACTATTCACCCCATCACGGATGACCCCACCCTTCTGCACCATCTGAGGTGGGTCATTGTTAATCTCCCGATCAATACGATTACGGATCTCCTCACAAAGACTCAATTGCTCCCCTACCCTTCGTAACGATCCGTTAGTAGCTTGTAAGCAAGCAGACTTAATAGGTTCAATAGCCTGCAAGGCAACTTTCAACTGTACTACCTCACGAGGTGTCACACGTCCTACGGCAACCTTGGAGATGATGCGCTCCAGATCACCAATACGCTGCAATTGGCTGTCAATACACTGACGGAACTCCGGCTCACGGAAGAAATACTCAACTATATCCAAACGGTCATTGATGGATTTAGTATCTTTCAAAGGGAATACCAGCCAACGACGCAGTAAGCGTCCACCCATAGGAGATACTGTATGATCAATTACATCCAAGAGTGTTTTTCCACCTTCCTGCATCGTACTTACTAACTCAAGGGAACGAACAGTAAACTTATCCAAACGGACGTAACGCTCCTCCTCTATACGAGTCAAAGATGTAATATGGGCTATCTGGGTATGCAGCGTCTGCTCCAAATATTGGAGTATAGCTCCTGCCGCAATGACACCATTTTTCAAATGGTCAACACCAAACCCTTTCAACGACTTCACATTGAAATGTTTATAGAGTTTCTGATGGGCTGTCTGTTCTGTGAACACCCAATCATCAAGTTCAAAAGTACAATAGCGTATTCCAAAATATTTCTCAAAGTCATGCTTGTGCTCACGATTATAGAGCACCTCTTTAGGTTGGAAGTTACCCATTAATTTCTCCACATAGTCATAGGTACCCTCACCTGTCAGGAACTCACCAGTTGAGATATCAAGAAATGCCACTCCACAAGCATTCTTCCCGAAATGTAAAGCTGCAAGGAAATTATTCTCCTTGTAGTTAAGCACATTATCCTGCATAGCGACACCAGGAGTCACCAATTCCGTAATACCACGCTTGACCAACTTTTTGGTGAGTTTCGGATCCTCCAACTGGTCGCAGATGGCAACACGCTTACCAGCACGGATGAGTTTGGGCAGATAAGTATCGAGGGCATGATGTGGAAATCCCGCCATCTCGTCACCCCTCACCCCTGCCCCATTATTACGGCGTGTCAGGGTAATACCTAATATCTGTGCTGCTGTAATAGCATCCTCACAGTAAGTCTCATAGAAGTCACCACAGCGAAACAACAATACCGCCTCTGGATGTTTCGCCTTGAGGTCGAAGAATTGCTTCATCATTGGGGTCAGTTCCTTCTTTGCCATCTTTGTTTCTTTTTATATTTCCAAGTTGCAAAGATACGATTAAGTGAGCAAAATGCCAAAATATATTTGAACATTTTCGAACGTGAGTATCTTAAAAACTTGTTTTAAAGATACGAATAAGTGAGTAAAATGCCAAATTTCTTCGCTTGTTTCTCAAGATATAGTTCATCCCTCACTCCGATATCAGTTATGGGGGTACTCCGATATCACCTATAGGTGACGCAAAGCATTCTTTAGGGGGTAAAGGAGATATCCACAAGACCCTTAGAGATAATCCCCAAGGGTCATGAAGCCCGTACCTTCGACCCACGGAGGCGGCACCTTCGACCCCTGGAGGCGGCACCTTCGACCCACGGAGGCGGCACCTTCGACCCCTGGAGGCGGCACCTTCGACCCTCGAAGCCCGGGGCTTCGCAACCCACATGCCGTAGTTTGGTAAACATAGTAACTGTGTTGAATAAATATTAAGGGCAAAATCGCCATTCGTTGTCACCCTTGTCACCTCGTTGCCACACGTAACGCACTGATTTTCAGGCAGTGTTGCAAGGTGACAACGGTTGCAAGGGTAAAAAACTTTATGTATGCGAGCGTGCGCGCGAGGAATTCTGATACTCCTATCAAAAAATACAAGTAACTTATCAAGTAATATGAGTATCATAATTTTTATTCCGATGCTCGAAATAAACAATACGACTGGCAGATTTTTCATTCCGCCAGTCGTATTTATAAATAGTAGCAATATTTTTGAGCGTTTCGTAAATAATTGCAACCTTGTCAGTATACTCTAACTCCATATTTTAGTATCTGATTCTTGAATACGGGATTCGAGGGGGAGGAAAATGGGCAAAAATTGCAAATAAATTTGCATTTTCGCTCACTTAATCGTATCTTTAAAACAAGTTTTTAAGATACTCACGTTCGAAAATGTTCAAATATATTTTGGCATTTTGCTCACTTAATCGTATCTTTGCAGAAAATTAAATGCATATCGATATGGAATACAATTTTAGAGACATTGAACAGAAATGGCAGAAACGATGGGTGGAAATGAAAACCTATCGTGTAACTGAAGACCCGACGAAGAAAAAATTCTACGTGCTGAATATGTTCCCCTACCCCAGCGGTGCTGGTCTGCATGTAGGTCATCCCCTTGGCTATATCGCCTCGGATATCTATGCCCGCTATAAGCGTCAACAGGGATATAACGTACTGAACCCTATGGGCTATGATGCTTATGGACTCCCTGCCGAGCAGTATGCTATCCAGACAGGTCAGCATCCAGAGAAGACCACCTTTGAGAATATAGACCGCTATCGCAGTCAGTTGGATAAGATAGGTTTCTCATTTGACTGGGACCGTGAGGTACGTACCTGTGACCCTATCTATTATAAATGGACACAATGGGCTTTCCAGCGTATGTTCAAGAGTTATTATAGTCTCTCATCCCACAAGGCTCAGCCTACCATCAAACTGATAGAGCACTTTGAGTTGATGGGTACGGAGAACTGTAATGCCCTCGGTACGGAGGAGCTGCATTTCACTGCTTCTGACTGGGCTGGTTTCACAGAGAAGAAAAAGCAGGAAGTACTAATGAACTACCGTATCGCTTACCTTGCCGACACCATGGTGAACTGGTGTCCGAAACTGGGTACCGTACTTGCCAACGACGAGGTGGTAGATGGTGTCAGTGTACGTGGTGGCTATCCTGTTGTCCAGAAGAAGATGCGTCAGTGGTGTCTTCGTGTATCAGCCTATGCCCAGCGCCTGTTGGACGGACTGGAGGATATTGACTGGACAGACTCATTGAAAGAGACCCAGCGCAACTGGATTGGTCGCTCAGAGGGTACAGAGGTAGAGTTTAAGGTGGCTGACAGTGACAAGCACTTCACTATTTTCACTACCCGTGCCGATACGATGTTTGGTGTGACCTTCATGGTACTGGCACCAGAAAGTGACCTCGTTGCTGAACTGACTACAGACGCACAGAAGGCAGAGGTGGAGAAATACCTCGACTATGTGAAAAAACGTACAGAGCGTGACCGTCAGATGGATCATAAGGTGACAGGTGTTTTCTCTGGAAGTTATGCCATCAACCCATTCACAGACGAGAAAATACCTATCTGGATTGCTGAGTATGTACTTGCCGGCTATGGTACTGGTGCTATTATGGCAGTTCCTGCCCATGACTCCCGTGACTATGCTTTCGCCAAGCACTTCAATCTGCCTATCATCCCACTGATTGAGGGCGCTGATGTATCGGAGGAGAGCTACGATGCCAAAGAAGGTATCATGTGTAACTCCGCATCGGCTAAGTTCAGCCTCAACGGACTGACCGTCAAAGAGGCGATAGCAGCAACAAAGAAATTCGTGACAGAGCAGGGTATAGGACGAGTGAAAGTCAACTATCGTCTGCGTGACGCTATCTTCTCTCGTCAGCGTTACTGGGGTGAGCCATTCCCCGTCTATTATAAGGACGACATGCCTTATATGATACCTAAGGAGTGCCTGCCTCTGGAGTTGCCTGAGATTGATGAGTACAAACCAACAGAAACGGGTGAGCCACCATTGGGACGAGCCAAGATGTGGGCTTGGGACACTAAGTTTGACAAAGTGGTATCAAAGGACGAGATTGACAATAAGACCGTATTCCCACTGGAACTGAATACTATGCCTGGATTTGCAGGTTCCAGCGCTTACTATCTGCGCTATATGGATCCGAAGAACGAGAAGGCATTGGTAAATAAGGATATTGACGAGTACTGGCGTAACGTCGACCTCTATGTCGGCGGTACGGAGCATGCCACTGGGCACTTGATTTACTCTCGTTTCTGGAATAAGTTCCTTTATGACTCTGGCTATAGTTGTGAGGACGAGCCTTTTAAGAAACTGGTTAACCAAGGTATGATTCAGGGTCGCTCTAATTTCGTCTATCGAGTAGAGGAGGGGCAGGATAAGGGTAAGTTCGTCAGTTGCGGACTGAAAGACAACTATCAGGTAACACCTATTCATGTGGATGTCAATATCGTTTCTAACGATATCCTCGACATAGAGGCATTCAAAGCTTGGCGTCCTGAATACAATAACGCAGAATTCATCCTGGAGGATGGCAAGTATATATGTGGATGGGCTATTGAGAAGATGTCTAAGTCGATGTTTAACGTCGTCAACCCAGATATGATTGTCGAGAAATATGGTGCTGACACACTGCGTCTATATGAGATGTTCCTGGGTCCTGTGGAGCAGTCAAAACCATGGGATACTAATGGTATTGACGGTTGTCATCGCTTCCTGAAGAAATTCTGGGCATTGTTCTATGGTAATACCCGTGAGAACCCAGACGGCAAATTACTGGTAGATGACGGAGAGCCTACGAAGGAGGCATTGAAAAGTGTTCATAAACTGATTAAGAAGGTTAGTCAAGACATAGAGATATTCTCCTATAATACCAGTATCTCCGCTTTCATGATTTGTGTGAATGAACTCGCACAGATGAAATGTCACAACCGTGAGATGTTGAAGACACTCGTTATCCTCATCGCTCCGTTTGCTCCTCATATTGCCGAGGAACTCTGGGAACAACTGGGAGAGCAGGGTAGTGTCTGCGATTCGAAATGGCCTGCTTGGAATGAGGAGTATCTGGTGGAGAATAGTGTGAAACTGGGTGTAGCCTTCAATGGTAAGACACGCTTTGACATGGAGTTCCCTGCTGATGCCGACAATCAGACCATCCAAGATACCGTTCTTGCTGACGACCGCTCCAAGAAATATATTGAGGGAGAGATTATGAAGGTTATCATCGTCCCGAAGCGTATGGTGAACATCGTTTTTAAGAAATGACAGAACAACATAAAATGATATGGAGTGAGACCAAGGACTATATGTTTATAGCCCTTGGACTCGCTATTTATACTGTTGCGTTCACAGTATTCCTAATGCCTTATCAGATAGTGGCTGGAGGTGTGACAGGTCTTTCAGCCATCATCTATTATGCTACTGGATTCCATCTGGAAAATACCTATATCATCATTAATGGTATCTTATTGGTAGTGGCACTGAAAATCCTTGGTGTGAAGTTTCTGATGAAAACCATCTTCGCTATCTTCACCCTCTATTTCATGCTGATGTTCGCTCAGGACATCATCCCTAAGCAAGCCAATGGCTTACCCTTTAAACTGATGGGTGAGGGACAGGATTTCATGTCGATGATTATCGGATGCGTTATGACAGGTATCGCTCTTGCTACGGTCTTCTTGCATAATGGTTCTACCGGCGGTACGGATATCATTGCTGCCTCTGTCAACAAATACCATAACGTATCACTGGGCTCCGTACTTATTGCCGCAGACTTCTGCATCATCGGCTCCTGTATGTTCTTCCCACAGTTCGGAACCTATCTGGAACGTGCCCATAAGGTGATGTTCGGTTTCTGTGTAATGGCTATGGAGAACTATGTACTCGACTATGTGATGAATGCCCGCCGACAGTCTGTACAGTTCTTTATCTTTTCCAGCAAATGGCAAGAGATAGCCAATGCCATCGGTACAGAGATGAACCATGGTGTGACGATTCTGGACGGTCATGGATGGTATACGGGTAAGAAGAGCAAAGTACTTTGTATTCTTGCCAAGAAGAATGAGAGTGTCAACATGTTCCGCCTCATCAAAATGATTGACCCCAATGCCTTTGTCAGCCAGTCAAGTGTTATTGGTGTCTATGGTGAGGGATTTGATGAGATGAAAGTTTCGATTAAGCGAGAGAAGAGTCAGGCAAGTTTGAACTCTTCCGAGAAATAGAAACTTCGACGAAGTCAAGGTTAAAATCAAAGAAGAGAAGAAGAAAAATGAAAATCGTATTCGCAACGAACAACCAACACAAGCTTGACGAAATCAGAAGTATCTTAGGCGATAGATTTGAGGTCGTTTCCTTGAAAGAAATCGGTTGTCATGAGGATATTCCTGAGACTGGTAAGACTTTGGAGGAGAACGCCCTTCAAAAAGCACAATATGTCTATGACCATTACCATGTGAGTTGTTTCGCAGATGATACAGGACTAGAGGTAGACGCACTGCATGGAGCACCAGGTGTCTATTCCGCAAGATACGCTGCCTTGGAGGATCCTAATACCACAGGGCATGATTCTGAGGCTAATATGGCACGTCTGCTGCGTGAATTAGGAAATAATAACAACCGCAAGGCACGATTCCGCACCGTTATTGCGTTTATAGAGAAAAAGGACGTATGTCCTTGTGGCTGTACCAGTATCAAGAAAGTCAGTCAGTTTGAAGGAATCGTCGAGGGTGAGATTATCCGAGAGAAAAGGGGAGGGGAGGGCTTCGGCTATGATCCTATCTTCCAACCGGAAGGCTACGACAAGACATTTGCTGAATTAGGTTCTGATATCAAGAACACTATCAGTCACCGGGCACGAGCCACACAGAAATTAGCAGAGTATTTGAAAACATTGTAGATTATGAAAAAGTTCATCATCCTATTATTGTCCATTCTCCATTGTTCATTCTCAATGGCTCAGATTGGAACATGGAAAGCCTATATGGCATATAGCGATATCCAAGAAATACAAAAGGCTGGTGATGAGCTTTTCGTGATGGCAAGCAATGACCTTTATCAGTATAATCTCAACGACCAGAGTATCTATACTTATGATAAGACCAATGGACTGAATGATACTAATATCAAGCATATCAAATGGTGCTCACAAGCCCAGCGTCTTATTGTCGTTTATGAGAATTCCAACATAGATCTCATAGAAACAGACGGTGATATTATTAACATCAGTGACCTCTATACAAAAGTGATTACTGGTGATAAGACTGTCAGCAGCATCCGTATTGATGGTGTCTATGCCTATCTCATCTGTGGTTTCGGCATCGTGAAAGTCAATATGGAACGGGCTGAGATCAGTGACAGCTATACCCCTAATCATCCAGAATATCCAAAAGACCTGCCGGCAGAAGACAATAGTGACTATGACAAATATATCGAGACGGTAAAGACCCTGAATCCTGGAGGTCCGAAATACAATCGTAATCTCTTTCTTAAATTCAAATATAACAAATTATATTCATGTCCTGGTATTATGGGAGGCCATTTTGCACCCAATTTCCCTGGTTGCTTGCAAACATGGGATAGTAGTGAATGGACTTACTACCAAGATCAACTGAATACAATAACAGGACATAGCTATTTAGATTTAAGTAGTTTTGATATAGATCCTAATGATACATCACATGTATTTGCTGGTGGACGAACAGGACTGTATGAGTTTAAAAACGGAAAATTCGTTAAAGAGTATAATTATGACAATAGTCCTCTTAAAACTACAGCTGCTATTAATGGCAATTCTAAAGATTATACTTTCGTCCAGACCCTCATTTTTGATAGCAAGGGGCATCTCTGGTTAATGAATAGTGGTAGTGATGAAGGGTCACTGTTTGAGATAAAAGAAAACGGAGAATGGATTAGCCACCACAAAAGGGAATTTATGAATTCTGGAAAGCGTACATACGATAATATCGTCAATGCTATGATTGACAGCCATGGCTTATTCTGGTTTTGTAACGACCGCTTTATAGAAGCTTCATTGCTTTGCTACCAACCCACAACAGACGAAGCTGTTGCCTATACTAATTTTGTCAATCAAGATGGTTTAAAAATAGAAAATGTATATGGGGTCACTTGTGTTGCAGAAGATTTAGAAGGAAATATCTGGGTAGGTACAGACAAAGGTTTGTTAATGATAGAAAAAGATGATATAGGGAAAAGTCCTGATGATATGGTATTCACACAAGTAAAAGTTCCTCGTAATGATGGAACAGATTATGCAGACTATCTTTTATCAGGTATTCATATTACCTGTATCACTATTGATAATGACGGGAACAAATGGATTGGTACTAATGGACTTGGAGTCTATACGATTAGCAGAGACAATTTGACAGAGATAAATCATTTTACAACTGAAAACAGTAAGTTGATTTCTAACATTATAGGCTCTATTGCTATTGATGAGAATAATGGTGAGGTATTTATTGGCACAGATGAGGGATTATGCTCGTATATGAGTGGTATTACGAAACCCATTCATGAAATGACAGAAGATAATGTCTATGCTTATCCTAATCCTGTAACATCAGATTATACTGGACTTATCACTATTACAGGTCTGACTTATAATGCAGATGTGAAAATTCTTACCAGTAGTGGGAAATTAGTTGCAGAAGGAAAAAGCAACGGAAGGTTTTTTAAATGGGATGGAAGAGATAAAGACGGAAATAAGGTAGCTAGTGGTGTTTACATGGTAGCAACAGCCACCAGTGATGGAAACAAAGGTGTAGTATGCAAAATAGCCATCGTCAGATAGCCATCATTATCGTAGTAATATTCACATTACTACAACTTATTGTATTGTTGCTATTTAATTATACCCCTTATCCAGATAGCGACGGATACATCTTTCTTGCTGAAGAATGCATTGCAAATCATGATTGGTATCCTATATCTACGAAGTTAAACGACTATCCGTTTTTATGGAATATAGGGGCTATCAATGCTATTGTCATTTCACTTAAATTATTTCATTCTATCATACCTTTACTTGTAGTTTATGGCATTATGAAAGGCTTAACTGCAGGGCTGTTATATCAAGTGACTCTAACCATCATTAATAAGAAAATTGCATTCATTACTTTAATATTATATGTTATTTATCCAGCTAATTATGGTGAAGGCACATCTACACTAAGCGAGTTGCCTTTTATGTTTTTTATCATGCTAGGTATCTATCTCTCATTGGTTAAAAATAAGTCAATAGCAGGAGGTATGATGCTGGCAATAGCCAACTGGTTTAGACCTATGGGTATCGTCTTTCTACTAGCATTACTTCTTTGTTTGTTGTTTAAATGGAGAAAAAGCATAAAACTACTCATTGGTTATGTTGGAATGATAGTTATAATAGGTACCACCACCATGTATCGTACAGGGCTTTTTCTATATCAAGCTAAGACAGGGTGGATGGCTTTGATGGACTATTCATCAAATCATTCTCCAGAATCAACGATGGTTCGTGAACGCACTGATTGGAATGTCTGTCAAAAGGACTCCGCCTGGCAATCGCTTTTTATAGACTGGGTAAAAGATCACCCAAAAGAGTATATAGCACAGATGCCAAGTAAACTAGTAAATACCTATGTCTCCGACAATGTCAATATGTGTACGTTCATACCTGATAAACAAGACACTGACTACATGTATGACAAAGTCAGTATGGGCACACTTATCAATAGTTTTCCTCGACTTTCTGCTGTACAATGGCTAACTATATTAAATCTGTTTGTCTATTTCGCATTATTAGTTACTTCTGTAGTAAGTCTATTTTACTTTAGGCGTGACACTTATTTACTGCCTGTCAATGTCATCGTTCTTGGTACTTTGTTGCTCCTCTTTGTCGGACATGGTGAAACTCGTTTCCATATCCTCTTTATGCCTTTCTTTATGATACTCTCATCTATGTTTATAGAAAAATATATAGACTATGAGTAAGGAACAAAGTACTATTATTAAAGGGATTGCCATACTCATGATGCTATGGTACCATCTGTTTGGTATATCAAATCTGGAATCATTATGTACTCCATTATTATACATACATGGAAAATCATTTGCTGCATATATAGCAAATGCATGTTATCCTGTTTCATTCTTTCTCATTTTAAGTGGATATGGCTTGACATACATTTATCATAACAAATTATTAACTGCGAATAGTCAATCTAAAAGACTATTGAAACTTTATATTCACTACTGGGTTGTTCTTTTTGTCTTTGTCAGTATTGGTCACTATATCAACCCCGCTGTCTATCCAAATGACTTATTACATTTTGTGGCAAATATCATAGGTATCAGATGTACCTACAATGGGGAAACATGGTTTTTACTACCTTATGCCGTCATTTCACTTTGTTCCTATTGGATTATCAAATATATCTATTTCTTAAACAACAAGAAGCAGATAATTATAACTCTTAGTATTTATGTTATTGTCTTTCTCTCATTTAGGCATCTGGGAAATAACTTGCCTGATCATCCTATATTAAAAACACTCCTTATACAACCCGTTTATTGGGTTCAGTTGTCTTTTTACTTTTCTCTTGGAATACTTCTCTATCGACTACTTGAAAACGAGCCTATACAGCTAAAAAGTGCTCCTACAACTGTCTATTTTATAGTGTTATGTCTTATTTTTATTATTAAAAGCCAATTCAAAATAACGTTGGCTGATGGTCTTTATGCTTTTGTTTTCATATTCTGTTTCCTACATTTACGAATTAACCATCATATTACTTCTATACTTCATAGACTTGGTCATCGCTCCATGCCCATGTGGATGACTCACACATTTTATAGTGTTTATTTATTTCCTGATTTTATCTATTGTTTTAAATACCCAATATTTATTTTGATTGTACTTGTTGCAGTCAGCTATTTGACTGCAATTCCTATCATGTATCTATCGAAAATAATCATAAAAAGAATATCATTCCTAAAAAACTAGACCTATGAAAAGAATGCTCTTTATTCTATTAGTTGCTTTTGAATCTACTGTTATTGCTTTTGCTGATGAGTATGATCCTAATAATTTCAGACCTAACAGTGAAGGGATAAAAATAGATGAAACTAATCTTCCCATTGTATTTATTGATACAAAATATGGAGCAGAACAAACAAGAATTATCCATAAAGACTATGCCATAGCAGCCAGAATGAAAATTATCAGTAATGATAATGGTATCAATCATGGTGATACATTAGAACATCCTGACCAAAAAATAGACTATGAAGGATGGATATCTATCAGATATCGAGGTAATACTTCCTTTTCTGCTTCAAAAAAGAAACCTTTTCAGATTAGAACATTAAAGACTAATGATGTAAATGGAAAAAAGGAAAAAGTAGAAATTATGGGAATGCCAAAAGATAATAAATGGGTTATGTTGGCTCCTTATAATGACCGTAGTCAGATTCGTGACGCACTGATGTTCCAACTGGCTAGACCTTTTTTTGATTATGTTCCTCGAGTACGTCATTGTGAAGTAATACTAGATGGTTATTACTATGGCATCTATGTGATGGCAGAAAAACCTGATAAAGGAAAATATCGTCTTAATCTTGATGATCCTGGTATTGAAGGAGATGAACTGACAGGTGGTTATCAATTAGAAATTGACAGGGACGATGAACCTTATTATTATCGTTCAAAACAAATTCTGAAAGATGAAAATGGAATTCCATATACTTATAATAATAGTATTGTTTTCCAATATAAAAATCCAGAATATGAGGATATGAAACCTGAACAACTACAATATATCCAACAAAAGATAGATTTAATGGAAATGTCATTGGTAAGTGAGGATTTTAAAAATCCAGAAACTGGTTACAGAAAATACCTGGATCCTATTTCTTTCATAGACCAACAGTTATGCCAAGAAGTATCCGGAAATATAGACGGCTATCGATTAAGTACTAATATATATAAGCAACGTGACTCTCAAAATCCATATTTCAAAACAACATTATGGGATTTTAATCTTGCCTTTGGTAATGCTATGCAGATGGGTGGTACCCTTACTGATTATTGGGTATATAAGAATACGTATGTATCATCCTATGATTATAAAGTACCCTTCTGGTGGTCAAGGATGATGGAAGACTCATGGTATGTAGAACAATTAAAGAGTCGTTGGACACAATATAGGGAAGGTTCTTTTAGTAATGAACATATAGAAGTCGCCATCGACTCATTAGTTAACCATCTGAAAGTGAATGGAGCACTTGATCGCAATAACCAAACATATGACATGTTTGGTGAAGAATGGGTATGGCCTGTACCAAATTTTGAGACTGTAAATACCTATGAAAAGGAAATAAACAACTTAAAAAGTTGGTTACAAGAACGTATTATCTGGTTAGATAAACAGTTTAATTATACTAATGATATTAATAGTCTAAAAAGAGATGACAATAATAAAAAAATTATTGGTTATTACAATCTTCATGGAATTAGAATACAACGTCCACCACTTCATGGAGTATATATTGTAAGATATCATGATGGAAGTTTTAAAAAGATAAACACGAAATAAGTTTTCTTAACTTTAAAGAAGGGAGATGTAAGAATAATAATTGTTTGATACTAAAAGAACTATGAAGTAATTTCATATCACAAAGAATATCTAGGTAGTATTTGCTATTTTTCCATTCTTTTCTAGATTGACATACTGCTACGGCAAACATATTTGCTAAACGATCTTGAATCATATCAGGTAAATATTCATCATATTGATCTTGAGGTATAGCTGACTTCCTATATTCATTCAATTCATAACAATAATCAGCCGTCCATTTAAAAATATTACTGGTATGCTCCTCTCCTTTATTATATACTGACTGATAAACTATTTTTACTGGTTTATCTGTCGAGAATACTAATCGTAACCAAAATATATAATCCTCACCATTGATAATATGACGTGGTAAGTCAAATAAATAGGGTATGACGATAACCTTTCTATATAAGCTACCCCAAGGAACTCCAATTGTCCCTTCACCTCTTACTGCTAAATGTCTGAAATCAGACATTGAAATTACATCTCGATGCTCATTTGGTAAAGAATATCCATTACCTAAAATAATATCTGTACTACTATCTGTCTTCTCATATAAAAGAGCAATTGCTGTTTCTGGTAAAGTATCATCTGAATCTACAAAAGTAATCCATTCCCCATGAGCATTCTCTGCTCCTATAGAACGTGCTTTTGATCTTCCTTGATTTGGCTGATGAATAACAAATATTCTATTATCCTTTATGGCATAATCATCACAGATATTCCCACTTTTGTCCGAGCTACCGTCATCTACTAAAATAATTTCTAAATTAGTAAATGTCTGACTTAATATACTCTGAATACATACAGCTATCGTATCTTCAGAATTATATATAGGGACTATGACACTAACATCTGGCATATTAACTTAATTGGAGCATCCTCTCAATAGGCTTTACTGCTTCTTTAGCTATCTTGGGATCTACCTCAACGGAGGGCCATTCGTACTTCAAAGCGTTGTAAATCTTCAAGAGACTGTTCATCTTCATATACTGACACTCGTTACAACTGCATTCTAAGCCGCTCTCGCTGATTTCTGGAGGCACGGGGATAAATTCCTTGTCTGGACAAGTTCGTTGCATCTCGTGCAGAATACCGGCTTCTGTGGCGACGATAAACTGCTTCTTATCACTCTGCTGCGCATAGTTCAGCATCGTAGCCGTACTTCCTTTCACATCGGCTAAGGTAAGAACAGGTCCTTTACACTCCAGATGAGCCATGACGACGGCATCAGGATATTGCTTTTTCAACTCAAGGATCTTCGTAGTTGAGAAACGCTCATGGACATGGCAGCCACCATTCCATAACAGCATTTTCCTGCCAGTCACCTCATTGATGTAGTTACCAAGGTTATAGTCAGGACCAAAAATCAGTTTGGCATCCTTAGGAAGCTGGTCAACGACCTTCTTGGCATTACCACTGGTAACAACCACGTCTGTCAATGCTTTGACTGCAGCAGTGGTATTGACATAGCTGATGACCTGATAACCCGGATGCTCCTCTTTATACTTATGCAGATCCTCCGCATTGCAGGAGTCAGCCAATGAACAACCGGCATTCAGGTCAGGACATAGCACGGTTTTATCTGGAGACAATAGTTTACAGGTCTCTGCCATGAAATGCACACCACACATCACCATCATCTTGGCATCTGTCTCTGCAGCCTTACGTGCCAAAGCAAGAGAGTCGCCAACAAAGTCGGCAATATCCTGTATGTCACCAATGGTATAATAATGTGCGAGGATAATCGCATCCTTCTCTTTACAAAGACGACGAATCTCTGCTTTCAAGTCTGTACCCTCAGCTGCAGGCTCGTCAATATAGCCCTGTTTGATCCACTCCTTTTTCAACATCATAACATTATTATATTTCTTTTTTTATTTTTTCTTTTAAAATGAAATGAGTATGTTGATATGCCGTTGATAAGTGCATAACTTTTTTGCTGTTTTCTTGCCAGATAGTTTATTCACTTGTTATCTTCAGTCACTCACATACTTTGTGGATACTTTCTTCTTGATTATTAGTCAGATAAGCAGTTTATCCACAACTTCTGATTTTGGTGCAAAATTACTAAGTTTATATCTTTTTTCATTCTTTTTTAGTGGAAAAGTTGCTAAGAAAGCAGTGATTTATTCTTTTTATACCCAGATGGAGTAGGGGAGAACTGTGGATTATTTCATATTGCACTATTTATCCACACTGTTTTGCACATACTTATCCACACTTATTGTTGATTTAAGAACAGGTTCTCAGCAAATTTATAAATGATAATACCTGCTGTCACGCTGACATTCATAGAGTGCTTGGTACCTAACTGTGGAATCTCCAGGCATCCGTCTGAAGCATCAACGACTTCCTGATGGACTCCTTTTACTTCATTTCCTAAGATGACAGCATATTTCTGTTGCTGTTTTGGTGTGAAGGTTTGCAGTTTCGTACTGTGTTCCACTTGTTCTACGGAGTACACGAAATAACCTTCTTTCTTGAGTTCCTCCACGGCTTCAAGGGTTGTCTTGAAATACTTCCACGAGACACTTTCCTCAGCTCCTAATGCTGTCTTGTGTATCTCAGTGGATGGAGGTGTCTGACAGATACCGCACAGATAAACCGCAGTGACCCTGAAAGCATCGCAGGTACGGAATACACTGCCGATATTATACATCGAACGGACATCGTCCAATACGACGATAAGGGGTAGTTTCTCTGATGCTTTAAACTCATCTATCGTGAGTCGTTGCATCTCTATAGTACGTATTTTTCTCATTAATGTGCCTCCAACCAATTATTACCAAAACCACTGTCTGCCACCAAGGGTACTTTCATATCAAAGGCTCCTTGCATCTCTTCCAATACGATGCGTTCTACCTGCTCTTTCTCTTCTGGGTAGACAGAGAAGTTCAATTCGTCATGTACTTGCAGGATCATCTTACTCTTGATACCTTCTTTCTTAAAGCGTTGGAAGATACGTATCATCGCTACTTTGATGATGTCGGCTGCTGTACCTTGTATAGGTGCATTGATGGCGTTTCGCTCTGCAAATCCTCGCACGACGCTATTAGCACTGTTGATATCCGGAAGATAACGGCGACGACCGAATAGGGTAGTGACGTACCCTTGTTGACGAGCTATCTCCTTGGATTTCTCCATGTAGTCATGTACCTGTGGGAAGGTGTCGAAGTAACCGTCTATCAGTTGTTTTGCCTCTGCCCGGTCGATATCCAGACGCTCGGCAAGACCAAAAACGGTGATGCCATAGATAATACCGAAGTTAGCACGCTTTGATTTCGTACGCTCGTCACGTGTCACTTCCTCGATGGGTTTCTTATAGATATTGGCAGCTGTTGCCGCATGGAGGTCCTTACCCTCTCGGAACACCTCTATCATATTGTCATCATTACTTAGATGTGCCATCACACGAAGTTCTATCTGACTATAGTCTGCAGAGAAGAATAAACAACCGGGTTCTGGGATAAACGCCTTACGGATTTCCTTACCATCCTCCCCGCGGATAGGGATGTTCTGCAGGTTAGGGTCTGAGGAAGACAGTCGTCCCGTAGCGGTAATCGTCTGGTTAAACGAAGTATGGATATGTCCTGTATGTGGGTTAATCAGTTTGGGTAGCGCATCGATATAAGTACCGATAAGTTTCTTTAACCCTCTGTGTTCCAGAATGTCAGCTACAATCTCGTGTTTGTTCTTGAGTTGTTGCAGTACCTCTTCAGAGGTCACATACTGACCGGTCTTAGTCTTCTTCGCTTTCTCTACGATTTTAAGTTTGTCAAAGAGAATCTCACCTACTTGTTTTGGTGATGCGATATTAAACGGTTGACCGGCGAGTTCATAGATCCGTTGCTCAATCTCGTTCATGCGAGAGGTCAGTTGCTTGGAGGTCTCTGCTAACGAGTCAGTATCCAGGCAGACCCCGTTCATTTCCATTTCGGCAAGGACAGGCATCAAAGGCATCTCTATCTCATAAAACAACTTCTCGGCACCATATTTCTTCAGTTCCGGTTCGAGTTTGTTCTTGAGTTGTAGTGTGATATCGGCATCCTCCGCAGCATACTCATAGACATCCTTAGGATCGAGTTCCCGCATCGAACGTTGGTTCTTACCCTTGGGTCCTATCAGTTCATCAATATGGATGGTCTGGTAGTGCAGATAGATCTCTGCCATGTAGTCCATGTTATGACGCAACTCGGGTTGGATGAGATAATGGGCTATCATGGTGTCCCACATTTTTCCTTTTAGCTCAATGCCATAGTTGCGTAATACCTCCAAGTCGTATTTCAGATTCTGACCCACCTTGAGAATTTCCTCACTCTCATAGACGGGTCGGAAGATATCGACTCGCTTCTGGGCTTCTTCCCGATTCTCTGGGATGGGGACATAAAATGCCTCATGCTCCTTCACCGCAAAGCTCAATCCTACCAGTTCTGCGTCAATTGCATTGGTCGAAGTGGTCTCTGTATCTAGACTGAGAATTTTATTTGTAAGAAAAAAGTCACATAATTTCTTCAAATCTTCTTCATTATCAATGAGTTGATAGTTGTGAGAGGTTGTTTTTAACGTCTCTAGATTTGAAAATTCTGGCTCGTTCGACCCCACGGGCGCAAATTCGGCAAACAAATCGAGTTGTCCGTTAACAGGTTTGGACGTTTTTTCAGACTTTTTAAGAATCTTACCAGCAAGGGTCTTAAACTCTAATTCGTCTAAGAGTTTTCCGAGTTCCTCCTCATTCGGCTCTGAGATTTTCAGTTCGTCGAGATTCAGTTCGATGGGAACATCCGTTTTGATGGTTGCCAAGAATTTCGACATCTTGATGTCGTCCACATGTTCTTCTACTTTTGTCTTGAGGGCACCTTTGATCTCCTCCGTATGTTCCAACATATTCTCAATGGTACCAAACTGGTCGATGAGTTTGACGGCAGTCTTCTCTCCCACACCCGGACAACCAGGGAAGTTATCTGCTGAGTCACCCATCAACGCAAGGAGGTCGATGACAGCATGTGTCGATGGAATGCCATATTTTGCTTTCACCTCTTCTATACCCATGGTCTCATAGCCACCTCCATGCCGGGGACGGAAGATAAAGACATGCTCGTTGACCAACTGTCCGTAGTCCTTATCTGGTGTCAGCATATAAGTAGTCACACCTTGAGCTCCTGCTTTCGTGGCAAGGGTACCGATAACATCGTCTGCTTCATATCCGTCAACCTGCAGGATGGGAATATTCCATGCTTTCAACAAGTCTTTGATGATAGGTACCGCTTTGCGGATATCCTCTGGGGTAGCCTCACGTTGTGCTTTGTAAGCAGGGTAGGCATCACTGCGGAAAGTAGGACCATGGGGGTCGAAAGCTACTCCCAAATGGGTTGGTTGCTCTTTGGTGAGCACTTCTTGCAGGGTATTCACAAATCCCACGATGGCAGAGGTATTCAAGCCTTTCGAGTTTATACGTGGGTTCTTGATGAACGCATAATACGACCGGTAGATGAGTGCATAAGCGTCTAAAAGGAAGAGTTTATCCATAACATTGTTTATTTTCTGCGTAAAATTACTAAAATATTTTTCAAAATCCCGATATTTTCACTATTTTTGTATCAAATTTCAATCATTATGGATTATTTGTCACAGATTAAGAAGCCCATAGAGCAGGAATTAAACGATTTCATCGAGTTGTTTAACGAGAGTTTGTCGCATGAGGACGGTCTACTTTCTCAAGCGTTGTCGCACATCCGGCAGCGTGGTGGTAAGAGGATGCGTCCGATGCTGATCTTGTTAGCTGCGAAGAACTATGGGGGTATCTCAAAGGTGACGCAATATGCTGCCGTGGGTCTTGAGTTGCTGCATACGGCATCGTTGGTGCATGATGATGTGGTGGACGAGAGTGGGGAGCGTCGTGGACAGGCTTCCGTGAATGCGACCTATAATAATAAGGTAGCCGTATTGGTGGGTGACTATATCCTTTCAACGGCATTGTTAAAGGTGTCGAACACAGGTAACCAGCGCATCGTGGAGTACCTTGCGGAACTGGGTCGTATATTGGCAGCCGGTGAGATACTGCAACTTTCTAATATCCAGAACCAGGAGTTGAGCGAGGAGGTTTACTACCAGGTTATCAAGCAGAAGACGGCAGCTTTGTTCGAGGCTTGTGCAGCTATCGGTGCTATCTCCGCTGGTGCTTCTGATGAGGAAGTGGAGAAAGCAAGGAAGTTTGGACAGACATTGGGTATCATGTTCCAGATCCGTGATGATATCTTCGACTATTACGACTCAAAAGATATCGGCAAACCTACTGGTAACGACATGACTGAGGGTAAGTTGACACTCCCTGTTATCTATGCGTTGAACAAGGGTGGGTATGAGTCGATGCATACCCTTGCCAAGAAGGTAAAGGCGGGTACCATCAACGCCGATGAGATAGCTGTCTTGGTAGAGTTCACGAAACAGCAGGGGGGTATCGATTATGCGGAGCAGCGTATGCAGGAGTTCAGCGAGATTTGCATGGACTATATCCGCACGAGTGTCAAAGAAAAGGCAATCAAGGATGCCTTGACTGCCTATGTCGACTATGTGATAGAGCGTAAGTATTAGAAGAATTTCGTCTCTTCTCCCGTTATCTCACTTAACAAAAGGTTTGCCAATCGCGATGTTCCCAAACGGAACCACTGGTTGGTGAGCCATTCTTTTCCTAATACTTCCTTGACGATGGTGTAGTAGATCAAGGCATCCATCACACTGTTGAGTCCACCGGCTGGTTTGAAACCGATCTGTATACCTGTCTTGTCGTAGTATTCCTTAATAGCTTGGCACATCACATAGGCTGCCTCCGGGGTAGCTGCAGGCTCTAACTTTCCAGTACTTGTCTTGATGTAGTCTGCTCCTGCGTACATGGCGATGATAGCTGCTTTCTTGATGTTTGAGGCGGTCTTCAGACAACCGGTCTCCAAGATGACTTTCATCTTATGCTCTCCACAGACAGCTTTCAACTCGGCAATCTCGTCGGCAACATCCTCGTAATTACCACTGAGGAACTTACCTACCGGCATGACGATATCGATTTCTGTAGCTCCATCCTTGATGGCAAGTGCCGTCTCTGCTATCTTCACCTCTATCAGTGCCTGTGACGAGGGAAAACTACCTGATACACAGGCGATTTCTACTCCGTCGACTTCCAGGGTCTCTGCTACTGTCTTGGCAAAACAGGGGTATACGCAGATGGTGGCGACATGGGGCAGGTCAGGGTAGGTCTCGTCAAACTGGTTGACACGCTCTGTGAAAGCCATCACACTCTCTTCTGAGTCGGTGGTCTTGAGGGTCGTCAACTCGACACTTCCCATGAGGAATTTCTTCACCTCAGGAGTGTCGTTCTCATGCACTTTCTCTGCGATGATCTTGCGGACGGCATTGCGTACTTCCTCGTCGCTGATATTGGTATCGTAAAGGTTCAAAGCCTTCTCATACTTATTCTCTGTCTGTTCCATCTTCTTATAATTTGTCGTTGTTGATATGTCGTGTCTTGTCTCTCTTTGTCTTCTTCTCGATATTCTTCTGGAGTTCCTCTGTGAGGTCAATGCCGGTCTGGTTGGCAAGACAGAGCAGTACCCACAGCACGTCAGCCATCTCGTCTCCCAGGTTGTCTTTCTCTCCTGGTTTAAAGCTCTGGTCACCATATTTTCGTGCGATGACACGAGCCAGTTCTCCCACTTCCTCTGTTAATACTGCCATATTGGTCAGTTCAGAGAAATACCTTACTCCGTATGTCTTAATCCACTGGTCTACAGTGTCTTGTGCCTCCCGTATCGTCATCTTCTTGTCAGCATGTTGAAAAGCAGTAATGCAATAGCGAGCAGGACGATAATAATCGCTTGTTTGTTCTCCCGCTCATATTCTTTCCAATGGAAGGCTCTATACAGGAAAACGACCACCCACAGGAGTATTCCGAAGACGCAGGGCCATACACCGAAATTAGATCCCGATGTCAAGCTGATGATAAAGCCGATGAACATCAGGATGATTCCCGATATCTCTATTTCTCTTAGGTATTTTTTCATCTTATTCTTTGTTTTTGGTATCCATGCAAATAGTGACGGGACCGTCGTTGAGTAGTTCCACCTTCATGTCAGCACCGAACTCTCCAGTGCCTACGGGTTTGCCGATCGCTGTACTGAGTTTCGAGCAGAACTCGTGATAGAGGGGGATGGAATGCTCGTGGCTTCCAGCCTTAAACCAGCTGGGACGGTTGCCTTTCTTGTAGCTGGCGAAGAGGGTGAACTGACTGACCACTAAAGCCTCTCCACCAATGTCCATGATGGAGCGGTTCATGACATGATTCTCGTCATCGAAAACACGCAGTGCTGCAACCTTCTTGACGAGCCAGTCAACATCCTCGCTGGTATCCTCGTCGCAGACTCCCAGCAGGATCAAAAACCCTTGCTGGATGGCACTATGTACCTCTCCGTCTATCGTCACACTGGCATGCTGTACACGTTGTATTACTATTCTCATGCTGCAAAGGTACGATTAAGTGAGAAGAAAACCAAAAGTTTTTTGGGTTTTCTCGAAAGGCTACGGGTAGGCGAACAAAGTTCGGGAATATGTGAGTACCTTCGACCGCCAGGTCAAAAGGTAAACAAAAACTATGATAATGTTTGTTATTTGACGCTATTTATGATGATATAGCATAGCTGATGAGTTGTAAAGTAGTATTTGCATCATTGTAAATCAATTTGATTTACTCGGTAATTCAATTTGATTTACTTAGTAATTCAATTTGATTTACTTTGCAAATCAATTTGATTTACAATTGCTTCTGTGCCTGTTTACAACAAGACACCTCTTTATTTACAATGATACTCTTGGTATTTTACGATGACTCGGCTGGATGGAAATGCTCATAGACCACCTTTCCCTTGGCGCTGCCGAGCGTTTGAGTAAGGGCTGGGAGAGTAGCCTCCTTGATGCGTTTGACGCTCTTAAATGCCTTTAAAAGGGCTTCCTTGCCCTTCGGTCCTAATCCCTTGATGTCGTCCAGTTCTGAGTGCAGTGCATGCTTAGACCGCTTGTCACGATGGAAGGTGATGGCGAAGCGGTGTACCTCATCCTGCAGATGGGTCAGTACTCTGAAGAGTTCGGATGTGTCCTTAATACCCACCACGCGTGGTGGGAAACCGTAGAGCAGTTCGTTGGTTCTGTGTCTGTCGTCTTTTGCCAGTCCGGCAATGGGAATATCGAGTCCTAACTCGTCCTGAACGGCTTGTCGGATGACCTCCATCTGTCCTTTTCCACCATCGGCGACGATGAGGTCGGGTAGGGGTTGCTCCTCTTCCATCAGACGGTGGTAGCGCCGATATACCACCTCTTTCATGCTGGCATAATCGTCGGGTCCTACCACGGTCTTGATATTATATTTCCGGTAGTCTTGTTTCGAGGGTTTCATTTTCTTGAAGACGACACATGCCGCCACTGCATCGGAACCGGAGATATTGGAGTTGTCGAAACACTCGATCTGGTAGGGCATCTTGGGTAGGTGCAGGAGGTCTTGCAACTCCTTCATCAGTCGAACGGACTTCTGCTCCGGATTAAGCTTCTCGGCTTGTTTCAGACGGTCGAACTTATACTGTTTTCCGTTCATCAGAGAGAGGTCTAAGAGGGTTTTTTTGTCTCCTCTCTGGGGTACTGTAATGGTGACACCCTCCAGGTTGACATCAATCTCCTGGGGCAGGATAATCTCCTTCGCATTGCTGTGGAACCGCTCCCTCATCTCCACAATACCCAATTGGAGGAGTTCCTCGTCTGTCTCGTCGAGTTTCTTCTTATATTCGAAGGTGAAACTCTGGTTGATAGAGCCGTTCGAGACGTGGATATAGTTGATGAAAGCGACCTTCTCATCGTTGGTGATGGTGAGGACATCGACGTTGTTAATGGTATGGCTGACCACCTCGCTTTTCGATACAAACTGGTCGATGAGCAGGTAACGGCGTTTAATTTCCTCGGCTTCCTCGAAGCGTAGCTCCTCTGCCAACTGCAGCATCTCGTCTTTCATCGCCCGTAGCACCTCGCGGGTGTTCCCTTTTAATATCTCACGTGCCTGTCCGATACACTTCTGATAGTCCTCCCAAGACTGTTTTCCAATGCATGGTGCCCCACAGTTTTTGATATGATATTCCAAGCAAACTTGGTATTTTTTCTGTTCCACCCCTTCTTGGGTAATGGGGAAGCGGCACGTGCGAGGGTGGTATAGCTTCTTGATGAGTTCGAGGACGGCATGCATGCTGCCCACATGGGAATAGGGACCGTAGTAGGTTCCCCATTTCTTATTAATGGTACGTGTAGGGAAGATGCGGGGCAGGTATTCTTTGGTGACGCAGATACTGGGGTAGGTCTTGCCGTCCTTCAGCAGCACATTGTACCTTGGGTTATACTTCTTGATGAGGGAGTTCTCCAAGAGTAATGCGTCCTCTTCCGTATTCACCACGGTATAGCTGATATCATGTATCTTAGATACCAGCACCTTGGTCTTGAAACGGTCTACCTCAGTATGGAAATAGGAAGAGACTCTTGCCTTCAAGTTTTTTGCCTTACCCACATAGATAATTGTTCCCTCAGCATCGTAATACTGATAGCTGCCGGGCTTCTCAGGCAGGGCACTCACAATGCTCTTGAGCCTCTTCAGCCTTTCCTCATTCTCTTCCTTTGTCATGCTAAATGTTTCACGTGGAACGTTAAATGACCATCAAGGTAGTAACATCTACTAAGCCTTTGAATTTGTCTCTGCCGTGCAATCCCTCGTCCGTAATCTCTATAATGAAATTCATATAGATGTTTTTGGGGTGGAAGTGTTTCACGAGTTTATAGGTGGCAAGTGCGGTACCACCAGTCGCTAACAAGTCATCGTGGATCAAAACGACATCATTCTCATCGATAGAGTCGATGTGCATCTCTACGATGTCCACTCCATACTCCTTGGTGAATGACTCTTTAATGACGGTAGCGGGCAGTTTTCCAGGTTTTCTTGCCAGTACTACACCTGCTCCGATCTTTGCAGCTAATGCGGCAGCCATGACGAAACCTCGTGATTCCACCCCGACAATCTTGGTAATCCCTTTGTCTTTGTAGAGCTCGTACATTTCGTCTAGCATAATCTTCATGCACTCTGCATCTTTGTAGAGGGTAGTGACATCTCTGAAATTGATTCCTTTCTTCGGAAAATCTGGTATGCAACGCAGATGCTCCATCAATGTTTTGTTGTTCATAATCAATTGGTTTATTCGTTATTGTTACTTATGTTTCATGCTTTAATGTTTCACGTGGAACGTTATCTTCCCATCAGTACCAGCATCACGTTGATATCACTGGGCGATACTCCTGGTATTCTACTTGCTTGTGCCAATGTCTCTGGGTCGATGGCGGTGAGTTTCTGACGTGCCTCTGTGCTGAGCTGCTGCATTTCGTTATAGTTGAAGCGCCCTTTGATTTTGATATTCTCCAGGCGGTGCATCTTGTCAGCAACGATACGTTCCCGTTCGATATATCCTTTATACTTGATGTGTACCTCTGCAGCTTCTGCTATTTCCTCCTTGCGTTGGGATGGACGATTCAGGATTTCCTTGAGTTCAGGAATCACTTCCTGCAGTTTCTCAAAGTTCAACTCTGGTCGTGCGATGAGGTCTTCGAGTTTACAGCCATAGACGAGTGCAGTAGAGCCGAGCGCTTCCAGTGCACCATTGATGTTCTTCGGTTTGATGGGGAACGTCTTGCAGAATTGCTCGATTTCTTCGATATGTTTCTTCTTCTCCATCCACCAGTCGTATCGGTCTCTTTTAGCGATACCTAATTCGTAGGCTTTCTCGGTCAGTCGTGCGTCCGCATCGTCTTGTCTTAGCAGGATGCGATATTCCGCACGGGAGGTGAACATACGATAGGGCTCGTCCACTCCTTTCGTCACTAGGTCGTCAATCAGCACTCCGATATATGCCTCATCCCTGTGAAGCACAAAGGTCTTGTTCGTTGCGACCGTGTCGCAACCATTGCTCCCTGCATAGAGTGCCGCATTGATACCTGCCACAGTTCCTTGTCCTCCCGCTTCCTCATAGCCGGTGGTACCATTCACCTGTCCTGCCATGAACAGTCCACTAATGATTTTCGATTCCAACGAGTGTTTGAGTTGGGTGGGATCGAAGAAATCATACTCGATGGCATAGCCGGGACGGTATACTTTCAAGTCTCTGAAAGCAGGGATATGTCTTAGGGCTGCAATCTGCACATCCATCGGCAGTGAGGATGAGAAACCATTTAGGTATAGCTCGTTAGTATCTGTACCCTCTGGTTCGAGGAACAACGGGTGTTGCTCACGGTCAGGGAAGGTGACAAGTTTCGTCTCTATCGAGGGACAATAGCGTGGACCGATAGACTGTATCTGCCCGTTATAGAGTGGGGAGTCGTTCAGTCCGGAACGTAAGGTCTCGTGTACTTTCGCATTGGTGTTACAGGTCCAGCAGGTCAGTTGGGGCAGAGGACGAGCCTCACTCATATAAGAGAACTGATGGAAGTCATGCTCCCCCTCCTGTATCTCCAAATCCTCGAAGTGAACGGAACGTTTATCGATGCGTACAGGGGTTCCGGTCTTCATACGCTCTGAGCGTACCCCATGACGGGTAATACTCTCGGTGAAATGGGGAACTGCCGGCTCGGCGATACGACCACCGGGTACCATTTTCCGTCCTATGTGCATCAAGCCGTTGAGGAAAGTTCCTGCCGTCACGATAACAGCTTTGGCACGCAGCTCCACGCCCCAGATGGTCTTCACTCCTACCACCTGCTTCGTCTGTTGCTGTGCCACCGTAACAGACTCCACCAGCAACTCATCAGCCTGGTCTTGCCAGATATCGAGGTTGTCGGTATGGTCCAGGATACGACGCCATTCCCAGATAAACTTCCCACGGTCACATTGGGCACGAGGGCTCCACATGGCAGGTCCTTTACTGCGGTTAAGCATTCGGAACTGGATGGCTGTCGCATCCGTCACGAGACCCATCTGTCCTCCAAGAGCGTCAATCTCCCGCACAATCTGTCCTTTGGCAATACCACCTACGGCAGGGTTGCACGACATCTGCGCGATCTTGTTCATATCCATCGTTACCAGACAGGTCTTTGCTCCCATGTTTGCCGAGGCACAAGCAGCTTCGCAGCCAGCATGACCACCTCCGATAACCAATACGTCATAATTCATTATCATGCTGACAAAGGTAGTGCAAATCGAACGAAAATGCAAATTTATTTGCAATTTTTCTTATTCTTCACCCAAGAAAGAACAGGCTGACACCTATTACTGAGATGACAGCACCGAGGACGGTACGCCATGTGATGGGCTGACGGAACAACCAGTACGAGGGCAGGATGATGATAATAGGTGTCAGTGCCATGAGGGTAGAGGCAATACCCGCATTGGTATATTGTACCGCCATCAGCGAGAAGCCAACACCCACAAAAGGTCCGAAGATGGTCGTTGCTGTTGCCACCATGATACCCTTACGGTCATGGATGGCATCACGAAGAGGTTGCAGCCCTTCTTTGAAATAGAGTAATATCGTGAATCCTATGATACCCGCTATACAACGAAGGAAATTAGCACTGAACGGAATCAGCCATGCAGGTATCTGCGTGCTGTCATAATGGTCCATGCCTATCTTGCTTAGCACCAGTCCCACACCTTGGCAGACGGCAGCACCAATGGCAAAAAGCACACCACTCAAAGGCAGTTTCAGGGATACACGATGGTGTTCCCCTCTTCCCAAGACAGATATGCTGATACCTGCCAGGGTGATGAGCATGGCAAAGATACTCATGAGTGACATCTGTTGTCCAAGAGTGATCCAAGCCATGAAGGCAGCGGCAAGGGGAGCCAGTGTCATGAACAACTGACCATACCGCGAGCCGATGATGATGTAACACTGGAACAGGCAGAAGTCACCTATGACATAGCCTACCAGTCCGGAAAGTAACATCCAGCCACATGCTGCTGTCGAGATTCCTGTAGGGAAGGGAGTGCCGATAACGACCCAAAAGAGCACTACCGAAAACAGTAATGCCAATGCCATGCGCAGCACGTTGAGCGTCAGGTTCCCTAACCGTTTGCTGCCCAACTCACTCAACAAGGCGGTAGCGGTCCATGAGAATGCCACGCCGATAGAGATTAATTCACCAAGGTAAGCCATTCGAGGGTGCAAAGATACAGTATATTTTGTATAAATAATCCATTTTCTAACGAAAACGTTTGCGGGATTCATAATTTTATAGTAATTTTGTAGCCTAAATGTACGTGTACATACTTATTAATGGGTAATTAATA